>Ga0310813_10002455_pt1 | contig 11224 bp, 8 predicted proteins | sample YN3metagenome_FD_203086 | JGI IMG/M metagenome (GOLD analysis project Ga0310813, IMG submission 203086) | Soil microbial communities from experimental microcosm in Duke University, North Carolina, United States - YN3 | ecosystem: Engineered > Artificial ecosystem > Soil microcosm > Unclassified ... | reverse complement strand
GCAACATTCACGGCGCGGAGACCATACTTGTCGAGCAACTGATCGGGCGTGGCCGATTCCGCGTAAGTATTTTCGATGCCGACAAACTCCATTACCGCAGGATGCGTCTCGGCTACCACTTGGGCCACGCGCACGCCCAAGCCACCGTCTGCCAGATGTTCTTCGGAGACCACGATAGCGCCGGTCTCCGCAGCGGCGCGGGAGATCGCGTCGCGATCCAGTGGCTTGATGGTGTGCATATCGATCACGCGTGCGGAGACGCCTTCCGCCTCGAGGGTCTCGGCGGCGCGAATGGATTCGGCCACCATCAGACCGGTCGCGATCAAGGTGACGTCCGAGCCATCGATCAACTGGATGGCTTTCCCGATTTCGAACTTCTGGTCCGCGGCATAGATGACCGGCACCTTCAGGCGGCCGGTACGAATAAACATGGGCCCGAATACTTCGGCGGAGCGCTTTACCAACGCCATGGTCGCGACTTCATCGGCCGGTGAGATCACCGTGAAACCGGGCAGTGAACAGGCGAGACTCAGATCCTCGATACTCATCTGCGAAGGCCCGTCTTCGCCGATGGAAATACCGCTGTGAGTTCCCACAATCTTCAGATTGACGTTAGGATAAGCCGCGGTGACGCGAAGCTGCTCGAAGCCTTTGTTGAGCAGGAACACGGAGAAACTCGACGCGAAAGGAATCTTGCCCGCCATGGCCAGGCCGGAGCCGATACCCACCATATTGGCCTCGGCGATCCCGCATTCAAAGAACCGTTCGGGAAATGCGTGGCCAAATCCGGCGGTGTAAGTCGATTTCGAAAGATCAGCGTCGAGAACCACCACGTTCGGGTTCACCCGGCCCAGTTCGGCGAGCGTCTTGCCGAAGGCTTCGCGCGTCGCGAGACCGGTCTTCAATTCGAATTTGGTTTTGGAGGGCATAATCGCAGGTTCCTTCCTTATGCCAGCTCCGCAAGAGCACGGGCTTCCTCTTCGACCGTGGGCGCCGTACCATGGAACTTGGGATTGTTCTCCATAAACGACACACCCTTGCCTTTAACAGTGTGCGCGATGATTACGGTGGGTTGGTCCTTCATCGCGGCGGCCTCGGCAAATGCTTTCTGAAGCGCGGCGATATCGTGGCCTTCTACTTCGATGGTGTGCCAGCCAAAGCTCGCCCACTTATCCGCCAGCGGGCTTTCGTCCATAATGTCCTTGACGAAGCCGTCGAGCTGAATGCGATTGCTGTCCACGATCGCCACCAGATTATCTACCTTGTTAAAACCGGCAAACATCGCGGCTTCCCAGATCTGGCCCTCCTGAATCTCGCCATCGCCCAGCATCACAAACGTCCGCGATGGACTCTTATCGAGCCGCGCAGCCAGTGCCATGCCGATTCCGAGCGACAGTCCTTCGCCGAGCGAACCGGTCGACGCTTCCAGCGACGGCAGAAAACGCATATCGGGATGCCCCTGGTACATCGACCCCAATTTGCGCAGCGTGTTGAGCTGATCCTTGGGGCAGTATCCGCACTCAGCCATCACTGCGTAAAGGATCGGGCAACAGTGGCCCTTCGAGAGAATGAAGCGGTCGCGGTCTTTCCACTTGGGGTTGGCTGGATCGTGGCGCATCACATCGAAAAACAGCGTCACTACCAGCTCAACCGCCGACAGCGACCCGCCCGGGTGGCCGGATTTCGCTTCGGTGATCATTTCGATCACTTCGCGGCGCATGCGTTTCGAGATCGCCGCGAGTTCCGCAACATTGCTCGTGGTCTGCATGTATTTTTACTGTAGCATCGCCCCGGCATCGCGCTAAACTGAGCGAATGTCATTGCTGGGCCGCCTCGAAGCGTGCAAAGGGAAATTCGGTCTCGACGCCGCGCGCGAAGTGCTCGCGCTCCTGAAACGCGTCGAGCGAACCCGGTTTCGCGACTCGCAAGAGCTGATTCAGCTGCATGAAACGGTGCTCTACTTGCGCGCCTACCCGCAAAGTGCCCAAGTATTGCGCTATGCGGATCGCATCCTGCTTTCATTCGCCGAACGCGTTCGCGGATTTCCTCGAGACTTCGAATACTCCGATATATCGGGTATCGCCGGCACCGCCTTAACCACTAACTTCAGCTATCCCTTCGCCAAAAGCCTCGCCGAGCGGCACGCCGGCAGCTTCAGCATCGATTGGGAACAGTATCAGCATGCAGGTCGTCTGGGACCAATTCTCGCGCGCCTCATCCCGGAGTCGTTTGAAGACTGGGCCGTCGCACCGCATCCCGACTGGCGGCGCTGGTACGAAAAAGCAGGCGGCACTTTGCCGTGGCTGATCGCAGGCGTCACGCCCGAAGTATATGACCTGCTGGAGCTGCCGATCCGCTGGGAATTGGGCGATTCGGCAGGGTCCCGTTCGCGCGCGCGCCTGCCGCGGAAAAAGATCTTTTATCACGACGGACCATTCCTCGCTCGCAAAGATGTTTCGATCGAAGCTGAATTCGAAACGCCGAAGATCGCCGTGCAGCGTTTGCCGCACGACCAGGCCCAGCGAATCGTTGACGTCATCGCAGATGCGTCCGCCGTGCGCTATCGCGAACTGTACGGATTCCTCTACCCTGACGCCGCGAACGTATTTCACGCCGACCTCGGCCGCGGCATGGATTTCTACTTCTTCGGCGTAGCGCGTAAATGGCGGCTGCCGAAACGCGACTATAGCTGCGGTATGTACTTCAAAAACGGAGTACCGATCGGTTACGTCGAAGTGCTGTGGCCCCGCCAGCCAAAGGGCGGGCGCATGGAAGTCGGCTTCAATCTCTATTACACATTTCGCCAGGGTGAGACTGCGTGGCTGTACGCGCGTCTGCTGAAGTTGTACCGGGAGCGCAATCGCGTGATGTCATTCCTGGTCGATCCGTATCAGTTGGGACACGAGAACGAAGAAGCTATCGAATCCGGCTCGTTCTGGTTCTATTACAAGCTGGGATTTCGTCCGGAATCGCCGCAAGTCGCGCGCGTGGCGGAACGTGAACTACAGAAAATCGCCACGCGTCCCGGCTATCGCACGCGTCCCGCGACATTACGGAGACTGGCGAAGTCACCGGTAATCTACAACTGTGGGTAACGAGTTGGCAACCCCATCGCATCTTCCATCGCGGCTGCAGCGTGCAGCAGCAGGTCCTCTTGCCTCGCCGCGGCGATGATTTGCAGGCCGATGGGCAGGCCGCTGCGGCTGAAGCCGCACGGAATCGATATCGCCGGCAGACCTAGTGCGTTCATGCCGCGCGTGAGCCGCGTGGCGGCGGCGCGGACTTCTTCGGCCGCTCCGCGGATTTCCAGGGTCGTTTGCCCGATCTTCGGCGCGGTCATCGGCGTCGCGGGAGTGAAGATGCAGTCCACTTGCTCAAACAGCCTGGCGAACTGGCGGCCGATTCGACGGCGCGTGCGTTGTGCTTCGATATAGTCGATGGCGGGGATGGCGTTGCCCTGCTCGAGCATGGGCAGCACGTCGGGGCCGAAGTCCGCGCGGCGATCGAGAAACGGCCGCAGCGCCGAAGCGGCTTCGACCAGCAGACACGTTACGGCAGCGGCGCGCAACGCTTCCATATCCGGGACTTTGATTTCGACCAGGCGGGCGCCGGCGCCAGCCGCTGTATCGAATGCAGTGCGAACCGAAGCCTCCACTTCGAAATCCACGCGTTCCATGAAGAAGTTCTGGGGGAAACCAATGCGCAGCCCCGTAAGATCCGAATGCGCCGGCGGAACGTAATCGCTGGGATCGTCAACCATGGCCTGAAATGCGATGGCCGCGTCACGCACAGTGCGCGTGAGAGGCCCCACATGATCCTGCGAAAAGCCGAGCGGCAGCACGCCGCGGACGTCGACCCGCCCAAAGGTCGGCTTCAGGCCAACCACGCCGCAGAAAGACGCTGGTACGCGGATCGACCCGCCGGTGTCGCTCCCGGTGGCGAACGGCAATATCCCTGCCGCCACGGCCGCCGCAGATCCGCCGCTCGATCCGCCGGGAATGCGGGTCAGGTCCCACGGGTTATGGATCGCGCCGAAGTGTGGGTTATTGGAAGTGATCCCGTAGGCCAGTTCGTGCAGACCGGTTTTCCCTAACGAGACGGCGCCGGCCTCGCGCAGCTTGGTGACGATCGCGGCATCGCGCCGCGGAATGTAATCGGCGAAGATCTTCGACCCGGCCGTCGTGCGAACGCCTTTGGTCCGCATCAGATCTTTGTGGGCGATGGGAATTCCGTGGAGAGGGCCGCGGTCGATACCTCGCGCCAGTTCCTCGTCGCGCGCGGCCGCTTCGGCCAGCGCCGACTCGCCTGTCACCGTGATAAAGGCGTTCAGCTTCGAATTCACCCGCTCGATTTCGCGTAGCGACTGCGTCACCAGCTCCCGCGACGACACCTTGCGCGCCCGCAACGCTGCGGCCAGACCCTGAAGATCGTCCATCAACCTAGTGTAAAGCCGGTTAGCGTAAAGCCCAGCCAGTATCCAGCCCGGTTAAACTGAGGTCATGCAGCCTCTCACCCGCCTCAGCGACGAAGAGGAGCTGTTCCAAACCACAGTAGGGCAGTTTGCACGTGAGCGCCTGGCTCCGCACGTACGCCAGATGGACGAAGCGGGCGTGTTCCGCAGGGAATTGTTGGATGAGCTGTTTGAACTTGGGCTGATGGCGATCGACATTGCCGAAGAGTATGGCGGGCAGAGCGGCAGTTTCTTCCAATCCATTCTGGCGATCGAAGAGCTGGCGAAAGTGGATCCCGCCGCGGCGGTCATCGTCGACGTCCAGAACACCTTATGCAACTTGGCGCTGCAGCGCTGGGGGAGCGACGACCAAAAGCGCCGCTTTCTGCCGCGTCTGGCGCGCGATACTGTGGGTTCCTATGCGCTCTCTGAAGCCGGCGCGGGCTCGGATGCCTTTGCGATGTCGGCGCGCGCCATCGAAGACGGCGACGCCTACCGGCTCACCGGCCGCAAGCTGTGGATCACTAACGCAGCCGAAGCAGGATTGTTCCTGGTCTTCGCCAACGCCGATCCCGCCGAAGGTTATCGCGGCATCACGGCTTTCCTGGTTGATTGCGCGACGCCTGGACTGTCGGTGGGCAAGAAGGAGGACAAGCTGGGCATCCGGGCTTCATCCACTTGCGAAGTGGTTCTCGACGACTGCCGCGTTTTGAAAGAAAACGTCCTGGGCGAAGTCGGTAAGGGCTATAAGGTGGCGATCGAGACCCTCAACCAGGGGCGAATTGGCATAGCCGCGCAAATGACCGGTTTGGCGCAAGGCGCGCTCGATCACGCCCTTGCCTATTCCAATCAGCGCAAACAGTTCGGCAAGCGCATTGCCGAATTTCAGGGCGTGCAATTCGACCTGGCTGAGATGGCGGTGGACGTGGAAGCCTCCCGCCTAATGACGTATAACGCGGCGCGCCTGCGGGACGCCGGCCTTCCCTTTGTCACTCAAGCCGCCATGGCCAAGTACTTCGCGTCGCAGGTGGCTGAGCGGGTGGCCTCGCGGGCCGTCGAGGTCTTCGGCGGCGTGGGGTTCACCAAGGATTATCCGGTCGAGAAGTTATACCGCGACGCCAAAATCGGCCGCATCTACGAAGGCACCAGTAACATGCAGCGGCTGACCATCGCGAAGGGAATTTTGGGCTAGCGGCCCGGGGCTCGCCGCTAGGGGCGGCGTCAGCGCGACACGACCGCGAACGTTTCGGGAACCTCCACCCAACCCGCTTCGTCAGGACTATAGTGAAGGTAGCTATGCGCAGAGCTATTCCAATTCCCGGCTTGATTCTGTTATTGGGCGCCGCCACACTGGCCGCCGACAGCAACAAGTACGATCTGTCGCAGGCGCAGATCGACGACATCGTGCAAAAGTTCGCGGCCAAGGAGGCCCAGTTCGCCAAAGCGCGTGAGGTCTACACCTATCGCCAGACTGCTCGCATCCAGGAACTCGACGACAGCGGCGCCATTACCGGCCGTTGGGAAACCGTCTCGGACATCGTATTCAGCCCTGAGGGTAAACGCACGGAACATGTGGTCCGCTCGCCGGTACCCACCCTCCGAAACATCACGCTAACCCCTGAAGATCTGGAAGATATGCGCAGCGTCCAGCCGTTTGTTTTAACCACGCCGGACTTGCCTAAGTACCTGATCCGTTACCTGGGCCATCAGAATGTGGATGAGATCGGTTGCTACGTTTTCGCCGTCAAGCCCGCCAAAATTGAGGGCAACCAGCGCTACTTTTCGGGCGAAGTGTGGGTGGACGATCGGGATTTGCAGATCGTCAAGACTTACGGGCGCGGCGTGGGCAACGCCAGCCGCAAGGGCGATAACCAGTTCCCCAAGTTTGAAACTTACCGCGAACAAATCGACGGGAAATACTGGTTTCCCACCTACACCGTCGCGAATGACACTCTGCATTTCAAGAGCGGCGACCAGCGTATCCGCCAGACCATCCGCTATGAAGATTACAAGCAGTTTGGCGCGGAAACCAAGATCATCTTCGGAGACGAAGTGAAGGACGACACCAAACCGGCTCAGCCTGCGTCTCCGAGTCCGGCGCCCCCGAAAAAGCAGTAGCCGAGGCCCTCAGACGAACACCCTAATCCCCGAACCCCATTCAGCCGAAGAACTAAGGGAATGGGGACAATTTCGATCACCGACACCGAGCGCGCCGAAATCGACCGCTTGAAGGGAACATTTCTCGCCAACCTTAACCACGAAGTCCGCACGCCTCTCAGCGGAATCATGGGCATGACGGATCTGTTGCTCGAAACCCGGCTCGACGAGGAACAACGCGACTATGTCTCCACCGTACGCTTGTGCGCCGAGAATCTGTTTCATCTGCTGAACGCCACTCTGGAATATTCCGCGCTCACTGCCGGCCATCTGAAGCTCGACGAAACTGAATTCGGCCTATCCGAAATGGTAGATTCGGCGCTCGCCAAAGAGCGTGAAAAGGCTCAAGTAAAAGACCTGAAGCTGACCGCGACCCTCGATGCCGCGCTTCCTCAGACGATCATTGGCGACGCGGGACGAATTCAGGATCTACTTGGACATCTATTAGATAACGCTATAAAGTTCACCCATCACGGGAGCGTCGATCTCAAGCTTACGCGCGAAGGCGAAGTGTTAAAGATCGAGGTGCGCGACACGGGCATCGGGATCGCGCCGGACCGGCAGGCCCGCATCTTCGAATCTTTCCATCAGGTCGATAGCGGCTTGTCGCGAAATTATCCTGGACTGGGTTTGGGCTTGGCGCTGGTTCAAAAGTTACTCGCCCTGATGGGCGGCGAAATCGCAGCGGAAAGTGAGCCGGACAAGGGCTCCACCTTCACCGTGCGTCTTCCCATCCGTCTGCCCGCATCCTCGCGCGATAAAGCGGCGCGCGCTCCCGCTGGCGCTCCGGCGATTCTGGCGGTTGAAGACAATCCGGTGGGCTTGAGGGTGCTGCGTCACGCGCTCAAAGGCCGCGCCGTAGACGTCGACACCGCCACCGATGGCGCTGAAGCGGTCCGGGCCGCCGCCGCACGCCACTACGATCTGATTCTAATGGACCTCCAGATGCCCCATATGGACGGATTGGAAGCCACGGCTGCCGTTCGCCGGCTGCCTGGGTACGACCAGGTGCCGATCCTCGCGCTAACCGCCAACTACTCTGACGAAATCCGCCAACAGTGCCACCAACACGGCATGCAGGGCTTCCTTTCCAAACCCGTGACGCCGCCTGCGCTCTGGAGCGCGGTTTCGCGCTGGCTCAAACTGCCCGAGTAAATACCCTCGCACACCGATTGGCGTAGCGTTCACGGCAGTTCACGGCAGTTCTGCGGTGGCAAAATACATACGCGGCAACTTACAATGGTCCCTACATGTCACCTCGTCGAATTGCGATCCTTACCGGGGGCGGTGATGTTCCCGGCCTCAACTCAGTCATCAAAAGCGTGGTTTACCGCGGCGCGGAGAACGGTATTGAAGTCACCGGCATCCGGCGCGGCTGGGAGGGATTGACACACGTCAACCTGAACGACCCCGATAGCCGTAAACGCTACATTCTTCCCCTGGACCGCGACAATACCCGCACCATAGACCGCGACGGCGGCACCATGCTGCACACCAGCCGTACTAATCCATCGAAGATGAAGAAGCTGCCGGATTTCCTGGCGGGAGACAGTTTTCCGCAGCATGACGGCCGTTACGATATGAGCGCGCAGGTGCTGTCTAACATCGAAAGCCTCGGCATTGACGCTCTGATCGCAATCGGCGGCGATGACACCCTCAGCTTCGCCCATCGGTTAAGCCAGCTCGGAATGAAGGTGATCGCCGTGCCGAAGACCATGGATAACGATGTCCACGGAACCGAATATTGCGTGGGCTTTTCCACCGCCATCACGCGGGCCTCAGACGCCATAGACCGCCAGTTGACCACCGTCGGCTCGCACGAGCGCATCGGCATTTTCCGCGTATTCGGCCGCGATGCGGGCTACACCGCGCTCTATACCGCGTGGGTCACTTCCATCCGCTGCGTGATTCCGGAATACAAAGTGAATCTCGAAAAGCTGATCGATCTGCTGCTGACCGACAAGCGCCGCAATCCCAGCAATTACGCGCTGGTAGTCCTGTCCGAGGGCGCGCAGTGGGAAGGCTATCAGTTGCAGGAATACGGCGAGGCCGACGCCTACGGCCATCGCAAGAAGGCCAGCATCGCCGAGACTCTCAGCACGGAAATCCAAAAACGCACCGGTGAAGAAACCGTGGTCAGCGATCTGACCTACGACCTGCGGGCCGGCGCGCCCGATTTCATGGACAAGCTCATCGCCTCGACATTCGGCACGATGGCTTACGAGGCAACGAAAGCGGGCCAGAGCGGTCTGATGGCCGCCATTCATGAGGGCTGCTACGCGATGGTTCCGCTGCCCGATCCGAAGCTCGGTCCCCGGCGCCTGGATGTCGCGACTATGTATAACACCGCCCGCTACCGGCCCAACTATTCAGGCAAACTCGGCCTGCCGGTCTTTCTCACGCGGGCGTAAAGCAGGAGGCACGCCGTGCCGTATTCTCATCTCACACTTGCGTTGGAAGGGCCGACAGCAATCATGACGCTGAATCGGCCCGCGCAGCGCAACGCGTTGTCGTTAGACCTGATGCGTGAAGTGATCGAGTGCCTGAGTGAGCTGGAGCGCAACCGCGAAGCACGCGTCATCATTTTCGCCGCCGCCGGACCGGCATTCTGCGCTGGTCATGATCTGCGCGAAATGACATGCCTCGGCGCCGATGCGTATCGTGAAATCTTCGCGGTGTGTACCCAGATGATGACCACGATCCAGTCGGTGCCGCAGCCGGTGATCGCCGAGGTGCAGGGCATGGCGACCGCCGCCGGCTGCCAGTTGGTGGCCACCTGCGATCTGGCGATTGCCTCCGAACGCGCGACCTTCGCCACGCCAGGTGTCCGCATTGGATTGTTTTGCTCGACGCCCATGGTGGCGGTGAGCCGGGTCCTGGGACGCAAGCGCGCGCTGGAAATGCTGCTGACCGGAGACGCCATCGACGCCTGCACCGCCGCGGACTGGGGCTTGGTGAACCGCGTGGTCCCGGAAGCGGAGTTGCGCGCGGCCACCCTGGCGCTCGCCGAGCGCATCGGCCATGCCAGCGCTTTCACCATTAAGACCGGCAAGCAGGCGTTCTATCGCCAGGCCGATTTACCGCAGGCGGAGGCTTATGCTTTCACGCAAGAAGTAATGACCGAGAACGCGCTGGCTGCCGATGCGCAGGAAGGCATCTGCGCGTTTCTCGATAAGCGGCCGCCCCGCTGGCAAGGGCGCTGAATCGTCAGCCGGACGTCGCCCCCAGACCCAAACGCCTCACGCCGTCTTACTCCGGGCAATCCCTTCCAGCCCCTGCTCCTGGATCTCGATCTCGCGCATGCGGAACTTCTGAATCTTGCCGCTCAGCGTCGTCGGGAACGAATCGACAAACCGGATCGACTCGGGAATCTTGAACCTTGCAATCTGTCCCTGGCAGAACTCGCGGATCTCCTCGGCGGTAGCGCTTTCGCCGGGCTTTAGACGGATCCACGCCAGCACCACTTCACCCAGGCACTCGTGCGGCAGGCCCGTGACTTGCACTTCAGCGATCTTGGCGTGGGTGTATAGGAACTCCTCAATCTCGCGCGGGTAGATGTTTTCGCCGCCACGGATAATCATATCCTTGGCGCGGCCAGTGATATTCAGGTAGCCGTCCGCGCGCATCACGCCCAAGTCGCCGGTGCGAAACCAGCCGTCTCCGTCCACCACCCGCGCCGTCGCACCCGGGTCGCCGTCGTAGCCTTGCATGAGCATGTAGCCGCGCGCACAGATCTCGCCTTGCACGCCTCGCTCCAGCGTTTCGCGGCTCTCCAAGTCCACCACCTTGAGCTCCGTGCACGGCATTGCTTTACCGACGGTAGCGACGCGGTGGTCGAGGTCGTCGTCCACCTCCGACAAGGTGACCAGCGGAGCGGTTTCAGTAAGTCCATAACCGATGATCATCTCGCGGCAATGCATATCCGCGATCACCTGCTTCATCACTTCGATGGGGCAGGGCGCGCCCGCCATCACGCCGGTGCGCAGGCTCGCGAGATCGAAGCGCGAGAACTCCGGGTGGCGCAGTTCCGCGATAAACATCGTAGGAACACCGTAAATCGCGGTCGCCCGCTCTGCCTCGACGGACGCCAGCACCGCCTTCGAATCGAAAGTGTCATTCGGCAGAATCAGAGCGCACCCGCTCGCGAGCGCCGACATGGTGCCGATTACATTACCGAAGCAGTGCGCGAAGGGCACCGCCAGGCAGATGCGATCCTGTTCGGTATAGCGCAGGCCCCGCGCACTGAGGAATCCGTTGTTGAGGATATTGCGGTGGCTCAGCAGCACGCCTTTGGGGGAACCGGTAGTGCCGGAAGTGTACTGAATGTTGGTGATGTCATCGATCTCAATGCGGGCCGCCGTGGGGCGCGGCTCTTCGGCCACCAAACCGTCCCATCCAGGGCTATCAAAATAAATCAGATTGCGAAGCTCGAAATCTCCGCCGCCGCGTACTTCATCCAGTACCGCGGCGTAATTGGCTTTGCTGTCGCGCTCCCGGAGAAACAGAACCTTCATGCGGGAATTCTTGAGGATAAAAGCCAGCTCATGGACGCGGCAGGAAGGGTTGACGTTCACCAGAATCGCTCCGGCGCGCGCGCAAGCCATGTGCACGGCCAGC
>Ga0310813_10002454_pt1 | contig 11228 bp, 11 predicted proteins | sample YN3metagenome_FD_203086 | JGI IMG/M metagenome (GOLD analysis project Ga0310813, IMG submission 203086) | Soil microbial communities from experimental microcosm in Duke University, North Carolina, United States - YN3 | ecosystem: Engineered > Artificial ecosystem > Soil microcosm > Unclassified... | reverse complement strand
TGCTCGAAGGCGGCATCCGCGTGCCGTACATCGCACGCTGGCCGGCGCGCATTCGCGCGGGCGGCACGACCGCGCAGCCCGCGCTGACGATGGACTGGACGGCGACGTTGCTGGAGGCCGCCGGCGTTGCGGCCGACCCTGCCCATCCGCTCGACGGCGTAAGCCTGCTGCCGACGCTCGCGCAGCCGGCTGCCGCGTACGAGCGCGAATTGTTCTGGCGCATGAAATTCCGCAACCAGAAGGCGATGCGCTCGGGCGAATGGAAATGGCTGTCGATCGAGGGCAACGAGTTCCTGTTCAACCTTGCGCTCGACGAGCGCGAGCGCGCGAACCACGCGAAGCGCGAGCCGGGCCGGATCGCTGCGATGCGTGCTCGCTATGCGGAGTGGGAAAAGACGCTGCCGGAATTCCCCGACGCGACGTTCTCGGTTCCAGCGACACAGGCGGATCTCGCCACGCCTTCGAGCTGACGGCGCCCCGCTCACGCGGCGAGCGTAAAGAGCTCCTGCCGTTCGGCCACGCCGCGCAGCGCGTGCTCCCCAAGAGAGCGCAGCCGCTCGGGCAGGTGGCGCGCAAACGAGGCCGAGACCACTGGCGAAATCTCGAGCGTCTTGCACATCGCCTCGATGCGTGCGGCCTCGTTCGCCGCCTGGCCGATCACGCTGAACTCGAGCCGTTCCGGCGTGCCGATATTGCCGTACATCACGTCGCCGACGTGCAGGCCCACGCCGAGTTCGAGCCTCGATTCGCCGGCCTGCGCGCGCCGCTCATTGGCCGTTGCCATACGTCGATGCGCCTCCATCGCCGCCGAGAGCGCCGACTCGCACGCGCGCTTCGCCTGCTGGGCCACCTCGGATGCGTCGGCCTCGGCCTCGGAGATCGGGAAGATCGCGAGCGATGCGTCGCCGATGAAGCGCAGCACCTCGCCGCCCTGCTCGAGCACGGCGCCGGCGGTGCAATCGAAGAACTCGTCGAGCAGCGCGAGAAAGTTGCGTCGCGGCATCGATTCGGCGAGCCGGGTCGAGTTGCGCAGGTCGGAGAACCAGATCACGGCGTGCACGTCCTCGCCGTCGCCTCGCTTTACCAGCCCGTCGAGCACCTTCGCGCCGGACTGCTTGCCGAGATACACATCGAGCAGGTTGACCGCGTTGAGCCGCATCGCGTGCACTTCGAAGATGCGCGACAGGACGGGCAGCACCTCGTAGATCGCGCCGAGATCGGCCACCGTGAAGCCGCCCGGTTTCTTCGTCGACAGCGAGAACGCGTTGATCTGGCCGCGCGAGAAGACGAACGGCATCACGACGTAGTCCGTGACACCTTGTGCATGCAGATCGCGCAGGATCGGGAAATCGAGCTGCGGGTTCGCCACGTCGAGCCGCCGCCGGAAGCCGCCGGCGCCCTCGTAGATCGCCTTGAGCGGGCTATCGAGGAAGCGGGGGTCGAGCAGCATCTCGCGGGTGACGAGGCTCTGCTGCACGCCCTTGCCGTTGTCCTCCCAGATGAAGCTCGTGCTGACGAGCTGCGGGTGCAGCGTGCGGATCGAGAGCCAGATGCGCAGCACCGGGATTCCCGCGGCGATCAGCGCCTGCACGAACTGCTCGACCAGGTCGCGCGCCGAGGGCGCGGCGTGCGCCGAGCGAAGCAGCCACCCGAGCAGCGGGTTCGCGGTCTCGGGCGCAGGCAACGCGATCTGCGGCGCGCGCGTCTCGGCTTCGACCGAGATCGAGTCCATCCGATCGGCATAGAACGCGATATAACCCTTGATCGCCCGGGCGTCCTCGTAGGGATCCTCGTAGCTCCACGCGGAATTTTCGGCGCTGCGCTCGCCCGACGTGACCGTGAAGTGCGAGGCGTTGCCGCGGAACGGGCAGTAGGTGCGGTGCGCCGTCGCGCGCAAGAGGTCCATCCGCACGTCGGCGCGCGGGAAATAGTACGCGGGCGCCAACCGGCCTTCGGTCAGGACCTTGGCGCGTGCGCTGTCGGCGACCGGCACGTCGTTGAAGAGCACGCGCACGCGCCGGGGGCAATCCTCGATCCGGATGTCGTAGCTCGGCCGCGCGGCGGCCTTCATTTCGCAGCCCGGCGCCTGCGCTTGCGTTCTGCGATCCATTCGAGCGCGAGCATTCGATTATTCTACGGCTCATGAGCCGGCGCGCCTATCGCATCCTCCCGACCGACCGCACGACGTTCCATCCGCGCCTGTTCGGCACGCGCGGCGCGGTCGCGGCGAACAGCAACCTCTCCGTCGCGGCCGGCGTCGGCATGCTCGCGAACGGCGGCAACGCAATCGACGCAGCCGTCGCGGCAAGCTTCGTCGAAGGCCTCGTCAACCCGCAGATGCACACGATCGGCGGCGAGTGCCCGATCCTCGTGCGGCCGGCGGGCGAGCGGCGCGTCTATGCGGTGAACGGCAACATGGCGGCGCCGGCGAAGGCGACGCCGGAAGCCTTTCGCGCGCGCGGCCTTTCGGACGTGCCGAGCGTCGGAATTCTCGCGGCCGGAGTTCCGGCGGCGTTCGGGGCGCTCGTCACCGCGCTAAAGCGCTGGGGCTCGATGCCGCTGAAGGAAGTGATCGCGCCGGCGATCGCGCTGGCGCGCAGCGGCTTTCCGGTCTCCGACGGCCTGCGCAAGCAGCACAAGTACGGCCTCGAGGCGATGCAGTCGAGATTTCGCGAGGAATGGCACAGCAGCGCGCGGTTGTACCTTCCGGGCGACCGGATTCCGGAGGTCGGCGCGCTGCTGCGCAACGAGGCGCTTGCGAGCACGTTCGAATACCTGGCGCGCGCGGCGGATCCGCTCGATGCGTTCTACCGCGGCGAGGTCGCTGCCGAGATCGCGCGCTATTCGCAGGACCATGACGGCCTGCTCGCGCGCGAGGACCTGGCCGCGTTCGAAACGAAAGTCGAAGATCCGGTTTCGCTGCGCCTCGGCGACACCGAGCTCTTCAAGACCGGGTTCTGGTCGCAGGGGCCGGCCGAGCTGCAGGCGCTCGCGCTCTTGTGGCGCCACGACCTGCGCAAGATCGGCTTCGGTACCGCGGACTACTGCCACCTGCTGATCGAGGCGATGAAGCTCGCCTACGCCGATCGCGAGCAGTACTACGCCGATCCGTCGAAGACCATGGTGCCGGGCGACATCCTGCTTTCCGACGAGTACACGAGGCAGCGCGCATCCCTGATCGACATGCGGCGCGCGAACCGCGAGCTCCGGCCTGGCGATGCACGCCGGAACGCGGCGCTGTTGCCGCACGACGAGCGCTTCGTTCCCAAGGACTGGGGCGCAGGCACGGTCCACGTCGATGCCGTCGACGCCAAGGGCAACCTCGCGTCGTTCACGCCGAGCGGCGCCTGGATCTCGTCGGCCGAAGTGATCGAGCCGCTCGGCTTTCCGCTCTCGGTGCGGATGATGACGTTCTACCTCGAGCCCGCGCATCACCCGAACGTCGTCGCGCCGTTCAAGCGCCCGCGGACCACGCTCACGCCGTCGATGGCGTTCCGCAACGGCAAGCCGTGGATGGCGTTCGGGACGATGGGCGGCGACAACCAGGGGCAATGGCTGCTGCAGTATTACCTGTGCGTCGCCGCGTTCGGCATGTCGATCCCGGAAGCGATCGAGGCGCCGCGCCTGTCGAGCGAGCACACGCCGGGATTCTTCGCGCCGCACGCCTCGGAGCCCAACCGCGTGCGGATCGAGCCGCGCTTCGGGGCGAAGGTGCTGGACGAGTTGCGCCGCCGCGGCCACGACCTGGACGTCGCCCCCGACTGGAGCGAGGGATTCGTTTCGGCCGCGACGTTCGACGAGGACACCGGCATCCTGGAAGCCGGATGCGATCCACGCGGGTCGAAGTCCGAGTGCTTCCCGAGTTTTGCCTATTGCTGGTAGCAACCCGCCGTACAATTGGAGCACCATGTCCATCCATCCGCTGCCGTCCCGCATCTCCGATCCCGTCACCCAGGCGAAAGTCCACCTCGCCGCCGCGCACCGCATCGCGGTGCTGCATGAACTCGACGAGGGCATCGACAACCACTTCACCGTGACCGTGCCCGGTCGCGACGACCGCTACCTGATCCTGCCGTTCGGCCTGCACTGGTCGGAAGCGCGCGCGAGCGACCTGATCGTGTTCGACGAGGCCGGCAGGACACTCGAGGGCGAGGGCGTCGTAGAACTCTCGGCACAGTGCATCCACGCGCCGATCCACCGGATCACCGGCGCGCGCGTCGTGCTGCATACGCACCAGACGTGGGCGCTCGCGCTCAACATGCTCGACAACAACCGCCTGGTGCCGGCGAACCAGACCGCGGCGTTCTTCTACGGCCACGTCGCTTATGACGATACGTACGCGGGCACGGCAGACTTCGTCGAGGAGGGCGAGCGTCTCGCGCGCGTGATCGGCGACAAGCACGTGCTCTTCATGAAGAACCACGGCGTGCTCGTCGTGGGCGACACGGTTGGCGAGGCGTATCGCCGGCTCTACAAGCTCGAGCGCGTCTGCCGCACGCAGGTGCTCGCGCTGAGCACCGGGCAACCGCTCAAGGTGCTCTCCGACGAGATCGTCGCGCAGGTGCAGGCGCCGCCGGAGAACGACCGGCACCCGCGCGCCGAGCGCGATCGGCTCTTCTTCGAAGCGATGATGCGGATCCTGGATCGCGAGAATCCGGGCTACGCGTCGTAGCGAGCGTCCATGGCAGCGGTGCTGGGTAGCGGCGAGCACCGCTACCGGGTCGTAGAGAACTGGGCGAAGCTTCCCGAGGGCTGGGAGTTCAGGGACGTCGCGGCGGTCGCGGTCGACAGCAAGGACCGCGTCTACGCGTTCAATCGCGGCGAGCATCCGATCATCGTGTTCGATCGCGCGGGCAATTTCCTGCGCTCGTGGGGCGAGGGCGCGTTCCCGCGCGCGCACGGCATCCACATCGACGCCGAGGACAACCTCTACCTGACCGACGACGGCGGTCACTTCGTGCGCAAGTGCACGACGGAAGGCAAGGTCCTGATGGAATTGGGCGTGCCCGGAACCGCGACGCCGTACATGAGCGGCCGGCCGTTTCACCGCTGCACGCATACCGCGCTCTCGCCCAAGGGCGAGATCTACGTCAGCGACGGCTACGGCAACGCGAAGATCCACAAGTACTCGCCCGACGGCAAGCTGCTCCAGTCGTGGGGCGAGCCGGGGACCGACCCGGGACAGTTCAATGTCCCGCACAACATCGCCACCGACCCCGAAGGCTGGGTCTACGTAGCCGACCGCGAGAACCACCGCGTCCAGGTGTTCGACGGCAACGGCAAGTACGAGACGCAGTGGATCAACATGCACCGCCCGTGCGGCCTGTATTGCTGCCGCGGCAAGAAGCCGCAGTTCCTGATCGGCGAGCTCGGCCCGGGCATGACCGTGAACCGCAACCATCCGAACATCGGCCCGCGGCTGTCGATCGTCGACGGGACAGGAAAGACGATCGCGCGGCTTGGCGGCGAAGCCGGGCCAGGGCTCGAAGCGGGAAAATTCGTCGCGCCCCACGGCCTCGCGGTGGATTCGCGCGGCGACATTTACGTCGGCGAAGTCAGCTACACCGAGTTCCCGCGCCTCTTTCCCGAAGCCGGCGCGATCCCGTTCCGGATGCGCTCGCTGCAGAAGCTCGAGCGGATCGAGTCCTAGCGGTAGCGCTTGCGCGCGAGCGCCGCACCCGCGGCGAGCGCTTTCAGCTTGGCGAGCGCGATTTCGCGGTCCATCGGCGCCATGCCGCAGTTCGTGCACGCAATGAGCTTCGACTTCGGCACGAACTTGAGCGCGCGGCCGATCGTCGCGGCGACCTCGGCCGGCGTTTCCACCTTGTCCGAGGCAACGTCGATCACGCCGAGCAGCACTTCCTTGCCCTTCAGAAGCGCGAGCAGCTCGACCGGCACCTTCGAGTGGATGCTCTCGAGCGAGACCTGGTTTACCTTGCTTTTCGCGAGCGCCGGGAAGATCTCCTCGTACTGGCGCCACTCGGAGCCGAGCGTTCCCTTCCAGTCGAGGTTGGCCTTGATGCCATAGCCGTAGCAGATGTGCACGCAGGTCTTGCAGCGCAGGCCGCGGATCGTCCGGTGCAGCGCGGCGATGCCCCAGGCCTTCACGTCGTCCATGTAGACGTTGAACGCCGGCTCGTCGATCTGGATCACGTCGACCCCGTCCCTTTCCAGCGCGCGCGCCTCCTGGTTCAGTAGCTCCGCGAACGCCATCGCGAGCTTCACCTTGTCGCCGTAATGGCGGTCGGCGACCGTGTCGACGATCGTCATCGCACCCGGCATCGTGATCTTCAGCTTCTTCTTCGTGTGGGCGCGCGCAAGGCGCGCCTCGGCCTGGTGCACGCGCCCTTTGAGCTTCAGCGGGCCGACCACCACGGGAACCATCGCGTCGTAGCGGTTGTTGCGGATTCCCATCTTCACCTTGTGCTCGAAGTCGATGCCTTCGACGAACTCGAGGAAACCGTGCACGAAGTGCTGGCGCGACTGCTCGCCGTCCGAGACGATGTCGATTCCGGCGTCCTCCTGCTCCTTGAGCCACAGCAGCGTCGCGTCGCGCTTGGCGCGCGCGAGGTCCGTGCCCTCGGCCCGCCACGCGGGCCACAGCTTGTTGGTTTCGGCGAGCCAGCCCGGCTTCGGCAGGCTGCCCGCGGTCGTCGTCTCGAACATGAGTTGGTTTCCTCCGAAGCGGTGACTTTACACGCTCGAACGGGCGCTTTCCCCCTTCCGTACGACCGGTTTTAGCCCGAACGGGTAATGGGCCGGCGGTGTGTGAGCCCCTAGCATCGTTTGCAACATGCTGAGGGGACTGCGAACGATGAGTGCCGAACGCGACCCGCGCGTGCCGGGATTCCGGCGCGGCCTGCTCGAGTACGACGACTTTTCGAGTGCCTGCCTCATCGAGAACGTCAGCACGCGGGGATTCCGGCTCGAATGCCTCGACGAGTTCGTCGTCGGCCAGCGCATGCGGCTGACCAGCAGGTTCGGCCCGGGCGAGACGATCTGCTGCGAGCTGGAAGTGCGGCACGTCGCCGGCTCCAGCATCGGCGCGACGATCGTCGGCATCGACTCCGACAGCGAGAGGCTGTGCCGCGAGCTGGTCGAGCAACACTACGCGCTGCTGCTGAGGCGCAGGCGCCTCGCCTAGAACCCGCGCGGTGCTATTCTTGCGGCGAAATTCCGCCGCGATGAACCAGACCCGACCCCAGGCCACCTCGAAACGTCTGCAGGAGACCGAGCGGGCGATCGTCACCGAATGGCGCTTCGCGCCCGGCGCCGAGACCGGCTGGCATCGCCACGCACACGACTACATCGTCGTCGTGCTCACCGCCGGCAAGCTGATGCAGGAGACCGCGAACGGCGAGATCGTCACCGAGCTCGCGCTCGGCCAGTCGTACGCGCGTCCCGAGGGCGTCGAGCACAACGTGGTGAATCCGAATCCGCACGAGTTCGTCTTCGTCGAGGTGGAGCTGAAATAGTGCTGCGCGGCAGTTGCCTGTGCGGCGGCGTGCGCTACGAGGTCACCGGCAAGCTCGCCGGTGCGCTGAACTGCCATTGCTCGATGTGCCGCAAGGCGCACGGGGCGGCATTCCGCAGCCGCGCGGGGGTCAAGGCCGCTGACTTCCGCTGGACCGAAGGCGAATCCCTGGTTCGGTGGTACGAGACGTCGCCGGGAACGCATCGCGGGTTCTGCCGCGTCTGCGGCGCCAAGCTCCTGAGCCGCTTCGACTTCGATCTGCGCGGCTATGGCCTGCCGCTGGGCACGCTCGACGACGATCCGGGCGTGCGGCCCGCGATGCATGTCTTCACCGCCTACAAGGCGCCCTGGTTCGAGATCACCGACAACCTGCCGCAGCATAAGGAGTGGCCACCGGGATGGGGGCCGAAATGATTCGTGCCAGCTGCCTGTGCGGCGACGTGCGCTTCGAGATCGGCGGCAGCGTGAGCGGTGTCTCGCATTGCCACTGCTCGATGTGCCGCAAGGCGCACGGCGCGGCGTTCGGCACCTACGCAGCCGTCCAGGCAGCCGACTTCCGGGTTGTCGCCGGCGCCGACCAGATCGCGCGCTATCGCTCGTCGGACGGAGTCGTGCGCACGTTCTGCGCGCGCTGCGGCTCCACGCTGCAATGGCTGCGCGAAGCGAAGCCGGAGATCGTCGACGTCGCGCTCGGCATCCTCGACGACGATCCGCCCGTGCGGCCCTCGCGCCACATCTTCGTCGGATCGAAAGCGCCCTGGCACGAGATCACGGACCCGTTGCCGCAGCATGACACCTACCCGGGTGCGAAATGAGCGGCCCGACGCGCTGCGGAGGCTACTGAGCGCTCAGGCCGCGGCCGGCGCGAGCTTGCTCGCTTCGCGGATCGGCAGGTGGGCGACCGCGGCGACCAGGCACAGTGCCGCGTCCGCAAACCACATCCAGTCGTAGCTGCCGGTGGCTTCGAACGCCTTGCCGCCTAGCCACGCGCCGAGGAATCCGCCGACCTGGTGCGACAGCATCACGATGCCGAAGAGCGTCGCCAGGTAGCGCATGCCGTGCAGCTTGGCCACCAGGCCCATCGTCGGCGGAACCGTAGACAGGTACGTGAAGCCAATGCCGGCCGCGAACAGGAAGAACGTCATCTCGGTCTTCGGCGAGTAGAAGAAAATCAGGATCAGCACGGCGCGCGCGGCATAGATCCCGGCCAGCGCGAGCTTCATGCGCCACTCCTGGATTGCCTTGCCTACCCACAGGCTCCCGGCGATGTTGAAGAGCCCGACGATCGCGAGCGACCACGCGCTGACCGTCGCCGGCAGCTCGCAGCTCGCGACGATGCCCGGCAGGTGAGTGCCGATGAACGCGACGTGGAACCCGCAGGTGAAGAAGCCGACGTTGAGCAGCAGGTAGCTGCGGTCTGCCGCCGCGCCGCGAATCGCCTCGCGCAGCGTTGCCGCGCCGGCATGCGCGTGCGCAGTCGCGGCGGACGCGCCGCGCGTCAGCCACAGCACGATCGGAATCGCGAGCAACCCGGTCGCGCCGAGCAGCACCATCGCCGGCTGCCATCCGGCCAGCCCGATCAGCAACTGCGCGAACGGCACCAGCGTGAACTGGCCGAACGAGCCGCCGGCATTGACGATGCCGCTGGCAAACGAACGCTTCGCTTCCGGAATCCAGCGGGTTGCCGCCGACAGCAGCATCGCCGGGCCCATCGCGCCGGCGCCGCACGGCGCGATGATGCCGATCAGCAGGATCAGCGCCAGCGCGGAGGTCGCGAAGGGTGTGAGCGCCGTGGCGACCGCGATGCACAGCACGCCGACGATCATCACCGGGCGCATGCCGTGGCGATCGGCGATCGCTCCGGCAATCGGTTGCGCCACGCCCCACATCAACTGTGCGATGCCGAACGCGAGGCTGATCGTGGCGTAGCCGATCGCGGTCTGCGAGTTGATCGCCGAGATGAAGAGCGGCTGCGACTGCCGGATCCCGAGCCCGAACGCGAACACCGCGCCCGCCGCGATGGCGACGCCGACATAGGCGCGGGCAGCGTTCGACACGATTCCCGCGTCTAGCGCACCGTGAACGGCGACTGGTACGGTCGGCCGAATGCGACGCCGGCGAGCACGGTATTGGTCGGCCGCAGGTGCACGTTGCCCTGGCGCTTGTTGTTGCGCGTGTCGACGAACTCGACCGGCCCTTGCACGACGTCGATCACCGTGGCGTCGGCGGGGGCGCCGACCTGCAGCGTCCCGAGCTTCGGGTTGCGGTTGATGACTTTCGCCGGAGTCGCGGTCGCCATCGTCACCACCTGGTCGAGCGTGAAGCCCATGTTGAGGAACTTGCTCATGACCCAGGTGAGATACGGCATGCCCGGAGTATTGCCGGAGAACACGTGGATATCGGACGAGATCGTGTCGGGAGGCGCGCCCTGCGCGATCGCCGCTTCGGCGACGGTGTAATCGAAGCTGCCGCCGCCGTGCCCCACGTCGAACAGGATGCCGCGCTTCTTCGCGTTCAACGCCGCCGGCAGGAGCTTTCCATCCTGGACGATGTTCGTGAACTTGCCCGCGATGTTCGGTGCGCCCGAGTAGCAATGGGTCAGCACGTCGCCGGGGCGCAGCAGGTCGAGGATCTGCGACATGAGCTCGGACGTCTCGACGCCGCCGATATGGCACATGACTTTCGCGCCGGTGCCCGCTAGCTCGCAGGCCCGGATCGCGCGCTTCAACGGCTCGAGGCCGTGCCTCGCGATGACGTTCTCCGACATGCGTACCTTGATGCCGATGACGATGTCGGCGTTGTCCGCCACGGCCCTCGCCGCCGATTCCGGGTCGGCAAAGTCGACGTTGAAGAGCTCCGGCACCGGGAAACCGGCCAGTCCCATGTTGGCGATGTGAACGAACGCATACAGCCGCGTGCGCGTTTGCGCCACGATGTGACGGCGGAAAGCCGCGAAGTTGTTGGCTCCGGCATCGCCGGCGGAAATCGCGGTGGTCGTTCCCTGATAGGGAATCAGCTCGTCCGCAGGAATGCCGATCGCCGACCCGTACGGATACACATGCGAGTGCAGGTCGATCAGGCCGGGCAGCACCGTGCGCCCGGCTGCGTCGAGCACGCGGTTGGCGCGCGCCGGCGCAATGTCGGCCTCGAGCGCCTCGATCACGCCGAAGCGCATCCCGATATCTCGCTTCGCGTTGAGCTTCTGGCTCGGATCCAGCACGGTTCCGCCCTTGATCAGCAGGTCGAACTTGTCGTTCGGCCCCATTGCGGCGCGCACCGGAAACCCCGCCGCGACGGCCGCGGCGATGCCGGTCAGGCCAATGACGAAGCGCCTGCGATTGATCGTCTGCATGATTCCTCCCCGGGAATGATCCGCAACCGAGCCCGATGCCCGGATGCGGCTTTAGTGTGCCTGCAGGAACTCTTCGAGCGCGCGATTGAACGCAGCGCTTTGCTCGATGTTGGACAGGTGCGCGGCCTTCGGGATCACGACCAGCTTCGATCCGGGCGCGTTCTCGTGGATCTCCCGCGACATCGCCACCGGAGTGCCGGGATCGTCCTCGCCGACGATGATGAGGATCGGCGTACGGATTTCCTTGAGCCGCGAGGTGAGGTTGATTTGCGGGACCGCGTGGCAGCAACCGACGTACCCGGCGACCGGCGTGTTGCCGATGAGGGCTCCGATGCGCTGCAGCACCTGCGGCGTGGCCTTGCGGTATGGCTCGGTGAACCACCGCGCAAGCGTCGGCTCGAC
>Ga0310813_10002452_pt1 | contig 11231 bp, 11 predicted proteins | sample YN3metagenome_FD_203086 | JGI IMG/M metagenome (GOLD analysis project Ga0310813, IMG submission 203086) | Soil microbial communities from experimental microcosm in Duke University, North Carolina, United States - YN3 | ecosystem: Engineered > Artificial ecosystem > Soil microcosm > Unclassified... | reverse complement strand
CAGCGTCCGCATGGGTGGGACCTATGCCGGAGCGGCCGCCGATAAACTCGACGCGCTCACCAGTTTCGGCGAGCACATCGGCCTGGCGTTCCAAATCGTGGATGATATTCTCGACGTCGAGCAATCGTCGCAGGCTCTCGGCAAGACTGCTGGCAAAGACGCCGCGCAAAAAAAGATTACTTTCCCCGCGGTTTACGGCATCGAGCGCTCCCGCGAAATGGCGGAAGAAGAGCGGTTCGCTGCCCATCTGGCTTTGCAACCCTTCGACGATCGCGCCCAGCGGTTGCGGGAATTGGCGGATTTAGTCGTCCGGCGGAAGGCATGACAGCCGGGATCATGACATCATCCGCGAAAATCCGTCTTGATCAGCTGCTGGTCGAACGCGGACTGGCGGACTCGCGCGAAAAAGCGCAGGCGCTCATCATCGCCGGTGAAGTAGTGGTGAATGGGCAGAAGGCGCTCAAGCCCGGCCACAGTGTGGCTGCGGATTCGCAGGTTGAAATTCTCGAACGAATGCCCTACGTCAGCCGCGGCGGTTATAAACTCGCGGGCGCGCTTGATCACTGGGGGCTGGACGTTACCGGATGGATTTGCCTCGATGTGGGCGCGTCAACAGGCGGCTTCACGGACTGCCTGCTGCAGCGAGGCGCTTCGAAAGTGTGGGCCATCGATGTCGGCCATGGGCAGATTGACTGGAAACTGCGCAGCGATGCTCGCGTGGTGATCCAGGAAGGCGTCAACGCGCGCTACCTCACCGCGGCGGAGTTTCCGGAGAAGTTCGACCTCGCGGTATGCGACGCCAGCTTTATCTCCCTCACGTTGCTGATCCCCGCCGTGGCGCCTTTGCTTGCTTCGCACGGCAGGATGTTGTTGCTAGTGAAGCCGCAGTTTGAGGTGGAGCGGGGCCAAGTGGGCAAGGGTGGAATTGTACGCGAGCCCGCATTGCATCAGGCTGCCTGCGCTCGTGTTCGAGTCGCGGTCGAAGCGCAGGGGTTCCGGGCTGATATCATCGAGAGTCCGATCCTGGGCGCCGAGGGCAATCGGGAATTCTTGCTTTATGCCAGCCGCAAACCCCACCAATAAAATCTTCACCGCCGGCATCATCTCCAAGCCGCATAGTGAGAAAGCGGCTATCGTGGCGCCCGCTTTGGTGAAGTGGCTGGCGGAGCGCGGCGTGGGAGTTCGCTGCGATGGCGAGACCGCCGCCTATTTGGGGAACGGCGCGCGACCAAGGAATGGATTATCGCGCGAAGCCGTGCCGGAAGGCGCGCAACTCCTAATTGTCTTGGGCGGCGACGGGACGCTGCTTTCGGCGGCGCGGGCGCTCAAAGGCCGCGACATTCCTCTGTTCGCCGTCAATCTGGGCAATCTGGGATTCCTGACGGCCATCACTGTGGACGAGCTGTATCCGCAGCTCGAGCGAGTGCTCGCGGGCGAATACGACGTAAGCCGCCGCCGCATGTTGCACACGGAGCTGTGGCGCGGCGGGCACTGCGCCTGCACCTACGAAGCCCTCAACGACATCACTCTCGCCAAGGCCGATATCGCGCGCATCATCCATCTGGAAGTACAGGTGGACGATCGTTTTATGTGCCTGTATAAGGCTGACGGGCTGATCGTTTCGACGCCCACCGGCTCTACTGCTTATTCGCTTTCGGCGGGCGGCCCGATTATGGTTCCTGTAGTTGCCGCCCTCTGCATCACGCCGATCTGCCCGCACATGCTGACCAACCGTCCGGTGATCGTCCCCGATGAGGCCGTCATCCAGATTACGATGAGCGGCGACAACACCACCTATCTGACGGTGGACGGCCAAGTCGGCGAACAGCTGCACAAGGGCGATCGCGTGATCTGCCGGCGGTCCGAGCAGACGGTGCAATTGATCCGTGCCAGCGGCGTGGGTTTCTTTGACGTGCTGCGCGAGAAGCTGCAGTGGGGCGGTTAGACAGTTTGCTTAGACAGCCGCCGGCGGGGGCGCGAGCACCGCTAACACCACCAGCCGTTTTTCGCTACGATTGCGCACGGCGTGCATCACGCCCGAAGGAGCGAAGGCGCCGCCTCCTGCAGAGACCAGTTGCGTTTCATCGCCCACTTGGATCTCCGCCTCGCCTTCGAGCACCACGTAAAGCTTGTCCTGGCCTGCGTGTGTATGCGCCGCGTGTTCCTGCCCGGGCTCGAAACAATTGAGGCCGGCGAACAGCGTCCCGCCCCGCGCGATGTTCGTCTTCGCCATTTTTTGCGAAGCGAATTCAGCGAGCCCGGCCAGGTGCTTGACGATCATTGAATTTGTACTGCGAGTCTATGCGGCGAGCTTACGCCGTCGCCGCAACGCCCAGCTTTTTGTACCAGGGCGTTGCGCCAGTGAGCGCGGCGTTTACGGCGTTAATATTCTCCACGCCCTTGGTGGAGAGAAAGTCTTCGAGCGCCGCCAGACCCTTGGTTGCATAAATCGGCATGCCGTCTTTCCAAGTGGCGCGACCGCACAGCACCCCCGAGTAGTCCGTGCCCGCCTCGGTGGCCATGCGCAGGCTCTCTACGAACTGCGCGTTGCCCACGCCGGCGCTCAGATAAATGAACGGCTTGGTGGCTACGGCCGCGGCCTTGCGGAAAAGTTCCATCGCTTCCGCCATCGACTGAGCTTTCTCGCCCTTGTAGACGGAACTGCCTTCAACGAACTCAGCGTTGATGGGCACTTCCACTTTCAGAACATCCACCTTATATTGCGGCTTGGTAAACTCCGCCATGCAGCCGATCACCACTTGCGGTTTGATCTTCGCGTATTCCAGGCCTTTCTCGTTGCCGCCCTTGGGATCGTAGCCGACGAACTCGAGGAAAAAGGGAATTTGATGGTCTTCGCATTCCGAGCCAATGCGCTCGACGAAAGCATGCTTGATATCGTTGACTGACCCGTCATCGAACGGGCTGTAGTAAATCAGGATCTTCACAGCGTCCGCGCCCCAATCCACGATGCGCTTCACGGAAACGTGCGGCAGCAGGTCGGGCAAGCGGCCCGGCTTGGTGTTGTCGTAGCCGGAATGTTCATAAGCCAGCAGCAGACCGGCATTCGAGGAGCGCGCCTTGGCGGCTTCCAGGCCGTATTCAGGGTCCAGCAGGATGGCCGAAGCATGCGGCGTCAGGATGCGGGTCACGGCCGTCTTGAACTCCGACATCATGTCCCACGTGATCGCTTTCTGATCCACGCCCTTGGCGGTCGCGAGCGACTTCTGCAAACTGCCGCGTTGATCCATCGCAGCCGCGGCGATAATGCCGTCCTTATTGGACAACTTCTTCATGTATTTTGTTTTTCCAGCGGAAAGAGCCATAACTTATTCTAAAGGGCGGCGCACCCATTTTGTCACCCGGCGAAAGTATGCTTGCGCCCGGCCCACGTCGCGCAGAATCTGCGCCCTGAGGGCCTCCGGCGTCTCGAACTTGCGTTCCTCGCGCACCCGGCGCAGATACTCCACCCGAATGTGCTGCGGGTCGGGCGGGTCCAAACGATCCAGCAGGAAGGTCTCAATGCTCAGTTCCTGGCCGCCCGAAGCGTCCGCGAAGGTAGGGCGATAACCGACGTTGGTAATCGAATTCCAACTGCGCTCCGACGCTGCGTCGAACGTACGCGTGAGATAGACGCCGGTCGAGGGCAGCACTTGCGCGTGCGTTAGCAGATTCAGCGTGGGCACCGTTTGCTTCGAACCGATTCCATGCCCCGGAACTACCTCGCCTGCGGTTGCATACGGCCGCCCGAGCAGCCGCGCCGCGAGCGCTACTTTGCCCGACTCCACCGCGCGCCGGATTTCACTCGAAGAGACGGCTCGCCCGCGCCACTTCACTGGAGTGACCACGCGAGTCTCGAAACCATAGCGCTCTCCCAGTCGCGCCAGCACATTAACGTCGCCGGCCTGGCCGTGCCCGAAGCGGAAGTTGTCGCCCACAATGACGGCCCGCGCCCGCAGAGCATGCACCAACACTCGCTCCACGAACTGTTCCGGAGTCCAATGCGCCACGTCGCGCGTGAAGGGGAGCACCAGCACGTACTCGATTCCTTCGCGCGCCAGTATCGCGCAGCGTTCCGTCTGGGTGGTGAGCAAGCGCGCCGCCCGCTGTGGCGCGACGATGGACACGGGATGCGGATCGAAGGTCAGTACCGCCGGCTGCAAACCTTTTTCTCGAGCCGCACGGGCGACTTCACGCAACAGTTCGTGGTGACCGGTATGAACGCCATCGAAGTTGCCGATGGTCACGGCCACCGGTTCGAACCCGGCGGCTTCCTCTAAGGAGCGGGCGACTCGCATTTAACCTGAAACCCCGGACTGCGGAAGCGGAATTTCAAGCTGAAGGCCGTCGTAGGCCAAGCGCACATTCGGTGGAAAGGCGGCCTCGGTCTGCGCGTGGGGCAAGTCGTGGCAGATGTGGGTAAAGAAAGCGCGCCGCGGCGCCAGTTCGCGAGCCGATGCCAGACTTTGGCCTACCGTCGAGTGAGTAGGATGCGGGCGATGCCGCAAGGCGTCTAGAAATAGCACGTCCAAATTCCGCAACAGCACCTTCGAGCCTTCTGGGATGTCGCTGTGATCGGTGAGGTAGGCCGCGTCGCCGAAGCGAAATCCCAGGGTCGCGCCGCGGCCGTGCATTAGCGGAATGGGAACCACGCGCAGGCCGAACAGATCGAATGGCTCTTCCGTAATCGTGTGCAGATCCACGCGGGGCGCCGACGATTGCGACGGCTCTGCATCGAACGCGTAGCGGAAAACACGGCGCACGATATCCAGTGTCGCTTCGGTGCCGTAGGCCGGAATCGACATCTTCTGGTGATAATTCAAGGGCCGGACGTCGTCGAGTCCCAGAATATGATCTGCGTGCGAGTGCGTGAAAAGGATCGCATCCACGCGGCTGATGCCGGTGCGCAACGCCTGGGCGCGAAAATCGGGAGTGGTGTCGATCAGCACGTTCTTGCCACCGTACTGCACCAGCACCGACGGCCGCAGCCGGTTGTCGCGCGGGTCAGTGGAGGCGCAGGTGGCGCAGCCGCAGCCGATGGTCGGCACGCCCGAGCTGGTGCCCGAGCCCAGCACCGTTATACGCAATGTTTCCGGCATCAGGACGACGCAGGCGCGTCCCCCGGTTCAGCGGATTTCTCGGACGGCTTCTCTGCGTCCGGTTGTATGTCGGTCGTCGCATCCGCAGGTTTCACGGGCGGCTTCTGTTCCGCCACTTGCACGAAGCGGAAGCGCAGTTCGGTGAGCGAATTCTCGATTAGCCGCTGCTCCTCGATCGATAAATTGCCGTGCGTTTTCTCCACGATCATGGCCAATAGGTCGATGGCGTGGCGCGCCGCCGGCAGGTTGGGCGGTTCCTCGGATGCTTCTCCGAACTGGAACAAGCCGAGCTGCATCTCCGCCTGCGTCTTCAGCGAGAAAACCAGAAATTCAAAAGTAGGAGGTGGTAAAGGGAAACCGGAGTCACTCATGGGATTTATTCTTAGTGTAGTTTGGAATGGAATGTCTGCGCCGGAAGAGCCTGTGAGTCCCGACCGGGAACGAATGGACGCCATCTCGGGCGCCTTGGGCCGCCTGGTTCGGCGCCAAGACGATCTGGCCCAGCGCCAGAACGAACTGGAGCAGCGCTTGCTGTGGATAGAAGCGGCCGTAGGGCTTGCTCCCGCCGCACCACCGGCAACCGCGCCGGAGCCCGAACCGGCGGCCGGCGCGCCGCCTGGGCTTCTAAAACCGCCACCGCTGCCGCGAACGCCGCCTCCTCTGCCGCAGCAGATCCCCTGGATCTCGCCAGACGTGAACACGGCGCCCACTGAACCAGCTCTCGAGACCACCTTCGGACTCGGCTGGCTCAACCGCGTGGGCGTAGTAACACTCATCTTCGGCGTTGGCTTTCTGTTCAAGTACGCGGTAGATAGCAAGTGGATCGGCCCCGCGATGCGGGTCGCGCTGGGCGTCGCCGCAGCCACTCTCTCTCTGTTTCTAGGCGAATGGATTTCACTGCGCGGTCAAAAAACCTTTGCCCGCGGGTTGACCGGCCTCGGTCTGGCGCTCCTGTACCTCTCCTTCTACGCGGGCTTCGGCTTCTATCATTTGCTGCCACAATTAACCGCATTCCTCCTGATGTGCCTGACCACCGCGGCCGCTGCGGCTCTGGCTCTGCATTACGATTCCCAGGCGGTAGCCTTGCTGGGTCTCGCCGGAGGTTATCTCACGCCGGTACTGCTCTCGACCGGCGAAAACCAGATGTGGGTTCTGGCGGGTTATACCTCCATGCTGAATCTGGGAGCGCTGGCGATTGCGCGCGTGAAACGCTGGCCGGCGCTCGAGTATCTCGCCTGGCCCGCCACAGCTTTGCTGTTCCTTGGCTGGGCTTCGGATTGGCTCGATGACGAGACGCGCCTTGCGGCATGGAGCTGGCTCTCGTTCAGTTTCGCGTTGTTTTTCGCGGCCACCCTGCTGGGCGTACGGCTGTGGTTACTGGCGCTGAACACTGGAGCTTACTTCGGCGGAAGCTACTTCTTACTGGACCATCGGTACCACAGCGCCATGGGCGCCTTCACCGTTGCGCTGGCTCTCCTTCACGCGCTGCTTGCGAAAACCGTTTGGGGCAGCGATCGCCGCCTGGGTGAATTGGCGGCTGCGATCGCGGCGGTCTTGCTGACGCTGGCGATCCCCATCCAGTTCTCCGGCTTCCGCATTACGATGCTATGGTCGCTCGAAGCCGCGGCGCTGACTTGGGTGGGCGCACGTTTCCGTGAATCGCGCCCGCAGGCAGGAGCCTCCGTGGTCTTCGGACTGGTATTCATCCGGCTGCTAACCGTGGATGCCCAAATGTATTCCGTTGAGCAGTCTTACGCCGCATTGGCCAACCAGCGTTTCCTGACCTTCGCGGTGTCTGCTGCCAGCCTGTGGATCGCATCCCGATTTGCGCAGACTCGTGAATTCCAAACGGCGACATACGGGGCGGGTCATCTGGTTCTGCTGTCGGCGTTGGGAATGGAAATCGCCGGATGGGCGCGCCGCACCAGGGATCCGCAGGAGGTCTCCAACGTGGAGTCGACTGGGATATCCATTCTGATGGCAGTTTACGCCTCCGCTCTGGTGGTGACTGGCGTGGCGCTGCGCTCCGCCCTAAATCGCATCTTGGGCCTGGGACTATTCGCGCTGGTGATCGTGAAATTATATCTGCTGGACGTATGGTCGCTCAGCCGCGGCTTCCGCATCACCGCTTTCCTGGCGTTGGGTGGCCTATTGCTGCTGGTATCGTATCTGTATTCCCGTTTTAAGCCGGCGCTCGAAAGGCTTTGGAGACCGGAAACGGCAGAGAAGGAAGGGCCGCCGGAAAACCCGACCACCGGAGAGCGTTCGTCCATCTAACGCATGCCCCGATATTTCACAGTGACCGAAGCCGAGCGGATGCTTCCCGAAGTGGACCGTGCTCTGCGCGACGCTCTGTTTCACAAGGCCGAATACCAGGCTGCCGAGGAGGCGCTGAATGCCATCCTGCAGGGTATCCGCATGGCGGGCGGCTCGCGCGTGAACCCCGGGCCGATCCTGGCGACACGCGCCCGCCGCGATGCCAGCGCCGGCGCACTGCGGGAGGTCTTTGAGAAAATCGAACAGATGGGTGTTCTTATCAAGGATCTGGACATTGGCCTGATTGATTTCCTCACTCGCTATCAGGGCCGTGAAGTGTGCCTGTGCTGGAAACTGGGCGAAGAACGCATACGGTTCTGGCACGGGACCGACGAAGGTTTCGCAGGGCGCAAGCCCGTCGACGATGAGTTTCTTGAAAACCATCGTGGCGACGCCGTGGTCTAGGTAAATCGGCTGACGCCGGCAAGCCGGCGACCCTTAGATTCGCCCCAAGTACTGGCAAAACCGATCTAGTACGAAAAGACTTTCAAAACAGGACTAAAGGCTGATTTTAAAGAAGGTAGCTGGAACTTTATATTCAGTCCATGCGAGCTATCGTGATCTGCCCGGGCGAGGAATTTCGGAAAGAGTTCGAGAAAGCGGTTGCTCCGCACTGGGTTCTGCACATTTCCCGTACCCTCGACGAATACCCTGCGCCGCAAGATCTCCGCAGGGTAGTTCGGGCATGGGCGCCGGAGATTGTTTTTCTCAATATTGAAAACTTGCATATGGCTGAGCTCATCGCTCGCCAGTTGGAGGCTGAATTCCCGGCCATCCAGCGGGTTGCCCTTCACCCTTCGCAAGACGTTACGGTCCTTCGCCGGGTGCTGCAGTTGCACATGACCCAGCTTTTGTCGTCACCATTTGAAAGCACCGAGGTGGGTCAGGTTTTGGATCAACTCGAGCGCGATCTAGAAGTTCGCCCGGTGGTCCTCGATTCCACCGACCGTTTTTTTGCGTTTATGCCAGCGAAAGCCGGAGTGGGGGCCTCCACCCTCGCCGCCAATACCACTTGGGCCTTCAGCCAGATGGACAATCCCAGCGTATTGCTGGCCGATTTCGACATGGCTTCGGGCGTGACTGAGTTCATGTTCAATACCTCCCATGATCGGAACTTGGCCGATGCAACGGCTCATGGCAGACAACTCGACGATGATGCGTGGCGAAGCCTGATCAAGACGGTGGGTAACACCGACCTGCTTCTCTCGGGCGCTCCCCGAGTGGGAGAAGGGATCCCGCGAGTCCAGATTGCCCAACTGATTGAGTTTGCCCGGCGCAACTACAATGTGGTCAGCGCCGATCTACCGGACACTTTCGATGAAACTACGCTCGCGGTGTTGCGGGAAGCCAATAAGATCATGCTGGTGACAACCCCGGAACTGCCAGCGCTGCGGCTGGCGCATTTGAAAATATTGCTGTTGCGGAAGCTGGATCTATTCGATAAGGTTTCGCTACTAGTAAACCGAGTGTCCAATCGTATCGAACTTTCCTTGCCCGAAATTGAGAAGACTGTCGGATTGCCGGTATTGATGTCGTTCCCCTGCGACTACGACGACGTAACCGAGGCCATCCGCGCGGGCCGGCCGGCGCCGACGCTCGCGACCAGCGTCCAAAAATTTGCAGGGATGCTCCTGGACCGGCAGGTCGAGTCGGAAAAGCCGCGGCGCTTTATCGAACGCTTTGGCTTGGTTCCGCTGCGCTACGGTTACCGCTAGGAGATTACATTGAGCACAGGCGTACAGCGCAGGCAGAACAATCGGAAACGCACCGATCCCAGCGTCGTAAGGGTCCGCTTGAAGGACGACATGGGGAATCCGCGTTGGGCCACCGCCTACCTTCGCGATGTAACGGAAGAAGGCGTCGGTCTTTCGCTCATGACGCCCCTGCAGGTTGGCTCGATCGTCGTCATACGTGGGACTTTCGGCGAGGGCCGGGCCGACGTCCAGCTGCAGGCGGACGTGAAGTGGTGCATCGAGCAAAAAGGAGGCGTCTATCAGGTCGGGCTGGAACTGGCGAACAGCCAAACGGCGCGCCCCAGAAATGAACGGCGGGAGGCCGAAGCGCCGCCTGGCGATACCACCCAGTTCACCGAGGACTCTGAATTGCTGGATTGCTATGAAATCATGCAGCTGAGTCCTAAGGCCACCGCCGATACTATCCATCGGGTTCATCGGATTCTGGCGCAACGCTATCATCCTGATACTCCCGACACCGGGAATTCGGAAATGTTCATCCGGGTGACGGCCGCGGCGAGGATTTTGAGCGACCCGGAGCAGCGCGCCAAGTATGACGCTCGCTATCATGCCACCAGACAACTGCATTGGAAAATCTTCGACCAAGCCGAGGCGGCGCTGGGACCGCAAGCTGAAAGAGCCAAGCGAAGAGGCATTCTTGGCCTGCTCTATGCCAAGGCCGCGCACGACATCGAACGCGCGTCCATGACAACTGTAGACTTCGAGGAGATTCTCGGCTGCCCTCGGGAGCATTTGCAGGCCGCTCTATGGTACTTGAAAGGGAAAGGCTACGTTCAGCGCGGCGATAACGGCCGCTACACCATTACCGTTGCGGGGTTCGATGAAATGGAGTCGCAATCGTTCATGCCCGAGCCCAGCCACCAAAAGCTCATCGAGCAGGGAACCGCTCGGGTGGCGTGAGGCCGTTCGGACCTGGGTAGTTTCGCTTCTCCCTTGCAGCCCGGCATTGAGGGGCTGTCCGCCTGTTGTATACTCCAACCCAGAACATCATGACTACCACGCGACGTTCCCTGCTTCGCTGGGCGGGCGCGGCTGCGGTAACAGCGGTCACGGACAGACTGCCGCTCCAAGCCGAGGCGCCAAACGACATACGAATCACCGAAGTGCGCCCGCTGATCGTGAAGGGGCGGACGCTCTTCGTGATGGTAAAAGCCTCCAACGGGATGTTCGGCCTGGGTGAGTGCTCGCCAATGAACATGACGGTGCTCGCTTCGAATGTCCAGATTCTGTTGAAGCCGCGCCTGATCGGCAAAGACCCGTTCCAAGTCGATCCGCTCTACGACGAAATGCTCTACCCGAACTTCAAGCTGGGCCCCACGGGCGCCATTTCAGAGGCCATCGCCGGAGTCGATATCGCGCTGTGGGATCTAAAGGGCAAGATCCTGGGCGTCCCGGTATACAAATTATTGGGCGGAAAATATCGCGATCGGCAGCCGGTCTATTTCAGCTACGGGCGCGGAGGCGCTAAGACCGACACTCCGGAAAGTGTGTCGAAGCTGATGACGCAAGCTGTCGAGCGCGGCTTCACCGCGGTGAAGATTCGTATGGATTTCGGCAGCCAGGTGCTGGATGCTCCCGACGATCCCGCGGAGAGTTTCATATCGGCGGTCCGCAAGGCGGTGGGCGACAAAGTCGAGGTGGCGTTCGATGCGAACAACGGTTATTCCCCGAAGCGGGCCATTGCCATCGGCCGAAAATTCTACGAAAAATACAACATAGCGTGGTTCGAAGAACCGACGCCACAGTATGATTACGCCGCGATGAAAGAGGTCGCCACCGCGCTCGACGTGCCGATCAGCGCCGGAGAGCATGAGTACACGCTCTGGCAGTTCAAAGACCTGATCACGCAAAGCGGGATCTCCATCGTGCAGCCGGACGTAACCAAGTGCGGCGGCCTCACGCAGGCGAAGAAGATCGCCACGCTGGCACTGGCTTACAGCAAGCACGTTGTGGTGCATAACACCACGCCCACGGTCGCCACCGCGGCGGTGATCCATTTCGCGGCTTCCTGCTCGAATGCTGCCCGGCGGCAGGAGTTCCCGGGTGAGCGGGCGGATCTGGAGCC
>Ga0310813_10002448_pt1 | contig 11241 bp, 13 predicted proteins | sample YN3metagenome_FD_203086 | JGI IMG/M metagenome (GOLD analysis project Ga0310813, IMG submission 203086) | Soil microbial communities from experimental microcosm in Duke University, North Carolina, United States - YN3 | ecosystem: Engineered > Artificial ecosystem > Soil microcosm > Unclassified... | reverse complement strand
GACCACGGGGACGACGCGCCGGTACGTGAAGAGTCCGGGAGTGAACTCGGAGACAACCGTGAAGGGCCCGAGCCGGGCCCAGCCGCGCTCGGGCGCCGTCGCGTAGCAGGCGGTCCGGATCCGCTTTCGCGGCCCGGCCAGGGGGATCCAGACGGGGGTGGGGGGCAGTCCCGAGGAGCGGCCGGTCGCGCCGACGCGGTCCTCGATGCGGAGGCAGAACACGGGCCAGAAGCGCTTGAGGTTGCGGAGGCGGATCCCGATGGTGAAGAGGGCCCCCGCGGTCGCCGAAGGGGGCAGGAGGCGCGAGAGCTCGATGCCGCGGGCGACCACGACGGTGAGGACCGCGGAGACGACAAACTGGGCGATGAGGACGCAGAAGATGGCGAAGAGGAGGTTGTTGCCCTTGAGGGCGGCCGCGAAGGCCACCGAGGCGGCGAGGGCGAGGTAGATCCATCCCCGCCCGTTGACGCGGAAGGACCAGCGCTTCGTCCGTTTGGCGCGCTTCACTCCGACCCCCGATTACTGTGGGACCGGGATTTCCTGGAGGATCTTCCGGAGGATCTGGCCCGAGGCGGCGCGGCCGTCCTGCGAGGCGCGCGACCGCTTCTCGACGACACGGTGCGAAAGCACGTTCACCGCGACGGCCTTGATGTCGTCGGGCGTCGCGTAGTCGCGGCCGTCGACGAGCGCATGGGCGCGGGCGGCGCGCGTCAGGTGGATCGCCCCGCGGGGGCTGACGCCGGCGACGAGGCTCCGGTCGTTGCGGGTCCGGTTGGCGATCTCGATCACGTAGTTGGTGACGGCGTCGTCGAGGCGCACCTCGTTGACGCGCTCGCAGAGGCGGTTGACGTCGTCGGTCGAGAGGACCGCCTGGAGGGCCTCGATGGGGTCGGGGCCGCTGCGCGAGGTGATGATCTGCCGCTCCTCCTCGGGGGTGGGATACCCCATCTTGAGGATCATCAGGAAGCGGTCGAGCTGGGACTCGGGGAGCGGGTAGGTGCCCGCGAACTCCAGCGGGTTCTGGGTCGCGATCACCAGGAACGGGGAGGGGAGCGCGTGGGTCGTGCCGTCGACGCTCACGCGGTTCTCGTTCATGGCCTCCAGGAGCGCCGCCTGGGTGCGCGGCGTGGCGCGGTTGATCTCGTCCGCGAGGATGATGTTGGAGAAGATCGGTCCCTTCTTGAAGGCGAAGTCCTTCCGCTCGGCGTCGAAGATGGACACGCCCGTGATGTCGGAGGGGAGGAGGTCGGGCGTGAACTGGATCCGCCGGAACGCGCAGGCGACCGACTTCGCCGTCGCGCGGGCCAGCGCGGTCTTGCCGATGCCCGGCACGTCTTCCAGGAGGACGTGGCCGCGGGCCAGGAGGCAGGTCACCGTGAGCTTCACGACGTCGGGCTTGCCGATGATCACGCTTTCGATGTTGCGCCGAAGCGTCGCGATCAGGTCCAGGTCCTGGCGTACGATGGGCATTGGTGAAGTCGTCAGGAGCGGCATCAGGCCTCCTGTCGGACCCGGATTATAAGTCATGGGAGCCGGGCGCGACAAAACATTTGACGCCGGTTGCGGCCCGCAACCTTGAATCTCCATCTTAATTCTTGATTCTTCCCAGGGCTGACCGTATATATCGCCCTTCAAGAATATTGGACACGATTTGCTCCTCCGGGGGCAGAAGGGAGAGATCGATGGCGGAGGTTTACGTCGTGCAGTCGAAGGTCCGGGCCCTGGCCAAGAAGAAGGGCTTCCGCTTCAGCGGCGAGGCCGTGGATGCGCTCTCGAAGCTCGTGGAGACCACGGTGGCCGCGGCGGGCGCCCGGGCGAAGGCCAACAAGCGCCAGACCATCAAGGCGTCGGACATCTAGACGTCCCGTTCCAATCGATAGCGACCGAACGGCCCCGTGCCACGCGCGGGGCCGTTTTCTTTTCCCCGCGTTTTCCGGCGGGCTCGGCCTTCGGAACGGTCGATGTAAAAATAGCGAACCTTCTGATGGCCTCCGAGCGCCTCTCCCGGGGCATGCCTTGACTCCCCCTGGGAGGGGGGGTATCATAGGCCACTGAAGGGCCACCCATTTTTTTGGAGATCACGGTGCCTGATCTGACCATCCAGGTTCAGGAAGTGAAAGGTCTGCCAGGGACCGCTCTGGTCATCCTGAACGGGTCGATCGATGCCAAGACGGTGATCACCTTCCAGACGCATCTCAATTCCGTGAAGGAGCGCGGCGTGGAGCGCTTCATCATGGACATGGAGATGGTGAAGTACGTGAACTCCACCGGCCTCGGCTACCTCATCAATTTGTCCGACTCGGTGACGCCCGACAAGGGCGGCATCTCGCTCGTCAAGGTCCAGCCCAAGGTAAAGGTCGTCTTCGACATGCTGGGCCTCAACGCCTTCTTCCGGATCTTCAGCACCCGGGACGAGGCCCTCAAGCACCTGCAGGCCTCCGACGCGGGTGCCAGCCCGAACGACCAGACGGTGGTCCTGAAGAGCCCGGTCGTCGCCGCGGCGCCGCCGCCGACGTCCCGGCACATGGCTCCGCCGCCGCCCCCGCCTCCTCCTCCTCCTCCTGTGCAGGCGGCCCCCATGGCGCAGGCGTCCGGGGCGGGCGAGACCCTTCACGTCGAGTGCCAGTCCTGCCGCGCGCTGCTGGCCGTCAAGGACATCGGGACCTACAAGTGCCCGCGCTGCCTGACGGCGTTCAACTACTCGGGCGGCGGGCGGGTCAACTTCCTCCCTCGCCAGAAGTCGCTCCCCGTGCAGCTCAGCCTGAGCTTCGCGCCCGAGTGCACCGAGGGGCTCCTGGAGTTCGTCCGGCGCCTCTCGACCAAGAGCGGATTCTCGCCGGCGGGAATCTCCGAGATGCAGTCGGCTGTTAAAGATACGGTGGAAGCCATCCGCCGGCATGCGTACGGCGGCAATGAGAACAACGTGTACCACGTGCTCCTGACGTCGGTCGACTCCGAGCTCGAGATGCGGTTCGCCGATTACGGCGCCTCGCTGAACTCCGACAAGGGAGACGTGTTTTCCTCCGTCCGGCGGACGATGGACCGGTTCGAGCTCCGGCACCATCCGAAGGGCGGCAACGTGGTGACGGTTTCGAAGAAGGCCAAGTGAACATGATCAATCTGCTTGCCCTGGGCGGTCTGACCCCGATGGAACTCATCATCATCGTGGGCGTGATCGTCCTCCTGTTCGGGTCCTCGAAGATTCCGCAGCTCATGCGCGGCGTCGGCTCGGGCATCAACGAGTTCAAGAAGGGCCTGAAGGAAGGGGAGGCCGAGGCGGCCAAGTCGGCCGACCCGGCGAAGCCCGCGGAGCAGCCCAAGCCCGCCGAAGCGAAGCCCGCGGAACCCGAGAAGAAGTAACCCGTCCGCATGCCCCTCGACCTCCTCGCGTTCGCCGCTCACCGCGACGACAACGAAATCACCTGCGGCGGCCTCCTCCTCAAGATGGCCGAGAAGGGGTACAAGGTCGGGGCCTGCGACCTGACCCAGGGGGAGATGGGGACCCTCGGCTCCGCCGCGGAGCGCGAGGCCGAGTGCGCCGAGGCGAGCCGCATCCTGGGGCTCTCGGCCCGGATCAACTGCAAGCTCCCGGACGCCGCCGTCTTCAACACCCGCGAGTACCAGGAGCGCGTCGTCGAAGTCCTGCGCGAGCACCGCCCCAAGGTGGTCGTGCTCCCCGGCCACGAGCAGCGCCATCCGGACCACCGGATCACGCCGCAGCTGGTCTTCGACGCCTGCTTCTTCGCCGGGCTCGAGAAGTTCGGGAAGGGGACGAAGCACCGGCCCTTCAAGATCCTCTACTGCCACAACATCCAGTTCGACGAGCGTCGTCCGTCGTTCGTCGTCGACATCTCGGCGCAGCTGGAGAAGAAGATCGCCGCCGTCCTGGCCTACAAGACGCAGTTCCCCGACGCGGAGCGGATGAAGGAATGGCTCCGGGCGAGGGCGCGCAGCTACGGCTCGATGGTCGGCCCCTTCGGCGGCCTGGTCTACGGCGAGGGCTACATCCAGCGTGAGGTCATGCAGGTCGACGACGTCGTCACGCTCCCCGTGCAGAGCATCTAGCTCCAGCCGCTACCGGCGCTGCCCGATGGCCAAGAGGTACTCCCGGGGAACCTCGATCCCGGAACTCGTTCGGTAGGCGTCGTAGTACGCCAGGAAGTCCCGCCGGAACTCGCGGCGACGCGCCTCCGGCAGCGATTCCGCGAGGGTGCGGGTCGGGCCGTAGCCGCGAACGAAGAGGTCCCACGCTTCCTCGCTGGAGGCCACGCGAAGCGTCGTCGCTCCCGTCTCGGCGCGAAGCTCGAAGCTCTCCCCGAGGAGCTGCCGCAGACGCTCGGGCGTCCCCCAGTCGAAGGGTGAGGGCCCCGTCGACGGCGGCAGGTACGCTCGATGGACGGCGACCTTGCGCGCGACGCTGGAGGCGGGAGTCCAGGAGACCAGCGCGAGGCGGCCCCCCGCGCGGCACACGCGGCCGAGTTCCCGTGCTGCCTCCTCGGGGCGGCCGACGAACATGACCCCGAACGTCGACACGATGCCATCGAAGCTCGCGTCGTCAAAGGGGAGCCGCTCGGCATCGCCGACGCGGAAGTCGATCGGGAGCCGCTCGCGTTCCGCCAGCGTGCGGGCCGTCGCGATCAACTCGGGGCCGAGGTCGATCCCCACGACCGCGGCGCCGCGGGATGCCGCGCGGCGCGCCGCCAGTCCCGTGCCGCAGCCGACATCGAGGATCCGTTCGCCGGGGCGGGGGGAGAGGCGCTCGATCGCGTGCTCGATGGCGTCGGCGAGGTGCAGGGAGATGCGCTCGTAGTCGCCGGCCGCCGAGTCCCACGTGGCCGCCGCCTTCTCGTTGCGGGGAAGGATGTCCATGCGCGGATCATACCTTTCGCCGCTTGTCGCCGCACTCCTTCCGCTTTCCGCCTATACTCCCTTCGGCCGGAGGGGGAAGCATGAAAGTCACGCCGTTCGTCATCTGCCTGCCGTTCGTGCTCGGGGGCACATTCTGCCTTTCCAGGCCGGCGCAGGACGAACTGGGTTCCGATCGATCCGGTTTCTACGGCGAAGCGTCTGCCTTTGGCATTGGTCTGTACCTCGTTCAATCGTGCGATGGGGAGCGTCCGGTGCTGGCCGAGTGGAGAGTCCCGCATGGGCGGGAGTGGATCGCCTTGAGCGGAGCCGTTCGTCGGGAGGAATTAGTGCTGGGGCGAGGGCCCCGAACTCCGTGGCTGAAGGGCAGGTTCGAGGGGAATTCTCTGCAAGTCGGACTGGGGTTCTGGGGGGACCGCGCTGCAGGGACAGAGCCCGATCCCGACGAATGGATTCCGCGCCTTCGCTACGAGAGGGTATGTCCCCCGGAGTCCGGAGGACGTGCCGCCTCGGCCGCTTCCGACAAGAACGTCATCCTGAAGCGACTGGCGTCGCTCTCGGATGTCCGGTTCCGAGACGGTGACCTCTCCGGTCGCTGCGTTCACCCGATTCTGACCGGCGGCGCGGACGCCTTGCAAGACGCGGTCCGCCGGGCGGCTGACGAAGCGGTGCAACGGAGCAGAGCGGAATGGGAGGCGTTCAAGGCGGAACGGGAGGAAGGGGATGCGGGGCCGAGGCGCTACGAAGAGTGTTGGCTGGTCGATAGTCTCACCGCAACCGGCATCAGTCTGGTGTGTCACGTCGCTTGCGACTCCGGTGGGGCTCATGCCAACTACTGGTATCGAAGCAGGACGATCTGGCTGGATGGCGATGTCGCTCGGGAGATCGTCTTGGAGGATCTATTCGATGCTTGCAGCCCCTGGCAGGTCGCCCTGCCTAATCTGGTCTTCGATCAGCTGAAGTCGGCGAGGGCCACCTGGCTGGAAGCGGGCGAGATCACCTCGTTCGACGTTGAATCCCTGAGGAGATGGGCGCTGACGCCGATCGGGATCGAATTCTTCTTCGCCCCCTATGAGGTCGACTGTTTTGCCGCAGGAGCGTACTCGGCGTTCGTCTCGTACGACGAGCTTCGCGGTTTCCTGAATCCCGTCGGTCCGGTCTCCCAGTTCCGGCCGTGAATCAGGGGAGGATCTTGGCGGGATCGAGCTTCGGCGCCAGCTTCTGGCCGAGCCCGAGACAGGAGCGGCAGGGCACGGCGGCGTTGCGGAAGGCCAGGCCGCGGCCCTCGCAGGAGGGGCAGGGCGAGGCCGTGAGGATGTCGTCCATCTCGGGCGCCGCGCGGGGCTTGCAGTCGCGCTGCTTGCAGTCGAAGTAGCCGTCCTTGCACTTCTCGCACTTCACGATCGCGGCGATGCCGGTCTTCTTGCAGGGGCCGCAGACCAGCTCCGCGCCGAGCGAGCTGGTCGTGAAGCCCTTGCCCTTGCACTTCGTGCAGATGAACTTCGTCTCCTTCTGCCCGTGGCAGTTGGTGCAGCGGAGCTTGCCCACGCCGGCGCAGACGTTGCAGATCGCCACCGCCTTGATCGACTTGGCCAGCGCGGCGAGGTGCTCCTGGACGCCCGGGGCGGAGGACTTGATCGTCTCGAGGGCGGAGACCGGGCGCTCGAAGTTCTTCTTCTTCGCCTGGACAGTCCGCAGCAGCGCGTAGGACCAGACGTAGCGGACGGCGGGCGTGTCGATGCTGCGATACTCGTTCTGGAACGCCATCACGGCGAGATCGAACTCGCCGTTGGCGATCCAGGTCCCGAGGTCGCGCACCGCGTGGCCTTCGGCGGTGCCGATCATGCCGTTCTGCACGACCAGCCCGAGCGTCTTGGCCGTCTTGTCGGCGTCCGGCCCCGCCGTGGCGCCGGAGAGGTGCGCGATTGCAAAGGGCAGCAGGGCGTCCGCGGCCGCATCGGCCTTCCCGCGCAGCCCGGCGAGGTGCTGGGCGGCCTGCAGGTGGAGCTCCGGGGTCAGCTTCGACGGTTCCTTAAGCCAGGGCTTCTCGAAATAGTCCTGCGCCGCCTTGAGGGCCGCGCCCTCGAGCTTCATCTCCGCGTCCGACTTCGAGAGGAACATCACCGCCGCGCAAGCGAGGTCGGTCTTCTGGACCCGGAAGGACGCCAGGGCCGCGGCCCGGCGGGCCGGGTCGTTGCGCTTGGCCGGGTCGAGCAGCGTCGTGAGGGCGTCGTCGGCCGCGAGCGTGACGATTGGGGGCACGGGCTTCCCGCCGGACCCGCTCCCGGAGGAGGGGCCGCGCGACTCGTCCAGGTGGACGCGCTCGCGGAGCAGGCGCATGAGCTGCATGAGCAGCATGATCTGCTTTCCGAGGTTCCCGTCGTCGGGGAAGAGGTCCAGCGCGGTCGAGTACGACTCGCGCGCGCGGGCGACCTTGGCGATCGCGGCCTTCAGGATGGCGTTCTGATCCGCGGGGGAGGAAGCGTCCAGGGCCTTCTTGTAGTCGCCGCGGGCTTCTTCGAAGAGCTTGTCGGCGTCGCCGAGGAACTCCTTCGGGGAGTTGACGACCTTGTCGACCTCCTCCTTGAGGTAGGTGCGGAGGACACCGTCGCTGGTGACTTCGTAGTGGTCGGCCTTGTCGACGACGCGGCCGGGGACCTTGCCGCCGCTCTTGAGGACGAGGACGTCGGCGAAGAGGCTGGACGTCAGCAGGAACAGGATGCCAAGGACTCTCATCTCGCCCCCCAGACGAATATCGGCGCGAGGGTGTAGCGTTACACCCTTGCCCAGTTCGACGCGGGAAGAGGCCCGACTTTTCGAAAAATCGGGCGCCGATCACCCATTCCGGATGGGAGCCGGAGGGCCTAGTTGTTGTAGACGACGAGGTAGCCGTGGCCGTCGCGGTACTCGACGTCCAGGACGAGCTTCAGGGCCTTCAGGTCGGCGAGGAACTTGAGGAGCTGGTCCGAGGTGAGGTACAGGTAGTAGAAGACCCGTTTTTCCTTCACGGTGCTGCTGATCGGGACCTCCTTCTCGTCCTTGACCAGCCGGTACTTGAGGTCGCCGAGCGCCGAGGCGACCGAATGGGCGCGCATCTGGACCGTGATCTTCTCGGGCACGATGGCATCCACGAAGTGAAAGCTGCGCTCCATCTGCCGGAGATCCGGCAGCGGTTGGAGGACGGTCGGCGACACCAGGACGTGGCCCGGCTCCTTGGGCAGGATCCAGGAGTCCAGGACACTGGAGTAGCTGTAGGTGCCGGTCCGGGGCTTCGGGACGCCCGCCTTCCGGCACGCTTGCTCCAGGGTGAAGAAGCGTGGCCGGAGCGCCTGCTGCAGGCGGAAGGTCTTGAGCAGCGGGTTGGAGGCCACCGGCTCCGCGTGGGGGAAGACGACGAAGCGGTGGCCCGCCTCGTCGGTCCGGATCGAGGGCACCAGGCGCTCCTCGAGCTCGCGCCCGACCAGCGTCCGATAGCGGACGATCTTCTGCTCGCGGAATTCGAAGTAGACCTTGCGACGGACTTCGTCGAGGGTGAGCTCGAAGTACGAGAACTGGAAGTCCATGGGCATCTCGAGGAGCCGCACCTGGGCGCGCACCACGAGGGATTCGTCGGGGACCAGGAGGCCGGAGTTGAAGACCGGGCGCCCGACGTCGGCCTTACGGCCTTTCTCGTAGGTCCACTCATCCCGGTCGATCGAATACGAGACCTGTCCGGACTGGGCGTACTGCCAGGTGATGACCGCGGCGCTCGACCCGGCCAGCATGAGATCTCGCGGCTGGGAGAGGTCCCGGAGGAGGATGATGTTCTTCGTGCCGTTGTGGATCTTGAAGATCAGGGTGCCGAGCTCGCCTTCGCGGGGCGAGCCGCCGAGCGTTTCCACCTCGACGCTGACGTCGAGCTCGCCGGAGCCCTTGGCGTCGGGGCCGCCGCCCTTGGAGGAGGAGCGGGAGGAGGCCGAGCAGGCGGCCAGGACGAGGATCAGGGCTGCGACAGCTCCTTGTCTTGCCATGTGGTCTCGAAGTTCTCCAGGAACGCCCGCGCCGCCGCGTCGTGGCGCAGGATGACGACGTTCTCGTGGTTGGCGATGTCGCCCTGCACCGTCCAGTTGTACGACCCGGTGACGACGAGTCTAGCATCCAGGACGGCGTATTTCTGGTGAAACCTTGCCTCCTCGCCCCGCGGGGTGACGCGCCGCACCTCGAGCCCTTCGGCCTGCAGGCGGCGGACGAAGGTCTCGACGCTTTGGGCGCGGTCCAGCAGCACCCGCACTGCCACTCCGGCCCGGCGCCGTTCGGCGAGCGCCTGGACGAGCCGGTCGGAGGTGAAGTGGAACATCGCGACGTCGATCGAGCGGGTCGCGGTCCGGAGCTCCGCGGCGATCGCGGTCTCGAGGGCGCGTCGCTCTCCGGTCGGGGCGAAGTGGACCGAGACGCCGTCTTCGGCGGGGACGAGGAGGTACGGCAGGCAGAACAGAAGGAGCAGGGGCCTCACGGGCGACCTACTTGAGCTTGTTCTTCTCTCCGAGGCGCACGACCTTCGGGGCCTTGAACTTGGCGAGCTCGCCCTCGTTCAGGTAGCCGTAGGCCATGATGATGATCTCGTCCCCCGGGGTGCCCATGTGGGCGGCGCCGCCGTAGAGGCAGAATCCGCCGCTGCCCGCGGGCTCGGGGATCGTGTAGGTCTCGAAGCGGCGCCCGTTGGTCACGTTGGCGATGAGCACCATCTCGTAGGGCAGGATGCCGGCCGCCTCCAGGATGGAGGCGTCGATCCCGCAGCTGCCTTCGTAGTGGAGCTCCGCCTTGGTGATGTAGGCGTTCGCGATCTTGGACGTGCACATCCGTTTGAGCATCGGGGGAGACAGGATAGCAGGGTTCACAAAGCGCTTCAACCATTGTCTACCTCCACCCGGGGAGTGGGGGCAGGGGCGCTTTTCTCGACACGAAAAGTGGGGGGCGAAAGAACCTACGGTTTGATTCTTCGCCCTGCGGAAGGAAGGACGCCCGGTCCCGGGGCAGACGTTGACCCCGGGACCGGGCAGGGATTCGCTGTCGGGTTACGGAGACAGCTTGGTGGCGCACTCGTCCCACTCGGGACTGCCCAGATCGTGCTCCTGGACGCTGCCGTCCTTATAGAGCACGCAGCCGCCGTACTGGTCCCCGTGGTTGCCGATCTTGTCGGCGCCCAGGGGATCACAGTTGCCGACCTTGGCGAAGGGAACCAGGGGACCCCGGTAGTTCGTCTCGTCCGTCCCCAACTGGGGATCGAGCACCTTGCAATGCATGATGCTCGCATGCTTCTCCTCGATCAGAGGGGGAACCATGCGACGAAGCGAGAGCCAGAGCTCCTCGCCTTTGGCGCTGGGCCAGCTTCCCTTGTGAGAGGTCGCATACACGGTGCCCAGCTTGTACAGCTGTTGCTGGTTGTGCATGCAGGTGGTGACTTTCGCCCGGAAGAGCACGTGGGAGATAACAGGAAGCAATAAACCGGCAAGAATGCCTATGATGACGATGACCACGAGCAGCTCGACCAGGGTGAAGCCACGACTCCTGCGACGCAATGCCGACAATGCGACCATGGTAGCCTCCTTCCGCATTGTCAAAGAGCCTTCTATATCATGGGGGACGCCTCTGGGCCCGCCTCCGCTAAAGCTCCGGCGGGTCCCGGCGGCGCGTCACCCCTAAATACGAAGAGCTAAGGCCGGCACTTGCCGTGGTGGATGGCGCTGAACCAGACTCCCTTCCGTTCCGTCACCACCTCACCGGACTTCAACAGCACGTTGCCGCCTTCCTTGCCGTCGTCGCTGTGGTTGTGCTCGTTGTCGCAGCCGATGGGCTCCTTCGCGCCCGCCTTCGCGGGGTCTTCGCACGGGCCCAGATAATCAGACGCCGCCGGATCCGACCTGTCTACCATCGGGCAGCGCAGCGTCTCCTTCGAGAGCAGCGGGGGCGTCGTCTCGGTGAGGCGGGTCCAGTAGGGGCTTCCGATCTCCTTGGGGCCGGGCGCCGGCGCCTTCGACGCCGCGCCGTACATGGTCCGGAGATGGCCCTCGCATTCGAGGACCCGCTGGAAGCGCGCGCTGCGCGTCAGGGCGGGTACGAGGAGCGCGATGACGATGCCGGCGATCGTGACCCCGGCCGCCACCTCGACGAGCGTGATTCCCGCGTCGCGTCGCCTCATATCCGGAGTATATCCAGCCTTCGTCAGGAAAGGGATCTTTTCCGCCGCCCACAGAACGCCAGGAGCGCGACCGTCGAGAGTCCCGACAGCAGGAGTCCGTTCCGCGCCGACGAGGGGCGGAACTTCATGACGACGCGGTGCGATCCCGCCGGCACTGCGACGGCACGGAACGCGAGATTCGCGCGGAGGATCGGCGT
>Ga0310813_10002447_pt1 | contig 11241 bp, 2 predicted proteins | sample YN3metagenome_FD_203086 | JGI IMG/M metagenome (GOLD analysis project Ga0310813, IMG submission 203086) | Soil microbial communities from experimental microcosm in Duke University, North Carolina, United States - YN3 | ecosystem: Engineered > Artificial ecosystem > Soil microcosm > Unclassified ... | reverse complement strand
AGGTCTGACGTATACGTACTGGACGAATGCAGCCGCAACGATTGTTTACACAACCCCAACGACAGCAGGAGCAGGGACTTATTATATCAAAGGCACTGATCCGCACACAGGTTGTTCAACGGTTAAGGCAGTGACGGTAACAGTGAATCCACTGCCACCCTTATCTACTTTGACGATCAACCCGACGACAGTTTGTCTGAACGGTACGATCAATGTAGGAGGGAATACAAATCCTCCTTATGGTTATGCAATCACCCGTCCAGCGGGATCGGTGTGGATCGGCGGCGGCGGCTTCAACGGTAACTACGGAGAAGCCTTGCATATGACCCAGAGTGGTACAGTAAGTTACACGTTGACCAGTATCAACAACACTACCGGATGCAGACATGACAATACGCAAACGATTGTTGTACTTCCACAGACAGCCTCTACGGCAGAAGCAGGTCCGGATCAGCTAGTATGTGGTACTACGGCGACACTTGCAGGGAATGCACTTCCGGCGGGTACTACAGGCAGATGGACATTCAATGTTTCAACAGGTGCAGTGATCACGAATCCAACTTCCCCTACGACGACAGTTACCAATCTACCGATTGGTACTACGACGCTGAGATGGACCACGACCAACTCAGGCTGTACGACTTATGATGAGGTGACGATCACGACCAAACCATATCCGCAGATCCTGAATACTACGGGTGGTTTAAGATGTAACAGAGGCAGCGTGACGTTGACAGCGACGGCAACTCCGGGAGCAGCGATCAACTGGTATACTTCGGCAACGGGTGGTTTTTCATGGAGTACAGGGAATGTTTTCCATACTCCTCAGATTGCCAGCAATACTTACTTCTATGCAGAGCCAAGTCTGAATGGCTGTACTACTGCGGTGCGTACTCCGGTATTAGCTAGAATACTCAACTGCAGATTAGCTAATGGAGAGACCGATAACAGTGATGGAGAAGTGGTAGAGCTTACCGAGATTTTACCGAACCCATCGGAGACCAACTTTAACCTGATCGTTCATTCCCAGGAAGAGAAGACGATCACTATAAGTGTGATGGATATTAATGGCCAGGTAGTTCAGGAAGGGAAGACGAATACCAATGAGCCGTATATTTTCGGGGATAATTTTAGTGCAGGCGTTTATGTAGTAAAAGTGATAAACGGCGAAGAGATCAAGACTTATAAAGTAATGAAGATTAAATAAGTTGTTCCGGATGTAAAAGACCCCTGCTTCCCGCCCGGGAATGCAGGGGTCTTTTTTTTGTAGTGTGGAGTAAATTATTTTTCCTCGCGCAACATTTTAGCATCCAATACGAACGTGCCAAAAGGAAGCAACGACGCGGCCACTGCGATGAGGCCTTTGACGATGGACCATTTTTTTACGATCATCACATTCAACACAGCCACCAGGAAAAGAAGAAATAGAACACCATGTGCCATTCCCACATGACGTACAGCCAGTGGCTGATGCATAAAATATTTCAGCGGCATGGCGATGAATAAAAGGATGAGAAAGGAAATTCCTTCCAGGAAGGCAATAATTCGAAGCCTGCCAATAGCGGTTTTAAATAAATTATCTGTCATAAAATTGTTTTTATCTCCAATGAAGTTATAAATTCATTGGTTATGAAAAAAATGATCCTTATCCTCTGCTGTTTATTCCACTATTCTGCAGAGGCACAAAACATAGATACCAAATTGTTGGATGCCATTAATTCTCCTCAAATTTCCACTATTGGAGACCCTCTTTTCAAAGGAATTTCTTCTTCTTCCTACGTCGTAAGCATCGCTGCGCCTATAGCGGTTTGTGCTGCTGGAGTAATTAAAAAAGACCGAACGCTTAGCTTTAAGTCTTTTCAAATGGCAGCAGGACTTGCCGTATCAATGGGTATTTCTTATGGGTTGAAACATGCTGTACACCGCGCCCGCCCTGCGGAGCAGCATTCTTTTATTTTTCAGAAAACAAATGAACATTCTTACTCTTTCCCTTCCGGGCATACTACTGCTGCTTTTGAAACGGCTACTTCTCTGAGTTTGAATTTTCCAAAATGGTATGTGATCGTTCCGTCTTATACCTGGGCAAGTGCTGTAGCGTATAGCCGCTTGTACTTAGGCGTACATTATCCAAGCGATGTAGCAGCTGGTATGGTAATAGGAGCAGGTTCTGCCTGGTTGAGTTGGAAGATCAATCAGAAACTTATGAAAACGAGATCCAAAAAAGAGGAATCAAAGTTTTTAGAAAAATGAAATGCCTGCCATCTATTTGTCTTAACGCTTTTCTCCAGCAACATTTTTCTGCGAGTACTCAAACCGATAATTGATAACGCAAAAAAGGTAAAATTTTTATTTTGAGGACATTCTGCCTCTGGAAAATAAATCTCCGTGATTTCATATTTTTCATTTTTGAATAAAAAGAAGAATCTATATAAAAAAATAAACAATGGTTGTTTTTTTTTTGTAACGGGAAATGATTCAAAGGTCTTCTCTATGGAAATAACCGATACAGATTATAAAATAAATACTTGCTAAAAGTATTTTGACGGGGATTGTTAGGCTTTTCCAAACCAGTAATTTTTATACCAATAAATACTACTTATGAAACAACGACTACAATACATCTTCGGATGTATGGGTGTTATCTTTTTGTTATGCTTACTACTTAGCAAAGTCTCCCATGCGCAAATTGTCTATAGAGACCTCGTTCCTGATGGGAGCTTTACACTCGCTAATTCCTCCAGTCCTACAGGGCTGGCTCCTGTAGACCTCGACAACGACGGGAATCCGGATTTCGCTTTTCGCTATGAAGCAACGGATGTTTCGACGTATTACGTCCATATCGTACCTCAGAACAACAGCGAAGTGTTGATGAGTACGGCGCAAAATTCTCAAAACACAAACTACACAGCATTGCTTCTCTCCGGAGACGCTGTCAGCGCTTCACCTTCTGCCTCTCAGGTTTGGGGAAATACGGATCCATTGCTTACCGACCAAGACGCACAAAATTTTGCCATCGGCCTGGATCGCTTTATAGGCGTGCGGATCAAGAGCGGCAGCAATTGGTTGTATGGCTGGATAAGAGTAAACGTTTCTTCCGTATACCCGATGACGGTAACGGTAAAAGATATTGGTTATGAATCCAACGCAGCGAACACAACTATTTTAGCGAATCAAAATCTTTCTTCTTCTTCTGCCTCCTTCATTACAGATGCTTCTTCCCAGATCCTGGAATTTTCAGAAGTAAATACCAATGAACCTTTGTATGCCTGTAACTCCACAAAGAGCGTAAAACTTACGATTCGTCCGCAAGTATCACCGCTTTCAGGAAAAATAAAGATCAACATAGCAGATGCAAGTAATGGTCTGTATATCGGCAACGGAAGCATTTCCAACAGTGCTGCTGTAAAGATTGACAACGTAGCTTCTTCCGAAAAATCGTTGGTACTGGTGTTGAACAATCTTACTTCCAACGCAGAGATCACCATTCCGGTGTATGCCAGTTATTGCAATATTTTTGGAGCACAGGAACAGGCGCAAAATAAAATCATTTCTTCGGTGTTTGCAGCAGACAATGGATTGTCGGTAGCAACCAATTTGAGTTTGAATATTAACCGTGGCGCAGCAGTATCGCTGGTAACGGGCAACGATAGTTATTCCACTAAAAGAACCGCTGGCGCTGATCCTGCGAATAACAATCTTGTGACATTCCAGTTTTCGCTCAACAACAGTTCAGACGAACCGTTCAACGGATGGGTGTTCTTCGAAGAACCAATGGCACACCTGGGTTCATCCTTTGACATCCGGGCGATCAAGTATTATTTATATGATCTCGCCACAGGTACAAAAACATTCATGCATACTACTGTCAATCCTGCAGTAAATGCAGCAGGAGCTACTACCAATAATAATTATTTCATCACCGACGACAACCCGGATCAGAGCAATAAATTATTGTATGTTTCGATCCCGGCAAAATATATTTTGCTCATTGAAGAGGAAGTAAGAGCAAACGGATGTCTTACTTCTCCTGCCAATAAGGCCCAGCCAATCCTGTCGTGGGGTTGCGGCGATTATGCCAAAATAGCGGCAACAGAAAATTGCATATCAATTTCGAATAATGATACTGAGATCGAAAATGTGTTGGCCGCATTTTCTTTTGTACCGGAAAAAAGTAATTACTACCACACCTATATCTGTGCAGGAGACTACCGCGAAACGAAATATGTGACACATAAGAACACCGGAACAGGCATCGCCTACAACGTAAAGTTGAAATTGAAAAATGACAACTGGACCACATTCCTGGTAGAGAAAGATCCGAGCAAAATTTACATTGAAATTACCCGAAATATAAACGGTGTTCCAACCACCACCAGGTATGTACCTAACCTTACTAATTATGACCTCGAGCCTACTGTAATAGATGCGCAAGGAACTCTTCTGAGCTACAACAGTCCATCCGATTTGCCACCTCCTTTTTATTTTCAATCGGATTGGTTTCCGCCAAACAAAACGAACACGACAGGACCAGCCTTGTCTTATTCGGATGGCTATGATGTCAACGCGGCACTCAAGCTTAAGGACGTACATGCCTATGTTGGGGGAGGACGTAACGAATATGATCCAACGAGTACAACTTTTGACTACATGGGTTGTGGCGCCGCTAACCAGGCTTTGCTGGATCAGAAGCGTTTTATAACGCGTCTGATCGTTGATAGTTACTACGACGCTTCCGGTGTGCTGCAAAAAATTAACCTTGAGCCGGGAGATGAAGTAACCCTTGGATGGGAACAATACAAATGTTGCAACTCTGCTTCCAATGCGACTAATTATTATGCGGGTATTTATGAGCCCATGCTATATATTAAGTTCAATACCGGTTGTATCAGCGATAGGGATTATTCAACATATGAACGTTATGCCAACTACACCAGCTATTGCGGCCATGAATTGGGTGGACAAATGAAAATCGAGTCGTATAACCCTACTACACGCGGTGATATCGACTGGTGTCCTTCTACCAAAGATGGGGCGATAGAGCGCATCACCAGCAAGTTTACACAAGGTATATATATTGGGATCAATGAATGGCAGCAAAATACTCCGAAAGATGCGAATGGAGTATATACAGTGGACACAGATGAATCTTACCAGAACATGGACGGTGATATTGTGTTCCGTGTTTTCCTGGAGCAAGGATTAGACCTGGACAGAGCGCTTTCAGGAGCGATGGCTTCCGGATTTATTTCTACTGCCGGCTACAACGATGTAGTCTATAATGGAAATAATTTTACAGACAACGGAACAGGTTGTTCGGAGGCATGTAACGGATGTTTAACCACGAATACAATTTCGCCACTTTCACCCACGAGCGTTACTACGACTTTCCCCAATAATAATTTTTATGTGGCAATACGGAAGGATAATAATATTATGGTACCTGCCAGTATAAAACTTTATGATTATAACAGCGATTATCAACCTGCCACGCAACTGGATAACTTTAAGTTTGTTTCAAGTGATTATACTCATCGCTATGCTTCCAATATTTATGAAGTGCGATTCCACTTGCAGGACCTTGTAAGCAATATGCCGGATAATGGGATTAGTACAGAACCTGTAAAACAAAAATTGCAGGAATTCCTCACCGGAGCATTTCTCGATGTGGATGTAAGAGTTTATTGCGCTGCCAACAGTCTTCCGTATTTTAAGATCGTTTCTTTCCTTGACAAATGTGATGGTGCAGCGACATGCGATGCACAGAAAAATGGATACACATCTATGCACCCGATGACACAAGTATCAGGTAAATTTTTGGTCAACTGTCCCGGATGCCTCATCCCTGGCGCGAATGTAAATACGGGAAGCATTCATAGAGATCAAGCCGATATGGGATATCCGGATACTGATAATGATGGCGTTGCAGACAATGGTACTCAGCTTCCTGATACAGACCCTAATGCCAGGGTAATTTCTAACGGCGATAACTTTACGATTGACATGAGTATTATCATGTCAAATGGGATAGATACAACCGATATGGACACTGATCATCATACCAAGGGTGTTTTAAAAGGACAATTGGATGCTTCCGGTTATTTCCTCAACAATTTATATGTACAAATTCCTCTGGTTGGCGGAACGGTAAATCCTGAAAATACCATCATTCCCACAAGTGCCGAAGCTTCTATTGACGGAGGCGCGACCTGGAAGACGATGACTATATACAACCAGCGGACCAACGGAGGTTATTTATTGCTTCGCATCAACTCGGAAGTGTTTGATCCAGCTAAAAAATCCTTCTATATCAATGAAAATATAATGGTACGCTTCCACGGGAAAATGGGGTATATCTTGGGAGGTACGGACAACCAGGAAATTCAATACCGTGCAGGATTTTCTGCTTGTGGTAATTGTGATGATTATAGCAATCTTATTATCGTAAATGGAACTTTGAATAACGGAATATCAGGAGCATGGCCTACTAAGTATATAAGCTACAATGACCTTATTCATCACAATAATACGTTCTTCATTTGTACTACATTTTCCAATAACTTTAAGTTTGTACCGCGCACAAGAGCAATGTCGTATAGCTCGATTTCAGATAACTCCTACCAGGCCACTTGCCAAAAAGTAATCAGGGTCACTACGAACCAGATCTATGATGGAGGATATAATGTATACCCTGGAGAGATCAGGAACAGTGGCGACACCAGGATTGCCGATATCCCTATTCCTGCAGGATATGAAGTAAGCAAAATGCTCTTGACCTCCTACGAATCACCAGATCCGGCACAAAAAACACAACACCTGGATCTGACCTTAACTCCGCCGGAGCAACAAAAATATTATAAAATCTATCAGCAGTATACGCTCCGAAAAGCAAACTTTTCGGATAATAACTGGTGGAATTCACTTATTCAAATTATTCCTACCGGTGACGCAGCGTTCCCTAACCGATTAGTACTGACGCTGCCAAGCACTACAGTACCAGAGATCGGAGATTATACCGCTAACCGGTACCGGTTGGATTATCTAAATTACAATGATCAATGGATCTCCTCTGCCAACCCATTGGTAGAGCTGGATGAGAGCTATCAGCGCAGTATAGATATAACCTTGACCCCAACATCCAATGTATGCATGAACAGCGGTGACATCGTCTACACCGATAACAGCGGAGGACCTCAACAAAAAGGAAATCTTGGCGATTGGTGGTCGGCGAGTGGAGCAGATGGTTGGAAAAGTTATTTTATGTACGATCTGGCTTCTACGGCCGATATTACTTACCATGCCTACAATAGTTGGGTCACTCCTGCAAACCATGAGTTCTTCCGGTTCATTATTCCGAAAGCCAATATGAGTATGGCTCCTGCGCAATTGAACAATTATGAAGTTTCCAACGAAGGAGTAGTGCAAATACCGGTAGTGGTAAAACTGGATTATGTAGACGGCACAAACCGTTATTCGGCTCAGTATCCGTTCCTGCATGTAAAAGGAATAGGTATCCAGGAAGGATTAGTACTGCGCGGAGTTTATGGAGGGTTACCGACAGAAAGAGGAATTACCGACAGTTATATCAAAAATAACTGGAGTATAAACAATTGGACAAACGTGCCTACTAATTATATCAGGAATCAAAACAATGAATACATTGTGGGACTGGATATAGGCAATGTAGAGAGTATGGAGTATTTGCTTCCATCTATGCCGGAATCAAGAGAGCCGTTCCTGAATAATACGGAACAAACATTTACCATGGTCTTCTCCTACAATTGTCAATCCTGTACAAGCCTTGTGGCTGCTTCTTGCCAGGATGTTTCTACGAACGGTTGCCTTAGCGGGAATAATCTTCAGGTTTCTTACGGATACAATTGTGAGAATTTCCCAAGCTTTGCTGATCTTACCGGTGGCAATGTTTGTAAAGAAAATCCTGCTGTCAACTTCAGCGTTACCAATCAGAAGATCTATGTAGATGCTACGAACTATATCAATGGCACCAGGATCCTTCCGGGCTACCAGGCTGCTATTTTACCATGTACTACCTTTACCTATAAAGTAAATCTCAACTCTTGTAAGAGTGGCGGTGTTACTGCTGCGGATATTGGCTTGACGCTTCCTTCCGGATACAGCGTTGTTTCTTATCCGGCAGATGTAACATTCGCAAATGGGAATTACCATGTTAATTTTGCTCCGGCGCTGAATGTCGGCGCTACAAGAGATCTCGAATTTCAGATCATGGCTCCTTGCCGCATCGCTTCGCAAGACCAGATCACATGTAACGTATCGGCGCTCGCGTATTGCGGCCAGAATATTCCAATCGGCTCGGTATCTACGATGCTCAAGCTGGACAACAATGTTGCCGATCTTACCAGCTTAGGCGTAGCTTTTGATAATATTACGGTAACGAATCCTGCCAGTGATATTTATGTAACAGGACAGACGTTGTTTGTCAACTATACCGTAGCAGGGCCAAATGGTGCTTCGGTTACCACTAATAATAACACGCTTGATATAAATCTCAACGGGACATTACTTACTTCCATTTCTATCCCTGCGAATACTCCAGGCAATATCTATACTGGGCAATTCGCCCTTTCTAATGCATGTTCGGATTATGTGGTCACTGCTATTCCAACGCTGGGCTATGTTCCTCCTTGCGGAATTGTCAATGGCGTGACAGATCCTATTTGTATAAATAGTATCGTAAATAGTGCTGCGACTGCCACTAATAATGTTCACGTCACTTCCAGTGTAAGTGTGTCGGTAGCGACTAGTAACGGCCAGGCTGCCTTCATCTGCGGTGCCGGTGGCTCGGCTACCTTTGTAGCGACACCTCAGCCTCTTGCCGGTAATTATTCGTATAGTTGGTCTGGTCCCGGAATTGTAAGCACTTCGGGTAATAGTGCCGTGGTCAATGTAGAAGGAACTTATACCGTAACAGTGACCGACAACACCTGTCACGTAAGTGCTTCCGGCTCTGCCAATGCGATCAGTCATATCGAGGTGCAATGCCCGGACTCAATTTGTCCCGGAGACATCCCGGATATTAAAGTATTAAACGCAGGAAACGTAGGCGGAACGTACAAAGCGCAATGGTACGATCCAAACGGATCGGATTCAAACGATCCTGCAGACCTTGCTGCCGATATCCTCATGGATCATGGGATCACAGTGTCTGGCTATTACTACGCTGCGGCGATCACTCCGGCTTGTACGCTTCGTACAAATATGAACACCCCACAGATCTGCCCGATTGCCGTAAAGAGGGCTCCTGTGCCATATCATCTTACTACCAACAAACCATCGGGCGATGCACCGGTAGTGTTCCTTTGCGATGGACAACAAGTAACGTTCAGCGTGACCAACAAAGACGCGAACAGCGCACATCCCACCGATGTGATCTGGAGAAGCGGCGAGATAACGTTGAACGATGTAGTTGCTCCTGAAATCTGGACTGGTACGGGTACATTGCTTACCGCAAAAGAACTGGAAGAAGATGGTTATTTTGTAGTAGCCATCGACCATGGAACACATTGCCGGACGCAGTCCAATGAAATTAAAATTGAAACTCCAAGGATCGCCATCGTGCGTACTTGCGAAAGTGGCAACGGCGTGAAGCTGACAGCAGTTTCCAACTTCCAGGTAGCAGCCAATCAATATGACTGGCAACTGGATGGCAACGCGCTTGCACAAGGTACCGATCACGTGATCGCCGTACAAGCAGGAACATATACAGTTACCGAACATTCCACGGGTTGTACTTTGTATAACAGATGTTGGGGTATCAAAGAAAATCTGAATACATCTGCTTCTCCAAACACAGAAATGCTATCCATCCAGGACGGAGGATTTGAAGGCATCACGGATTGCAGTGTCAGTCGCGGCTTTGATACCGATTACGATTGTATCGATCGCAGTGGTTACAACGGTTCAGTACTTCCAAGCAATTACACAATCGATCATTTCATGATCAACCAACCAGGTCTGCAAGCTTCCGACTGGAGCCCGAACACGCCTTCTACATGGGTAAATAGTAATACTACCTTTACAGGAAGTGGTGCGTTGTTTATAGATGGGCAGTCGTCTGCAACGGCAAAACTGATCTGGGGTAAAACAGTGCCAGTAATACACGGTTATAATTATTTATTCAGATTTAAAGTAAGAGATATCAATATTAACTCTACGCTTCCGGTGCAAGAGATTCCGGAGTTGTATGTACAGCAGACTTATATTGATGATCAAACGAACGAGACACGTTACAAGACAAATAAAGAAGCGTTGTTCAACAACGGAGCAAATCCATGGATTGAATTCAGTTCATACACACCAGCGCTTCCTACTATTATTCCTAGTTGTAATAATCCAAGTACAGTTCAATATGTACACCTGGAGCTCTTCATGGACGGCGGCGGAGCGATCGGTCGCGACCTTGCGGTAGACGAGGTGTCGCTGATCCCGGTTGGTATTTGCGACGATGTGATCCAATTGCATCTTCCATGTAACACAGCCTTAGCGGATTTGCAGAATAATCACCAGGTGGTATGTCCGGGTACTACGGCTACCTTTGATGTTGTGAATGCCCCGGCAGGCTTGACGTTCAAATGGGAGACAACGGTGAACGGTGTGCTAAGCACCGTTGGTACAAGTGCAAGCTATACCACACCAGCATTGACCCTGACGGATCCAAACAGACCTCAGTTTTATGAATACCAGGTGACGGTGACCGATCCGGTGAACAATTGCGTGACGCAATTAAGTGCGGAAGCCATTGTAGCGCCGCTACCACAGCTGAGCATTACATCAGCGCTTACAGGGAATAACTGTGAGAAGAAATTTACCGCTACGTTTAATGGACTTGGTACACCATCAGAATTTAAATGGTATCTGAACGGTACGTTCGTAACCGGACAAACCAGTGATACCTACACAATAACTAATCTTTCGAACAATGACCAGGTACAATGCAAAGTATCGGGTGTATGGTGTTCAGGGGGCAATGATGTGGTATCGAATGTAATCACCATCACAGTAGCTACGATCACAGCGAATGCCGGTCCTGATAAATCGACCTGCGTAGGCAACACGGTACAGATCGGAACGACGGCACAAACAGGAGTTGTATACAGCTGGACACCGACCGACAATCTGGACGATGCGACGAGTGCGACCCCAACGATCAGTTCGGCAGGTACAGCAACAGCGGGAACATTATCGTATACAGTAAGTGCGATCGAT
>Ga0310813_10002444_pt1 | contig 11255 bp, 9 predicted proteins | sample YN3metagenome_FD_203086 | JGI IMG/M metagenome (GOLD analysis project Ga0310813, IMG submission 203086) | Soil microbial communities from experimental microcosm in Duke University, North Carolina, United States - YN3 | ecosystem: Engineered > Artificial ecosystem > Soil microcosm > Unclassified ... | reverse complement strand
CCCAAGCTGCAGATCGTCGCGGTGCCCGTGGCGCTGCTGGTCGCCTACGGGTTCCTGCGTTTCTCGACCACGTTCTTCGCCGAGCTGCGCGACGTCGTCTTCGTGCGCGTCACGCAGCGCGCGATCCGGCGCGTCGCGCTCGGCGTGTTCCGCCACCTGCACGGCCTGTCGATGCGCTTTCACCTCGAGCGCCAGACGGGCGGGGTGACGCGCGACATCGAGCGGGGCACGCGCGGCATCTCGACGCTCCTTTCCTACCTTCTTTTCTCGATCATTCCGGTCATCCTCGAATTCGGGCTGGTCGCCGCCGTCCTTCTCGCCAAATTCGACTGGCGCTTCGCCGCGACCACCTTCGGCGCGGTCGTCGTCTACATCGGCTTCACCGTCGCGGTCACCGAATGGCGCATGGAGATCCGCCGGCGCGCGAACGAGCTCGATTCGAAAGCGAACACGCGCGCGATCGACAGCCTGCTCAACTACGAGACGGTGAAGTATTTCGGCAATGAGGAGTTCGAGGCGCGCCGCTACGACGAGAACCTGCAGAAGTACGAGTCGGCCGCCGTGCAGCAGGAAGCCTCGCTCGGGCTGCTCAACATCGGCCAGAGCCTCATCATCGCGGCCGCGGTGACCGGCCTCATGTATCTCGCCGCGGAGGGGGTGGCCGCGGGCAGGTTCACGCTCGGCGACCTGGTCCTCGTCAACTCGCTCCTCATCCAGCTCTACATCCCGCTCAATTTCCTGGGCATGGTCTACCGCGAGATCAAGCAGTCGCTCCTCGACATGGACCGGATGTTTCGCCTGCTCACCGAGCACCGCGAGATCCAGGACTCGCCGGGCGCAACCGAGCTGCCCGAGGGGCCGGCGGAGGTCGAGTTCGCGCACGTCGACTTCTCCTACGAGAAGGAAAGAAAAATCCTTTCCGACGTCAGCTTCGCGATTCCGGCCGGCAAGCGCGTCGCCGTCGTCGGCCACTCGGGCTCCGGAAAATCCACGCTGGCGCGACTCCTTTACCGCTTCTATGACGTTTCTTCCGGGAGCATCTGCATCAACGGAAAAGACATCAAAGGGCTGAAGCAAACGAGTCTCCGCGGCGCCATCGGCATCGTTCCGCAGGACACCGTCCTCTTCAACGACACCATCCTCTACAACATCCAGTACGGTCGCCCGCAGGCGACAGTCGCCGATGTAGAGGAAGCAGCCCGGGCGGCTCATATTCACGACTTCATCGTGTCGCTGCCTGCTCGATACGATTCCATGGTGGGCGAGCGAGGACTCAAGCTTTCCGGTGGCGAGAAGCAGCGCGTGGCGATCGCCCGCGCCGTGCTCAAGAACCCTCGCATTCTCATCTTCGACGAGGCGACGTCGGCCCTTGATTCCAAATCGGAAAAAGCCATCCAGACCGAGCTCGAGCGCATCTCCGTGGGCCGCACCACGCTCGTCATTGCGCACCGGCTCTCCACGGTCATGGATGCCGATCAGATTCTCGTCATGAACCAGGGCCGGATCGTCGAGCGCGGCACCCACCAGGAGCTGCTGGCGGCGGGGGGGGAATACGCCCGGATGTGGGCACTACAGAAGCAGGAAGCCCAGGCCGAAGCGGTCCTGGAGCAGGTCAAGGCGGCTTGAATGGACGTGAAGTAATACCACTAGGCCCCTAATTTTGCTTGATTTTTGGAAATTGACTGGGCTACACTCGCGCACTCTTGTTGTCGCGGAAACGGTGACATGAAGGAGAGGGAAGAACGCAGTCTGCATAGCCTTGAGAAGATCGTCGCGGGCCTCGCGCTCGCCGCGGTTCTCGGGCTCTCGATCGGCTTCGCGCGCGCGGCCGATCCGCATCTGCGCTCGGCGAGCGTGCTGGTGCAGGACGCCGCGAGCGGCGAGACGCTCTACGCGAAGAATCCGAGCGCGGTCGTGCCGATCGCTTCGATCACGAAGCTGATGACCGCGATCGTGGTGCTCGACGCGAAACTCGATATGCAACAGCGCGTCGTCGTCAGCGGCGACGACTACGACCAGCTGAAGGGCACGCGCTCGCGCCTGCGCGCGGGCACCGCGCTGACCAGAAACGAAATGATGCTGCTCGCGCTCATGTCATCGGAAAATCGCGCCGCGGCGGCGCTCGCGCGCACTTATCCGGGCGGCACCGAGGTGTTCGTGCAGGCGATGAACGCCAAAGCGCGCGAGCTCGGCATGCAGGACACGCGCTTCGTCGATCCGACCGGGCTCGATGCGGCCAACGTCTCGAGCGCGCGCGACCTGGCGCGGCTGGTCGAGAAGGCGCACGAGTATCCGCTCATCCGCGAATACTCGACCACCTCGAGCGCGACGGTGCACTCGTTTGGCGGCCGCGCGATCGGCTTTCACAACACCAATGGCCTGGTGCGCGCCGGACAATGGGACATCGGCCTGTCGAAAACCGGCTATATCTCGGAGGCGGGAAGGTGCCTGGTCATGCGGGTGCGCATGGCCTCGCGCGAGCTGAACGTCATCCTGCTCGACTCCTGGGGTAGGCTATCGCGGATCGGAGACGCCAACCGCATCCGCAAGTGGCTCGAAACGACCGCCATCGGCAGCAAGCACCTCTAAGGAAGATCCTTCAGTCGGTCGTTCCCGCGGACAGCTTTCGCGAGGACGTCATCGCCGGCCTCTCGCAGCGCCAGAAGGCGCTGCCGCCGAAATACTTCTACGACGCAAAAGGCAGCCGCCTCTTCGAGGCGATCTGCCGCCTGCCGGAGTATTACCCGACGCGGAGCGAGCTTGCGCTCACGCGCGCGCACATCGCCGCCATCGGCCGCTTCGCGGGGCGCGGCAGCATCCTGATCGAGTATGGCAGCGGCGAGAGCCTGAAGTCGCGGCTCCTCATCCGCGCGGTGCGGCCGGCGGTGTACGTTCCGGTCGACATTTCCCAGGATGCGCTGCGCGGCGCGGCCGCGCGCCTGGAGCGCGAGTTCCCCTGGCTCGACATTCGCGCGGTGCATGGCGACTTCTCGCAGCCGCTCAAGATTCCGGTGCCGGGGCGCGCCGGCCGGCGCGTGGTCTACTTTCCCGGCTCGACGATCGGCAACCTCACGCCGGGCGAGGCGCACGCGTTTTTGCGCATGACGCGCGCGCAGGTCGGCGCGGGCGGCGCCATGCTCGTCGGCGTCGACCTGAAGAAGGACGCCAACGTGCTCCACGCCGCCTACAACGACGCGCGCGGCGTGACCGCCCAGTTCAACCTGAACTTGCTCGCGCGAATCAACCGCGAGCTCGGCGCTGACTTCGACCTGCGCGCCTTTCGGCACTACGCGTTCTACAACGCGCCGCTCGGCCGCATCGAGATGCACCTCGTGTCGCTGAAAGCCCAGCGCGTCAAGCTTGGCCGCCACCGATTCGCGTTCGACGCGGGCGAATCCATTCACAGCGAGAATTCCTGCAAGTATTCGGCGCCGGAGTTTCAGGCGCTTGCCGGGCGCGCCGGATTTCGAGGCGCGAAGGTGTGGCTCGACCGCCGCGGGCTGTTTTCGCTGCACGGGCTCCTCGCCGCCTAGGGATTTGCTAAGCCCCGAGCCGGACGCCTTCCTTGCGATAGCCGATGGCGTGCGAGATTCGCTCGGCCGATTCCTTGACGAGCGGTCCCCAGGTCGCCTTCATGCGGTCGGCGGGCGAGGAGATCGAGAGCGCGGCGACGAGGTGGCCTGCGTCATCCCTTACCGGGGCGGCGACGCAGCGCACGCCGAGCTCCGCTTCCTCGGCGTCGGTCGCGAAGCCTTGGGTCTGGATGCGGCCAAGCTCGCGCTCAAGGAGCGGCAGGCTCGTGAGCGTGTTCTTGGTGTGCCCGGTGAGGCCGGTGCGCTTGGCGTACTCGCGCAGGCGCGGGAAGCCTTCCTCGAGCAGGAAAAGCTTGCCCGCCGCGGTGATGTGAAGCGCCGCGCGCGTGCCGATCACGTGCACCACGCGCATCGCCGAGCGACCCGAGGAGGTGCGCTCCACGTAGACGATCTCGTCGTCGTGGCGCACCGAGAGGTTGACCGTCTCGCCGATCTGCGCATGCAGCTCGCGCATCACCGGCAGCGCCATCTCGCGCACGTTGATGCGCGACTTGACGAGGTTGCCGAGCTCGAGGAGCCGCATGCCCAGCCGGTAGCTGCCCGGTTCGATCCGATCGACGAGGCGATCGCCCGCCATCGCCGAGAGAATCCGGTGCGCGGTGGAGGGATGCAGCCCCGTGTACTGGGCAACCTGCTTGAGTCCCAGCGGCTCGGGATGCTCCGCGAGGACGTCGAGCAGCTTCATCATCCGGGCAATGACCTGGATGGGATTCTTGCGCTCGTTCTTCTGATCGCTGCGCGCCGCCATGGGGGAGTGGCATTGTATCTCACGATGTGAAACACTCGGGCCCGCCATGCCCGTCATCACCTGCATTGAAGACCTGCGCCGGATCGCCGAGCGGCGGGTCGCCAAGGCCATCTTCGATTACGTGTCGCGCGGCTCCTACAGCGAGGAGACGCTGCGAGCGAACCGCGCGGACCTGGAAGGCGTGCACCTGCGCCAGCGCGTTGCGATCAACGTGGACAAGCGCTCGACCAGGACGACGCTCGTCGGCCAGGAAGTCGCCATGCCGGTGGCGATCGCGCCCGTCGGGCTGACGGGCCTCAACTGGGCCGACGGCGAGATCCTCGGCGCGCGCGCGGCCGCGAAGTTCGGCGTGCCCTTCACGCTCTCGACCATGTCGATCTGCTCGATCGAGGACGTCGCCGCCGAAGTGCAGAAGCCTTTCTGGTTCCAGCTCTACGTGTTCCGCGACCGCGGCTTCGCGGCCTCGTTGATCGAGCGCGCCAAGGCGGCGAAATGCTCCGCGCTCGTGCTGACGCTCGACTTGCAGATCCAGGGCCAGCGGCACATGGACTTGAAGAACGGCCTGACCGTGCCGCCACGGCTTACGCCGGCCACTTTTCTGGATATCCTGAGGAAGCCGGGCTGGGCGTTGAACGTGATGACGAGCCGTCGCCGCTCGTTTGGAAACCTCGAAGGACAGATCAAGGGCGCCGACAACCTGCTCACGCTCTCGCAATGGATCGCGGGACAGTTCGATCCGACGCTCTCCTGGCGCGACGTCGAGTGGGTCAAGAAGCTCTGGGGCGGCAAGCTCATCCTGAAAGGCATCCTCGACGCCGAGGACGCGAGGATCGCCGTCTCGACCGGCGCCGACGCGGTCGTCGTCTCCAACCATGGCGGGCGCCAGCTCGACGGCACGGTGTCCTCCATCCGCGCCCTGCCCGAGGTGGTCGACGCGGTGGCCGGCCGCTGCGAGGTGCTCTTCGATGGCGGCGTGCGCTCGGGGCAGGACGTGCTGCGCGCGCTGGCGTTCGGCGCGCGCGGCACCCTGATCGGGCGGGCGTTCGCCTGGGCGCTCGGCGCGCTGGGCGAGGAGGGCGTCTCTCTCGCCCTCGAGATCCTCCGCAAGGAGCTCGACGTCTCGATGGCGCTCTGCGGCGTGAAGGACGTGCGCCAGGCCAACCTGGAAATTCTCCGCTCCGGCTAGCCATGGCAAAGGGCGGGCTAGAGCGCTACGCCTGGCTGTCGGTCGCGGTGGCGCTCGTCACCATCTCGCTGAAGACGCTCGCCTGGTATTACACCGGCTCGGTCGGACTTTTGTCGGATGCGCTCGAGTCGCTTATCAACCTCGCCGCGGCGCTCCTCGCGGTTTCGATGCTGCGCGTCGCCGCCGCGCCGCCGGACGACGAGCATCCGCACGGGCATTTCAAGGCCGAGTATTTCTCGAGCGGCATCGAGGGCGCGCTGATCGTCCTTGCCGCGGCGGGCATCGTGTGGACGGCCTTGCCGCGCCTCGCCGCGCCGCAGCCGATCGAGGCGCCGCTCCTCGGGCTCGCGCTCTCGGCGATCGCCTCTGCGTTCAACCTGGCCGCGGGCTGGCATCTCATTCGCGTCGGGCGCCGCGAGGAGAGCATCGCGCTCGAAGCCGACGGCCACCACCTTCTCGCCGATGTCTGGACTTCGGCCGGCGTGATCGTCGGCGTCGCGCTCGCGGCGGCCACCGGCTGGAACCTGCTCGACCCGCTCGTCGCGCTGGCGGTGGCCGCGCACATCGTGTGGACGGGCTTCATGCTGGTGCGCCGCTCGTTCGCCGGGCTCATGGACGCCGCGATCCCCGAAGCCGAGCGCGAGGAGATCGAAAAGATCTTCGCCGAGTACCGGCCGCGCTACGCGGTGGACTTCCATGCGCTGCGCACCCGGCAGTCGGGCAGCCGGCGCTTCGTCAGCTTTCACCTGATCGTGCCCGACGACTGGACGGTCGAGCGCGCGCATGCGCTCTCGGAGGAGATCGAGGCGCGCGTGCGCTCGCTCGTGCCGAACGCAATCCTGCTCGTGCACATCGAGCCGATCGGCCAGCGCGCCTCCTACGACGACATCAAGCTCGAGCGGCCGTAGCTTTTCTCGCCGCCCTCGCGGCGAAGCGTCCGGGAGCGAGCGCGGCGACGAGCTTTTTTTCAAGCGGCAAGGGCTCGCCGCAAATGAGGCTCGCGAGCAATTCCCCGCCCAGGCCCGCCCAGATGAGCCCGCGCGAGCCGTAGGCATAGGCGCCGTACAGGTCCGGGCCGAGCGGTCCGATCACCGGCAAGCGGTCGGGGACGACGGAGCGGAAGGCGACGCGCCCTTGCATTGCTGTGCAATCAAGACCTTTCGAAGTCCCGGGCAACAGCTGCTCGAGCCGCTCGAGGTTGCCGGCATGGCTGTCGGCTCGCACCTCGGGATCCTCGTCGTCGATGTCGAAGCTCGCGCCGATCGCGGAGACGCCGTCCACGCCCGGGATCGCGAAGCCGCCCCGGATGAGCACCTTGTCCAGTCCTGGAATCGCCGGAATGAGGCTGATCTGCCCGCGTACCCGGCGCAGCCGAATCGCCTTCTGCGGCGCAAGGCGCGCGGCCTCGGATGAATTGGCGAGGATCATGACCGGCGCGGAGGCGATGGCTTTTCCGTCACCGTCTTTTGCGGTCCAGTTTCCCTCGGTTTGTTCGATCGAAACGACTTCGCGGCCTAAAACAAGGTCTGCGCCCTTCAAGAGGCAATCCACCAGGCTCGTTGGCGATACCCATCCTGCCTTGGGAAACAGCAGCCCCTGGTCGTAGGAAACGTAATCCTGAGGAAAGGCGAGCACGTCGATCGCCTTCCACTGCGAGCGGCGCTCGTCCTCATCGCGCGGCAGTTGCACGACACCGCATTGGGACCAGCGCAGCGAGCTCAGCTTTGTCGCTCTTTGAAGGAGATAAAGAAATGAGGCGCGGGTAATCCGGGCAAAAACGCTGTCGTCTGGCGAGACGACCGGATGAAATATGCCCACTGGATTGCCCGAAGCCTCCATGGCGGGCTTCGGGTGGCGCTCGATCACGGTCACGCGCCAGCCGCGCGAGGTCAGCCGCTCGCTCGCCGCGGCGCCGGCAATGCCGGCGCCTACGACGATGGCGGACTTCTCTTCGGGTCCTTTCGTTGAGGGGCTTTCTTTTCCGCCCTGCGTCGCAAGGAGCATCTCCTTCTTGTTGCCGAAACCCTTTCTCTTCTCCACGACGAACCCGGTTCGCTCCAGCGCGGCGCGCACGCTGGCCGCCACGCTCCAGGTGGCCGCGGTCGCACCGGGCGTGGCGAGGCGCGAAAGCGCGCGCATGAGCGCGGGCGACCACATGTCCGGATTGCGGTCGGGCGCGAAGCCGTCGAGGTAGAACGCGTCAACCGAAAGCCCGAGCTCGCGAATCGCCGTGATGTCCTCGAAGAGGAGCGTGAGCACGACACGGCCTTGTTCAAGTTCCAGGCGATGCATTCCCGGCGTGAGCATCGGCCATGCGTCGAGAAGTGGCTGGGGTTCTAGTTCAGGATGTTTTGCCAGAACGGAGGAAAGATCGGCAACGGAAAAGGGATGCTTTTCGACGGAAACGAAATGCAACCGGTCGCAGCGCGCGGTGTCCTCGCGCCAGGCCTGCAAGGTCGTGAGGAAGTTGAGGCCGAGGCCGAATCCGGTCTCGAGGATCGTGAATGTGCGCCTGCCGCGCCAGCGTCCGGGCAGGGCGTTGCCGCCGAGGAATACGTGGCGCGCCTGGGCGACGCCACCTGCCGCGCTGTGATAGACGTCGCCGAACGCGGCCGAATACGGGGTTCCGTCCGCTGCGAATTCGAGCCGTGCGGGAACGAGCGGAGCGCTCATCCGGCCAGTATATCGGCGTAGAATTTCCGCTCTCTCGCGCCGGACCCGCTCATGAACAAGCCCGCTGAATTGAAGCTCGACACCGTTCCCGTCTGGATCAACGGCAAGCCGCTCGCGCTCGCCGGACGGATGGGAGACGTCTTCAACCCTGCGACCGGCCAGGTCGTCAGGCGAGTGCCTCTTTGCAACGAGGACACAATCGATAAAGCCGTCAAGGCCGCCGCGGCGGCGCTTCCCGAATGGCGCGACTGGCCGCCCGTGAGGCGGGCGCGCGTTCTGCAGAAGTTCCTGGCTCTATTGCAGGAGAACCAAAAGCAGTTGGCGTCCATCGTCACGGCCGAGCACGGCAAGACGCTGCCCGACGCGATGGGCTCAGTCCAGCGCGGCATGGAGGTCGTCGAATTCGCCTGCGGCATTCCGCATCTGCTCAAGGGCGAGCACTCGGAGAACGTCGGCACCGGCGTCGATTGCCACACCGTGCGCCAGCCGGTCGGCGTGTGCGCCGGCATCACGCCGTTCAATTTTCCGGTCATGGTGCCGCTCTGGATGTTTCCGGTCGCCCTGGCGTGCGGCAACACCTTCGTGCTCAAGCCCTCGGAGAAGGACCCGTCGGCTCATGGCCGAGCTGCTCAAGCAGGCGGGGCTGCCCGACGGCGTCTTTAACGTCGTGCACGGCGACAAGGCTGCCGTGGATGCCTTGCTTTCTCACGAAAAAGTTTCTGCCATCTCGTTTGTGGGCTCCACTCCCATTGCCAAATACATCTACGAAACCGCGGCAAGAAATGGCAAGCGCGTGCAGGCGCTCGGCGGCGCGAAAAACCATGCCGTCGTGCTCCCCGATGCGGACATGGAGTTCGCCGCGGACGCATTGATCGGCGCCGGTTACGGCTCGGCGGGCGAGCGCTGCATGGCCGTTTCCGCGGTGGTGGCAGTGGGGTCCGCCGGCGACCGGATCGTGAAACTGCTCGAAGAAAAGGCCAAAAAGATCAAGGTCGGGGCTGGCGACAGGGACGGCATGGACATGGGCCCGCTCATCACTGGCGAGCATCGCGACAAGGTCAAGGGTTTCGTCGACAAGGGCGTCGCCGAGGGCGCGAAGCTCGTGGTCGACGGACGCAATCACGGCATCAAGGAGGGTTTCTTCCTTGGCACCACGCTCTTCGACCAGGTGAAGCCCGGCATGGAGATCTACAAGCACGAGATTTTCGGTCCCGTGCTCTCGGTTCTGCGCGCAAGCTCGCTGGAAGAAGCCATTGCGATCGTCAATGCCAACCCCTACGCGAACGGCGCGGCGATCTTCACCGAGTCGGGTGGCGCGGCGCGGCGCTTCGCCAACGAGGTCTCGATCGGCATGGTCGGCGTGAACGTGCCGATCCCGGTGCCGGTCGCGTTCTATTCGTTCGGCGGCTGGAAGAGCTCGCTCTTCGGCGACCTGCACGTGCACGGGATGGAAGGCGTCAAGTTTTACACGCGGACGAAAGCGATCACCACGCGCTGGCCGCACCAGGACACGCCCGCCGCCGGCTTCAACATGCCGACGCTCGGCTGACGTGCTTACCCGGAGGGGTTTCTTAGGGTCTTCGGCGGCGTTGTTCCTGCCCGGAACGGCAAAAGCACTCGAAGAAGGACGGCCCAGCAGGACGGCCCGCGGCGCCGCGCTCCAACGGGCGGCGCACCAATTGCTCGAGTCGCCGCGCGTGTTCGAGGATCCCCTCGCCCTGCGCATCTTCGGCGCGGAGGGGGTGCGTCGGCTCGGCTTCAACCTCGAGCGCTACGGCACCCCGGCTTCTCGCGGCATGCGCGCCTTCCTCGTCATGCGCAGCCGCTACGCCGAGGACCAGCTCGCCGAGGCCCACGCGCGTGGAACGCGCCAGTACGTGGTGCTCGGTGCCGGGCTCGACACCTTTGCTTACCGAAATCCGCACAAGCACCTGCGCGTTTTCGAGGTGGACTTCGCGGCGACGCAGAATTGGAAGCGCGAGATGCTCTCGCGCCAGGGCATCGCCGTGCCGCGCACGCTCACCTTCGCGCCGGTCGATTTCGAGCGCCAGACACTGGCGCAGGGACTCAAAGCGGCCGGATTTCGCGCCGACCGGCCTGCATTTTTTTCCTGGCTGGGCGTGACGATCTACCTGAGCGAGAAAGCGATTCGCGAAACGCTCGCTACGGTCGCGCGCGGCGCGCCCGGAAGCGAGATCGTGTTCGACTTCTCCTCGCCGCCGGAGGCCATGGGCCCGGCCGAGCGGCGGCTGCACTGGCGCCGCGCCGCGCTCGTAGCGCGCTCGGGCGAGCCGTGGGTGAGCTACTTCGAGCCCGAAACGCTCGCCTCGGACCTGCGCGCGGCAGGCTACGGCTCGGCGCTCGCGCTCGGCGCGGCGGCGTTGAACGAGCGCTATTTCAGCGGCCGCGCGGACGGCTTCCGGCTTTCGGGCTCGGGCTGGATGATGGCCGCGCGAGTCCAGTAGATGGCCGAGGCGCTCTTCGTGCTGGTGCTGGGAACGGCGACGCCGGGCGGCGGATTCCCTGTTTACGGCGCGGCCTTCGCCGAGACGGTGAATGCGCAGGAGCCGAAGCTTCGCGTCGAGACCCGCAACACCAAGGGCAGCTCGGAAAACGTGCCGCTTCTCGAAGAGGGGAAGCTCGACATCGCTCTCGTCGCGGGCGACTACGCGAGCGGGGCGCTGGCAAAGCCCGGCACGCGACTTCGCATCATCACGGCGATGTACGGCTCGCCGGGAATGTTCGTCGTGCGCGGCGAGAGCCCGGTGCGGTCGATCGCCGATCTGAAGGGAAAGCCGGTCGTGCTGGGGACCCAGGGTTCCGGGCTCACCGTCCTCGGCCGAATGGTTTTGAAGTCATTGAATGTCGATGTGCAGGAAATAACCCTGGAAAAGGCAGCCGACGGCCCAGTCTTCATCCGCGACGGCAAAGCGGTTGCGCTCTGGGGCGCGGGGGTTGGCTGGCCGGGGTTCGAGACGATGGCGAAGCAGGGCGGGCGCTTCATCGTGCCCGACGCGAAGGAGATCAAGACGATCCTCGCGAAGGAGCCGCTGCT
>Ga0310813_10002442_pt1 | contig 11266 bp, 8 predicted proteins | sample YN3metagenome_FD_203086 | JGI IMG/M metagenome (GOLD analysis project Ga0310813, IMG submission 203086) | Soil microbial communities from experimental microcosm in Duke University, North Carolina, United States - YN3 | ecosystem: Engineered > Artificial ecosystem > Soil microcosm > Unclassified ... | reverse complement strand
GGCGCGCAAGGAAATCGCGATGATCAAGGTCGTCGTGCCCAACATGACGCTGAAAGTGCTCGACTGGGCGATCCAGGCGCACGGCGCCGGCGGCGTCACTTCGGACTTCCCGCTCGCGCAACTCTGGGCAGGCCAGCGCACGCTGCGTATCGCCGACGGTCCGGACGAGGTTCATCGCAACGCCATTGCGAAGCTGGAGCTCGCCAAGTATCTCGGCAAGTCGGCTGAGGACGTTGCGATGCCGGTCACCCGCGGCAGCTGACCGGCCAGTCGTTCCCCGCGCGCAGTATCGCTGTCCTATGATGCTTCGGTCTCGTAGACCGGAGCGTCAGATGCAATTCGTGCTGGTAGTGATCGCGTGGTGCCTGTTGTTCGTGATCGCGTGGCCGCTCGCGCTCGCGCTGGTATTCCTGCTGCCGCTCCTGTGGCTGCTGTCGATCCCGTTCCGCATCGTCGGAGTGCTGCTCGGGGCAGTGATCGCGTTCATCAAAGCCCTGCTGTTCTTGCCGGCACGGCTGCTAGGCCATCGCGGCTAAGATCGTCCGCCTGATTACGGCCTCCAACACCGGAACCTTGTAACTGTTCTGCTCGGTCGGCGTCGCGCCGCGAACGGCGGCGCGTCCAGCCTCGGCCGCGATGGTCGCGTCGATCTCGCGACCGCGCAGGAGTTCTTCGCTCGCGGTCATGCGGCGGGGGACTGGTGCCACGGCACCCGCAACGATCCTTGCGGCCTCCACCTTGCGATTCGCCAGAGTGAGCACGACTGCGACGTCGCAGATCGGCCAGTCGTAGCTGTCGCGCTCTGTTTGCTTGTGATACGCGGCGCGCGTATTGGCCGAAAGTGGCGGAACAGTAATGTGCGTGAGTACCTCGTCTCTGCCGAGTGTCGTGTCGCGATCGCGGTCGAAATCCGGTGGCAGCAGGAAATCGCCGAGAGCGATCGTGCGCGCCCTGCTCGACTTGCCGACGACATGAACGCTGGCGCCGTACGCCAGCAATGCTGTCGCCGGCGTCGATGCATGCACCATCGTGCTCTTCGCGTTGTCGAAGATTGCACCGTACTGCGATTGCTCCCGACCGACTTCCTCACGCGCTCCGTGGTACAGCTCATTGCGGAAGTACCAGTCGCGCGGTCGCTGCAGCAGGTTGCCGCCGATCGTCGCGGCGTTCCGAACCTGCGGAGTCGCGGCGTGCGCGGCCGCTGCCGCCAGCGCCGGGTAGCGCTCTCGAATAGACACGTGACTCGCGATCTCGGCGAGCGTCGTAAGCGCGCCGAGGCGCAGGCCTGCGGCGTCGTCGAGTCGCACACCGCGCAGCGCATCGATGCGTTGCAGATTGACGATCCGCGCTGGCGCGATGATGCCTTCCTTCAGGAGATCGAGCAGATCCATGCCGCCCGCTTTGGCGATCGTCGTGCCGCCCTCATCCCTCGCCAGCAACGACACGGCTTCTTCCACCGATTTCGCGTCGATCCACTGCAGGCTGCTCATGGCTGATCCCCGGCGCGCAGCGCGGCAAGCACGTTGGCAGATGTCATCGGCAACGTGCGAATCCGCTTGCCGGTCGCGTTGTAGAACGCGTTGGCAATAGCCGCGGCGGTGGCGACGTTCGCCGGCTCAGCGACGCCGCGCGCGTCCGTCGACGACTGGCGGCCGAGTTGCTCGATGAGATGCACTTCGATCGAGGGCGTCTCGCGCGCGCCGACGATCTTGTATTGATCGATGTTCGCATTGAGCTGCACGCCGGTGTGCGGATCGAGATGCCGTTCCTCGTACAGCGCATAGCTGACGCCCTGGATCACGCCGCCGTAGATCTGGCTTTCGATCAGCTTCGGATTGATCGGCCGGCCGCAGTCGTGAACCGCGACGACGCGTTCCACCTTGACGACGCCGGTCTCGGTGTCGACTGCGATCTCCGCGAACTGCACACCGCCGATGCCGTGGCGGCTGATGTGCAGTTCGCCGAACTTCGCGCGATAGCCTTCGTAGTCTTCGCGCCGGTCAGCCCGGTGCACGATCTCATCAAAGTTCGCTTTGCGCACGGCCGCCGCGAACTTCACTCCGCTGTCCGGGCGGCCGCGCGCGAAGATGCGACCGTCCTGAAAGACGATTTCTTCCGGCTTCGCATTGAGCGATGGTGCAACTCGAGCGGCCAGATCGCGCGCGGCGAGATGCGCAGCATTGCGTGCTGCCGGCGTTAGCGAGCCAGTGACACGGCTCCCTCCAGACGCGGGGCCGGGCGGATAGCGCGAGTCGCCGATGCGCGTGTCCACATCCTCCACTCGGAGTCCAAGCTCTTCCGCTACGGTTTGTGCCATGACCGTGCGCGTGCCGGTGCCGATGTCCTGTGCGCCGCAGAGTGCGATGACGGAGCCGTCGCCGCGAATCCGCACTTCGCAGGTCGTCGGGCCGCCATGGACGATGTACGCCCACTGCGATTGCGCCATTCCGAGTCCGCGCTTGACTGTGCCCGCATCGGCAGCTGTCGGCCGGCGTTGTGACCAGCCGGCGCGCTCGGCACCGATGCGTCGCTCAGCCTTGCGGGCGCGCGCGTCGTCGGTGTCGTTCGTATCGAGCTTCTCGCGCAGTGCCACTGGGTCCATGCCGATTGCATGAGCCATTTCGTCGAGCGCCTGCTCGAGCGCGAAGATTCCTTGCACTTGGCCTGGCGCGCGGAAGGCAGCGCTCGGGCCGGCGTCGGTGAACACGTCGTAGTGTTCGGTCGCGACATTCGGGATCGGATACATGGCGGTGTGGCAGAAGCCGACGCCGGCGCCCGCAGCCACGCCGCCGGTGCCATAACTCTCGACGTGCAGTGTTGTGACGGTTCCGTCGCGTTTGGCACCCAGCTTCAGGCGCTGAAAGGTGCTGGGTCGGTTGCCGACAGTGACGTGCTCCTCGCGGCGATCGAGCACGAGCCGCACCGGCGCTCGGGCCTTGCGCGACAGATGAATTGCGAGCGCGCCGTAATTGCCGATGCCGAACTTCGCGCCGAAGCCGCCGCCGGTGTACTCGCTGATCACGCGAATCTTTTCCTTCGGCAGCCCGAACACGCTCGCGGCATCGTCGCGCACGCTGAGCGTGTACTGGGTGGAGGCATAGAGCGTCAATTCCTCGTCGCGCCAGTCGGCAACGAGACCGTGAGTTTCCATCGGCACGTGCGTCTGCACCTGCGTGCGGTATTCACACGTGACTATGTGATCGGCCTGCGCGAAACCTTGCTGCACGTCGCCGCGCCCACCGCCGCCAAGACCGCCGCGTGCTGGGCCACGTAAGTTGCCTTTCTGCGGCAAGCCCGGAGCGGCACCGCCACCGCCTGCAGTCGCTGCTTGCTCCGTCGGTCCGGGAAAGACGACTGGAGCGTCGTCCCGCATCGCTGCTTCCAGCATCGTGACGTGCGGCAGACGCTCATATTCAATGCGCACGAGTTTCGCGGCGGCCTTCGCAACTCGCATGCTGACCGCGGCGACAGCCGCGATCGGCTGACCGTGATAGCGCACGAGCGGAAAGCGTTCGTTCGCCTCGATGCTGGGATCGCGCAGCTGAGCGATCGACAGGACGCGATCGAGAATGTGCACGGCTTTGACGCCGGGATAAGCCTCCGCCGCCGATGTGTCGATCGACTTGATGCGAGCGTGCGGCACGGTGCTGCTCACGATGCGTGCGTACAGCATGCCGGGCAGTCGCACGTCGTACGTGTAACGCGCCTGGCCCGTAACCTTCGGAACGGCATCGACACGGTTGACGCGCTTGCCGATGACGCGCAGCTCCGAGTTCGGCGGCAACGCAGGCGGCTCGCCGCGAGGAATTTCGTGTGCAATCGGCTGCAGCGTGTCGCCGACGATGCCGGTCAGAACGGTGCTACTCTCGCGTGCATCTGGAGCGCTCATGTGCCGCCTCCGTTCTTGCTCTGGCGCACAGCCGCTGCCGCCGCCAACGTCGCTTTGAAGATGTTGGGGTAGGCGCCGCAGCGGCACAGATGCCCGCTCACTGCGCCGCGCACGTCATCGAGATTGCAGTCCGGATTGCGCTCGACGAGATGCGCGCAGCTCATGACCATGCCCGGCGTGCAGAAGCCGCATTGCAAGGCGTCGTGCTCGACGAACGCCTGCTGTACCGGATGGAGCTGCTCACCTTGCGCGAGTCCCTCGATCGTGGTGACTTGCTTGTCGCGTGCATCGAGTGCAAAGGTCATGCAGCTCGCGGCGACTTCACCATCGATCCAGACCGTGCACGCCGAGCAGGCGCCGCGGTCGCAGCCGATCTTGGTGCCGGTGAGGCCGAGCTCGTCGCGCAGCACTTCCACCAGCGTGGTTGCAGGATCGACGTGCACGGTGCAGCGCCGGCCATTGACCGTGAGCGACAGTTCCATCATCGGAGATTCCCGTGGAGAGCGGTTGTCCCGATGATACGCCGCTTTGCTGGCGGTCGTTCCCGGGAGTTGGGAAAGACCTACGCGGAGGCGCGACTTGTCGGCGTGGCTGCAGCGCGGGCGAGGGGTTGCGGGCGGCCGAGGTGATAGCCCTGCACGAAATCGACGCCCATGCGCTTCGCCGCTTCGAACGCGCCGGCGTCCTCGACCTGCTCGGCGATCACCTGGAAGTTCAGCGTGCGCGCCAGCTTGATCATCGCTGCGACCATCGCCTGGTTCACGGAATCGACGGCAAGGTTGCGGATGAAGGTGCCGTCGATCTTCAGGTAGTCGAGCGACAGGTTCTTCAAGTTGCCGAACGAGGACAGGCCGCGGCCGAAGTCGTCCAGCGCGAACTGGCAGCCCATGCCGTGCAGCACGCCGATGAAGCGCTGCGCGTGCTCGATGTTCGTGATCACGGAATTCTCGGTGACTTCGAAGCACAGCTGCGTGGGCAGCACGCCGGTGCGGTCGAGCACGTCGACGACGTATTCGAGGAACGTCGGATCGCCGAGCGTCTGACCCGACAGGTTGATCGCGAGGCTGCGGTTCGGCGGCAGGCGGATGCCGCCGCGGCCGAGCGCGGTCAGCGTCGTCTGCACGACCCAGCGGTCGACGTCGGACATCAGCCGATAGCGCTCGGCGGCGCGCAGGAACTCGGCTGGCGAGATACCGCCGGGTACGCTGTCATCCTGCAGTCGGAGCAGGATTTCCAGCGCCGGGCCTGCGGTTGCCGTAGCTTCCATCGTCGTTGCGACGATCGTCTGCGCCATCAGCTCGAAGCGGTTTTCTTTCAGGGCGGACTGCAGCCGCTGCAGCCACTGGATCTCGCCGCGATGGCGCGCCACGGCCTCGTCGCGCGCCGAGTAGACGTGGACGTGGTTGCCCTGACGCTTCGCGACGTAGCACGCGGAATCCGCGGCGCTCATGACTTCTTCGGGCGCGCCGCTCTCGCGCGAGATTTCGATCAGGCCGACGCTCACGCCGATGTTGAAGATCTTGTCCTTCCACACGAAGCGATAGTCGTTGACCTTGTTGACGACGTCATCGGCAATCTGCCGCGCCTTCTCCAGCGGACAGCCGGAGAGCAGCAGGCCGAATTCGTCGCCGCCGAGGCGCCCGACGGTGTCGGAATCGCGAACAGTCTCTTTGATCAGCGCTGCGACCTCGCGCAGCATGCCGTCGCCGGCCATGTGACCGCAGCTGTCGTTGACGACCTTGAAGCGATCGAGGTCGAGATAGCACAGCACGTTGCGCGATTCGTTCGAGTGCGCCATCTCGAGCGCTTCTTCGAGACGCCGCTCGAACTCGCGACGGTTGACCAGCCCGGTGAGCGCGTCGTGACTCGCCTGATACGACATCTGGCGCGTGATGCCGCGCAGCTCGCTGACATCTCTGACCACGATCACCGTGCCGATCAGGTCGCCCTTCTGCGAGCGCAGTGGCGTTACCGTCAGCTCGACCGACCGCTCCTCACCGCCGCCGCGCAAAATCATCAGACCGCGCCGGCCGACGGTCACTTTCGACTGCGTGGTCAGGCAATGCCGTACCGGATCGCCGAGCGAGCGGCGGTCGCCTTCGTCGAGCAGCGTGATGATGTCGGTGATGCTCTTGCCGAGCGCGTCGACCGCGCTGACGCCGATCAGCTGCTCGCCGACCTGATTCACGTAGTCGATCCGGCCACTGACGTCCGTCGTGATGACGCCTTCGCCGAGCGAATCGAGCGTTTCCCATGCGGTCGGGCGGGAGCGCGACGGCAGCGGCACGGCTGCGGCGCGCGGACCCATTTCGACGAGATTGAGCAGCAACGCCGGGCCGCCCTGGTAGTCGATGCGGACGGCCGACAGCTCGGCGCGCGCAGTTTGCCCCGACTGTGGGTGCAGCTCGACTTCCAGGCGTTCGAGACCCGGCTCGCCGGCGAGCGAGCGACGCAGATGCTCGCGCACGAGATCGGTGTAGTCGGGATGGACGAGCTCGGAAACCGACTTGCCTTCGAGCCGCCGCGCGTCGTTGCTGCCGACCAGCGCTGCGAACCGATCGTTCGCGAATACGACGTGTTCGCGATGGACGGCGAGCGCTTCGTGGAGGCCGCCAAGCAGACCGACCAGCGAGCGCTCGCGCTCGTTGATCATCAGATCCTTCATCGCCAGATGTTCGAGCAGGCGGTTGGCGTTGTCGGCGAGTCGGCCGGCGGGACCGCCGGTGCGCACGCGCTCGGCGAAGCGACTGTCGCGCACGATACCGTCGAGCTGATCTGCGGCGCGCGTCAATGCAGCGGCGCGACGCTCGCGCCAAACGAGGACGCCGAGCAGCACCATAACTGCGAAAGCCAAAACACTAGCCAAAGTCCCTAAAAGGGCGCCCACATTGAACCGCCGGTCGTGTCCTGCATCCCCTTCGTTTGCGCGATCTGCTTGGGATTGCCGCCCCGCACCGCGGCAACTTGATCAGCAACGGCGAACTTACGCGCAACATCTGGATTCTCGTTCGGGGAGCATAACGAACGCTCCTGGTGGATGACGCGCGGATTGACCATATTGTACGCGGCGATTTGCACGATCGTGGCGCATTCGGCCGCGATCTCGGGTTCACCATAAGCTTGTATGACGTAATCAAAGTTCGTACCCTTTGCGGCCCGCGTTTTGCCATGACGACTTTGCCGATGAATCTCCAAGCCGCGCGCGAGCAGATGGTCGAGCAGCAGGTCCGTGCCTGGGACGTGCTCGATGAAAAGGTCCTGCAGACGATGCTCCAGGTGCAGCGCGAAGGATTCGCGCCGCTGCGTTACCGCGACGTGGCGTTCGCCGATTCGGTGATCCCGCTGGCACACGGTCAGACGATGCTGCCGGCGAAGGTGCACGGGCGCATTCTCCAGGCGCTCGCGGTCGGCGAGGGCGACGTCGCTCTGGAAGTGGGCGCGGGCAGCGGCTACCTCTCTGCCTGTCTCGGCAGGCTCGCCTCGCGCGTGCGCTCGCTGGAGATCTTCCCCGAGCTCGCCGAGCAGGCGCGCGCCAATCTGCTGGCGGCTCGGATCAATAACGTGTCGGTGGAAGCCGCAGATGCCATGCAGCTGAACGAGCAGTCCACCTACGACGTGATCGCCGTGACCGGCTCGCTGCCGATCTACGATGAGCGCTTCCAGCAGGCACTGCGCATCGGCGGACGGCTGTTCGTCGTCGTCGGCCAGGCGCCGATCATGGAAGCGTGGCGCGTCGTGCGCGTCGGCGAACGCGAGTGGCAGCGTCAGGCGTTGTTCGAGACCGTCGTCGAGCCGCTGATCAACGCGGCCCGGCCATCGGCATTCGTGTTCTGATCCTGTAACCTTTCGCCCCCACCCGGGTCTTGCAGTCATTCGCCATGGCCGTCGCCGAAATCACGCCGTCCGAATTCGTCGAACGCCGCTCGCGCGGCGAGTCGCTGACGTTGCTTGACGTTCGCGAGGAGTGGGAGCTGGGCGTGGCCAGCGTGCCGGACGTCGTCCACATTCCGATGGGCGAGGTGGCCGATCGTCTCGGCGAGCTCGACCGCAACCGCGAGGTCGTCGTGCTGTGTCGCTCGGGTCGCAGAAGTTTGCAGGTGGCGAACTTCCTGCAACAAAACGGTTTCCAGGCGGTCAATCTTGCCGGCGGCATCCTGGCCTGGTCCCGCGAACTGGATGCAACCATCCCGACCTACTGACGCGTCCAACTGCGGGCCGTTCAGTATCGAACGGGTGTCCGAGGTGTCCGCCAGCGGGGCCGCCGGTCGCAGCTTGCTGTTTGCCGGTCGCTCCTAAAATTAAATCGCGGTCGTGTCATCATTGCGCGACTTTGCTGAAGCAACCGGCGCCCGTGAGGCGCCGACGGGAACCAACAAAATGACTCTACGTGCGCGGATCCTTGCGGCTTGCGGTCTCACGCTGTTCGCCGGCGCCCTTCAGGCGGCCGATCTTCTGAGCGTCTACGAGCGGGCGCTGCAGAACGACCCGCAGATTCGCGAAGCGGATGCGAACCGCCTGGCCAGTCGCGAATCGAAGCCGCAGGCGCTCGCGGCACTGCTGCCGCAATTCAACGCGAGCGGCTCGTACAGTGACGTGAGTCAGGAATTCTCGCGGACGACGCTCACGCCGGCAGTTCCCAGCGATCCGAACAGCGTCCTGGTTCCTCGCGACATCAATACCGACAGCGACTACAAGGCGCGCCAGTACGACCTGACGCTGCGGCAGTCACTGTTCCACTGGGATCAATGGGCCGCGCTGCGTCGTGCCGACGCACAGGTCGCGCAGGCGGAAGCTGACTACCAGGCCGCGCAACAGGATCTGATCCTGCGCACCTCGCAACGCTATTTCGACGTGCTCGCCGCGCAAGACACCGTCGATGCCGCGCAGGCGACCCTCGAAGCGTTCTCGCGCCAGCTCGAGCAAGCGGACAAGCGCTTCGAAGTCGGCTTGATCGCCATCACCGACGTTCAGGAAGCACGGGCCGCACACGATCAGGCTGCCGCCGCCGTCATTCAAGCGAAACGCGCTCTGGCTACCGCACAGGAACTGTTGCGCGAGCTCACGGGCGAATCGTTCGACAGCCTCGCCGGTCCCATCGACGACCTGCCGCTCGAATCGCCGGCTCCCGCTGACGAAGAGCAGTGGGTCACCTCCGCACTGGATCAAAACCTGCGCGTGATCTCCGCTCGCCTCGCCACCGACATCGCGAAGCAGGACGTAACCGTCGCTCGCTCCGGCCACCTGCCGAGCTTCGACATCGTCGCGAGCCGCGACGACCAGGACTTCAACGGCGACCAGGTGAGCCGCAACGTCAACGGCAGCCCCATCGGCAGCCCCGCAGATCAATCGCAGAAAACCGACTCGATCGGCATCCAGGTGACGGTGCCCATCTACTCCGGCGGCGCAACGTCCTCACTCGTGCGTCAGCGCGTCTATCTGCACCGCGCCGCGCGCGAGCGCCTCGAACGCACCAATCGCGAAACCGAACGCGCCGCCCGCGACGCGTACCTCGGCGTCCTCAGCGAAATGTCCCGCGTGCGCGCCTCCAAGCAGGCCCTCGAATCCAGCCGCACCGCCCTGCAAGCCACCGAAGCTGGCTTCGAAGTCGGCACGCGCACGACGGTCGACGTGCTGCAATCCCGCCGCCAACTCTTCGACGCGCAGACGAACTACTCGCGCAGCCGTTACGACTACATCCTCAACGTCCTCAACCTGCAGCTCGCCACCGGCACCCTCGACCGCGCCGACCTCGAAAAGATCAACGCCTTCCTGAAAGAACGCGCGATCACGCGCTGATCGCTTTGCGACGCGCGCCTACGGCCGCAGCCGCGTGGGGCTTGGGGCTGGCTCGTCTCGCCCTTGCGTCATTGAGGGCAGCGTGGATTCGGAGATGGGTGCCCGCAACATTTGCTCGGCTGATGGCTTGAGCTGAGTAACAACGCGCCGCGTCGGTGGTGAAGTGAGCGTGCAAAGTGGTCGTCAACTCCACCGGTGGGACGACCACCGGCGGTGGGGCGAAGACGACCACCCCAATCCCCACGCGGCTCAGGAGAGCGCGTCGCTACGCGAAAGAGAACGGCGCAGTCGGTTAAGACTGCGCCGCTTGTTACAGAGTAGAAGAAAGGATCAGCGTTACAGCAGCGGCACCAGCAACAGCGCCACGATGTTGATGATCTTGATCAACGGATTGATCGCCGGCCCCGCTGTGTCTTTGTACGGATCGCCGACAGTATCGCCCGTGACCGCCGCCTTGTGCGTCTCGGAGCCCTTGCCGCCGAAGTTACCTTCCTCGATGTACTTCTTCGCGTTGTCCCACGCGCCGCCGCCCGTGCACATCGAGATGGCCACGAACAATCCGGTGACGATCGTACCGATCAGCAATCCGCCCAGCGCGCGAATACCGGCGCCAGGTCCCATCAGGTAGTTCATGCCGAACGCCACGATCACCGGCACCAGGATCGGCAGCAACGACGGCACGATCATTTCCTTGATCGCCGCGCGCGTCAGCATGTCGACCGCCTTCGAGTAATCCGGCTTGCCCGTGCCTTCCATGATTCCTTTGATCTCACGGAACTGACGGCGCACTTCGACGACGACCGAGCCGGCCGCGCGGCCGACTGCTTCCATCGCCATCGCGCCGAACAGGTACGGCACGAGACCGCCGATGAACAGACCGATGATCACCGCCGGATCCGACAGGCTGAACGCCTGCAGTTTGCCCAGCGCGTCGAGGTTGTGGGTGTAGTCCGCGAACAGCACCAGCGCGGCGAGGCCGGCCGAGCCGATCGCATAACCCTTGGTCACAGCTTTCGTCGTGTTACCAACCGCGTCGAGCGCGTCGGTGATCTTGCGCACGTCCTTCGGCAGGCCCGACATCTCGGCGATGCCGCCACCGTTGTCGGTGATCGGACCGTATGCGTCGAGCGCGACGATCATGCCGGCCATCGACAACATCGCCGTTGCAGCGATGGCAATGCCGTACAGATTGCCGAGGTGATACGAACCCCAGATCGCAGCACACACCGCAAGCACCGGCCACGCGGTCGAGCGCATCGACACGGCGAGACCCGCGATCACGTTCGTGCCGTGACCCGTCTGCGAAGCAGCGGCCACGCCGCGCACTGGCTTGAACTCGGTCGCAGTGTAGTACTCGGTGATCCAGATCAGCGCGGCCGTGAGGCCGAGGCCGATCACGGCGCACCAGAACAGATTCATCGAGCCTTCGCCGAGCACACGCGGCGTGACGAAGAAGAACGCGATGAGCGCGATCACGCCGGACACGGCGGTGCCGCGATACAGCGCGTTCATGATCTTGCCGCCTTCGCTTGCTTTCACGAAGAACGTGCCGACGATCGACGCGACGATCGACACCGCACC
>Ga0310813_10002440_pt1 | contig 11267 bp, 7 predicted proteins | sample YN3metagenome_FD_203086 | JGI IMG/M metagenome (GOLD analysis project Ga0310813, IMG submission 203086) | Soil microbial communities from experimental microcosm in Duke University, North Carolina, United States - YN3 | ecosystem: Engineered > Artificial ecosystem > Soil microcosm > Unclassified ... | reverse complement strand
TCGCGGCGTAAACGTCGGCCTTGAGCTCCTCGCCCCGGAGCCAGACCTTCTCCTGGATCTTGAAGATGTCCTTGCTGCTGCCCTTGGTCCGGTCCGTGAGCTTGTCGAACTCGGCGCCGACGTCGATGGACTCGCGGGTGACCGGGTGCATGATCTTCCAGACCTTCCACGCGATGGCTCCGCCCAGGCCGAGGCAGGCGAAGATGATGCTCAGCAGGAGGGCCTTCCGGACGCCGGCGCCCCCGGACGGCGGGGGAGGGGCGGCGGGGCGGGCCGGCCGGGGGCCCTTGGGGCCCGCGCCGACGGCCGCGCCGGGCGCGCCCAGGCGGCGCGGGGGCAGGGGTTTCGCTTCGTCGCTCATGGGATCCCGCTCTTTCTACTTGTTGGGGGCCTTCGGGGCTTCCTTCGGGGCGTCGGCGGCGCCAAGGGCCACCAGCTCCTTCTCGGCCAGGGGGCCGACGGACGTCTTGCTGTAGCCGCGCTTGATCTCCGTCAGGTACGCGGTGGCGCGCTGCTTGTACTCGTCCTTCGCTTCCGCCTTCTCGTTGGCGTTGCCCATCAGGACGTAGCACTTCGCGCCCGTGAGGAGCGCGAGGGCGTAGTCCTCGCCTTCCTCCTTGCCCGCGGGCGGCCCGAGCGCGATCGCCTGGACGCAGACCATCAGGACGTCGCGCCACTTCGTCTTGTCCTTCTCGCTCTTCTTCAGGAGGATGTCGGCCATCCACGCGCCCGCCGCCTGGACGAGGGCGGGCGAGTTGGCGGTCTTCTCCTCGAGGATGCGCTTGCACGTGGATTCCAGCTCGTCCATCTTCTTGAGGCCGCGGACGCAGCGGAGACTGAAGAGCTTCGCGTCCGACGCGAAGGGCGACGCGGGGTTCCCGGCGACCTTGTCGAAGCTGATCTTGGCCACGTCGAACTCGCCCGCGGTGTACTTGAGCTTCGCCAGCTCCAGCTCGGCCTGGCTGCCGACCGGCTCGGGCTCGCCCTTCATCTCCTTGAGGATGGTCTCGGTGGCGTCGCCGCCCTTCACCTTGGCCTGCTCGAGGGAACGCTGGAAGGAGTCGGCGCGGAGCCAGCAGTCGCCGCACTCGTTGCGGAGCTGACGGTACTTTTCGATCGCCTCGCCCGGCGCACCCTTGAGGGCGAGGGCCTGCGCCCACTGGAAGATGATGAACTGCTTGTGGAGATCGCGAGCCTTCTTGGCGGCGACTTCCTCGAGGCAGGCGCCGTACTGGGCGATCGCCTTCTCGTACTGGCTCTGGGCGAGCGCCGCGTCGGCCTTGGCCATGCTGGGCGGCTTGTCGCCGAGCTCGACGCTGGCCACGTCTTCCTTCTTGTCCGTCTTGACCTTGCCGGCGTCGGAGTAGGTGACCGACTGGGAGGTCATGGCGGTGACCTTGGCCTTCACCTCGGTGCCGTTGCGAAGCCGGACGACGTCCTGGGCCTCCGCGGCTGCGGCCAGTCCGAGGGCCAGGGCCGCCGCGAGCGCCGATGTTCCTGCGAGTTTCATGCGAGTCTCCTGGTTACTTGATGCCCTTCATCGCCTTGTTGATCACGGCCAGCCCGTCGGTGCCGTTGAAGCGCTGCTGCGCCTCCTCGAGCTTCGTGCGGTCCCCGCCCGCGTCGGTCACCACCTTCTCGGCGGCGGACACGGCCTTCTGATTGATGGAGATGATTTCCTGGTCGATGCGCGAGTGGAGCAGGGGATCCTGCGCGACCTCGCCGAACTTCCGCCACTCACGGATCGCCTCGGAGTAGTGCCCCTCGCCCAGGTGGCTCTTCTCGATGCGCGCCTTGGTGACGTTGTAGTCCTTCTGCCAGTCCCCCTGGCTCTCGGTGGCCACCCAGCGGCGCAGATCCTCCTTGATGTCCTTGATCTGCTTCTTCGCGCTCGTGGCGCCGTATTGGCTCTCCAGGGCCAGGCACTCCTGCCAGAACCCGCCGGCCTTCGCCATCGCGGTCTGGTCCGCCACCGAGGCGTCGACCTTCCGCTTGAAGTCCGCGACCTTCGCGAGGCCGTCGCGGTCGAGGTTCACCTGCACCCGGGCCATGTTCGCCAAGGCCTCGAGGTTTTTCCGGCGGGAGCTCCTTCCGGTGCGCGGGTCCTTCAGCGCATCCTCGGCGATGTCGAGGGCCGCGCGGTACTCGCCGCGCTGGAAGGCTTCCTGGGACTTGTTGATGGCGCTGATCATGATCTTCTCGCCGCCGCCGCCGCCGCCCGAGTGGCCGCCTTCCTCGCCGCCCAGCATGAACGCGAGGATGAGGACGAAGGCGAGGGCCCCGCCCCCGATGCCGACGTACAGCATCGTCTTGTTGTCCTGCGGCGGAGGGTTGCCGCCGCCGTGCTGCGTTTCGCTCCGCGAGGTCCCGCTACCCTGCGCGCTCATGCGGCTGGTAGCGGGCTTGTTCACCCGCGAGGTGCCCTTGCGGTCCCCGCCGGACTTTCCGCGATCCATTCCCTGTCTCATGCTCACCTGCCCGTCTTGAGAAAAAAGACGGCTCGCCTCTTACTTGAACGTCGACGCGATGTACGTCTCGAGCTTATCCAGGGCTTCCTTGAAGCCCTCGAGCCCCGCCTTCAGGGGCTCGACCTTCTTCTTGATCTCGTCCTTCTTGGCCCCCTCGGCGGCGAGCTCCTTGTTGGTCTCCGTGATCTTGCGGTTCACGAAGGCCAGGGACTCGCGCTTGAGGAAGTCGCGCTGCTCGGTCAGCTTCTTGAAGAGCTCCAGCTCCTCCTTCTCCTTGAAGGTCTCGCCGAACTCGTTCAGCTTGGCGTTCGCCTGGGTGAACTCGCCTTTCTTGGCCATGGCCCGGACCTCGCTCTGGAGGCCGACGATCTTCTCCGTCCAGGACGGCCCGCGGTCCCCCAGGATCTTCATCAATTCCGCCTGGATCGCCTCGAGCTGCGGTCCCAGGACCGTCATGCCGTGGGACTCCTTGAGGGAGCGGCACTCGTCGTAGAGGGTCTGGGCCTGCGCCTTCAAGTCCTCGGGCTTGGCTTTAATCTGCGCGTACTTGTTCAGGAACGGGTTCACTTCCTTCTGGGCCTTCTTCAGGTCGGCGGCGATCGGGTGGATCTTGTTGTGGATCTTCTCGATGTCGGAGAAGACCTGGGCGACGTACTTCTTGACCGGCTCGTAGTCCTGGAGGATCTGCTCCAGGGCCTGGTCCTTCTCCGCCACCTGTTCGGGCTTGAACTTCTTGTCGATCTCCCGGACCCGGGTGAGCATCGTCTCCTTTTCCTTCTCGGGATTGATCTGGCTCGCCTTGATCAGGTACATGACGCCGCCCAGCGCGATAATGAAGAGAACGGCGCCGATCGCGATGAGCTTGCCCTTCCGGGTGGAGGGCATCGCGAAGGTCGATCGGCTGGTCTGGTAGCCCATCTGGGCCGCCGAGCGGGCGGTGATCTTCTTAGTGGCCCCCTGCACGCGGCCGGTGGTCTTCTGGACCCGGTCGGTGTTGCCCTTGGAGACCCGCTGGGTCGAGCGGCCCGGGGCCTCGACGGCCGCGGGCGGCTGCATCCGGGAGGTGGGCGGGCGGACGGCGTCGACGCGGCCCGTCTTGCGTTCGACGGCGGGCGGCGGCGACGCGATGCGGCCGGTGCTGCCCGAGCCGGACGACGCGGCGACCGCGCGGGTCGTGGCGCCGGTCTTGGCGGCGGGCGTCGCGACCGCGGGGGCCACGCTCACGGCAACCCGCGAGGTATTCTCACCCGCGGACACCGAGAAGGTGAAGCGCTCCTTGCCGACCTGGATCAGGTCGCGGTCGGAGAGGAGGTGCTCCTTGACTTTCTTCCCGTTGACGAAGGTTCCGACCTCACCCGACATGTCGCGCAGGACGTAGCCGTTCTCCATCTTGAGGATCTGGCAGTGGCGGGTCACCAGTCCGGCGTCCGGGACCCGGATGTTGCAGGCTTCGCCGCTGCCGACGATGACGGCCGCCTTGTCCAGGCGATACGCCACCAGCTGTCCGTTGCGCTTCGCTTTCAGGACCCCCATGGTTGCCGCTCCCCGTTGCTACCTGGTCCGCTCAGTCGCGGACAATGTCGATGCCGTACTCCGCTGCCTTCCGGTACAGCGTTTTCCGGTCGATTCCCAGCACCCCCGCCGCCGCCTTGACGTTCCCCTTCGTCTCCTGCAGCACCTGCACGATGTGGCGCCGCTCCATCTCCTCCAGCGAGACGTTTCCGCCCCCCTGAGGGGCCTTCACGAGCGGGGGCAGATCCTCCAACATGATCCGGGACTTCGAGTTGAGGATCACCGCGCGCTCGATCACGTTCTCCAGCTCGCGGACGTTGCCGGGCCAGCCGTAGGCCTGGAAGGCCCCCAGCACCTCCGGCGCCGCGTCCGCGACCGTCTTGTGCGCATGGGCGTTGTACTTGCGGATGAAGTGCTCCACGAGCGAAGGGATGTCCTCCTTCCGCTCCCGCAGCGGGGGCAGCGTGATGGAGACGACGTTCAGCCGGTAGAAGAGGTCCGAGCGGAACTTCTCCTCCCGGATGAGCCGCGCAAGGTCCTTGTTCGTGGAGGCGATGAGGCGGACGTCGGTCCGGACCGTGCGGGTGTCGCCGAGGCGGCGCGTCTCGGAATCCTCCAGGACGCGCAGCAGCTTGGCCTGCAGGGTCAGGCTCATGTCGCCGACCTCGTCCAGCAGCAGGGTGCCGCCCGAGGCCAGCTCGAAGAGGCCGGGCTTGTCCGCCGTGGCGGTGCTGTGGGCGCCACGGGCGTAGCCGAAGAGCTCCGACTCCAGGAGCGCCTCGGGCACGGCCGCGCAGTTGATCGCCAGGTAGGGCTTCGAGGTCCGGTCGCTGTGGCTGTGGATCGAGCGCGCGACGAGCTCCTTGCCCGTGCCGCTCTCGCCCTGGATCAGGACGGTGCTCTTGCCCACCGCGACGCGCGCGATGGTCTTGTAAATCTCCGCCATCGCCCGCGAGTAGCCGATGAGCTTCACGGGCGCGGAGGGGTCGGTTTCACCCGCGGGGCTGCCGTCGGGCTCGCCCTGGAGCTGCTCGATAGCCCGCTTCAGGGTGAGCTTGATCTCGTCGAACTTGAACGGCTTGGAGATGTACTCGAAGGCGCCGGCCTTCATGGCGTCCACCGCGGTGTCGACGGAGCCGAAGCCGGTCATCATGATGACCTGCGTCCGGGGATGGATCTTCCGGAACTCCCGGAGGACGTCCAGCCCGCTCGTCTTCGCCATGCGGATGTCGGTCAGCACGATGTCGAACGCCTCCTTGCGGCTCCGATCGATGGCCTCCTCACCGCTGTAGGCCTCGGTCACCTGGTACCCCCACTTGCCGAGGACTTCCTTCAGCATGAGGCAGTTTTCGCGGTCATCCTCGACGAGGAGGATCCTGATGTCCTTCATCGATTCCCCGGACTCCGTGGAAACACCCGCGCACCCCCGGTCCCATGGCGCCGGCCCCCCGAGGGCGGCCTGGTCCACCATTATCTCAAAAACCGGCGCCAAATGCGCGTCGAACTTCCACTCACCCCGGGACTACTTGCCCGACCCCATGACCTGGTTGATCTGCTTCTTGAGCTCCAGGAACTTGTCCTTCATCTTGAACTTGTTGTTGTCGAAGTTCGGGTTGCTGCGCTCGAGGTTGTCCAAGCCGACCTTCGCCAGCTTGACGTCGGCCTCCGCGCCGCGGTCGAAGAGCACCTGCAGGACCATGAACTTCGACTGCCACCAGGGCTCCGAGTCCGTCTGGACCACGCGAAGCACGTTGCTGAAGACCGTCGACGCGTTGTCGAACTGGAATTTCAGCTTGGGATCCTTCTTGCCCAGCTCCGAGTACACGTAGCCCTCCTCGACGTAGACGCCCAGCAGCTCCCGGTGCTGCCCGAGGACCGCGCCGTCGAGGACGCCCTGCGGCGTCACCGCCTTGTAGACCTTCATGATGTTCTCGTACTGGTCCTTCGCCTTGCTCCAGCCTTCCGCGTCGGTGGCGATGAAGCTGTAGCAGCGAGCCAGGCGGGTCATCAGGACGATGCGGTCGCGGTCCGGCAGCTTGCCGACCTTGCCTTCGGTCAGGAGCGCGTGCACGAACGCGGCGTCCCGGAAGTACTGGGGCTCGCTGAGGGCGCGGCCGTTCAGGTCCAGGAACGAGATCACGTTCTCGTCCATGCCGTTGATCTGCTTGGCGATCATGTACAGCGTCTCGGCCACCGAGAGCACGTCCGACATCGTGATCTTCATGCCCAGCGCCGGGGCCAGGTTCAGCCACTTCGCGTAGTAGCGGCTGATCTTCTTCAGGTTCTCGTTGATCTTGTTCTGGTCGCCCTTGGCCTTGATGAGCTCGGTCGTCTGCTCGTCGAGCTTGATGGCGACCGACTTGCAGGCCCGGGCGATGGCCGGCACGTCCGGGTACTTGTCGAACATCATGTCGAGGATCTTGATCGCCTCGTCGACCTGCTTCTGGGCGATGTACGCCTGGATCTGGGTGGACCAGATCTTGGCGATGCGCTCGTCATCCGGCGGGATGTCCTTGGCGACCTTGGCCAGGAACTCCAGCGCCTCCTTGGTCTTGCCGATGGCCTCGTGCATGTAGATGTAGGCCAGTTGCTGGTTGGCGATGCCGACCAGGTTCGCGCGCTGCTTCTGCGCGTCGGGCGTCGGCGCGGCCTTGCTCGGGTCGGCCGCGCGGGCCAGGAACTTCGTGAGCGCCTCCTCGGCGAAGCGCAGCGACTCCTTGACCTCGCCCTGGATCTTGGGGTCCTTGGCGGCCTTCTCCCACTTCTTGGAGGCGTCCGCGTAGTAGCAGTAGCCCTGGCGGACCTGCGCGGCCTCGTAGGCCTCGGCGTCCTCGCCGACCTGGCGGTAGAGCTCCGCTGCGCCCTTCAGGTCGCCGGCGTTCTCGAGCTTTTCCGCCTGCACGAACTTGATGTTGCGCGCGGCGGGATCCTTGGGCCAGTTCGCCGCGAGGATCGAGAGGAACTTCTCCTTCATGTCGTCGTCACGCTTGTCGGCCGAGACGCCGAACTCGGTGCTGTAGCAGCGCACCGCTTCGAAGCAGGCCTTGGCGGCCTGCTTGTCCTTGGGATACAGGGTGAAGACCTTCTCGTAGGCGGCCGCCGCCTCGTAGTTGCGCTTCAGGTTCTTGAAGCACTCGCCCATTTTGAAGTAGGCGTCTGCCTGGAACTCGTTCTTCTCCGCCTCCGTCGAGCAGGCCTCGATGCAGCGGCGCAGGTCGCGCAGCGCGTCGCGGAAGTTGTCGCGGTCGATCGAGGAGTCGGCCGCCGTCATCATCTGCTTCGGAGAGAAACGGATCGACGCGCCGCCTTCGCCCCAGCGCTTCATCTTGTCCTTGGCGATGTAGCCCCAGCGGCCGTTGGGGTCCTTGGTCATGACCTCGTTGGCCAGCGCCAGCGCGCCGGCCGAGTCCTTCATCTTGAAGAGGATCTCGGCCTTCTCGAGCTTCATCGCCGAGCCGGCCCACTCCTTCTCCAGCGTCTTGTCCTCCTTGAGGACCTGGTCGACGAAGGCCTTGGCCTCGCCGAGCTTGCCCGAGCGCTGCAGCGCCTGCGCCAGCGCGATGTAGGCGCCGTAAATGATCTTGTTGTGGTACTCGTTGGGAGTGATCCTCGCCTCCTTCAGCCGCTTGCGCAGCGCGAAGGTCGCCCGCAGTTTCGACTCGGCCTGCTTGTAGTCGCCGAGCTCGGTCAGGCACTTGCCGCCCTCGAGCATCGCCTCGAACGCGATCGGGCGGTCGCCGTAGTCGAACTCGAAGTCCACCAGCAGCGCGTTGGCCTGCGTGAGGAGCTTCTTCTTCGACGCGTCGTCCACGCTCGAGATTTTGGCGTGGTCGATCAGGACGCGGGGCAGCTCCAGGCGCGCGTCCATCAGGGCATCCATCGCGCGCTCGGACTTCTCCTTCTTCAGCTTCTCGATCGTGTCCTGGTAGTACTTGCCGGCGTCGGAGTAGGCCTGGATGGCCTGCTTCTGCAGGTCGGCGTGCTTGCTGGCGTCGGACTCCATGTCGATGGCGTCGACCGCCAGGCGGCCCTTGCGGGCCTGCACCCAGCCGATGCTGGTCTGGGCCTCCAGGGCCATCGGGTGCGTGGGATTTTCGTCCAGGAACTTCTTCAGGAAGCCCGCGGCGCTCGCCAGGCCTTCCGAGGCCTTCGCGAACTCGCTTTCGCGGTCGACCTTGCCCAGCTGGATCTCCGCCCGGATGTAGTTCACCAGGGCGCGCGACGAGCCTTTATCGAGGCGGTCGCAGATCTCTTCAGCCAGGTCGAACCAGCCCCGCTGGGCCAGGGCGCGCGCGAGCTCGGAGTCGTCGCGGTCCTGAGCCTGGGCGAGGAGGGGGAACAGCAGACCCGCCACGAGGGCGGGTACGAACGAGAGCTTCGCCGCCATGCGATGTGCTCCGGGAAAAGGAGAATCCGGCCCGAGGGCCGGAATCGTATCCCCAACCACCATCGACACGCAAAGTTCAGGACCGGCCCGAAGGCCGATCCTGAACTTTTGCGGTTTCGTTCACACCATACCCGAACTACTTGGGCTTGTTTCCACCTCCGGCTCCGCCGAACACGTTGGCGTACCGGTAGTAGACCTCGAGGGTCAGCGCGTTGATCGCCACGGCGTACACGCGGCCGCCTTCGGCGCCCCAGCGCTCGTTGTCGGGATCCCACGAGCCGTTCTTGCAGCCGTCCTTCGCCGTCTTCTGGTTCGGGACCAGCGCGTTCTTCATCGGCTCGTTCCACTTCTTCCACATCGGGCCTTCGGGGCCGTCAAACTGGAAGAGGGCCAGCGACGAGTAGTACCAGTAGTAGAAGTCGATCTTGTTCGTCTTCCACTCCGGCAGGTCCGCGACCAGCAGGTTCACCGCGCCCAGCGCGGGCTCGCTCTTCCGCTTCTGCATGAAGATGCGGGACATGACCGCCACCGCGGACATCGAGGCGTGGTGGTCGAACTGCTCGTTCTTTCCGGGCACATACACCTTGCCCGTCGAGCGCGCGTTGTAGCCGACCTGGTAGTAGCCGTTGGTTTCCGTGGCCTCGTTGAACCAATTCAGCGCGCCTTCGTACGCCGACTTGGGGAAGCTCAGCTCCGACAGTTCGGCCGACTTGAGCGCCATGACCGCCCAGCCCGACACCGACGAGTCGTTGTCGCCGCACTTCGCGCTGTAGCGCCAGCCCTTTCCGGGGTTCTGGGCCGCGACGCAGAAGTCGATGGCCTTCTGGGCCGGCTCCTTCAGCGGCTGCGACGCCGTCATGCCGTACGCTTCCGAGAGGCAGAGGGCCGCGGTCGTGTGGTTGTACATGTACTTCATGCCGCGCTCGCCCAGGCAGCCTTCCGGATCCTGGTGCGAGAGGAGCCACTGCAGGCCCTTCTTCACGACCTCGCCGAACTTGAGCACGCGGCCCGGGTTGGCCGGGTCGGGATACTCGTCCTTGGACAGCTGGGAGTAGCCGGCGCCCAGGAACGCGAGCAGCGAGATGGCCGTCAGGCCGGTGTCGTAGTCGCGCTCGCCGGGACCGCCGCAGCGGCCGCCGACGCACTGGTTCTGGAAGGAATCCGCGCCCCAGCCGCCGTCCGGGCCCTGGTGACGCGCCAGCCACTTGAGGGCCGCCAGCACGGCGCTTTCCGTCGCGCGGGTGCCGCCGCCGCGGGCCACGAGGTTCTCACGGCCGCCGAAGCGACCGCCGTAACGGCCGCCGCCGCCGCCGCCGACGCCGACGCCCATCGTGTCATACACGCCGGGGTTCTTGCCGGCCTGACGGCCGCGGAAGCCGCCGGCCTCGCCCTTGATGTACGAGAGGAAGTCCTTCGAGTCGCCCTTCATCTGGTGATAGTCTTCGTTGTCGGCCGACTCGTTGTGGTCCGACTCCTTCGCCTCGGGGAAGAAGATCGCCGGCTCGTCCGTCGGCTGGGCAACCTGATCGTCCTTGGGGATGCCCTTGCGCTCGAACACGTCGCGCGGACGCTCGATCTCCGCCACGACGGGCGCGGACTTCGCGGTCACGACGACCGCCACCTCGCCCTCGTCGATCGCGACGAGTTTTTCGATGGCGACGAGCGTGGCCCCGAGGATGAGCACCGCGTGGATGCCCACCGAGATCAGCCACCAGGGAGCGTTGGCCAGCCAGCCCTGCTGCCCCTGGACGACGACCTCCTCCTGCGGCTCCTCCTGGCCTTCCATCTCATCCATTTCGTCTTCAGGCCGTTTGGGGCTCATACTCGCTCCCTTTCTTCAAGATTCCCAAAAGTCTAAGATTTCAACGATTCCATGGAAATGGCGGGATTGCGGGGCGGCGCCGGCTTCGACTTCCGGAACATGAAGGACGTCAGCACCAGCATCAGCACCATCGCCCCGCCGGCGATCCCCAGGATCGCGCCGTTGCTGAGGCTCAGCGCCGAGCTGTCCGCCATCTTCTCCTTCACGGTCCGGAGGCTCTTGCCGAGGAAGAGCGGCGCCTGGACCGAACCGTTCCGTCCTTCGTAGGTCCCCAGCTTGAGGAAGACGGCGTCCATCCCGACGACCGTCCGCTTGGCCAGCTCGCCCGGCGGCTCGAGGAGGTCCACCACGTAGCCCTCGGCGCCCGACAAGTCGGACAGGTACGTCCGGTGGATGAATTTGACTCCGCCCGGAGCCGCATCCACGCGAATGGGGTTGGACTGGAGGAACAGCGCGAGGATCTTCACCGTCTCGCCGCGCATCTCCACCGGCATCTTCGAGTAGTACTTGTAGTCGACCGACTTGGCATCCTTGGCCACCAAGGCGGCGTCCATCCGCGACAGCGACCGGACCAGGTACTGATACGGCTCATCCTGGTCGTCGATCGACGTGCCGTCCTTCACCTTCTCGAGGACCCCCTCGAACTTCACCATCTTGGCCTCGCCCGCCGCCAGCGGCTTCGGCACGAACCCGTTGGGGTCGTGCTTCTCCTCGCGAGTCGGACGGGCGGTCAGCTTCGGAGCGATGTCCACGATCACGACCGCCACCACGGCCAGACCCATGACGCCGACCAGCATGAAGCGACGAAAGTCCTTCGTCGCCCAGAAGGGCGGCTTGAAGTCCGGAGGCAGGACCGGTTTCATGTTCATGCTATTGGACGCCGGATTCCTTCAACAACGTACTCCACTTCTAGTTCTTGGACGCGCCCTTGTTCATCATCTCGAAGGGCGCCGCGAACTCGATCCGCTCGAGCTTCTCCTTCTTGCACAGGTCCATGACGTGAATCACGTCCTGCCAGGGCACATCAGGAGTCGCGTCGATCAGCACGGGGAATTCCGACTTTCCGGCCTTCTTGTAG
>Ga0310813_10002437_pt1 | contig 11271 bp, 6 predicted proteins | sample YN3metagenome_FD_203086 | JGI IMG/M metagenome (GOLD analysis project Ga0310813, IMG submission 203086) | Soil microbial communities from experimental microcosm in Duke University, North Carolina, United States - YN3 | ecosystem: Engineered > Artificial ecosystem > Soil microcosm > Unclassified ... | reverse complement strand
GAGAAGGCTCTTGACCTTTTCCATATCGAGTGCCCGGAACTGATTCCATTCGGTAACAATGACCAGTGCGTCGGCATCACGGATGGCATCGTATTCGTCCGTCGCGTATTCAATATCGGGAAGGCAATGTTTCGCCTCTTCCATCGCGACCGGGTCAAACGCCCCAATCGTTGCGCCGCGTTCCTGCATCGCTTTGATGATATCCGTCGCCGGAGATTCGCGCATATCGTCGGTTTCGGGTTTGAACGAAAGCCCAAGAACGCCGATCTTCTTGCCCTTTAAATCGCCGACGAGCTTTTCGATCTTCGGAAGCATCGCCTGCCGCTGGAATTCGTTGGCTTCGATCACCGCATCGACAACCGACGTTTCAACGCCGTATTTGTCGCCGACTTTGGTAAATGCCCGCGTATCTTTCGGAAAGCACGAACCGCCGTAGCCCGGTCCCGGATGCAAAAATTTGCGCCCGATCCGGTTGTCCATGCCCATACCGCGCGCAACGTCGTGAACGTCACAGCCGATCGCGTCGCAAAGGTTGGCGATTTCGTTGATAAATGTGATTTTGGTCGCTAAGAATGCGTTTGCTGCGTATTTGATCAGTTCCGCAGCTTCGAGCGAAGTGATCACGATCGGGGTTTCGATCAAATAAAGCGGGCGATAGAGATCTTTCATGATCGCGATCGCGTCTTCTTCGTTACTGCCGACGACGACGCGGTCAGGACGCATAAAATCGTCGATCGCCGCGCCTTCACGCAGGAATTCGGGGTTTGATGCGACACCGAAATTCGTTTTTGTAATCTGATTTTCGGCAACAAATTCACGAAGCCATTTGCCGGTACCGACGGGAACCGTCGATTTAGTTACAAGAACCTTGTAACCGTTCATCGCTCCGGCAATATCTTTCGCGGCTTGTTGATAATAACTCATATCGGGCGAACCGTCTTCCTTGGGCGGTGTTCCGACTGCGAGAAAAACAACTAAAGCCTGTTCGACCGCCGTTTTTATATCGGTCGTGAAATGAAGTCTGCCGGCTTTAAAGTTCTTTTCAACAATCGTATCCAAGCCCGGTTCGTAAATCGGCATGATATTGTTTTTCAAGCCTTCGATTTTCTTTTCGTCAACGTCGACACAGGTAACTTCGACGCCGAATTCGGCAAAGCAAGCACCTGTGACCAATCCAACATAACCTGTTCCAATAACTGCAATATGCATAATAAATAAACTAATTAAACCCTTATAAATTTATTTTGTTAAATAATTCACAAACCAAAACAAAGTTATGCGGGTCAGGTTAAAAATTCAACTTGACCCGCAATAATTTTACTGCAATAACAAATTGTAGTTTAGCGAATAGTACTAACTACCACGGTTCCGCCGCCGGTTGTGACATCGGTCGACGAACCAAGAATAATTGCTGCTCCGACGCCGCCGGCTGCCGCTAATAAAATAGCCAAAAGCGGAAGCGTACCGATCGATGCAACCGGAACATCCGGACCCGGACGCAAACAGGGTTGGCAACCGGTTTGTGAAAGGTTACCGGCTACGGCATCAGTGCCTGCCGCAACTTGTTTGTCATTGGTTCCGCTTCTCATGGTCACCAAACCGCTGATCGTATCGACGTGAGTGTGTGAACACTCAACTTCAACGGCAAAGCTGTTTGCCTGACCGGAATCGGCTAAAACCGTTGCATCTTTAGTTGTAATTGTTGTGGCAACGCCTGCCGCATTTGAAACACGAGCTTTACCTTGGGAAAGAATCCCGGTAATACCCGTATCGTTAAATTTTAATGTAATGTTCGAATTGGCTAAAACTTCAACTCTGCCTGTTTTTCCTAAGCTGATAACCGCTGTCGAATTGTCGCCTGTAACAATGCTGCTGCCTGAAACAACGGTTGAATTGGAAACGATGGCTTGACCGTTGACGGTAACTTGTCCCGAAACGGTAATGTCTCCTGTAATGTCCTTGGGCGCAGCTAAAGCGACCATCGAAGTTACGCACCAGAAAGCAACTGCTGTCATGAGCGTAACTGATTTTTGAATCAAATTCTTGCTGAGCATCTAAATAATCCTCCTAATGTCAATCTTGAAAAAGATAAAATCTCTCTTAATAAATTTGAGAGATTGCAAATAAATTAGCGGTTTGTACTAACAACTGTTGTTCCGCCGCCTAAAGCTACGCGATTATTGTCCGAAGTAGCTGCGATTACCACACCGGCAATTGCGCCTCCGAAAATAGCTGCCCAAATCCACCACGCCGCGCCGGCTTTGTCATCATCGTCATCATCGTCTTTCTTTGCCAGACCTGATGTTACCGATTCGCCCGCGTTAAGTTTAACGGTTTTGCCTTCGGTTGTTTTGATGTTGACAGCATCTGTAGTTCCCAGAACGGTAATTTTGCCAGTCAGCAGATCGCCGTTGATACCTTTTTCGGTAAAAGAAATGTTTGCTGTTGTATTTGGTGCAAGTTCGAGCTTGCCGAGTTTGCCCAAATTGATAATTGCGCTGGTGTTTGCCGGGGTTGAAATGGTACTGGCTGTAAAGATTGAACGACCGCTTTGAGCCGTTTCTCCATTAACTTTTACGCTGGAATTTTTTCCCGAAATTAAAAGTTCTCCGGCAATTCTTTCGGTGCTTGCTAAAGCTACCATTGAGTATGTGGCGTATATTGCCACCATCAAGCAAAGCGAAAGTGCCTTCCGAATCAATGTTTTGCTGTTCATATTTCTCCTCTGTATCCCGTTAAGTCAATAATTTCAAAAAAATCAAACCTTTAGATTTTTTACACGAATTATAATTCTATGTCAATAAAAATTGGCAAGAAATACAAAAAATTAACTCAATGTCTTATTGCATCGTCAAAATTCGGTAAAAGCTAAATTTTCAAATATTTATACCATATTTATTTTAGTTTTGAAAGTCCTTTGAGTGAAAAAAAATTAGTTTGTTGAGTTGAGCCAACAAATATGTTTCCAAAACCTGAGTTTTTTTTACATCCGACTAGCAAAAATTCGTCTGACTTCATGAAGTCCCTGTACCACTAATTGCTTATTACAAAATAGTTTGCAACTATAGGTTGAAGCAAGAAACGGTATTAGTCAATCCCATTGATCGGATTTTGTCGCTGAAAACTTGCGAATACAACGGTTTTTACGATAAATTCAATCAGATTACATCTTTTATTTACGTTTCAAAATTAAATTACAAACGAATATTTCTTAAAGCTTGGGTGGTGTGCAATGAAAACGAAGTTCGTCAAATTTTCGATTTTGTTTGTTTGGCTGATACTCGGTGCCGTATTTTTCGGCGCGAATTTAGCCAACAGCAAAAAATTGTCGGTCGCGGAATACAACCAGTTAATTTCCGAAAGCTACGATTACCGGTTCGGCAAAGACAAACCGTTCAGTCCGAGCAATGCGACCACGTTTAACGGGCAATTTATCAACGGCGAAGATTTTATTTCGGCGGCGCGCTGTGCGAAATGTCACACCGATACGCACCCGCAATGGCGCGAATCGGCGCACGCAAACGCGTTTCGGGAGCCGTTTTACCAGAAAAACGTCAAGGATTTGATCAAGCAGCGGAACATCGCTTTTACGCGACATTGCGAATCCTGTCATAATCCGGCGGCACTTTTTTCGGGTGCTTTAACCGATAAACCACAATTTAAAAATCGCCCGTTTGATGAAGAAGGCGTATCCTGTATTGCCTGTCACTCGATCGAATCAGTCAACGGACGCGGCATCGGCGGTTATGTCATGGGACAACCGGCGCTTTTACAAAAGCCCGACGGCACGAAGGTTCTCGAAGCGACCGACCAGGATATTTTGAACAACGTTCCCGATCATAAACGCGCAATGATGCGTGATCTGCTGAAAAAGCCCGAATTTTGCGGTGCGTGTCATAAATCGCAAGTGCCGCAGGAATTAAACGATTACAAGTTTTTACGCGCCTTCGCGGTTGCCGACGAGCTTCAGCAATCTTCCTTTTCAAAGGAATCGCCGCATCCTTTTTATGTTCGGAACAAGGAAACCTGCAATACCTGTCATATGCAGGATGTTCCGACCAAATTTTACGATGTTTCCGCGAAAGACGGCACGATTTCGTCGCACCGCTGGGCGGCGGCAAACAGTGCCATTCCGGCATTTTACAATTACACCGAACAGGGCGAAGCCGTGCAGAAGTTTTTGCAGGACGATAAAATGGGCATTGATATCTTCGCGCTTCACGTTTTGCCCGAAGGCAAATCGAAAGAAAAATTGATCGCGCCGCTCAACCGCAAGGATTTCAAAATCAAAGAAGGCGACACTCTGACGGCTGACGTCGTGATCACCAACAAAAATATCGGACACAGTTTTCCGCCCGAACTGCGCGATTTTTACGAAGCCTATGTCGAATTTACCGTCACGGACGCGACCGATAAGATCTTGTTTAAATCAGGCTACATCAAACCGAAGGGCGATCTGGATGAAAAAGCGCACGCTTATAAAACGTATCTCGTCAAAGAAGACGGCTCGTTCAACGATCTGCATCACATCTGGAAGACAAAAACCGTCGCGCAAAACCTGGCGATTCCTTCGGGACGCTCGGATTTAGCGCGTTATAAATTTACGGTTCCCCAAAACATCGGCGGACAGATCAAACTTTCCGCGAAACTCCAATATCGCCGGTTTACAAGAGTTTTCAGCGACTATTCGCTCGGAAAATCGAAGGATTTACCTGTGGTTTTGATGGCAAAGTCGGAACGCAGTCTGATCATCGGCGAGGAAAATAAATCGCAGCCGGTCGACCCGAAAGCGATGCCCGATTGGCGGCGTTGGAACAATTACGGAATCGCGCTGCTTGACCAGCGGCAGTTTCCGCAGGCGGTTGATGCTTTTGACGAAGTGATCGATTTCGATGTCAAGGATTACAAAGCGTTTGCCTTTACGAATAAGGCTCTCGCTTTGATGGAAATGGGCGGCTGGAAGGAAGCTGAAAAACTGATCAACAAATCGCTCGAACTCGATGCGCAGAATTTCCGTGCCCTTTTCCAATCGGGCAGGATCGACCGCGTCCAGAGCCGTCTGGACGAAGCCGAAGCCGATTTCAAAAAGGTTCTCGAAAAATATCCGCGCGACCGTATGACGCTGCAGCAGCTTGGCGAGCTGGCGAAGATCAAAAGCGATTCCGTGCCGAAAGAACAGCGCAACGCCCAGCTTGAGATCGCCGAAAATTATTACAAACAAATTCTCGCGATTGACCCCGAAGATGTCGGTTCGCATTACAATTTGATGATTATTTGCCAGAAACTCGGCAAGCGCGACGAAGCGAAAAAAGAAGCCGTGATTTTCAAAGATTTGAAGGACGACCCGCAGGTTACGTCCCTGGCAAGCAATTTTTTACAAGAATACCGGAATATCGGCAATGAATCTTTGCCGTATCACACACACGACTTAACACCGTTTCAGGCAAATTTCCAAAAGGAGGAATATTTAGCCCTTTTACAATAAAACTTACTCTATGAAGAATTCTTTAAAATTAATTAGTATTTTTGTTTTTCTCTTAATTATTGTCTTTTCTTTAACTTTTCGTTCCGAAGCGTCAAAAGCCGCCGCGCTCGAAACGAATTTTACTTTCAATGAATTTTCGCGCCCCTTGTATTTGAATAATTGCGCCCGCTGCCATGGTGCCGACGGCAAAGGCGACACGGAACTCGGCAGATTAAACGATGCCCCGGATATTTCAGGCGGAAAGGCGAAAAGAGTGGGAAATAGTAAATTGACCCGGCTTATTACAAAAGGAAAAGGTTCAATGCCCGGATTCGGGAAAAAATTAACCAAAGCCCAGGTTACAAGCATTGTCAATTACGTTCGCGGATTATAAAAATTGAATAAATTTCGGCGTTCGATTTCAGAGACATTTTGAAAGGCGGCAATTTCGCCTTTCGTTTCTTTACGTTCCTTCGTTCTGCTTTTTTTTTTCGGAGATTGTTTTTGCCGGTTGAAAAAGGTCGGAATTTTTATGCAAATTCTCGAACAAAAGGCGAACTTTACCTGATTTTTTATAAAAATTTTGTAAATGTAAAGTTTGCCGTCATTAATTATTGGGAAGTTAAAAAATGAAAAAACTTGTATTTATCGCATTATTATTAAATTTTTCGATCGTTGTTTTCGCGCAGGATGAACAGACCGGCGGCGTAACGACCGGCGAAGCGAAAATTTATACTTCCAAACGAACGGTCGGAATCGTTGATCAGAAAGCCGCGAAAGTTTTTGAAAACGTCACGCCGCAGACCGCTTTGAAGGATTTTCAATGCGTTTCGGGAAGCAAGGAAAAAGATTATATTGTTGAAACCACTTCGTGCGTCGCCGCCGTTTTTGATTACGACAACGATGGCAAACCCGATATTTTTCTCCTTAACGGCTCGACCATCAGTGCCGAAACGGGCAAGGAAAAAGCTCCGAAATCCGCGCTTTACCATAACCTGGGCGATTGGAAATTTGAAAATGTGACCGATAAAGCCGGTGTTTCAAACGAACGCTGGGGAATGGGCGTGGCGGTCGGCGATTACAACAACGACGGTTTTGCCGATTTGTTTGTTTCAAATTACGGCACGTCGCGGCTTTACAAAAATAACGGCGACGGCACGTTTACCGATGTTGCGCCGAAAGTTGATCTCGACATCAAAGGTTGGTTTACGGGCGCGACCTTCGGCGATTACGACAAAGACGGGCGGCTCGATCTATTCGTTCCGGCGTATCTCGAATTCGATCTGAAAAATTTACCGCAAAGCCCGGCGGATGTCGGCAAGGGAAACAACACGGGAAGAAATTTCTGCCAGTTTCGCGGACAGCCCGTGATGTGCGGACCGCGCGGTTTGAAAGGCGCGAAAGACAAACTTTTTCATCAGAAGGAAGACGGCAAATTCGAGGATGTCGGCGACAAGGTCGGTGTCCGGGACGAAGGCAATTATTACGGTTTTTCGTCCGTGTTTGTTGACGTTGACGACGATCAGGATTTGGATTTGCTGGTCGTTAACGATTCGACCCCGAAACAGCTTTATATCAACAAGGGCAACGGCACGTTTGAGGAATCCGGCTATCCGTCCGGCATCGCTTTGAACGAAAACGGTCGCGAACAAGCCGGAATGGGCTTGGCGGTCGGCGATTACGATAACGACGGGCGCGTTGATTTTCATATTACGAATTTTTCGGACGATTCAAACGTTCTGTATCGAAACGACGGCGACGACAATTTTACCGACATTTCTTTTCAGTCGGGTCTAGGTGAACCGACGATTCCTTTTCTGGGCTGGGGAACTTCGTTTATGGATTTCGACAACGACGGTTGGAAGGATATTCTGGTTGCCAACGGACACGTTTATCCGGTCGTTGATAAATTTCAGTGGGGAACGAGCTTTGCCCAGCAATTACTGCTTTTCAAAAACGGTAAATTAGCAGCGAACGGTCAGGTTAAATTCGATCGAATTCCCGCCGCGCCGAACAGCGGATTATCCGAAGCCAATTGCGGTCGCGGAATGGCGATTGCCGATTTTGACGGCGACGGCAGATTAGACGTGATCGTTTCGAATATGGATTCGACGCCGATGCTTTTGAAAAATGTCAGCCTCGGCAAAAATAATTGGCTGGCTTTGAAATTAGTCGGCGACACTTCCAAAAAGACGCCGAAAGATGCGATCGGTTCGACCGTTTTCGTCACGACCGGAAAGCTTCGCCAACGATTCGATCTGACGAGCGGCGCAGGCTATGCTTCGCAGAATGACCAGACGATTCATATCGGTCTCGGAGAAGCCGCGAAAATCGACTCGCTCGAAGTTTTATGGGCAAACGGTCAGACGGAAAAAATCGCGGTTGATAAGATAAATGCTTTGATCACCGTCAAACAGGGACAGCCGGTTTCAAAATAAATTTCAGGAATCCCGACAATTTTGGAACTTCACAAAAATTTACAAAGTAAATTGGTAAAACCATTTTTTGTAATTGAAAAAAAACGAAAAAGATTGTATCAATAAGGTTCGTTTGGCTTTGCAACAAAGCCCGACGAACCCCGTTTGTAATTTGTAATTTGATAACAGTTTTTTTCAAAACAATGAAAAGAATTTATTTGCAAAAAGCGAAAACGCAGATTGCACGCCCCAACACAATTCGTGATATCAACAAGCAGATAGTTTTGAACTATGTGCGTGACAGAGCCCCTATTTCCCGTGCTGAGATCGCCCGGGAAACCGCCCTTCAGCGATCGACCGTTTCGGCAATTGTCGATGATTTGCAGGATGCCGGATTGATCGAGGAAATCGGCACGGGAGATTCGACCGGCGGCAGAAAACCGACTCTGCTCAAGCTCAAAACCGGAACGCCGGTCGCTCTCGGTGTTGATGTGACACCCCGAAAAACCACGGTCGCGCTTGCCGATCTCGCCGGAAAAGTCCTCCAAAAACAAACTTTTCCGACCTCGGCAAATGTCGATTTTATGACCGAACAAATTATCGGGCGGATCGAGAAATTTGTAACGGAATATCCTGAATCACAACTCGAAGTCGGCATCAGCGTTCCGGGAATTGCCGATTCGGTTCTCGGCAAAGTTCTCTATATTCCTTATTTTAATTGGCACGACTGGGACATTACCACGCAAATCACTGAAAAAACGGGCGTTCCGGCAACCGTTGAAAACGACGCAAATGCCATCGCTCTCGCAGAACTCTGGTTCGGCGACGAAAAGGTTCGCAAAACCCGTAATTTTATTACGGTTCTGGTGGCGGAAGGCGTCGGGACAGGCGTGATCTTCGACGGGCAGATCTATCATGGTGAAAAAGGCGCGGCGGGCGAATTCGGGCATATGATCGTCGGCGTTGATGCGCCGGTGCAATGTTCGTGCGGAAGCCGCGATTGCTGGGAAGCCCACGCTTCGGAAAAAGCCATCGTTGCCCGCTACGCGAAACTTTTGGAAGAACAAAATCTGAGCCAGAACACCGCCGATATCGGTCATCTGATCGAATTGGCGGAGAACGGCGATGATTTTGCCATTGAAGCTTTAAAGGAAACCGGAAAATATTTAGGGATCGGCATCTCCAATCTAATTGTCGGGCTCAGCCCGCAAGCCGTGATCGTCAGCGGAAATATTACCAAAGCCTGGAATCTGATCGAGAAAGAACTCTCGCTGATGGCTGAGCGAAGCGTCCGCCGCGGTCTGCCGAAAACAATTTTAATGGCTTCATCTTTAGGCGACACCCCAACCTTAATCGGATCGCTAAGTCTTGTGTTGGCAAGAAAATTCGCTTCGGCAAGTTAAAATAAAAAAACTATCGGATTTTAGGGGATTTACCTTGACATTAGGGTTAACTTTATATTAAAACTTTGTTGTGGCTCTCAACAAACCACCGGTTTTTGTAAAAAAATATGAATGAAATGGTGTTGTTTTTTCAAAATACCACATTTTATTTCTTTCAATAACTGTCAGTTTTTCTTAGATTTAAGTAATAAAGATACTTTTTAATTAAAAATTGATGTTTTAAAATGCTTGCATTTTAAGCGTAAAAGAGTTATCAAATCGTTAAGGCACAAAACTTTAATTAAATAATATAGGCATTAAGCAAATTCAGATTAACTTTAAATAAAACCAACTAGGAGAGGTCTGGTTATGTGTGTAATACAAAAGAAAATCGTCTTTTTGTATTCAGTCTTGTTTCTTTGTTTTGTTATTTTTAGCGGAACTGTTGTTGCCCAAAGCAACAAAGGAAGCATTATTGGAACTGTAAAAGACCCAAATGACGCAGTTGTGCCGAACGCCAAGGTAACCATTACCAATAATGCAAACGGCGAAACACGCGAAACGACAACTAACGACAGCGGCGAATTTGCCGCGACCAATTTGGATCCGGGAAATTACAAGGTAATGGTCGAAGCCAACGGGTTAAAAACCCTTGTTTTGGCATCGGTTACGGTTGAAACGAATTCCCGTGTTCCGGTTGATGCAAAATTTACAGAGGTGAGCGGTGTTGATAATAGTGTGGTCACGATCACGAGCGACAGCGCACCGGTAGTTGAAAGTGAAACGAGCACACGCGGCGATATTATTACCGGACGTGAAGTTACCGACCTTCCTTTAGGGCAACGTAACTTTACGGTTTTAGCCGGACTTTCGCCGGGCGTGACCCGTCCGACAGGAAGCTCTTTTGGACTTTTAGGCGGCGGCAATGAAGCCAATCAGCCTAATTTTCCTTCGGCGGAAACCGCGCGCTTTCGTGAATCGGGCGGTTCGGCAATTTCGGCAAACGGCGCGCGCGTCACGCAAAACGAATTTTTGCTTGACGGCGTTGACAACAACGAAGCCCAATTCCGGCAAATTGCGATTTTCCCGAATCCCGACAGTATTTCGGAATTTAAGATTGAAACCAGCGTCCCGCGTGCCGAATTAGGCAGAGCGGGCGGCGCGATCATTTCGACAACCTTAAAATCGGGCGGAAATGAATTTCACGGTTCGGCATTTGAATTTTATCAGGGACGTTTTTTGAGCTCTGCCGCTGCGCAATTCGATAAATTTAATAATCGGAACGGATTACGAACAGTTCCGAATTATGTCAGTCATAATTTCGGCGGAACGATCGGCGGTCCGATCTTCCTGCCGCGTCCCGGTGAAGGAACACCGTACTGGTACGACGGGCGGAACCGAACATTTTTCTTCTTTTCATATGGCGGACAGCGAGGATTTATCCCGTCGGTCGAAAGTGATGGAAGTTTTATCAATACGATCCCGGTCCCGACCGCGAGAATGCGTCTCGGTGACTTCAGCGAACTGCTTCGTCCAAACACGACGCAAGTTTATAATCTTGCCGGAGGCGGCACGGTTACGGCGCCGATCGGAACTATTTTTGATCCGAACGGAGTTCCGATTCCGGGTAATGATTTAAGAAACTGTGTGAGTTGCGGCGCGTTTTCAAACTTCGCTCGTAATTACATCAATGCTTATCCGCTTCCGAATATCAACCGGATCGGAGAAAACTATACGGTTGGTCGTGTCGTCAGACCCGAACAAGACGGCTGGGACATCAGAATAGACCATAAGTTATTTGAAGGCACCAATATTTGGGGCAGATACAGCCGTTTGAGACAAGAACGAGTGGTTGATAACTTCTTCCCGCTCGGCGCGTCGCCGACCGGGAACGATTTGCCTGCCGGACCGTCAGCGGGAAATATTCTCGGTAATTCGAGAGCCGCGGTGATGGGCAGTTCGCAAAGTTTCGGGACAAATATCATCAATGACATCCGTTTTGGATATA
>Ga0310813_10002434_pt1 | contig 11279 bp, 16 predicted proteins | sample YN3metagenome_FD_203086 | JGI IMG/M metagenome (GOLD analysis project Ga0310813, IMG submission 203086) | Soil microbial communities from experimental microcosm in Duke University, North Carolina, United States - YN3 | ecosystem: Engineered > Artificial ecosystem > Soil microcosm > Unclassified... | reverse complement strand
GTAGGCCACAATACTTTTTTCCTAGGTGAATAGGGTATAATTAAATTCATACCGTTGAGGGGCTTTGCTAAGATACGAACAGTATCCCTGGTCGATTTGTCGTACCTTGACGGATACATGTTTCACAAACTTGGTATGATTTTGTCGTTTCCTGGTCTTGTATTCAAGTTCCACTCTGAAATGGATACGCCCCATAAGTGTCAAACTTGTGCGGAATCTCTGGTATCGGAATGCTCCGAGTGTAGATGCACGGCGGATGGATGCAGAAAGAAGTGGATTCATTTCCCTTACAAACTATGTGAAGAACACACATTACGATGCTCCAGACCTGGATGCACAGAGATCGCCGTTATATGCGACGAAGAAACCAGACGGTTGAGAATCTGCTACGCGCATATGTTTCCATGCGAGAATCCGGGTGGATGCGAGCTTGGCAAGGCGAGATTCACTTCGCGCGGATTGTGTTTCTATCACGATCCGAAGATTGAAAAGTGTTCCGCGACATTGTCCGACGGACGCCGATGCCCCGAATTCGACTACACTCTAAGACGATGCCCGATACACGATCCAGTGCCACGGACGAAGACGAAACGACCACGTACTAGAGTGCCCGGCCGAGGACCGGGACAGCCGCGGAAGGAACCCAAGATTCCGCCCCCGGAACCGGTGGTATACAAGCCGGCGACTCAAGAGCAAGTGAATAAGATCACTATGGATCTAATGGATGACATAATGAATGGCAAGTTTACACATGAAACATACGAGAAACACATGTATGGACGCTGAATAAACGAGATTTGGTCCCATCTTTTCATTTTCTGGTTCGCATATCGATTTGATCATGATTAATATGGACGAGGATCCGGTGCCATTTATTATCTCCGTCGCCTCAACGAGCGGATCCGCGTTGTCGCCACAAGTTCTGCCCATTATTGAGTATGTGGATCGCAAGGAAGAGGATGGGGAGGATTTGGAAACGGAATCGGAATCGGAAACAGAATCCGCGGCGTGTCTTATAAGATGGCGAGATGAAAATCTTGAGCGATACGATTCCGTGCTAAATCAATGGAAACGGGCAACGGGCACATACAGGGGTCAGGTGCAGAAACCGAAGAAAGAAGAATCTCGAGGTTGTTTATTACTCGCGTTCCCGAAATATTGGGTTCGGTGGCCGACTCGCCGGATGCCAGTTCAGCCGCAATCGACATGGGAATGGAATTGGAAGCGTCCAATACGAGAATTAGATCCGCGCATATTGGCGAATCCAGATTTGTGTCCATTATGGGCTAGAGATCCGTTGCTTCCAGAACCGAATCCGCCATTGGATCCAGATTCGATCCCAAGATCGTTTCCGGATCCAATCCCAATAACGACAACAGATCCATTCCTGTTATCGTTTCTAGATCCACAACCAACGTCATATCTGGATCCGCCTCCCAAGGGATTTTTCTGCGGCTGGTGCAACTTCGATACAGCGTTTCGTGAAGAAGCTTCATGTCTGGAGTGCGCCGAGATCTCAAGGATACCACCGAATTCGCCAAATCTACCTGAGGGAGGGATAGTGACCATGTGGGCCAGAAGTTTATGTGCCAGACTCGCCAGATACAGTCTCATGACATCTCCTCCAACGTCGCGTTTTGCGGGATTCTTGTGTATTATGTGCGAGCTCAAGACCGCAATATGGAAAGGAAAGCGCTGTGAACTGTGCCTGGGTTCCATATGTATGACGGACGGATGCCTCAAGAGACGACTCGTTGGTTCCTTCTATTGTACGGAACACGCATCTCGTTGCCCACAAAAATGGTGCATGCGCCCGAGTATGTATCTGAAGGGGCGCTGTTTATTTCATAAACCGTGCCAGTATCCAGGCGGATGCACACGCGGGAATCAGAGATTGTACGATAGCGATTTCTGTCAATACCATACCAAAGATTTGCCAGTGCGAAGGAAATGTCGTGTAATGCTGGATGGAAACATTCCATGTCCGAATATCGCGAAGCAGGGAGGACAGTGCATGCGTCACATGACAGATTTGAAACGGAAACGTGAGATTCGTGAGATGATATATGAATCTCATAAGAAGCGCATCCTTGATCCACTGGAAAAGATGATCGTTATGAATGGCCGGGCATTGGTTGCATTGCTGAATCCCGACGCCTCGGATGAGAAATGCCGAAGATTCACGAATCTACCCTTGATGGAATTCCAAAGACGTGTCCACGAGATGGATCTCGCGGTCCAGCTGGTGGATGTTTTTGATAAGCCCACATTTTATCATGTCCGCCAGGCCATTGACGATGATGGAAACGTTGCCTTTAATCTATTGGACGAATCCGTTCTCCCCAAGTACAACGAACTTGGCGTGAATCTCATTCGAGAATCCAGCAAACGGAATTCATCTATGGGACGAAAAGACCAGCCAGGTGTCCGATACCGGATACCGGAATCCACAGCGTCAGCGAGCGACCCCCAGATCTGCCCCGAAGCGGAATCCACGGCGCCCGATACGGACACCGCCGCATCCACCGCGGATTCGCCCGTGTTCGATGCGGCATAGCGGATGCATCTATACTTGTATCTCTTGAATAAACCAGTTTTCCATCTCAAAACCCATTCCCTTTATTCCCAATCCTATATTACATTGCATACAGATTCTCAAATCCATTCCCAAGCATCCCTCGCGCCTCGGCTTCCAGATCCAGTTGCATCTGCATATCCGAACTGAGACGCATCCGTTTCCGTCGATCGTCTTCCCTATTCTCAATCCGCATCCGGGCGGAATCGTCCAATGCCCGCTTCCGGGTCCGGAAATGCATGGCGTTCTCCGATTCTTCATGCAATCGCCGCGCAATCTTGTCGTTCTCGCGGCGCAGCCATGTGCGCTCGGAATCCAGAATCTCCACCAAATCTCTCCGCGGCACAACGTTTCCGCCTTCATACAGCAAGACATAAAACTGCTCCACTTCCGCCATTCGCCGCTGGATATAGTCCTGGCGGATCGTTTCCATACCGAGCTCCAGATCTTTCACAAACACCGCCTTCTCTAGCCACGCCACCTCGTCCTCCCGCGTCTGGAATCTCGTGGGCTCGTGGCCGAGATATCGCGCCGTATGCGTATTCCCATTCGCATTCGAGTAATGCTGCGCCTGGAACGGATTCCGCGCCGCGGGTGGCGGCGGCGGGCGCGACCCCTCCCGTATCCGGGGTCTTTGAGATGCAGGAAACGGATGCGCTAATGGCGCCCATCGACTCGCGGATGCGGCCGCGGCCGGGCGCGGCGGTGAAAGATCGGGGGCGGGGAGAGATTTGGCAATCTCGTCCAATAACGACTTGCATGTATCCGTAAGAGTGGGATTCTCAAATCCATTGGATTTATTGAAAATCTCAATCTCTGCATCCACGACCGGCGGGGGCGGCGGAGGCGCGGGCGGGGGCGGCGGCGGATCCGGGATCAGTTCCAGAATCGACCACGCCGGATCCTTGGTTACATCTGCGGGCGGCGGCCTCACCAACTTGATCTTAGCTTTGAGCTTGCGCTTGAGCTCGGGCCTGTTCTTGGCTCCGGGATCGGCTGCCACAGCGGATTCGTGTTCGTTTCTGGCGTCGGATACGGATACGGCTCGGGATACTTTAATGATTCCGGATCTGGTTTCGGGATCAGGTGCATGTCGCGGAAGAATTGCTCGAGTGACGGAGATGCGGCGAGCTCGGGTACGACCAGAGACACCAAGATCAGCAGTCCGGTCGGAAATGCACTGGGGAAGTGCGGATACCAGATGATGGTGGTGACGATCACCATCCAATATTTCGAGAATAGCACTACCAGGATCGCGAGAAACATGAATTCCGGATCCCCCTTCCCCTCCGTCCTTTGGTCTATCCGATATACACTCCACAGCAGTAGTAGTACGAGAACGAGATTTACTAATGGATGCGGCTTTACTAGATCTTCTGGATACGGGATTCGGAGCGCCGCGAGAATTCTTGTGATTCTGCTCGTCATTTTTGGCTTGGTGGAATAGGCGATGCAAGATCCCGAATCGCTTGGGAATACGTATAGGAGGAAGCACGTCTGCCGCTAAACTCGAATCCATTTATTGCATCTCTTGACTTTTATAGAACCTCATGCTTCCATTGGGGAAATCTCGAAATCGATGAACGGTATGAGAGTTAAACCCCTCTGGAAGCATGCGATGTGTAAACAAATGGCTCTGTATTACAAACGGTTTCTCGGAATCCGGAGTCCCCTCGGCGCACTCTAGATCTTCGGCCGAGATGTCGCGCTGCGCCTGGGAGATCATGGCGGGATATCTATTGCCCAATTCCTGTATCTTCTCAACCATATAGGATGCGCGCCCCACATCTGTTTCCTTCTCATCCAAATCCAGGTCTTTGTAAAGCGCCGTCACGCACGGATAAATGGTCGGATCCCCGAGTCCGCCCCCTCTATATTTCAGCCACCATGGCGCGATGGCGCACATCGGAATGCAGATGCTCGCTTCCAGTGCATCCACTAGCTGCTTCTTCTTCATGGTCGTCACAAAGGGAAAGGATTCCGACGGAAGACGGAATTCCAATAGCATCCGCAGCGCATCCGCACCCATTGCCTCGTATTCCTTCCTCCGCCCCTCTGGAAGTATGCAATCCCCATACTGCTCGATCGCCGTCGCAATCATGATCGCCAACTGGTTCCGGAACTCGTACACGCCCCACATAGGGTATCGCGCCGGCAGAATCGCATCCACTCTCGCCCAGATCTCGGGATCCCGCGCGCGCCGTTTGTTCTCCTGCCTAGATTTCAAGCACAGAAAAGACAGTGCATAGGTTACAAATCCACACGGAATCCATACACAATGACCCCATCCCCCAAGATCTCGGCCCTCAAAACTCAAGGATGGCGCATCGCCGGATGGAATCCGAGAGATACGCCGCTGGCTCGGAGGAGTACGATATCCCCCCCTACGCTGGCGCCAACGCCGGGAATCAAGTAGCCATCGGATCCGAGCAGATTGCCCTCGAACGCAGATTCACCATCTCCACATGGGTGCTCGTCAGTATCTGTATTTACGCCACCGGTATCTTCGCCATGCTCGGAATCACGATGGGATACGCCATCCACATCTCGGACGTGGCCAGCGAAATCAAGAACGAGTGTCTGCCTTAAGATCTCATACCTTTCCACCACCAGATCTTCCCGATTCCACTCTCTCTCCAGCGCATCCGCCTTCCGCTTCTGCCCCTTGTAGGATACGTGGATGTGATACCCCGTCTTGCTCCGCTTCGGCACCTCAAACTTAATCAGCTCCTGGCAATCCGTGCCAATGATGGACATTGTGAACCCAGATTTCATCGGGATCGGCGTCAGGCATCCCATGGCGCGATGCACCGTGCGATGCCCATCAACGTCGTCGCATGGATCCATTGTATCCAACTCAATCTTGGCTCTAGGAATTGAATAAACACACGTTTATTTCAGACCCACACATTCACATTCTCGATCCGATTTACAAAATCCATCGTCCCAATCTTGATCACAACTACCATCATCAACAGAAACATCGGAATCACAACCAACAGATACGCTTCTTCCTCCGGCGCCATTCCCAGAGATTCGTAGTCGGAATCCATCTGAGATCTCAGATCTCAATTCTCAATCCACGCCCGGATTCTCAAGCTCGATCGCCGGCGGCGCCGTCTTCTTCCCATTCTCCACCTTCTTCTTCTCCAAGGTCAGCTTCCTCATAAAGACCGACAGTGAATCATGTCTCGCTTCCACCTCCCGCTTCGCCTTCATCGCCTCCGCCTTGCACGATTCCCGCGCCGTCGATGCGGATTCAATCACTTCCACCACAAAGTCCTCCCAGTTGTCGATCGGATCGTACTCCACCGTCACGGAATCCACTCCACCGAATCCGGGTTCCAGCTTCACAAAGGATTTCGCCACACTCAGGTTTCCGTGGTATCCAAGTACCGCCGCCGAGAAGATATCCATCACAATCTTACACGGATCGCAGTCGTATCCCGTGAACTTCCCGGCATACACCCCACTCGCCGCGCCAATCGGTTTCCATGCATCGTTCACGGAAACCACCCCGAATCCTTGGATCTTCTCCATCTTCCCATCCTCGTGCTTGATCACCAACCCCTCCAGATCGTGCACGTGGTCAAAGAAGAAACTCACCACCCGATGATGCTTGAGATCGTCATCCGGGCCGTGCGCCACCACCGATTTCGGACACCGGTTCGTCCACGTCTGCGTGCAGCACTGGTTCTGCACCGCATCTCCCCCATCCTTCTCCTTCTCTCCGGCGTCCATCTGACTTGTTTTGTTTCCGGGACGGATATAGATTCGTGTGGATGCACAGATCTCAAGATCTCAAATCTCAAGATCTCAGAAAATGGACTGGATCTGGGATTCTTCGGAATCCAAGGATATCCCACAAAATCTCAAGTCCGGAATCCTCCTCGAGGATATGGTCACAATCTTCGCCACTTGCGTGATCGGAGTCGTCCTCGGATTTATGCTATGGACATACGCTCTTAGTACGTTCCAATACGCATCCAAGTGGATCGCAATGATGCTCATCTACAAATCGTTCGAATGGTACGTGAAAGAAAGAATATGGACCACAGCCCTCTCGGGAATAGGAATCCTCCCCTATTTATATAACCTCAACTCCACCTCTTCTATTTTCGCTTCCCATTGAGATACTCCATGACTTCCTTCATCCGCATCGCCGATTCCGCATCCTCGTTCCGAGATCCCGTCCCCGGTACGGATTTCTCCTTGGGCTTGGGCGGCGACACAGATTTCGGATTCGGCACAGGATTCGGTGGCGGATCCACAAAACTCACCGGCCCATATCGTCGTCCACCGCCCCCCGTCGTCTCCTGTCGAAACATCCCCACCGCCGGGATCTGCGGCGGCGGACTCGGACTCGGAATCGGTATCGGTATCGGAATCGCCGCCGGCGCCATCTGCCTCTTCTCTTTTGCTCGCTTCTGCGGCCGCATCCGCGACGCGAGTCCCGTCGCCGACTTCACCTTGCTCCTCGACTTTCGCACCGGATTCGCTCCAGATACGGATACGGATTCCATCGGCATCGGCACAGCCACCTCATCCGCCGGAGGCGGGGGCGCCGCCGGCGGTGGATCGGACACGGACTCGAGATCTCGTCCGCATCTCTCGTAAAGTGTACTCAGATTCGCCACCGACAATAAAACGGACAGGCTTAGTAATGGAATATACACTTCCACAATGCTAAATCCCATCCCGAGAATCAGCATACGGTAGATTAGCACCACGTCTCCACCGATCTTCACGATCTCTAGGAGATAGTATGCAGTCGTCGCCGCATACGCCCACGGAAGAAGAAAGGCGCCATACGAGAAGGTCAAGATGCCCCAGATCGTGCTCGCGAATCCCGGAATCAGCCACAAGGCCATCATCGCATCCACCTCGGAATTGTAGAGTCGAGACATATAGATCGCCGCGCCCAGGAAACACAGAATCCCAAACTGCGCCGTCATCGAAACCACCACCAACCCCCCCGTCGCCGTCGTCGCCCCATCCCCTTTCCCAAACAGATTCCGCGGCGGGATTACCCGCCACCGCAAGATCCCCCCAAGATTCTTGACAGATTTCAGAATCCACCAGATCCCATCCAGCGGGACACAGATCAGCATCGCGCACACGACCGAGCAGATTTCCACCACGCTCAACTGACTCTTGTCCCGCGCCGTGTTCGGAAGCGGAATCTCGGGCTCGGGATCATTGTAGATCGGCTCATGGAATCCGTCGGGCGCAGACACAGACATGGATATGGATGCCGGATACCGCTCCATCCGCTCGTCGTCCCGCACATCCGACTCCGCTTCCGCCTCAAATTCCGCATCTAGATACAGAATCCCATCCGTCTCCCCTTCCCCGTCGTCATCCGTCGACACCAGAACTTCATAGTAGGTACGGTGGTTATACGCGGATGCAGAGTCCATTCCCAAATCTCGAACTCGCACTCGATCCGCGGAAATGACACTATACACCAAATCCCAGATTCCTGAACTCCTGGAAAGCGGACTCCACTATCATCGCAATGCCCCCGGAAGCGGAAATGCCGGACCAGAGAGAAATGTCCGTCGGAGAATCGAGAGATTCGTCGCCAGATCTCACGAATCCGATGATCAGACTATGGGCGAGCTCCGGCTCCGCAAATTCATACAGAAGCTATATACGGGATTCAAATATCGTAATGGAATCACGTTGCGTCCGGAACTTTTTCAGATAGACGTGCTCAAGATGGTGATTCCGACGCTCGCCAAGAACATCGTCGGCGCGGCGTGGCAGTCGATCGGTTCGCGGATCTCTCGAGAATTCGGATGGACAATGAAGAAACAGCCCAAATTATTCTTGTCCCAGGCTCCGCGTATGTATTCTCAATCGATTCCGTCAGATCTTGTATTTGTGGAATCTGTCAACGCTTCTATTAACCACCTTCATCTCTAATCCAGGGCGCTTTGGGAAAACCGTGGTAATAAGCATGATCTTGCTCGCATACACTATGACGAGACCCGGGAGTGTTTCCTCGACGTTCTCCACATCCCGACGCACGTCTCAGAAACTCAAGCAGAAGGTAATGGAGATCGTCCATTCCGCCGACCTAGATGACTGGATCGTCGAACAACGAGAGGAGGAGGTCGCAATGAAGGATCCGGAGAATGACGCCGCGTGTCCATCTTACATGAACTTTTATCGTGAGTATCTGCGTTTCCTTGTTCGTTGCTGATGGTTTGTAGTGGTATATGCTTGTTTTCGGATGTTACTAACAGATACGTTTCTATCGGAATCCGGGACATGGACAGCATCGAATCCTACGACATTAAGTTAAGGACCTATTATGTTTATTTGCGCTATTCCACTAACACATTACAGATACAAATCGCGCGAATTCATCCGCATCCGCCATCCATCCATCCCGGAATCTACATGGATGCATGGAGTTGGAATTCTCTATGACATCTGTGCGGATTCTTATATCTCGTATTGGATTTCGACTCGTGTTTGAAACGAGTCGTTTATTGTTCCATAGATCGTAAGATTTCTCGTATTCCCATATCGACCATCCACTTTGGAAAGTACATTGAATCCACGTCAAGGCGTAATTGTGGGATATTATGACTTGCTGTGGATTCTTGTTTCTCGTATCGGACACCGGCATGCACTTTTCGTCCCATGGAGATATTCCGCTTGAGTGAAGCGCGGATTAGGTTCACGCCGAGTTCGTTGTACTGCGGAAGCACGGAATCGTCGAGAATGTTGTAGATTATGTTTCCTTCCAAATCCATGGCCTGGCGGATGTGGAAAAACGAAGGCTTGTCAAAAGTGTCCATCAATTCCACTTCCGCATCCATCTCGGCGATACGTCGTTGGAATTCCGCACGCGTCAACCCTGTGAACTTTATACATGCCTTCTCAGATGCTTGACCATGCAAGATCTTATTTAGTGTCGTCGAATTCACCTTGAGTCTCGACAGGAATGCATCTCCCTTTCTTCTCCGTTGGGTTTCTCTGGAGCTTTCTCGAATACGTTCTTTCAATTCCGGATCTTGGTGGCGCGTACACTTCCCGGCCCAGTTCGCGTAATTCGTACATTGAGATCCGTCTTCCAGAATCCCGTCGCATCTGGGGACTTCTGTATTATGAAAGCGGCAGTATTTGCTCTTCCCGTCCCTCACAGTCTCATGTATGCATCCGCCCGGGAATTCGCATGGAAGAGCGTGATGAGATCGCTTCCCGCATCCTTCCATCTTGCAAAAGTACTTCCTCTGCCTGCATCCACCACAAGTCTTATGACCTATGGATACGATTCCGTGGTTGCATTTGGGACATCGTGTTCTGCCTGGTGGGAGTGGTCGGGAGCGCGGATATTGCATCCGCCCATCCGCATCTGGGACGGTGCCCGTCTTGGCCGGCATCTCAAGATATTAGAGGAACGTACGTTGTAAAAACAACGGGTTGTGTGAACTTGCATCCGGATGCGAGAAACGAGAACCCCCGCCAAGATCTGAGTCGTGAGATTTCGGCTGTGGTTATAAATAGATTCAGGGATAGATTCTTATTCTGCATACAAAATGAACTCGAGAATATGTTTATTCGCATCCCGGAATCTCAGAATCCCGGGATCTGTCCAATGCCGGCGGGTGGTTAGAATCGGGATTCTAATCACTCGTCCGCATTGAATCTCACCAGTAAGTCTTCCTATTTCCATACGTATCCATATGATATTGCTCGAGACCATGGAAATGGGCGTGGGCGAGGAGTACCGTGAACGGGCCGAGAAAAGTCCCCGCCAGCGAGCCGCCGATGAATCCCATGATCCCAAATCTGTCCGGCGATTTCTTACTACATCTTGTATTCGTGAAGATCATGTACGCCACAGCGATGCTGAATCCACTCATCCGCCACCAGAAATTGCCGTTTCCGATTCCGATACTCCATTCCCGCTTCTCGATTCCTTCGCCTGTGGATTTCCTCTCGGAAACCGGACACGAGAGAGTCGCCGTGGATTCCATGTGTGGAATGATCGCCTCGGATGTCGCCATCTTTGTTCACAACTTGACCATAGATAAAGAGAACTCAAACAATGACACGAAGTGTGCAATAGAAACGTATGTTTATTTGCCCCCATTTCAGATCTCAAATCTGTTCCGGATCCGGACCCCGATCCTCGACGCCCCGGTAGTGGGCATAGGCGACGAGGGCCGTGAATGGGCCGAGGAAATAGCCGCCAATCATGCCGCCGATGAAATCCATGATTCCGTAAGGCCTGTAGATGCGGATTCCGCCGATTCTGCCTTCATCTTCCATGGCTCGTCCGAATCTCGTGTTCATGTAAACGAGATGCGCCGTGGAGATGGCCACCCCACTCAGATTCCACAATCTGAGAAGATCCACGGTGACGCTCCATTTGATCTCCTTGATTCCGTTCACTACAGGGGAATTCGCAATGGAATCCCACGGATTCCGCACAATCGAAGAAGTCATCTTGTTTGCAACTTGACAATCAGGGAAAGAGAACTCAAATAATGACACGAGATGTGAAATAGAGATATCTGTTTATTGAACCGCGTTTCTACTCTTCGTACAGATACGGATGCGGATTCGGCGCCGGCTCGGGTTTCACCAAGAATTCTCTGTTTCTCTCGTAATCCGCAATCCGCTGGCGCGTTCCTATCAAGTGGGCGCAGGATATGGGAAGACTGTACGGACCCAAGATTCCTCC
>Ga0310813_10002431_pt1 | contig 11289 bp, 10 predicted proteins | sample YN3metagenome_FD_203086 | JGI IMG/M metagenome (GOLD analysis project Ga0310813, IMG submission 203086) | Soil microbial communities from experimental microcosm in Duke University, North Carolina, United States - YN3 | ecosystem: Engineered > Artificial ecosystem > Soil microcosm > Unclassified... | reverse complement strand
GAATGATCTCGTCGAAAACAGCCGTGCGAACGATCATCGCCCACGCGGCTTGCTTTCCGCGACGCATTGTGTCGACGATCTCCTGGCCCTTCGCGCCGGCAAGCCGCCGCGCGAACGGATCGCGGAAGATCGCGTCCCGGCGCTCACTTTCCATCGCCCGATACACGGCGACCCATCGGGCAGTATCAGAAACGTTCTCGATCGGCATCGGCGCTCGCGTTAGTCCGAGTCGGCGGGCGGGTGGGTGGGGGGGCCGCGCCGACGCGGATGCTATCGGCCAGGCCGCCGCCTGGCTAGAGGGTCGACCGCTGCAGATGCTACCGACGAATCGTCAGCCCGAGGGAGAACTGAGCGTTATGGCCCGAATCCTTGACGTCGCGGAGCAGGCCTACCTCCGGCCGAAGCGCCCAGCGGTCGAGATCAGAGCTCAGGCCAAGCCCGAGATTCCACGCGAACAGCTTCGGCTCGTTGGTGTTGTGCATCCACCAGTAGTACTTCATTGAGCCCGTCACCTCGGCGTGCTGGTCGAACCGCCTGGTAGCGAGCAGCGTCGGGTTGAGAACCAGGGTCCGCGCTGACTCCACTTCGCCTCCCCAGCCAATCCCCACCGGGAGGTAGAGTGAGACGGCGTCCTTCACGAGCCCGAACTTGGGGCCGGCGGAGAGCGCGTGGAACGAGCCGTCCGCGGTGGCAATGTGATCATAACGCGCGCGAATGTCCGTGTTGGCGGCGACACCGAACGCAGCTTGTGCGCTGACTTCGTTCTGCACGTGCGCGCTTTGTCCCGCATAGCCTGCATTCACCGTGTTGTAACCGGCGGTCACCTCCCGGTGACCAACACCAACCAGTCTGGCGCTCTGCAACTCGGAAAACGGAGGTGCGCAGGCCGCCGCGGAAATGAGGGCCATCGCTGTGAGCAATGTGCCGGTGAGCTTCCGGTGGGCCTCGAGGTCGGAATTCGGTTGCTGCCAACGCATCGTCGTCATTGGTGGGCTCGCTGGAGGAGGGTGAGTATCGATACAAGCGCTCCCGACACGCCCCCATACGTCGCTTGACGTAGCGGCCCTAGCGATCCGTGAGTGCCGGGGGACAGAATAGTCCCGACCCTTATCCCCGGACCGTCTAGATGTCACGCCGCTCTCACACTCTCCAGCGTGTATTTGCCGCGACGCTGGGTGTCGCTCCACTCGCTGTCGGCGCCGCGCAAACACGCATGCTGCGATCACCGACCGTCAGTAAAACCCAGATCGCGTTCGCTTACGCGAACAACGTCTGGACGGTTGATCGCAACGGCGGGCTCGCGCGCCGGCTGACCAGCTTCCAGGGAACGACGGAGAACCCGAAGTTCTCACCCGACGGAAAGCTCATCGCGTTCAGCGCGCAGTACGCCGGCAACGTCGACGTCTACGTCATTCCCGCCGAGGGCGGTGAGCCAAAGCGTCTGACTTGGCATCCCGGTGCCGATGTCGTTCAAGGGTGGACACCCGACGGCAAATCGGTCGTCTTCGCTTCGGCGCGTGCGACGTCCGCGCCGACCGCGGCGCCGCGCTTCTGGACGGTGCCGGTGGAAGGTGGCGTCGAGCAGCCGATGGCGCTGCCGCGCGCCTACCAAGGCAAGATCTCGCCCGACGGTCGCCACGTGGCCTACCGCATGAACAACTCGTGGGACGAAGAGCGCCGCAACTATCGTGGTGGACAGAATCGCCCGATCTGGATCGTCGATCTCAAGTCCTACGATCTCGAGACCACGCCGAACGGCACAGCGACGGATCTTGTCGTCGCGCAGGCCGGCGCGCCGCGCGGATCCGCGCACTTCGCGCCGAACAATCCCGAGTCCAAGAACATGGATCCGGTGTGGGTCGGCAACGAGGTCGTCGATTTCATCTCCGACCGCGACGGCGTAGCGAACGTCTGGAGCTACGATTCGAAAACAAAGAAGCTGACGCAGCTCACGTCATTTTCCGACTTCGACGTCAAGGCGCTCGACGCCGCGTCGGACGGCAGCGCGATCGTGTTCGAGCAGGCGGGCGACATCCATCTGATGGAGAAGGGCGGAAAAGACCACGTCATGAACATCACCGCCGCGGGCGACTTCCCGTGGATGATGGCGCAGTGGAAGGACGTCACTGCCAACATGTCGAACCTGACGCTCTCGCCAACCGGCAAGCGCATCGCCGTCGAGGCGCGCGGCGAGATCTTCACGATTCCGGCCGAGCGTGGTGACGTACGCAATCTCACGAACTCGAGCGCGTCGGCGGAGCGCGAGCCCGCTTGGTCGCCGGACGGAAAGTCGCTCTCGTATTTCAGCGATCGCTCGGGCGAGTACGCGTTGTACATCGAAGCAGCCGACGGCCTCACGCCGCCGCGCGAGATCAAGATCCCGGCAAAGGGCCACTTCTACACCGCCGCGTGGTCGCCCGACGGCAAGCGGATCATGTTCCACGACACGAACCTCAAACTGTGGGTCGTGGACGTGGCGACGGGACAAGCGAAGATCGTCGGCAGCGATCCGTGGATGGTGCCAACGCGCACGATGAGTCCTTCGTGGTCTCCCGATGGAAAATGGATTGCCTACGCGAAGCATCTCAATTCGCTCTACAAGGCGATCGAAGTCGTGAACGTCGAGACCGGCGTCACCAAGCAGGTGACCGACGGTCTCTCTGACGCCATCTCGCCGGCATGGGACGCGAGCGGGAAGTATCTCTGGTTCCTGGCGTCGACCGACTTCGGTCTGCGCTCGCAGTGGCTCGACATGACGAATAACGACCACATCGAAAATTTCGGTCTCTACGCGGTCGTCCTGCGCAAGACCGATCCGTCGCCGTTCCTTCCGGAAAGCGACGAAGAAGGCGCGGCGCCGGCGGCCGGCGGTTTCGGCGGTGGCGGACGCGGTGGCCGTGGCGGCGGTGCCGCGGCAGCGGGCGACAGCGCCGGTGGCGGAGCGGTCGAACGACCCGCGCCGCCGCGACCGGCGATGCCGAACGTGCAGATCGACTTTGACGGACTACAGCACCGCATTCTGACCGTTCCCGGAATTCCCGAGCGCCAGTACTCGAGCTTGAAGTCGGGTGTGGCCGGCATGGTCTACTTCCTCGAGTCGGCCGGCGGCGGCGGACGTGGTGGTGCGGGCGGCGGATCGACGCTGCACCGGTACTCACTGCGCGATCGACGCGACGCCCAGTTCGTGACGGGGGCGTCGGACTACGACGTCAGCGCGGACGGGCACAAGCTCGTGTATCGCGCTGGTGGGGCCGGTGGCGGTGGTGGACGCGGCCGCGGTGGCGCCGCCGGAGCCGGCGGCGGCCCGGGACTCTTCCTCGTCGACGCCGATCGCAATCCGCCGCAAGCCGGCCAGGGACGACTCAACGCCGATCTCCGCGCCTACGTCGATCCCAAGGCGGAGTTCAAGCAGATCTTCGAGGAAGCCTGGCGCAATCAGCGTGACTACCTGTACGTCACGAACGAGCACGGCGCCGACTGGCCGAAGATCAAGCAGATGTACTCGCAGTTCCTGCCGTTCGTGAACCACCGCGCCGATTTGAACTATCTCGTCGACATGATGGGCGCCGAGATCTCGATCGGACACTCGTACGTGCGCGGCGGCGACATGCCCGACGTCCCCGCCGCCGTGCCTGGCGGCCTACTCGGCGCCGACTTCGCGATCGAGAATGGACGTTATCGTATCACGAAGATCTACGATGAGGAGAATTGGAATCCCGACCTGCGCGCCCCGCTCGCGGCGCCGGGCGTGGACGTGCGCGTCGGCGATTACGTCCTGGCAATCAATGGGCAGGAGTTGAAAGCGCCCGACAACATCTATCGTCTGCTCGACGGCACGGCGAACAAGCAGACGGCGCTCGTGGTAAACGCCAACCCGGTGACGGACGGCGCGCGACACGTCACGGTGGTTCCCGTCGCGACCGAACAGAATCTTCGCACGCGCGCGTGGGTCGAGAACAACAGGCGCATCGTCGACTCGCTCTCCCACGGCCAGCTCGCGTATGTGTATCTGCCGAATACCGGTGGCCCCGGCTACACGAGCTTCAACCGCTACTACTTCGCGCAGCAGGACAAGAAGGGCGCCGTGATCGACGAGCGATACAACGGCGGCGGACAAGCGGCCGACTACATCATCGACGTACTCCAGCGCGACTTCGACGGCTACTTCAACAACGTGGCCGGCGACCGCATGCCGTTCACCAGTCCGGCGGCGGGCATCTGGGGACCGAAGGTGATGATCATCAATGAAATGGCCGGATCGGGCGGCGATCTCATGCCGTACATGTTCCGGTATCGCAAGATCGGCACGCTCGTCGGTAAGCGGACCTGGGGCGGCCTCGTGCACACAGCCGACACGCCGCCGTTCGTCGACGGCGGTTCAGCGATCGCGCCGCGCGGCGGCTTCTTCGCGCGCGACGGCAAATGGGCGGTGGAGAATGAAGGCGTCGCGCCGGACATCGATGTCGAGAACACGCCCAAGGAAGTGATCGGCGGCCGCGATCCGCAGCTCGAGAAGGCGGTCGAGGAGGCGATGAAGCAGCTGCAGGCGCATCCGGTTGATCGCGCCACGAAGGAGCCGCCGCCGCCGACGTGGGGCAAACGCATCAAGCCGCCGATGCATTGAGGTCGGCGACTCGGCGACTCGGCGACCTAGCCCCGCAGCCGCTCGAGCTTGGGCGGCCGCTTGCCATGGCGCACGGCTCCGACGACGGGCTCGTATTCGAGCTCGTTCCCGGCGCGCGCGTGGCGCAGCAACAGGCCACCGCGGCTCATGTCGCCGCGCCCGACGAAGGTCGATGGGAAGACGAGGCGACGGCCGAACACCGCGGTGAGCGTGTCGCAATACTTTCCGGTCGCGATGCTGCCAAGAAGGACCACCAGCGCTTCGTCGCCGATCCGAGCCGCAAGCTCCTCGGCATGCCTTCTGAGAGGCGCGACGTAGCGCTCGCCCGCCGTCGCCAAGTCGACATTTGAAAACGCTAATAGATCGTCTCGAGTGATGGGCGTCTCCGGCCTCACCAGCCCGCGATCCGTCGTGATCACGAATCCAGCGGCCGGCACGCCGAACGCGGTCGCGTAGGCGAGCTTGCCGCGGAAGTAGAGGCCGCTCAGGAAGCTGAACACCTCGCCGATCGGCGCTCCCTCCGGCGCGCGGACACGCCGCGCGAGCTCGAACGTCGCGGCGGGATTCAATAACATTTTCGCGCGCTTGCCGTCGCATCGCGCGGGCGACAGCAGGAAGACACGGCTCATTCGGAGAATCTTATACCCCGACGCGCCGCCGTGACGTCAGCGGCAGGCCTTGTAGGCGACGATCGCCATCGCCGCCGGCAGCACGATGTTTCCGACGACGACCCGCAGTCGCCGCGCGCCCGACGAGCGAGGGTGGACCAGTGTGTGGAGGGCGAGCGGCTCGCCCAACTGGCCGATCGTGTACGCGGCGCCGAAGATCGCGAGCAAATCCACGCTCTTGCGCGCCGTCGGCGCCGGTCCGGCGAGCGTTCCCGTGATGGCGGCCTGAGCGACGAGAAAAGGGAGCCCCGGCGAGAGGGCGGTTCCACCGCCGAAGTAGAAGTCGCGCGATACCGAAATACCGCTCCGAATCCCGAACGGCTCCTCGTAGAGGTTGTCACGAATCGCGAGGCGGGCGCCGTCGATCGCGTTCGCCGTGTACGCCAACGAGAGCGCGGCCACCGCGGTGCGCTGGCCGGAGCTCGGACACTGTGCGGGGGTCCGCGATGCCGCAGCGGCGACCAAGGCGGCGAAAACCAGTCGTGACAAGCGGATCATTGCCACCTACAATACGGCGAAACCCGCCGAGCCCGCCACACGTCATGTTCGATGGACGGCTCGACCTCCCCTTCCGAGGTGATCGTCGGTGCAGCTCTCGATTCTTGTCCTGAATCTCGTCTACGCCTCTCTGGGCGTCGTGCTGATGTACGTGAGCTACCGGATCATCGACCGGCTCACGCCCGAGGTGGATTTTCCCGCGGAGCTGAAACGCGGCAACATCGCGGTCGCGATCTTCATCGCCGCGCTGTTCATCTCCATCGCGCTGATCGTGGGGCGCGCCATCAGCTGATGATGCGACTCGCTGTTGTCGGTGTCGCGATCTTGCTGTCGACGTCGAGCGCGCGTGCGCAGGACTCGACGGCACGCGGCACGCTCGCCAAGGCCACCGACGTCTTCGAGCGCGCCGCGACGGCGCGCGCGGCGAAGAAGGTGAGCGAGCGCTACGACCCCGCGTTTCGCAAATACACGAAGCGATATTTCGGCCCCGCATTCGATTGGCGCTACTTCAAGGCGCAGGGCTTCGCGGAAAGTGGGCTCAAGCCGAATGCGACGAGCTGGGTCGGCGCGCGCGGCGTCATGCAGCTCATGCCCTCGACGTATCAGGAGATTGCGTCACGGCGGCCCGAGTTCGGCCCGATCGATCAGCCCGAATGGAACATCGCCGCGGGCATCATGCACGACCGATATTTGTGGAATCTGTGGCTCAATACGATTCCCGACGACGAACGCCACCACTTCATGTTCGCGAGCTATAACGCCGGCGAAGGAACAATCAACCGCGCGTTCGCCGTCGCGAAGTCGAAGGGAAGTCTCCCAGCGTGGTCGAGCATCGAACTGATCGCGCCGACCGTTCAACGGTGGCGGTATTCGGAGACGCTGGGATATGTCCGGCGGATCGACAGTACGTACGCGAGACTGGTCGGTATCCGGTGACCGGCATGATTCGCTGCGCAGTAATCGCGTGACTCGCGGGGTCCGAGAATCTAGGTCTCGGGTCCCAGGTCTGAGGTCTCAGGTGTAACCGCGCTGGCGCAGCTTCACCTGAGACCTGAGACCTGAGACCAGGGACCTGAGACCTCAATCAGCCTGACACCTCATCACGCCCGATTAGTGCGCGACACAGCCCTATACGGGCAATTCAATGGCCTCGCTTTGCTTGCTGAAAAACCGCGGCCCCGCCTCCGTCACATGCAGACAATCCTCGAGGCGAATGCCGAACTCGCCGTAGATCACGATCGTCGGCTCATCGCTGAAGCACATGCCGGGTTGGATCTTCGTCGTGTTTCCCTTCACGAAGTTCGTCCACTCATGGCCGTCTAAGCCGATGCCGTGACCGGTGCGATGTGGGAGACCTGGGGTCTTGTAGCCCGGTCCGAATCCCGCGTCCGTGATCACTTTGCGCGCGGCGGCATCGACTGACTCGCAGGTCGCGCCAACTTTCGCCGCGGCGAACGCGGCGTTCTGCGCTTTCTTCTCCGTCTCCCACACGTCGCGCATCCGCTGTGTCGGTTTGCCGAAGACCGTCGTGCGCGTGATGTCGGACGTGTAGCCCTCGACGGTGCAGCCGGCGTCGATCAGCACGACATCGCCGTCGCGGAGCTTCTGCGGCTGTACGCTGCCATGGGGGAACGCCGTGTACTTCCCGAAGATGACCAGCGCGCCGTCGCTCGTGCCGCCGAGCTTGCGGGTCGCCGCGGCGACGTTGGCGCCGAGCTCCTGATTCGTCATCCCTTCCTTCATCGTCTTGAAACCGTCGGCAATCGCCTGAAGCGTGATGTCGTTCGCGCGCTGCATCAGCGCGATCTCGGCGGGCGACTTGATCATACGGCAGCCGGCCGTGACCGGAGTCGCGCTCACGTACTGCGCGCTGGAAAGACGCTGCCGCACGCCGTCGAAGATGAAGAAGCGAACGCGCTCCTCGAAACCGACCTTGCCATTCGCCGCGCCGCGGTCGCGCAGGATGCCGGCGATCACCTCATAAGGGCTTTCATCTTCCTGCCAGACACGAACGTCATTCGAGAACTTGATCAGCTCGCGGGCGCGCTGCTCCTCGAACCCCGGGGTGACCCACGCGAGCTCGCCCTTGGCCGGAATGACCACGCCGAACGTCCGCTCGCTATTCCCCCAACGGACGCCAGTGTAGTAGAACATGCTCGAGCCGCCCTCGAGGAACATGGCGGCGATCCCGTTCTCGCTCATCAACCGGCGCGCCTTCTCGATGCGCGCGCGGCGCTCGTCGTCGGTAATTGGCGGCGCGCTTTGCGGCGTCGTGAGGACGCTGTCGAGTGGCGTCGCGCTCAGCCCCGCGTGGGCGAGCGACGGACCGATGGCGAGGGTGCCGGCCGCACCGGCGGATACACGGACGAATGAGCGGCGATCCATGACGACTCCGGGAGTTCGGGTAAGAGTCGCAATGGTATCCACCGGTAACGGCCGAGGCAAATGTGGGTCTTCGCTACGCTCCGGCCGCCATCACCTTGATCAGCTGGATCTGCCCGGCGTGGTAGATCGCATGGCATGCGACGCCCAACACCAGGTCGAACTGTTCGCGTCCGTCGAGGGGCGAGGTAAGGGCGCCGGAACCGATGTCCCCAACGACGCCCGCCAGCCGCTGCTGCGTCGCGTCGAGCGTCGCGCGAACCGCCTCCCAGGTGAGCGAGCTCCCGGTAAGCTCGAACCAATCGCTCCCTTCGACGACGAACGGTCCAGGCTTCTTCCCCGTGAGCTGACCGATCACCGAGTGCGCGCAAAAAGCATGGTGCAGCACGACTTCGGCGATGTTGTGCCGGCTGGGCCCGGGACGCCAAAAAGCCGTGGTGTCCGATATGTCGGCGACTGCCGCCCGCAGATCGGCGCCATGCCATGCACCCGGTCCGTATCCCTCGTCGAGCAGTCGTGAGAGAACGCTCGAATCCATGTTCGTCGGGATGCTTGTCTTCATTGCTACGCTAGTCACGTGTGCCTCGGACGTTAAATTTCCAGCATGCTAATGCACGCCCGTGCCGACGTCTTGGCAAAAATTGCAGCCGGCACGGCGGCGGCGGTCCGCGATCGCGAGCTGCGTGGCGCGGCGGGCAGAGCGGCGGCGGAGTCGCTGGCGCGAGGCAGCGGATGGTCGGTGTCGGATGTCGTGTGCACGTGCGGGCCGGGCGACCGCGCCTTCGAGGAAGTGCATCGGCAGCAGTCGATCGGCGTCGTATTGTCGGGCACGTTCCAACACCGCTCGCGCGACGGCCGCCACGTCATGTCGGCCGGGGCTTTTCTCCTCGGCAACCCTGGCGACGGCTACGAATGCGACCACGAGTACGCGAGTGGTGACCGGTGCGTCGCGTTTCACTATTCCACCGAATACATCGAGCGCATCGCGGCCGAGCTAGCAGGTCGCAATGTTCAACCGCGCTTCGGGGCCTCGCGTCTTCCGCCGGCGAGAGCGTTGTCACGCGCTGTGGCGCGAACTGCTATCGCCCTTTCTCAGCCCGATCGAGCCGCTTGGAATGAGCTCGCCGTTCGCGTCGCCGTGACGGCGCTGTCGTTCGATACTGGTCGCACGGTGCGACACGCCGCGCCTCCAAGCGCGGTGGTACGACGTATTACCGAGCAAGTCCGCGCGATCGAGCTCGATCCTTCGAGCGACGCCAGCCTCGATAGCTTGGCCGCCGCGGCTCGGCTGAGTCCCTTCGCTTACTTGCGCACCTTCGAGCAGCTCACGGGCGCGACGCCCCACCAACTATTGCTGCGCGCCCGTCTCCGTCGCGCGGCGGTGAGGCTGGAGACCGATTCCACGAAAGTGATCGACGTCGCGCTCTCGTCCGGCTTCGGAGATGTTTCGAACTTCAACAAGTCGTTTCGCGCCGAGTTCGGCGTTACGCCGACCCAGTACCGACGCGCCATGGTCTCAGCGTAGTTGCCGCGGCGCGGGCCCCGACGTACGATATTCGCGGCATCCGTCGGCCCCGGTCCCCCCCCCACATTCGGTCTCAGAGCCGCTCCCGGTGAGCTCGCTGTTTCTTGGTTGTTTCACGTTCGGATTGTTGTTCACCGTCATCAGCGGTCTACTCGGCGCGTTCAGCGGCGGACATGATCTGCATTTCCCGGGTTTCCACGGCCACGTTCACGTCGGCGGTCATAACCAGGGTCACGCCTCACCGTTCAACGCGGGCACGATAGCGGCGTTTCTCACTTGGTTCGGTGGCGCCGGCTACCTACTGACCCGCTATTCCGGTTTCGCGGCGCTGTCGATCACCGCGATCGCGAGCTTGGTGGGGCTGATCGGCGGCGGGCTTGTCTTCGTCTTCCTTGCGAAGTTCATCAATCCGCGGCTCACGGTGCTCGCGCCCGAAGACTTTCAGTTGAGCGGAATCGTCGCCAGGGTCACGAGCACGATTCACCCCGGCGGGACGGGCGAGATCGTGTACACGCTCGGTGGGACGCGCCACTCCGACGGCGCGCGCGCCGAGACCGGCGAGCACCTCGAGCGCGGCACCGAGGTCGTGATCCTCAGAGTCGAGAAGGGCATCGCGTACGTCGACCGATGGTCGAAGTTCGCCGCGGCGAACCAACTGCCGTCCGACGACGGCGCGGTGAAGTAGTCGTACCCAAAAGGAGCAGCCCGTGGAAAACCTCATCCAGCAGCCTGTCGTGATCATGAGCGGTCTTGCCGTGGCGGTGGTCGTCATTCTCTTTGCGACCTTTGCCCGCATGCTTCGCAAAGTTGGGCCGAACCAAGCGTTGATCCGTTACGGACTCGGCGGAACGCACATCGTCCATGGTGGCGCGCAAATCGTGTTGCCGCTGATTCACAGCGCACAGGAGCTCTCCCTCGAGCTCATGTCGTTCGACGTCGCGCCGCAACAGGATCTCTACACCAATCAGGGCGTCGCCGTCACCGTCGAAGCGGTCGCGCAGCTCAAGATCAAGAACGATCCGGAATCGATCCGCACCGCCGCCGAGCAATTCCTCACCAAGACGCCACCCGAACGCGAGTCGCTCATTCGTCTCGTGATGGAAGGCCATCTGCGCGGCATCATCGGCCAGCTCACGGTCGAGCAGATCGTGAAGCAGCCGGAAATGGTCGCCGATCGGATGCGGGCCAACGTCGCGGAAGACGTCGCGAAGATGGGTCTCGAGGTCGTCTCGTTCACGATCAAAGAAGTACGCGACAAGAATCAGTACATCGAAAACATGGGCCGCCCGGACATCGCGCGCATCAAGTCTGAGGCGGATATCGCCGCCTCCGAAGCCGAGCGCAACACGGCGATGAAGCAGTCCGGCTACATGCGCGAGGCGGCGGTGGCGCGCGCGGTGGCGGACCAAGAACGCGTGCTCGCCGAGACGCAGTCGTTGGCGAAGCAGGCGGAGGCGCAGAAGGACCTCGCTGTGAAGAAGGCGGCGTTCGAGGCGGAGGCGAAGAAGCAGCAAGCCGCCGCGGACAAGGCCTATGAGATTCAGACCAACATCATGCAGCAACAGGTCGTCGCCGAAGCGGTGAACGTCGAT
>Ga0310813_10002430_pt1 | contig 11290 bp, 13 predicted proteins | sample YN3metagenome_FD_203086 | JGI IMG/M metagenome (GOLD analysis project Ga0310813, IMG submission 203086) | Soil microbial communities from experimental microcosm in Duke University, North Carolina, United States - YN3 | ecosystem: Engineered > Artificial ecosystem > Soil microcosm > Unclassified... | reverse complement strand
CGCGCTCGGCAGTCCGGCGCGAGGTGATGTCCTCGATCGCCAGGAGAATCAGCGCCTGGTCGTGCTTCTCGTAGAACACCGTGCGGGCATTGAGGACCATGATACGCCGACCGATGGCCGAGAAATCCTGCTCGACCTCGTAGCCGTCCAAGATGGCGTGCTGCGGCAGAATCCCCTCCAGCAGCAGGCGCAGCTGAGGAATGTCCCATTGGCCGTCGCCTAGGGCATAGATCGGCCGACCCTGCACATCCTGGCGGTTCATCTTGAACGTCAGGAAGAACGAGCGGCTGGCAGCGACCACACGCAGATCCTTGTCGAGGACCAGCAGCGGCTCGCGAATCGTGTCGACGATCGCCTGCGCCAGCGCGCGGCCGTCGGCAAAACCATTGAGCGTATCGGCGTCGATCATGGCATGCCTCTCGAGCGCTTCCTCATCCCGACTGGAGAGGGGCGAGGCAACGAGCGTGTGCGACCGCGACGTCATGAGCTGCGTCGAGCTAGTCTTACACCGGGCGTGTCGCCGAGGGTGTCCATTTCTGTACATGATCGGAACCTTATGCGTACCAGGCTCGTTGGGCTCTGCCACGCACCCGCACGGAGGATCATATGACGCCCCAACAACAAGAGGAGCATACCGCCCTGGTCGAAGCGGTCGCGGACGCCGAGCGACGCAACTACGCGGTCGGCATGGCCGCTGCTGTCAAGAGCCTGACTTCCGCCGAGAAAGCGACGCCGGTCGAGATTGCCGAGCAGAGGGCGGTCGAAACCGAGTGGCAGCAGGCCAGCAAGGCCCTTGCCGACTATGAGGCACGGCTTTAATAGGGCACGCGCAAGCATTGTAATTCGGATGCGTCTGCACCATCTGGTAGTAGCGACCTGCTCTTCCTGCCCCGATATTGGGCCCATTCGTCAGGTCCGAGAGACTTCCTCGAGCGGCTGCTGCAGAGCGGCCTTGCAGATGCCCTGGAACTCCGGCCAGCCCTGAGCCTCGACACCGATCGGAAGACGGACGGCGTGCGAAACGATTGCCGAGAACGCATCGCACGTGATCGACCCTACGACCGGCCGGAGGCTCATATGACGACCGCAGTGCCAAATACCAGCTTCGACTTCGATCTCAAGGACATGCTGCCGCGCTTGCGCATCTACGCTCTTTCCCTGACGCGCAACAGCGACCGCGCCGACGACCTCGTCCAGCAAACCGCCTTGAAGGCGCTTGCCGGACGGGCATCGTTCCGCCCCGGCTCCAACTTCGGTGGCTGGATCTTCCGCATTCAACGCAACGAATTCATCTCCGAGTTGCGACGCAACCGTCCCACCGTGCCGCTCGACTCGCCGATGGCGTGGGCGGTCCACGAGCCGCCGCGCCAGGAGCATGGACTGGCTTTGCGCGAGCTCGTCGGCGCCTTGCGGCGGCTCTCGCGCGACGGACGCCAGGCTCTGCTGCAATCCCAGATCGCGGGCTGTTCGCATCGGGAGATCGCCGGCCGCACGGGCGTCTCGGTCGGCACTGTCAAAAGCCGCATTTCGCGCGGTCGCGCCGCGCTCACGCGGCTGCTCGACATGCCGATCCGTTCCGCCACGCCTGCCCGCCGCCGTGCGCATCCGATCCTGCAGACTGCCCACGCCTGACCGGCGCAACGGTGGACTACGGACGCACGCCAAGCTTTGCCATCTCGTCTTCAATACCGGAATCGATCGTCTTGGCGGCCGCCAGGTCGGCATTGCCTCCCGGGATGTCACCGGTCAGGCGCTTGCCGATCCCCCGGCCAAACAGCGCGTAGGGATTGCCCGGGCTGGCCCGGATTTGGGCATCGTAGTCGGCGATCGCCGATTTCGAGCGGCCCAGCTTCAGGAAGGCAAAGCCGCGGGAAGCCAATGTGCTCGAGTCGCCGGGCCTGAGGCGCAGCGATTCATTGCAATCGACCAAGGCTTCCTCGGGCCGGCCCATCACGGCCTTGGCGAAGCAACGGTTGCTCAGCGCCATGGCGCTTTGCGGATTGAGCGCCAGGGCCCGGTCGTAGTCGAGGATGGAAAGCTCGTACTGCCCCTTCGCGCGGTAGGTCGTCCCGCGGTCGTTGAACACGCCGGCGTCGCGCGGGTTGATCGCGATGGCACGGCCGTAGTCCTCGATGGCGCTGTCGTACTCGCCGACGTCGTCATAGGCGTTTCCCCGAAGCTTGAACGCAGCTCCCAGGTCGTCACTCTGTGCGAGGCCGCCGGCAATGACGCTGCTGCACGCCTTGATCGTCTGCTCCGGATTGCCGGCGCCATAGCAGGTCCGACTGAAACTGCTGTCATCCTGCGCCAACGCCGACGCCGACGCGCCGATTGAGGCGGTTAGCAGCGCCAAGAAGAGTATCGAACGTATCATGCGAAGCTCCTCGAGCCTCAGGGATGCCTGGCTTCGAAGTCGCCGACGTCGCGCTCCGCATCCTAGTGATTGAGCCCACAGCGGATCTGAAGCACGCCGATCAGGACTTCTCGTCGACCATCGATCTCCTGCATGTCGTCCTCGGTCAACGCGCGCCATCTCTCCCGAACCTCCCCTCTGACCTGAGTCCAGGTGCCATCTGTCCTGGTCCAGGCCCGGTCCGCTTCATGCTGGACCGCGCCTGGGAGAGACTGGGCGTGGATGCCGGTCAGCGGCGGACGGCGACGACCAGGAGGACGGGTGCGATCAGGCGCATCATAGCTTCAGCGCTCCGGGGTCGTCGCGGCACCGACGCCGGCGCCGACCACGCCGCCTACGACGGCTCCCGGCAGTACCCCGATGCCGGTGACGGCACCGATCGCCGCTCCCGAGCCGGCACCGATCGCACCGCCGGTGACCGCTCGTTCGCCCCAGGTATTGCCGCACGCTGCCGCACTCAACAGGACGGCCGTCATCAGGATTAGTTTGATCGTATGCATGGAAGTTCTCCGATGGAGGGTATGCGCCCGCGATGAGGCGACTGCGACGGTGATGGTCAGGACGCCCCGTGCTGCGGCGGTGGATTGGAACGCGGTGAACGGCAGGGTCGCGTCAACGTTGCTCTGCCGACGATGCTTTTCTTCCAGGCCGTCGAATATCGTCGTGTGGGGACGCAACGCTTCGGGCTCCCCGCCGTAATCCCGGGCCCCGATACAGGGCCAGAAGAGGAAAAGAACCATGAGCTATCCCTTTCGCGCGAGCGTGGCGCTTGTCGCGGTACTTGCCGCCTATGCCAGCGTCGCTCACGCCGAAGGCGGCCCGCCCGGCACCGTAGGACGGTTGGCCTTCACGGAAGGGGGCGTTTCGTTCCACGACCAGGACGACGTCGACTGGACCAAGGCGATCGTCAACACGCCACTCACCTCGGGCGATGGGATCTGGACCGAACCTGGCGCCCGCAGCGAGCTCTCCCTGGCCGGCACCCGGGTTCGCCTCGACGGTGGCACGCAGCTCGACATGCTGGCGCTCGACGACAGCCAGACCCGCCTTCAGCTCGGCCAAGGCAGGCTCGACATCAGGGCCTATGCGCTCGACAGCCGGACGCCTTACCGGATCGTCACGCCGCGCGGCACAATCACGCTGCGGCAGCAAGGCGACTATTACGTCGAGGCGGGCTCCACCGAGGATGCGACGCGGCTCGGTGTGAGATCCGGCAGCGCCGAGATGCTGAGCCCCAATGGCGAGACGATGATCTTGCAGGCCGGCGAAGTCGGCGAAGTCTATGGCGACGTCCGCGCGCCGCAGCTGCGCACGCTCAACACGGCGCCGCCGGCCCCGTCGACCTATTGGGCGGTCCGCGACCGGCAAGTGACCTACAATCCGCCGACCCAGTACCTGTCGGCCGACATCACCGGCTACGAGGACATGAATACCTACGGCAGCTGGAGCAAGGACAGCCAGTACGGCGAGGTCTGGACGCCGCGTTCCGTGCCGGCCAACTGGCAGCCCTACCGCACCGGCCATTGGTCCAATGTAAGACCATGGGGCTGGACGTGGATCGACGATCAGCCCTGGGGATATGCGCCCTACCACTACGGTCGCTGGGCCTATCACAACAATCGCTGGGTGTGGGTGCCACCGCAACGCGACGCAAAGCCGGTCTATGCGCCGGCGCTGGTGGCCTTTATCGGCGGCATCGAGCTGGCAGCGACGCTGGGCAACACCAGCATCGCGCCCGTCGGCTGGTTCCCGCTCGGCCCGCGCGAGACCTACGTGCCGTCCTACACGGCCGATCGCGACTATTACAATCGCCTCAACCGCTCGGCACAAATCCAGCAGACCGTGCTCGACGATCGCTGGCAGCGCGCACAGCGCGGCGAGTCGGCGCCCGCCGCATCGGGCAATGTGCTGCTGAACCAGCGCTTCGCCACCGTAGTGGCGTCGGAGGTCTTCGTGCACTCCCAGCCGGTCGCGCGTGCCGCCTTGCAAGTGCCGCCGGAGAAGATCGCCGCCGCTCCGGTCGCACTGGTCGCGGCGCCGCCGGCGCCGACAGCTTCGCTTGTGCTGACGCCGGCACCGGTCGCCCCCTCGAGGACGCCGCAGACCGACGCCAGGAGCCCGACGCCCAAGACTCCGGATCCCCAGGCTCATCCCAGCCTGCCCGTCGCCAGGACGCCGGTGGCGGCCATGCCGACGCTCGACAAAGCGGTCGTGACCGACAAGCCCGCCGCGCCCGGCCCCAAGATCACGGCCGTGACGCCGGCCGGCACGGCTGCCGGCGGTCAATCGACCCTGCCGGTGCTGGCCCCGCGCGCGGGAGCGGCGCCGCCCGTCCTGAGGGACGAAAAGGCACCCGCGACGCTGGCCAAGCCCGGCCCGCTCGACGCCAATGCGCCGAAGCCCGCTCACGCCACGCCGCATGACGCGCCATCCTCGAAGCCCGACGTCAGGCCTGAGCAGAAGACAGAAGCCAGACCCGCACCGCCCCCTGCCGCAACGGCACCGGCGGCTCAGGCTACGCCTTCAACTCATCGCGCGCCCGCCGTCTCCGAGGCGAAGCCTGTCGATCCGAACAAGAAGCTCGAAGACGACAAGGCTGTGGACGAAAAGAAGTAGCACTCCGTTGCCCACTCAGTGGGGTTGCGTCGTCTTCGTGTCCTCGTCGACGCCGGTCATCATCACCGCGACATGGCGGTGACGTGGTCAAGCCTTCGCCGCCTGTTTGGCGACGGAGCTTCCCGGCGCGGGCGATTAGGGCGCGGGCGGTGGATCGTGCGGCGAGAGCACAATCTCGCTGTCGTCCCTGGTGGCGTCGAGCGTCAGCGCGATCCCACAGGTCGATGCCGGCCATCCGTCTCTACCCACGATCATGGAGAGTTATCATGAGCAACCCCGAGCGCATCGATTCGCCCGCTTCGACAGGAAAAGCAGCCGATCAAATGGCCCACTACGGGATCACGCGCGTCCCCGTCGACTACTTTCACTTCAGGGGATTCCGCTACACCAGCTTCGCCGATGCGCTGGCTGAGGCGAAACGGCAGGCGGAGCTGGATGGCATGACCGGCCAAACGCGCTGACGGTGCTGCTTCCACATCGCCCTCGAGAACCGGCCTCTGATGTAAGCCCTTGGAGGGTGCCATGCATGAACACCTGAGGATTCCCGATGACGAGGTGTTGTGCATGGTCATCTCCGACGTGCTCGGCATATCGGCCCATGAGGTCCGGCCGGGAGCCGCGCTCGTGGCCGACCTGCACGCCACCAGCCTGGATTTCCTGGAAATAATCGTGGGCGTCGAGGACGCCTTCCACATCGAAATTGACGACCGTGAAGCGGCCAAACTGGTCCAGGTCGCCGATTTCGAAGCGCTGATCCGGCGGCGCCGGGCCGAAAAGGAGGGGAAATCGACCCCTCCCTTCACTCGCGCCACTCAGGATCGCTGACCCAGCATGGCGCCTCTGGATCTTCACAACCGGCAATGCGCGAGGTGGTTGGTGGCTTCGAAGGGAGGTCGGGTCCAGCGGTTCGATGCAGGAGGCGACCTTGATGGACGAACAGGCGTGAGCACTACTCGATTTTTATTCCCGCGTTGGTGATGATCTCGTGCCACTTGGCGACGTCGGCCACGATAACCCTGGCAAATTCGTCGGGTGTATCGCCCACGACATCGACACCCTGTTCCTTAAGCTGACCAGTCACGGCAGGCGTGCGCAGGATACGCACGACGTCGGCGTGTAGCTTGTCGATCACCCGCTTGGGCGTGCCGGCCGGCGCCAGCAGTCCGTTCCACCCCAGGACCTCGAAGCCCGGCAGGGCTGCCTCATCGATCGTCGGCACGTCGGGCAGGACCGACGAGCGCCTCTTCGAGGTCACGCCCAGCGCCTTCACCTTGCCGCTGCGAATGAACGGCAGCGCCGTGATCGGGCTGTCGAAAAAAAACGAGGCATCCCCGCGCATCAGGGCCGTCGTCACCTCGGGCGCGCTCTTGTAAGGCACCTGCACGACCTCGAGGCCCGCGGCCTTCGCGAACCGCAGTGCCGCAAGGTGGCCGAGGCTGCCGATGCCGCTGGTACCGAAATTCAGCGCGCCAGGCTTAGCCTTGGCGAGCGCGATCAAGTCCGCCACCGAGTTCGCCGGCACCGACGGCCCGACGGTGAGGACCAGATCGACCAGGTTCACGAGGGTAATCGGCGAGAAATCCCGAACCGTGTCGTACGGCAGCTTGCTGTAGAGGGTGGGGTTCATCATGTGGCTCGAGTAGCACATCAGGATCGTGTAGCCGTCAGGCGCCGCCTTTGCGACGGCCTCGCTGCCGATGATGCCGCCGGCACCGGGCTTGTTGACCACAACGACCGACTCGCCCCAGCTTTCAGTGAGCTTCTGCGCCAGTAGCCGTGAAATGATGTCGTTGATGCCGCCGGGCCCAAGCGGCACGACGAGCTGGACGGGCTTCGTGGGGTAGCTCTGGGCGCCAGCCGATGTCGCCAGCAGCGTCGCCGCAGCACCAACCAGGACGCCGCGCCTAGCGGGGCCGCCTGATCGCCTTGGTGACCGCATAGCCGCCATAGTTCCCCCAACCGGGCGAGAAGCCCATCCACCACTGTGAATCGCCGCCAATGACGGCGACATGAATCATGTCGACGCTGCGCACCATGGGCAGCAGCGTGTCGTCGCTCATGGTCGCGACGTCGGGCGCACCCTCCTCGCCGTGGCCCCAGTAACGCATGTGCTGCTCCTCGGCCAGGATGCCCGACCGGCGCAGCCAGCCGACCTCGAAGCGCGCGTGCTCCCAAATCCACTTCTTGACGTCGGCCTTCGAATAGCCGGCGCGCGCGAGCTCCTGCGCCGGTCGCGCGCCGAAGCTCAGCAGGAACTGTCCCGCCGCGTGGAACATGTTGACCGCGGGAACCGGAATGCTGGCCGCAATCAGGCGCAGGATGCGCTCGGCATTGCCAAGCACGCGCAGCGGATGCGGCGACTGGCAGGCGAATACCGTCACGGCGCTGTCGCTTTCGGCCAGGCCGCGTTCGACGTGTAGCGGCTGCCACGGGCTTTGCTCATGGTTTTCGGCGGCACAGAAGAGATACTTGGCGGGTTGGCCCTGTGACGCCATGTCGGTCTGACCGGGAATGCCGCCACCCACGTTCCACAGGATCAGCCGGACGGCGCGGCCGACGCAGGCACTGGCCCGCGAGCCGCCGCCAAAGGCGCCTTCCTTGGCGTGGAAACCGAGCTCGTCGACGATCGGACCGTTCACGATCACGAGCGGCGCACAGGGATTGGTCGTCGCCTGCACGCCGTGCAGGTTGAACTCCGGTTCCAGCATCGCCTCGACGGCCGCCAGCACCACGGGGACGTGCTCCGGCAGGCAACCCGCCATGACGCAGTTGATGGCGATCTGCTCGATCGTGGCGATGCCGTCCTTGGGACCGAGAACGCCCACGACTTCGTCGGGTCGGCGGCCCAGGTAGGCGATCACCTGGTCGACGCGGTCGCGCGTTGGCGGTGCCACGACCAGACCATCGGTCCAGCCCCGCTCCAGCGCCATGTCGTACCAGCTCCAGAAGTCCGGCAGCTCGACAACCGGCGACGGCGTACGCGCCATCGCTCAGCCCTTGCGGCTGGTCAGTGCCGCCACCACCCGGTCGAACGAGCGCGCCGCGATTTCGCCGGCGTTCACGGTGAGGTTGCTCCCCTTGGGGGCGGGTTCGATCAACAGCGGCAGGTTCGCCAGCCCAAGCGTTGCGGCATGCTTGCGCGCTGCGGTTTCGAACGGCGCGTGGCAGATCGTGATCGTCGGCCGTCCCATCTTCTCGAGATCATGCGCGTCAAGCACGGACGCGTACGTACAGGAGCCTCAAGCCGCCTCACCGTTGATGACGACGGTGCAGCGCTCGGCGAAATCCTTGAGGAACGCCTTGGGTTCGCGCTGGGCGACGTTCTTCTTCTTGTGCCAGATCACGTTGGTGATGCGTACCGCTCGGCAAGCAGGGCCTTGAGCTCGCGCATCAGCGGATACATGGTGATGCGGCCGTCCGGCTCGCGAGAACCCCAGCCGTCAAGAAAACCCACCGTCACGCGCGCGAGCGACTCCGGGCGCGGCGCCAGCCCGGATCCTTGATCCTGGAACGTCGTGTTGGGAATGGCGATCTGCATGTCTCGTCCTCCGAACAGTCCCTATGGTGATTCGACGCTCAGATCATCAATCGTGCAACGCAAGCCTTTCGTCTGACGAATTTGTCTGGCTTTCGCGCAGGCGCAAACCGGATCACTCCATTTCACTCTTCGCTTGCCTTCCGAACGATCTGCGCAAAAGCGGCAAGGCGGGCGCTGCCGGCCATCGCTACGGAAGTCGCGCGCTACGGTATCCAGTGAACGTCCGGGCTTGGTCGCCCACGGCCCCGATCAGGACTTACGATCGGCCTTCCACGGCGCCACCGGGGCGCGCCATCCGAAAAAGATCGCCATAACCCTGAGGAAGATGCAGAGCGCGGCCCCCGCCAGCATCGGCCAGGCGGGCGGCACGTCGAGAAGCGAACCGAGCGAGACGATCGCGCCGGCGGCCAGCGCCGCCACCGCGTAGATGTCGGTGCGCAGCACCGAAGGCACCTCGCCGGCCAGCACGTCGCGCACCATGCCGCCGCCAATCCCGCTCACCATGCCGAGCACCGCCGCCATCACCGGGGCGATGCCGTGCGCCAGCGCCTGCTGCGCGCCGGTGACGGCGAACAGGCCGAGCCCGATGGCGTCGAGCAGCAGCACCGGCCGCTTCAGCGTCTCCACCAGCGGATAGCCGAGGAAGGTCGCCAGCCCGCCCGCCATCGCGATGGCGAACACCCGCCAGTCGGCGATCGCCGCGGGCGGCACCGCGCCGATCAGCACGTCGCGGGCGACCCCGCCCGCGACTGCGGTCACGAAGGCCAGGAACAGCACACCAAAGATGTCGAACCGCTTCTGCACCGCGAGCGCCGCGCCACTCAGCGCGAAGGCGAAGGTGCCGACGGCATCGACCAGCGACAGCAGCAGCGGCAGGTCGGGCTTCACTGCTTCCCGGCGCGCGCGATGGCGGCCGCGATCATCGCCCGCGCCTCGTCGGCGCCGCCCCAGCCCTTGAGCTTCACCCACTTGCCGGGCTCGAGGTCCTTGTAGTGGACGAAGAAATGCTCGATCTGCTCGCGCGTGATCTGCGGCAGGTCGAGATGGCTTCGCACCCCGACATAGCGCTGGCTGATGCGCGAGCTCGGCACGGCGATGATCTTCTCGTCGCCGCCGCCGTCGTCCTCCATGCGCAGCACGCCGATCGGCCGCACGTTCATGACCGCGCCGGGCAGGATCGGCCGGGTGTTGGCGACCAGCACGTCGATCGGGTCGCCATCCTCGCTGAGCGTGTGCGGCACGAAGCCGTAGTTCCCGGGATAGCGCATCGGCGTGTAGAGGAAGCGGTCGACGACCAGCGTGCCGGCCGCCTTGTCCATCTCGTACTTGATCGGCTCGCCGCCGATCGGCACCTCGATGATGCAGTTGACGTCGTCGGGCGGGTTGTCGCCGATCTTGATGGCGTCGAGGTTCATCGCGCCACCTTAAAAGAAACCGGCGGCCCTTTCGAGCCGCCGGTCCCGTCGATGCGAAGCGTCAGGCCTAGCGGTGGAATTCAACCGCCCTGCCTTCGCGCAGGAAGATCGAACCGATCACCACCGTCAGCAGCGAGACGATGATCGGGTACCAGAAGCCGGCATAGATATCGCCCTTCCAGGCGCTGATGGCGATGATCAGCAGCGGCAGCAAGCCGCCGAACCAGCCGTTGCCGATATGATAGGGCAGCGACATCGAGGTATAGCGGATGTTGGTCGGGAACAGCTCGACCAGGTAGGCCGCCATCGGTCCGTACACCATGGTCACGTAGACCAGGAAGATCACCAGGATCACCTCGGCCATGACCCAGTTGACTTTCTTGGTGTCGGCGGTCGGCGAGTAGCCGGCCTCCTTGAGGAGCGCGTTCAGCTTGGGCAGGCCCTCCTTGGCGTCGAAGCCCTCCATCTTCTTGTCGCCGATCGCGATCAGCGGCTTGCTGCCCGCTGGGCCCGCGATCTCCTGGAACGAGAGGCCGGCCTTGGTCATGGCGTCCTTGGCCCGGTCGCACTCCGAGAAGCTCGACCACGGCCCGACGAACACGTGCAGGGCGCAAGTCGACTGGTCGACCGTCATCGTGATGTTGTTCTTGGCTTGGAAGGCCTCGAGGTCGGGGTTCACGTAGTGGGTGAGCGCACCGAACAGCGGGAAGTAGGTCAGTGCTGCGATCAGGCAGCCCGCCAGGATGATCTTGAGCCGGCCGATACGGTCGCTCAGCCAGCCGAAGAAGACGAACATCGGCGTGCCGATCAGCAGCGACAAGCCGACCAGTGCATAGGCGCTGAGGTAGTCGAGCTTCAGCGTGATGGTGAGGAAGAACAGTGCGTAGAACTGGCCGGTGTACCAGACCACGCCCTGGCCCGCCGTGGCGCCGAGCAGCGCCAGGAGCACGTAGCGGTTGTTGGGATAGCGGAAGAAGCTGTCGGTCAGCGGCGATTTGGACCCCCGGCCCTCTTCCTTCATGCGCTGGAACAACGGGGATTCGTTGAGCTTCAGCCGGATGTAGACCGAGAAGATCAACAGGATCAGCGACACCAGGAACGGGATGCGCCAGCCCCAGTCGGCGAACACCGGTCCGCTCATCTGGGTGCGGCAGAGCGCGATGATGCCGAGCGACAGGAAGAAGCCCAGCGTCGCCGTGGTCTGGATCCAGCTGGTGGCGTAGCCGCGGCCGCTCTTGGGCGCGTGCTCCGCGACGTAGGTCGCTGCACCGCCATACTCGCCACCCAGCGCCAGGCCCTGCACCAGAC
>Ga0310813_10002429_pt1 | contig 11291 bp, 9 predicted proteins | sample YN3metagenome_FD_203086 | JGI IMG/M metagenome (GOLD analysis project Ga0310813, IMG submission 203086) | Soil microbial communities from experimental microcosm in Duke University, North Carolina, United States - YN3 | ecosystem: Engineered > Artificial ecosystem > Soil microcosm > Unclassified ... | reverse complement strand
ACCATGCTGGCGGAGAACTGCCCCAATCCGGTGCTCTCCTTCATGTGCCGCTTTCTCAACGACCTGCTGCGCGACCTCGTCGTCTACAAGAAGGCGCTCGACCATCATCACTTCGGCGAAGCGAACGTCGACTACCACACGCAGCTGCTGGCCGCCTACCGCAGGGAAGACGCCGACGAGGTGCGCCGGCTGATGACCGAGCACATGGTCGACGCGGAGCAGCACATGCACGAGATGGAAGCGCACATCGGCGCCAAGCACCTGCTGCTGCCGAGCGGGCAGCGCTGACCCGCTGACTTCTACTTCCGGTGCGCCTGCTCCAGGCACTCCTGGAACGCCAGCACCGCCCGCGACGGCTTCGGCGAGCGCCGCAGCAGGCTGACGAAACGGCACGCGTAGTTGAAGCGCGCCGGCAGCACCGCCTTCATGAGCCCGCGCTCTTCGAACACCTGCGCGTAGTGGTCGGGTAGGAAGCCCAGGAAGCGCCCCGAGAGAATCAGCGTCGCGATCGCCTCCTGGTCGAAACCCGTGGCCATGCGCGACAGCTTCGCGCGGTGGCTCAGCTCCATGTTGGGCGAGTGGTAGCCCAGCCCCGCGAAATGATGTTCGCGCAGCCGGGCCCAGGTGAGCTTGTCGTGGCTCACGCCGAAGAGCGGATGCCCCGCGCCGCAGTACAGCAGCATGGTCTCGTCGAACAGGTCGGCGTAGACGAGGCTCTTGGAGGCGCGGTGCGCCGGAATGATGCCGATCTGGAAATTGCCCTCCAGCACCCCCTGCTCGATGGCGTTGATCGAGCCCACGTGCACGGCAAGCCGCACCTCGGGCGCGATCTCGGTGAAGCGCGCGATCGCCTCGCCGATGCGGGCCTGCGGATTGGTCGCGGTCTTGTCGAACAGCGCCACGTCGAGTTGCCCGCCCATGCGGTTGTGGATGTCGTCGATGCTGCCGCGGAAGGCGTCGACCGAGGCCAGCAGGCGCAGCGTCTCGTCGTACACGCGCTGCCCCTCGGCCGTGAGCGCGAAACCCGCCCTGCCCCGGCGGCACAGCACCAGCCCGAGGCGCGTTTCCAGGTCCTTCACGTGGCGGCTCACGGTGGAGGTGCCGATGTTCAGCTCCAGCTCGGCGGCAGCCATGCCGCCGCAGTCGACCACGCTCTTGAACACCTTGAGCAGGCGCAGGTCCATGTCGCTGAGCTGCCCCAGGACGGCGCGGTTGCGGGCACCGCTTTGGGTACCGGCTTCGGTGGCGGTTCGGGCTTTGGCCTTTACTTGCATGAAACGTCAAGTGAACATTGATATTGCGCCATTCTCCACACTGAAGGCTCTGCGAACAATCGGCGCATCCCATCACCCCCGGAGCCCGCCAGCGCGGGAAACGCCATGACCATCGCAACGCCCGTCACCGAATCGACGCCCACCGTGCGCACCGACGCCGCCTGGCTCGACGCGCACTGGATGCCCTACACCGGCAACCGCAACTTCAAGGCCGATCCGCGGATCGTCGTGGAGGCCAAGGGCGCCTACTTCACCGACTCCGACGGCCGCAAGATCTTCGACGGCCTCTCGGGCCTGTGGTGCTCGGGCCTCGGTCATGGCCGCCCCGAGATCACCGAGGCGGTGAGCCGCCAGATCGCCAAGCTCGACTACTCGCCCGCCTTCCAGTTCGGCCACCCGCTCTCCTTCGAGCTGGCCAACAGGATCAAGGACATGACGCCCGCCGGCCTCGACTACGTGTTCTTCACCGGCTCGGGTTCGGAAGCCGCCGACACCTCGCTGAAGCTGGCGCGCGCCTACTGGCGCACCAAGGGCCAGGCGAGCAAGACCCGCCTGATCGGCCGCGAAAAGGGCTACCACGGCGTCAACTACGGCGGCATCTCGGTCGGCGGCATCGCGGCCAACCGCAAGCTCTTCGGCCAGGGCGTGGAGGCCGACCACCTGCCGCACACGCAGCTCGCCTCGAATGCCTTCACGCGCGGCATGGCCGACAACGGCGCCGAGCTGGCCGACCGCCTGCTCGACATCATCGCGCTGCACGACGCATCGAACATCGCGGCCGTGATCGTCGAGCCCTTCGCGGGCTCGGCCGGCGTGGTGATCCCGCCCAAGGGCTACCTGAAACGCCTGCGCGACATCTGCACCGCCAACAACATCCTGCTGATCTTCGACGAGGTCATCACCGGCTTCGGCCGCTGCGGCGCGCTCACCGGCGCCGAGGCCTTCGGCGTGACGCCCGACATCATGAACATCGCCAAGCAGATCACCAACGGCGCGCAGCCCATGGGCGCCGTGGTCGCGAGCAAGGACATCTACGACACCTTCATGGCGGCGGGCGGCCCCGACTACATGCTCGAGTTCCCGCACGGCTACACCTACAGCGCGCACCCGGTGGCCTGCGCCGCCGGCATCGCGGCGCTCGACGTGCTGCAGAAGGAAGACATGATCGGCCGCGTGCAGGCACTGGCACCGCACTTCGAGAACGCGGTGCACAGCCTCAAGGGCAGCAAGCACGTGACCGACATCCGCAACTACGGCCTCGCCGCCGGCCTCACGATCGCAGCACTGCCGGGCGAGCCCGCGCGCCGCCCCTACGAGATCGCGATGAACTGCTGGAAGAAGGGCTTCTACGTGCGCTACGGCGGCGACACCATCCAGCTGGCCCCGCCCTTCATCGCCGAGAAGGCCGAGATCGACCGGCTGGTGAACGCATTGGCCGACGCGCTGGCCGAAACGGCCTGATCCTTTAGCGCTACAGGGGCCGCCGCACTGCCGACCAGGCGACGGCCCGTGAGCGGCGCGGTCCTACACCCCCGCGGCCCGCAGATTCCCAGAATCTGCCGGGCTGCCGATGACAACGCTGCAAACAGACATCCCCGCCCGCCTCGACCGCCTGCCCTGGTCGCGCTGGCACTGGCGCGTGGTGATCGCGCTGGGCGTGGCCTGGGTGCTCGACGGGCTCGAGGTCACGCTGGTGGGCTCCATCGGCGCGGTGCTGGAGCGGCCCGACACGCTGGGGCTCACGGCCGGAGAAATCGGGCTGTCGGGCTCGGTGTACGTCGCGGGAGCTGTGCTCGGCGCCCTGCTCTTCGGCCGGATGACCGACCGGCTCGGGCGCAAGAAGCTCTTCCTGATCACGCTGGCGGTCTACACCGTCGGCACGCTGGCCACGGCCTTTTCTCCCGACTTCGCCTTCTTCGCGCTGTGCCGCTTCGTCACCGGGCTTGGCATCGGCGGCGAGTACGCGGCCATCAACTCGGCCATCGACGAGCTGATTCCGGCGCGCGTGCGCGGGCGCGTCAACCTCGCGATCAACGGCAGCTTCTGGATCGGCGCGGCGCTGGGCGCGGCGCTCAGCCTCGTGCTGCTCGACGCGCGCGTGATCGGGCCCGTGTGGGGCTGGCGCGCCGGCTTCGCACTGGGCGCGGTGCTGGCGGTGGCCATCCTGCTGGTGCGGCGCCACGTGCCAGAGAGCCCGCGATGGCTGGTCGCGCATGGGCGGGCCGAGGAGGCGAAGCGCATCGTCGAGCGCATCGAGGCGGAGGTCGAGGCGCAGCACGGGCCGCTGCCGGCAGCGCAGGGCTTCGTCGTGAACTACACGGCCGCACGCCCCGACAGCCCGCCGATGCGCCAGGTGGCGCGCGTGTTGCTCAAGCGCTATCCGCAGCGCAGCCTGGTCGCGCTGGCGCTGATGATTTCGCAGGCCTTCTTCTACAACGCGATCTTCTTCACCTACGCGCTGGTGCTCACGCGCTTCTACGGCGTGCCCGAGGGCGACGTGGCGCTCTACATCTTTCCCTTCGCGCTGGGCAACGTGCTGGGGCCGCTGCTGCTGGGCCCGCTGTTCGACAGCGTGGGCCGGCGCCGGATGATCGCGCTGACCTATGTGCTCGCGGGCGTAGGCCTCGCGCTCACGGGCTGGGCCTTCATGCAGGGCTGGCTCGATGCGCGCGGGCAGGCGCTGTGCTGGTCGGCGGTGTTCTTCCTGGCATCGGCCGCGGCGAGCTCGGCCTATCTCACGGTGAGCGAGGTGTTTCCGCTGGAGATGCGGGCGATCGCCATCGCGATCTTCTACGCGGTGGGCATGGGCGCGGGCGGCTTCGCGGCGCCGCTGCTGTTCGGCCTGCTGATAGAGACCGGCAGCCGCGGCGCGGTGATGGTGGGCTACTGCATCGGCGCCGGGCTGGTCATCGTGGCGGGGCTGCTGGCGCTGCGCCATGCGGCGGACGCGGAACGCAAGCCGCTGGAGGAAGTGGCGCCGCCGCTGTCCTCGGAGGCCGGCGGCGAGCGCTGAGCTGCTCCGCTGCGGCTAGAGCGCGCAGGTCCTGAAGCCGATGAAGCCGTCGTCGCGCCCGGGCAAGGCGAAGTCGCGGCGGCGCGGCGACCGCAGGCGCGCACGCGTCGCGAACGAAGCCCCGCGCAGCACGCGCGCCCGTCCGAAGGCGGCGGCCGGATCGAACTCGGTGCCGGCGCTCCACGGGTCGGCCCGGTAGCCGGGCCAGGGCTGCAGGGTGCCCGCGGTCCACTCGTGCACGTCGGCCCAGCGGAAGCCGCGGCGCGCCGCCGTGTGCGCGGCGATCTCCCATTCGACCTCGGTCGCCACGCGCCGCCCGGCCCAGCGCGCCCAGGCGTCGGCCTCCCACCAGCTCAGGTGCACCGCGCTGTGATGGCCGGCCGCGCGCACGGTTGCGCCGAAGCGCTGCTGCAGCACCGAGCCGCCGGTGCCGTTGCGCGCCGCGCCGATCTGCTCGACATGGCGCGGCCCGCGCCGCCCCTCGATCTGCGCCGAGAGCCAGCGCCAGCCTTCGCCGTGCCAGAGTTCCTCGCGGTCGTAGCCGCCGTCCTCGACGAACTCGATGTACTGGTTCCAGGTGACGGGCTGGGCGTCGATCTCGAACTCGGGCACGTCCACCCGGTGCGCCGCGCGTTCCTGCGCGAAGGCGAAGCCGCTTTCGGGCATGCCCAGCTCCCAGCGCGTGGCCGGCAGCAGCAGCGGCTCGCGCGTGACGGCGATGGGCGCCTGCTCGACGCCCAGCGGCAGCCCCATGGTCTGCGCCATCACCACGAACTGCTCGCCGCGCATGTCCTCGTGGAACAGGGCGAGGCGGTAGAAATACAGGCCGGCGTCGGTTTCGGCGGCGTTGTCGAGCAGCTCGAGCGTGCTCTCCAGTGTTTCGAGCAGGTAGGCCTTGGTCTGCGAGAGGTCCGGCAGGTCGGGCGGCCAGCGGCGCCCCGGGCCTGAATGGGCCGGATTCCACCAGTCGTCGGCCCCCGGGTCGATGGCGGCCAGCCGCGTGGGCCGCATCGGGCAGTCGGCGCCGAACGCCCGCTGAGTGTTGCGCCCGATCCACCATTCGGCGAACCAGCCGATGTGGCCGGCCAGCCAGGCCGCGGGCACCACGCCGTCTTCCTCGGGCTCCGGCGGCCGGGAGAGCGCCTCGGAGCCCAGCGCCTGTTCGTAGAGTGACAGCAGGTGCAGCGTGTGGTTGCGCGCGTCGATCAGCGCCAGCGACAGCAGCTCCTTGCCGGCCCGGCACATGTCGGGCGAATCGATCGAATGGGGCTGGCCAGCTGCGCCCGAAGGCGTGGAAGGCGGAAGACGCGAAGACATGGAAGATTATGGCGACCGGCCACCCGCCCCGCCGGCCGCCCGGCCCGCATTCCGGGTAAACCCCTCCCCAGGTTGCAAGGCAATACAAAGGTTCACCGGGGTAACATCGCGGGCTTTGCGCAGCCCCCACCAGGGGCCGGCGCTCCATCATCGGGATTCGTGGGAGACACCCCCTTGTCTGCATTCCTCAAGTTCGCGACCGGCATGGACTGGATCAGCGAAAAACTCGGCAAGATCGCCGGCTACGCCGTCCTCGCGGCATCGCTCATCTCGGCCGGCAACGCACTCATCCGCTACGGGCTCGACTTCAGCAGCAACTCCTGGCTGGAGATCCAGTGGTACCTGTTCGCCGCCACCGTGATGCTGGGCGCCCCCGTGGTGCTGCGCTTCAACGAGCACGTGCGCGTGGACATCATCTACGGCAAGCTCAAGGGCTACGGGCCGGTCTACGTCGACCTCTTCGGCCTCATCTTCTTCCTGCTGCCGGTGATGGGCCTCTTCACCTACCTCACCTGGCCCTTCTTCTGGAACATGTGGGTCACAGGCGAGATGTCGGGCAACATCGGCGGCCTCATCCGCTGGCCCGCCGCGCTGCTGATGCCCGTGGGCTTCGCGGCGATGTTCCTGCAGGGCGTCTCGGAAATCATCAAGCGCATCGCCTACCTGCGCGGCCTGATCGAGATGGACACGCACTACGAGAAGCCGGTGCAGTGACGGGCGCAGTTCTTCGCGCGCCTTCCGCCATCGCCCTCTCCCGCACCGCAGGATAAGTAGAAATGCACATGGAAAATTTCGCCCCGATCATGTTCGCGGGGCTCGTGGTGATCATGCTGATCGGCTTCCCGGTCGCGTTTTCGCTCTCGGCCCTCGGCCTGATCTGCGGTTTCTTCGCCATCGAGATGGGCTGGTTCCCGGCCGGCTTCATGGCCAACCTGCCGCTGAACGTCTTCGGCATCCTGTCGAACGAGACGCTGCTCGCGATTCCGTTCTTCACATTGATGGGAGCCGTACTGGAGAAATGCGGGCTGGCCGAGGACATGCTCGACTCCATGGGCCAGCTCTTCGGCCCGGTGCGCGGCGGCCTCGGCTACTCGGTGATCATCGTGGGCTTCATCCTCGGCGCCATCACCGGCACGGTGGCCGGCCAGGTGATCGCGATGGCGATGATCTCGCTGCCGATCATGATGCGCTACGGCTACGACATGCGCTACTCGACCGGCGTGCTCGCCGCGTCGGGCACCATCACGCAGCTGGTGCCGCCCTCGCTGGTGCTGATCGTCATGGCCGACCAGCTCGGCACCGACGTCGGCCAGATGTACAAGGGCGCCTGGGGTCCGTCGATCCTGCAGGTGCTGATCTTCGCGATCTACACCTTCATGGTCGGGCGCATCCGCCCGCACTTCGTGCCGGGCCTGCCGGCCAGCGCGCGCACGCTCAACGGCTGGGCGCTGTGGGGCAAGTGCCTGCGCGGCATCATTCCCTCGGCCATCCTGATCTTCGCGGTGCTCGGCTCCATGGGCGGCCTGCCCTTCATGGACAAGGCCATCGCCACCCCGACCGAAGCCGGCGCCATGGGCGCGGTGGGCTCGCTGGTCCTCGCGCTGATCCACCGCCGCCTGAACTGGCAGCTGCTGAAGGACGCCATGGAAGGCACCATGCGCCTGACGGCCATGGTGGTGTTCATCCTGATCGGCTCGCGTGTGTTCTCGCTGGTGTTCCAGGGCGTCGACGGCGCCAAGTGGATCGAGCACATGCTGTCGGGCCTGCCCGGCGGCCAGGTCGGCTTCCTGATCGCGGTGAACATCTTCGTGTTCTTCCTCGCGTTCTTCCTCGACTTCTTCGAGATCGCCTTCATCATCCTGCCGCTGCTGGGCCCGGTGGCCCACAAGCTGGGCATCGACATGGTGTGGTTCGGCGTGCTGCTGTGCGTGAACATGCAGACCTCGTTCATGCACCCGCCCTTCGGCTTCGCGCTGTTCTATTTGCGGGGCATAGCGGACACGCTCTTCAAGAACGGGGCGCTACCCAAGAAGGTGGAGTCGCGCGACATCTACCTGGGCGCCGTGCCGTGGGTGGCGATGCAGCTGCTGCTGGTGGCCATCGTGATCTTCTTCCCGCAGACGGTCACCGTGTTCCTCGAGAAGGAAAAGGTCGTCGACATCGACAAGGTCAACCTCGACATGCCGGTGGAAGAGCAGCCCACCTCGCCCGACAACAACGGCGTGAACATGGAAGACCCGTTCGGCAACGAGAAGAAGGACGAGTCCTCCACGCCGCCGCCGTCCACCGATGCGCCGCCGGCTTCCGGTGAAGCCACCAAGCCGTGAGCGACCAAGCCCGCGGCCCCGCTGAAGAACCAAAACAACAAGACAACGACAACAGCCCCGGCGACGAAGCAGCCGGGGCCATCATCGAAAGCCCCGCCTTCCCGCCGCTGCTGCGCACGCTGGCGGTGGTGCTGGTGATCGATCTCTTCGTCTTCGCCGCCTGGAGCCTGCCCTCGCTGCGCACGGCCGACTGGTCAGCCAGTGCGCTGGTGGTGATGGGCATCGCGGCGCTGTGCGTGGTGTGGGTCGGCTACTGGATCGTCTACAGCCGCACCCGGCTCGAAGGCGACGTGCTGGTGCAGACCTGGCTCTGGGACAAGCGCGTGAGCGCGCAGGAAGTGGCGCAGCTCAAGCTGGTGCACATCCGAATGCTGGAACGCGTGATCGCGCCGCGCCTGCTGGTGCGCCGGCGCTTCGGCGGCATGACGTGGTTCCACTCGGCCGACGCAAGCGTGCTCGTCGCCTTCGGCGAGCAGGTGGCGAAGCGCTCGATACCGCCATCGCCGCCGCAGACGTAGCAGCAGCGCCTTATCGGTGGAGCAGCCGCTCCATCGCTTCGCGGATGGCCCGCGGCTTTTCGACACCGTCGCCGCCAGCCGGGCAACTGGCCGGCTGCGCCCTCTCCTTGCCCTTCGGCCCCACCGTGGCGTGGAGCCGCTCGCAGTCGCAGCGCAGCCGCCCCTTCAAAGCCTTGGTGCGCGCATTGCGCAGCTCGGCCACCCAGCACGAATCGCCGCAGCCGCACGAGCGGTATTCGAGCACCTCGCCCGGCGTGTTCCACGGCAGCGTGTAGCTACCCGTGCCGCCGGCGGCCTGGGCGCCCGAAGCGAGCATGGCCATGAACAGCATCGCGGCGAAAGACGGCATTCGGGGCATCGGGCGAGTTCTGGAGTTTGGAGAGCGGAGCATCGACGAAAAAAAGCCCCGCCGATACCGGCAGGGCTTCCATCCTGTTCGAGACGAGGCGCCGTGACGGCGCCGCTGCCTCTTACAGCTTCTGCTGCTGCATGAAGCGGTCGAAGGTGCCTTCGGTGTAGCGGAACCAGGCGTTCTGGTCGGCCAGGAATTTCGACCAGTCGCCGTAGATCTTCTTCCACTCGGGGTTGGTGTTGTTCAGGTCCGAGTAGATCTGCTGGGCCGACTTGAAGGCGGCGTTCATCACGTCCTGCGAGAACGGGCGCAGCTTGGTGCCCGAGCCGACGAGCTGCTTCAGCGCGATCGGGTTCTTGGAGTCGTACTTGGCCGTCATCGTGATGTTGGCGTGCGAGGCAGCCGCCTCGACGATGGCCTTGTACTCGGCCGACAGGCCTTCCCATGCCTTGGTGTTGATGTAGAAGTCCAGCTCGGGGCCGCCTTCCCACCAGCCGGGGTAGTAGTAGAACGGGGCGATCTTGTTGAAGCCCAGCTTCTGGTCGTCGTACGGGCCGACCCACTCCAGGCCGTCCAGCGTGCCCTTCTCGAGCGCGGGGTACAGGTCGGCGCCGGGAATGGATTGCGGGATCACGCCGAAGGGCTCGAGCACCTTGCCGGCGAACGGGTTGGTGCGGAACTTCAGGCCCTTCAGGTCGGCGACCGACTTGATTTCCTTGCGGAACCAGCCGCCCATCTGCGCGCCGGTGTTGCCGCCCGGCAGATTGATGATGTTGTACTTGGCGTAGAAGGCGCGCATCAGCTTCAGGCCGTTGCCTTCGTACATCCAGGCGTTCTGCTGGCGGGTGTTCATGCCGAAGGGCACCGCGCAGCCCAGGCAGAAGGTCGGGTCCTTGCCGTAGAAGTAGTACGGAGCCGTGTGGGCCATTTCGACCGAGGCGTTCTGCACGCCGTCGACCACGCCGAACGCGGGCATCAGCTCGCCACCGGCATGCACGGAAATCTGGAACTTGCCGCCCGTCATGTCGCTGACGCTCTTCGAGAACACCTCTGCGGTGCCGAAGATGGTGTCCAGCGACTTGGGAAAACTCGACGCCAGGCGCCAGCGAACGGTGGCTTGCGCGTGAACCGCGGGGGCGATGCCGGCAGCCAGAACGCCCGCGATGCCGGCGTTTTTGATGAGGGAACGACGATCCATTAGATAGCTCTCCGAGTTCTTTGAAAAAACGAAACGCGGCTTGTGACCGCGTTGGGGACTTTTGTGTAAGTCCCGGGGATTGTAAAAACGCGCTTACACGCCCCGGGGCGGGTTTACCCTGCGCTGTTGCTGCTGCCGCGAACGAAGCGCTCGCGGATCGACGCCTCGATGCCGATCGCGTCCAGCCCGATCGATGCGAGCAGCTTCGCCGGATCGCCATGCTCGATGAAGCGGTCGGGCAGGCCCAGCTGCAGCACCGGCTTGTGCACGCCGGCCGCCTGCAGCGCCTCGAGCACCGCGCTGCCCGCGCCGCCCATGAGCGCGCCCTCTTCCAGCGTGACGATGGCATCGTGCGTGCCCGCCACCTTCAGCAGCAGCTCGACGTCGAGCGGCTTGGCCCAGCGCATGTTCACCACCGTGGCGTCTAGCGACTCCGCTGCCGTGAAAGCCGGATACAGCAGCGTGCCGAAGGCCAGGATGGCGATGCGCTGGCCCTCGCGGCGGATCTCGCCCTTGCCGAAGGGCAGCGCGTCGAGCGTGAGGTGCGGCGCGACGCCGGCGCCCGAGCCGCGCGGATAGCGCACGGCCACGGGATGGTTCTGCTCGTAGGCGCTGGTCAGCAGCTGGCGGGTTTCGCGCTCGTCGGCCGGGCAGGCGATGCTCATGTTCGGAATGCAGCGCAGGAACGGGATGTCGTAAGCGCCCGCATGCGTCGCGCCGTCGGCGCCCACCAGGCCCGCGCGGTCGAGCGCGAACACCACGGGCAGGTTCTGGATGGCGACGTCGTGGATCAGCTGGTCATAGGCGCGCTGCAGGAAGGTCGAGTAGATCGCGACCACCGGCTTCAGCCCTTCGCAGGCCAGGCCGGCCGCGAAGGTCACGGCGTGCTGCTCGGCGATGCCGACGTCGTAGTAGCGATCGGGAAAGCGCTTCTCGAACTCGACGAGGCCCGAGCCCTCGCGCATCGCGGGCGTGATGCCCACGAGACGGCCGTCTGCGGCGGCGGTGTCGCACAGCCATTGGCCGAACACCTGCGTGAAGCTCTGCTTGGGCGCCGAGGCCGGCTTGACAAGCCCCACCTGCGGATCGAACTTGCCCGGGCCGTGGTAGGCCACCGGATCGGCCTCGGCCAGCTTGTAGCCCTGTCCCTTCTTCGTGACCACGTGCAGGAACTGCGGACCGTCGAGGTGCTTGAGGTTCTCGAGCGTGGGCACCAGCGAGTCGAGGTCGTGGCCGTCGATCGGGCCGACGTAGTTGAAGCCGAACTGCTCGAACAGCGTGGCCGGCACGAC
>Ga0310813_10002427_pt1 | contig 11293 bp, 11 predicted proteins | sample YN3metagenome_FD_203086 | JGI IMG/M metagenome (GOLD analysis project Ga0310813, IMG submission 203086) | Soil microbial communities from experimental microcosm in Duke University, North Carolina, United States - YN3 | ecosystem: Engineered > Artificial ecosystem > Soil microcosm > Unclassified... | reverse complement strand
TCAGCTCGTTGCCCCCCAGCAGCCAGTCGGCCACCAGGAGATGTTCCGACCGCTCATCGGCATGCTGCGGGGCTCCGAGGCGACCCTCGAGCTCCTTGCGGGTCTTCCAGTAATTCCGGATCTCGATGGCCGGGTTGAAGTCGGCCCAGGACGTGCCCGAGGATTCCCAGGAGGCATCCGCGCCCTGCACCGACACCAGCGCGTCATCGTGGAAGACGAGTTCGACCATCGTCGGCGCCGGCGAAGACCAGAGGAAGCCGCAGTTCACGCTCCAGCGAAGACCGTCCGCGCCGCCGACTTCCCGCCACCGGTAGGCGGGACGCTCCGGGTCGAGGCCCAGCGCCTCGGCCGCGTCCCGGATCGTGGAGCCGAGCCGCAGGCTCGCCGCCCCCAGAGGAATCCAACCCTCGCGAAGGGCGTGCGTGACGGGATCGGCCGGCTCGGGCATGCGCCCGATTGTAGTGTCCCGCCGACGTAACGACCAGCCGGCGCCGCGACTCAGCCCTGTAGTCCATCGACAGGAGAACTCCATGCCGAGACGCCAGAGCCGCAGGCCCGTCCGATACGCCGTGGTGGGACTGGGGCACATCGCCCAGAACGCCGTCCTGCCCGCCTTCAAGCACGCCCGGAACTCCGAGCTCGCCGCGATCGTCTCGGGCGACCCCGCCAAGCGGAAGGCCCTGGCGCGGCAATACGGGATCACGCGGACCAGCGACTACGAAGGCTACGACGCGCTCCTCCGGAGCGGCGAGATCGACGCGGTCTACATCGCCCTCCCCAACGACCTGCACCGCGACTTCGCCGTCCGGGCCGCGAAGGCCGGCGTCCACATCCTCTGTGAAAAGCCCCTGGCGGTGACGGAGAGCGACTGCCGCGCCATGATCGAGGCCGCACGCCGGCACCGCGTGCTCCTCATGACCGCGTACCGGCTGCACTTCGACCCCGCGAACCTGGATGCGATCGAGCGCATCCGAGCGGGCGAGCTGGGCGATCCGCGGGTCTTCAACTCCACGTTCACCATGCAGGTCGCCGACGGAAACATCCGCGTCCGGAAGGAGCGCGGCGGCGGCCCGCTCTACGACATCGGCGTGTACTGCATCAACGCCGCCCGCTACCTCTTCGGGGACGAACCCACCGAGGTCGTCGCGGTGGCGGACCGGAAGAAGGAGAAACGCTTCCGGGAAGTCCCGGAGACCGTGAGCGCCACGATGCGCTTCCCCGGCGCCCGGCTGGCGAGCTTCGTAACCAGCTTCGGCGCGGCCGACATGGGCCGCTTCGAGGTCGTCGGCACCAAAGGCAGTCTCGAGCTCGACCCCGCGTTCGAGTACGCCGGGGGCCTGCGGGAGCACGTCAAGGGCCGGCGCGGGACCAAGTCGCGCGCGTTCTCCAAGCACGACCAGTTCGCAGCCGAACTGATCTACTTCTCACGCTGCATCCAGAAGGGCAAGGAACCCGTGCCCTCCGGCCGCGAAGGTCTGGCGGACGTCCGGATCATCCGGGCGATGATGCGCTCGATCCGCGACGGGCGCCCGGTGAAGGTGTCGAACGAGCGTTCACGGCGCCGTCCCAGCGGGTCCCTTCGAATCGTCCGCCCGCCCGTCCGGAAGCCCAAGGTCTATCGGGCACCCTCGCCGCATCCCGATTAGGCGCCGTCCGGGCCGGCAGCGTATTTCACATTCACGATCTTATGAATTCGTCGGATTAGAAGTACGCGTGCAGGCCGATCCCGGCGTAGTCGACGCGCTCCCGGTAGAACTGCCCGTTCGGGTTGTAGCCGTGGTAGTACTCCAGCAGGATCTGGATCCGGCGGCGGGTCTTCCTGGGGTTCAGAAACTCGATGCCCGCCCGGAGGCTGACGTTCGCGTGCCAGGAGGTCTCCTGGTGCTCCTGCACGTCGACGGCGACCAGCGGCGACACTCCGTCCCCGAAGAGTCCCGGACCGGCGAACCACTCGACCCCTTCCTGGGCGCTCCAGCGATCGAGGTCGGGGGGCTCGCGATGGAGCAGCGCGGAGGCCCCGGCGTAAAGGCGGAACGCGCCCGCCTGGTAGGACGCCCGCAGGTCGACAGCCTCGTAGCTGAGATTGATGCGCTGCGTCGGCGTGTCCAGGAGGAATTCGTCGCCGAGGTGCGAGCTCTGGTGGAGCACGGACGTCCTCAGCGAGACGGGTCCCTTGCGGTACTCCAGCGGCAGCGCCAGGCGGTAGTCGGCGTTCACGAGGTCGTGGGACAGCGCGTCCAGGTTGAACAGGGCGAAGATCGCCGGCTCGAGGCCGAACGTGAACTCTCCCGCGTCCCGGGGTCGGTACGCTACGAGGTTGAAGATCTCCCCCAGGCTGACGACCCCCGCGTTGCTTAGCTTGGGAAAGTCCGAGCGCCAGAAGCGCTGGTACCCCATCGAGAAGTGCGCCCAGCGGGGGTCCGCCAGGAGGGGCGAGAAGAGGCGGTCCTCGGGAAAGGCCTCCCACATCGGTCGGGACTCCTTCTCCAGAGTCGGCAGGGGCGCGCCCGGGGAAGGTCGGCCGCCGGGCGATTCTTCGACGACGACGTCCCGGACGCCGGCGATGCGGGAGAGGGCCGCGACCGCTTTGTCCCGGTCCCGGCCCTTCAGGTCCGCGGCCTGGAGATGGATCACGCCGTCGCGGACCTCGACGCTGGCCTTGCTGCCGGGGAATTCGCGCTCGAGGACCGCCGTCGCGTATCCGGCGATGAAGGCGTCGTCCGCGGACGCGACGGCTAGAGCCAGGATGATGGCAACGCCGGGAACACCCATCGACCCTCCCGCGGCGTCACTCGCCGCCTTCCTTCATGGTAATGCGGCGGCGCCGCGGGAGGAAAGGGGGATCGGTCGGATTTATGGATTCGCGGTCTTCGTATCGACCCCGGCCGCGTGGTCGGGCAGGACCAGCTTCATGCCGATCTGCAGCGTGTTCGGATCCGAGATCCGTTCCTGGTTCGCATCGTAGATCCGCTCGTAATGACGCGGCGTGTTGTAGACCTTCACCGAAATCCCGTACAGGGTGTCGCCCTGGACGACGGTGTACATCCGCTGGCCGCCGGGGAGCGTCTCGATGAGACACTTCTTGGGCTGGACCGGCGCGGCAGGCTTCTCCACCTCCGGCTTCGGCGCGGCGGCCTCGGCCTTCGCCGTCGGGACCTCCGCGGGCGGCGCGGCCGGCGACGGGCAGATCACGGGCGCGTCGCTCCGTCCGGGCACGATGGTTCCCGCCGCGACCATCGGCGGCGGCAGGACGGCCTGCGGCGTCGCGGACACGGACAGGGGGGCGTCTTCCCGGCGAAGGGAGCTCTGATCGACGGCGATCCAGATGGCGACCGCCACGAGGCAGGCCGCGGCAAAACCGATCTTCAGCGGAGTGGTCAGCATCCTAATACCCTCACATTTAGCTGTTCCCGCTGAAGATATCGGCTGGAGTCCCGGCGCTCCTGCAGTGTTACTTCGCTTCGATGCAGTAAAGGTGCTTCGACCCGCGCAGGAAGAGCTGCTTCCCCACCGCGACCGGAGAGGCGTCGATTCCTTCGTCGAGCTTGTTCCGCGCCAGCACCTCGAAGGACGCCCCCTGCTTGAGGACCAGGACCGTTCCTTCGCGGCCGGCGACGTAGATCTTCCCCGCGGCCGCCATCAGGGACGAGTAGATGGTGTCGATGTCGGGCAGGCGCTCGGGGCCGTACTTCACGTCGCCGGTCCTGGCATCCACGCACATCAGGATGCCCTGGCGTTCCTTCGTGTAGTACAGAAGGCCGTCGCTCAGCACGGGCGACGCCACATAGGGGGCCGCGTCCGTGCGCTTCCAGACCGGCTGGCCCGTCACGTCGCCCTTCGAATCGAGCCGGATCGCGACGACCGCGTAGCCTTTGTAGCCGGTCATGCAGTAGACGGTGCCGTCCTGCGCCACCGGCATCGCGATCGGGTTCATCACCTGGCCGCCGCATTCCCAGAGCAGCTTCCCGCTCGCCAGGTCGTAGCTGCGGGTCCGCTTGGCGCCGTTCACGACGACCTGCGTCGTCCCGCCCGCGTCGACGACCAGCGGCGTGGTCCAGGTGGTCCCCTCGTCCCGCGCCTGGCGCCACTTTTCCTCGCCGCTGGACGCATCCAGTCGGACGATGAACGACCCGCCCTCGTGATCCCAGTTCACGAGAACCGAATCGCCGTGAAGCACCGGCGAGATTCCTTCGCCGAACCCGATCTTGATCTTCATGGCGCCCAGCTCGCGCTTCCAGAGCGGGTTGCCGTCGAGGTCGAAGCAGAAAATCCCGCGGGAGCCGAACGACGCGATGAGCCGCTTACCGTCGGTGGCCGGCGACGCGGAGGCGAACCCGTGCGACTTGTGATGGCCCTCGTGCGGGACGGCCTCGGCCGCCGTGCGGCGCCAGAGAGTCTTGCCGCTGCCTCGGTCGAGGCAGAAGACCTCGAACTTGTGGATCGTGCTCGGGGCCGAGGTGGACATCCCCTGGGAGCCGGCGGGCGGGGGCGCCGGGGGCGTGTCCTTGGCGCCGGCGGGCTTGATCCCGGTGTCGATCGCCGTGAGGACGAACAGCTTGTCGCCCCAGACGACCGGCGTGGCGGACCCGACGCCGGGCACCTCCACCTTCCAGCGGAGGTTTTTGGATTCGCTCCATTCGAGCGGCGGGTCGCCCTTGGGGGCGACGCCGTTGGCCAGAGGCCCGCGCCAATGGGGCCAGTTGTTCAAGCGCTCGGGGTCGCCGTCGTCGCCGAACGCGGGCCGCGCCAGGAGCAGGAGCGCGGCCGCCGCGAAGGTCTTGCGCATCCGCCTTCTTAACGACGGAGCGCCGCCCGAAGTTTGGGCGCTAGGCCGCGGAGCGCAGTCCGAAGCCCCCACCCGGGAGCAGGACCCAGCGGTCCGCCTGGTTCACGGCCGGCAGCAGCTTGAGCCGCGGCCTTCTGGACACTCGTCTCGGTTTCTTCGACATGGTCGCCTCCCACCTTTCCCCACCCTCCTGGGGGGGCTGTTCGAATTGATCCAGACCCGGCAGGATCGTCACACCAAAATTCAAAACGGAAATCCATTGCCCGCGAACCGTAACGCGGAGCCTTTCGGATGGCTCAACCATTGCGATGGCTCAACCATATGGACGACGGATGAGGTGGACGATGAAGGCCTTCATGGCGATGGCGGCGGGCATCCTGCTCCTGGCGGCCTGTTCGAACCATGCGACCTACTCGCACCACGGCCAGACGGCCCGCGCGGCGACTCCCAGCGGGCGCGTCGCCGACCCGGTCTGCGGGATGGAGATCGACCCCAAGAGCGCTCCCCGCGAGGAATACCAGGGGAAGATGTTCTACTTCTGCTCCGAAGGCTGCGAAAATGAGTTCAAGATGTCGCCGGCGGCCTACGTTCGTCCGCCGTCTCGCGACACGGACGTTCCCGTGAAATAAACGCGCCGGTCCCTGCCGACCGGCCCGCCTGCCCCCTTATGCTCTCCATGGCGCAAGGGGGCAGGTTTCTTTTTATCGCCGCAACGACCCCCCGTAGATCCGGCCCAGCGCGGCTTCCACCCGGTCCGCCAGGAATTCGTTCCCGGCCGCGTTGGGATGGAGCCCGTCGTCGCTGAGTTTGCGGCCCGTCCCCGACGCGAGCGGCGCGAAGATGGGGCTGAAGAAGACGAGCTGGCGGATCGCGCCGTCGTGGATGAGTTCCAGGTCGTGCTCGCGCGCCAGTTCCCGGTCGAGGCCCGCGAAGCGGTCCGTGATGAAGCCGCGCGGGATCTCGAAAAGCAGCACCTCGGCGCCCGCCTCGCGCGCCCCGCGGATCATCGCCTCGAGATTGGCCTTCGCTTCGGCGCGGCTCTTCCCCTTGATCGAATCGTGGCCGCCGATCTCGATGATCACCAGCTGCGGCTGCAGCGCCAGGGTCTTCGGAAAGATCCGGAGGCCCTCGCCCGAGGTGATCCCGCCGACCGCGTGGTCGACGACAGGAACCCGGAGGCGTCGCTCCAGGACGCGCGGATAGCCCATCGAGGTCAGGCTGTCCCCCGTGCAGACGATCGGCCGGCCGTCCAGGACGGGACGGCGGCTCGTGTAGCCGACGCCGACCCAGCTCCATGCCATCCAGATCCAGGCCGGAAGGAGACAGAGCCCCGCGATCGTTGCCGCGCTCGCCAATGCCGGCCGCCGCTGCCGGAGGAAATCCAGCGTCGCGGCCGCGAGGGTCAGCAATCCGAGCACGACCAGGGCGGGCGGCCAGTCCATCCGCTTGCCCAGGACGATGCCGACGCAAAGGCCGAGGGCCGGCCAGGCCGCCTTGCCGCGCCGGCGGCGGACGGCGGCGATGACGAACCAGCAGAGGATCATCCAGGGCAGCCAGGCCGGAAAGACGAGCAGAGAGGCGGCCAGGAACGGATAGAACACGAGGCGCGGCAGGACGACGGAGGCGATCCTCACCCATCGATCGCTCATGCCCTATTAGACGCCCCTGTCCCTCCCGGGTTGAACGCGATTCCGTGAATGCCTATTATGCGACTCGGAGCAGTACCCCATGAAGGACGTCCCTGAATCCTCCCGTCCGACCCCGACCTCCCTCGGCAACGACGAGATCGCCCGCGCCCTGGACGAAGCCGCCGACCTCCTCGAGCAGAGGGACTCCAATCCGTTCCGGATCCGCGCGTTCCGCCGCGCCGCCCAGAGCGTCCGCGAGTGCCGGGACAACGTCGCCGAGCTCACGCGGGAGATCGGCCCCGCGGCGCTGCAGCGCATCCCGGGCATCGGCTCCTCGCTGGCCGCCGTCATCGACGACTTCGTGCGGTCGGGGGGCGGGCAGATCCGTTACCGCCGCCTGGGCGACATCAACCCCATGACGGTGCTGACGTCGCTGCCGGGGATCGGCGAGGTCCTGGCCCGGCGGATCCTCGAGCAGCTCCACATCCACGACCTCGAAGACCTGGAGCTGGCGATCTACGAAGGCCGCCTGGAGCAGGTGGAGGGCTTCGGGACACGGCGGACGACGGCGCTCCGCCAGATGATCAACTCCATGCTTGGCCGGCGCCTGCAGCAGCGCTCCCGAGACCTGGGCGCCCGCTATCAGATCGATCGGCCGCCCGTGGAGCTCCTCCTGAAGGTCGACGCCGAGTACCGGCGCCGGGCCGACGCGAACGAGCTGCCCCGGATCGCCCCGCGGCGCTTCAACCCGGAAGGGCTCGCCTGGCTCCCGATCCTCGAGACCCGCGAGAGCGGCTGGACCGCCCGCGCGCTCTTCTCGAACACGGCCCAGGCCCACGCGCTCGGCCGCACGCGGGACTGGGTGGTGATCTTCTTCGAGCGGGCCGGCGAGACGCACCAGTGCACGGTCGTGACGGAAACGCGCGGCCCTCGAAAGGGGCAGCGGGTGGTCCGGGGCCGGGAGAACGAAGGCGCGACGGATTAGGGTTCAGCGGCCGGACCGGTTCAAGACATCCTCCAATCGCTCCCGCGGATCACCCAGATAGCCGTATGCTCGAAGGTAATTCTGCTCCTCCCGAGTAAGCGGCCACCCGATTTCCGAGAGGGCCAGAAGAAGTTCATCGACAACCACCCCGTCCAGATAGGCCGTACCATCGTCAAGAAAGCCGAACCGACCGCTTGCATATTCCTTTTTCATCAGCTCCCGAAGGACGCGGCCGAACCATGCGGGCCGCCGCTCAAGCCCAACCCGGATGGCCCATTTGAAGTGGGGCCACCACTCCCCAAGGAGGGCGTTTTCCGCCATCTCCTCCCACGTCCCATCTGCGAATGCCCTTAGCCGGACGAGCGCTGTTTTCGGATCCGCGGGTCGCCCTTCAAAGCGGTGATAGTCCCATCCCGGCTTGGTTTCGAGGATGGCCATCGCTTCCGGGTCCGGCCAGAAGGAGAGCGCCTCCATGGCCGGACAATCCCCGGCTCGCGCGAGTTCCCTGTAGAGTTTGCGGTGAATCCCTGCCGGATCGCCTTGGACGAGGACGTCTTCGGCGAGAAGACGGATCTCAGGATCCGTGTCTCGACAGAGACGAAGGAGGATCGATTCCGTGTCGCCGATGCCCGCCATCGCAAGATGTCCGAGCATTCGGATCGCGCGAGGACGCTCCCAAGGGGAACTCCTATGGTCCTGAGCGACTTCCGGGGCCCAAGAATCGGCGAGCTCCGGGTAGCCCAGAGCAAAAAGGCGGAGCTCCGTCTCGCCCGAGGCAAACTCACGGGCCAATCGACTGCTCGGCCCCCAGCACATGTACATCGTCCCCGGCTTCAGCTCCCGGCTGGGATCGTGCTGTTCCTCATAGCGTCTCATCCATGCCGACCGCATTCGGGCCAGCGCGGCTTCCCCACGCGCGCGACTCCCGGGGTCCAGCGGGTCCTGGCGAAGTTGCGGCGGCGGCTTTCGGGGCTGACGGGGGACGTCGTCCGCCCCACGATCGGCCAACGTGGGAAGGAACACGGCTGCCGCGGCGACCAGGAGAAGCCCGGGCCAGGACAATTTAAGAACACGCCGCCAAGTCATGAGCTTAGGAACGGGCCGAGGGGAAGGAGGTTCATCTGCCTCATCCGCTCTTTTTGAGCCCAGGCCGAGTACAATCTCCCCATGAGCCGGGCGTTCATGAAGGAGTCGGAGCAGGCCGAGCCGCGCTGTCCCGAGTGCGGGGCGCTCGGCACGGAAGTGACTCTCGTGACCCTCAAAGGTCACCTGGAGGAAGACGACGCCTCGTCGCTGGGCGCGAAGGCCTACTACTGCGTGAACTCCGGCTGCCACACCGCCTACTTCAACGCCTGGGGCGTCTCGGTCCCCTTCGAGCGGATGACCCGGACCGCGTACCCCAAGGACCCGGAAGCCCCGATCTGCCCCTGCTTCGGCATGTACGTGTCCGAGGTGGTCGAGGACGCCCGCGAGGGAAAGCGGGAGCGGATCCGCGACCTGGCCACGAAGTCGCAGGGCCCGCAGGCGCGCTGCCAGGAGACCTGCCCCGACGGAACCACCTGCCTTCCGCGCGTCCTCAGGCTATTCCGCGAGACCTTCGAAGCGCGCTAACACAATAGACGCTGCGTTTTGTTACAGCCGTCTACGCGATGATCTCTTTGACCACGCTGCCTTCCACGTCGGTGAGACGGAAGGGACGGCCCGCGTACTGATACGTGAGGCGCTCGTGGTCGAGGCCGAGCAGGTGCAGGATCGTCGCGTGCAGGTCGTGCATGTGGACCCGGTTCTCCACCGCCTGGTGGCCGAACTCGTCGGTCGCGCCGTGCGCGAAGCCGCGCTTGACGCCGCCGCCGGCGAGCCAGACCGTGAAGCCGCCGGGATTGTGGTCGCGACCCGTGCCGTTCTTCTCGGCGTAGGGGGTGCGGCCGAACTCGCCGCCCCACCACACCAGCGTGTCCTCGAGGAGGCCGCGCTGTTTGAGGTCCGCCAGCAAGCCCGAAATGGGACGGTCCACCGCGCGGGCGTGGTCGCCGTGCTTGGGCAGGTTGCTGTGCTGGTCCCACGCGGGATTCGCGCTGTTGTCGCCGTAGGTGACCTGGACGAAGCGCACGCCCGACTCGCAGAGGCGCCGCGCCATCAGGCATTCGCGGCCGAAGGTATCGGTCTCCTTCTGCCCGATGCCGTACATGGCGAGCGTCGCCTTGGATTCCTTCGAGAGGTCGAGCACGTCCGGCGCGTTCCCCTGCATGCGCCAGGCGAGCTCGTAGGAGTTCGCCACCGCCTCGTACTCCGTGTCGCCGGCATTGGCCTTGAGCTGTTCCGCGTTGAGGTCGCGGATCAGGTCGAACTCCTTCGCCCGCTCGGCCGGCGCCTGCGGGTTGTTCAGGTTGCGGATCGTCGCCTCCGACGCCGGGGCGCCGGCCCGGCCGAGCCCCGTGCCCTGGTAGACCGGCGGGAGGAACGCGTTGCCGTAGTTGCGCGCGCCGCCGTTCCCGGACGACGGCGCGATCGAGACGAAGCCCGGGAGGTTCTGGTTCTCCGTCCCAAGCCCGTAGAGCACCCAGGAGCCCATCGAGGGCCGGATGAAGGTGGTCGAGCCGCAGTGCAGGAAGAGGGTGGACGGCCCGTGCGCGACGCCCTCGGTGTGCACCGAGTGGATGAAGCACAGGTCGTCGACGTGCTGGTTGATCTCCGGAAACAACGCCGAGCCCCAGCGGCCCGACTGTCCGTACTGCGAGAACTTCCACATCGGCTTGAAGATGCGCTGGGAGGATTTCTGCTTCTGCCCGCTGTTGGCGATCTGACGCGCGTCGTCGAAGCTGAACATCTTCCCGTCCTGCTGGAAGAGCAGCGGCTTGTAGTCGTACGAGTCGACGTGGCTGACGCCGCCCTGCATGAAGAGGAAGATCACCCGCTTGGCCTTGGGGGCGAAGTGCGCCAGCTTCGGCGCCAGGGGGTCGACGTTCGCCGCAAAGGCCCGACCGGCCCCCATGCCCGCGAACGCGAGGGCGCCGAACCCGCAGGCGCTGTCCTGAAGGAAGCGGCGACGGCTCATCAAGTCCACGCTTCGATCTCCTCTAATTGACGTAGCGGAAGTCGGCCGACGCGAAGAGCGCGTGCAGGACCGAGGTCCAGCCCGGCTCCCCCGGGGACGCCGCCAGGTGGCGGAGCGCGACCGCGGCCTCCCCCTCGCTCGGGGGCCGGCCCAGCGCGAGACGCCACGCGCGGACCAGCCGGGCCCGGTCGTCGTCGTGGCGCTCCGCGAGCAATCGCTTCGCCGCGTGGCGCGCCTGGTCCAGCACGAAGGCGTTATTCATCAGATAAAGGGCCTGCGGGGCGACCGTGCTGGCGTTGCGGCGGCCCGTCGTCACGCTCGCGTCGGCGAAGTCGAAGACCTCGAAGATCTCGGCCAGCGCGTTCCGGAACACCGGCAGGTAGACGCTCCGCTGCAGGCTCGTCGCCTTGAAGCCGTAGTCGGACGCGAGGGACGCGGGATAGCTCGGCCCGTTGGGCGGGTCGAGCTTCAGCTGGCCGCTCACCAAGAGCAGCGTGTCGCGCAGGCACTCGGCGTCCAGGCGGCGCCGGTTGGCCCCGCGGAGCAAGCGGTTCTCGGGATCCGACTCCGGGGCCTTCGTCGCGCTCAGCGCGGCCATCCGGTACGTATTCGACAGCACGATCTGCCGGACCAGCTTCTTCACGGACCAGCCGTCCTCGACGAAGCGGACGGCGAGGTGGTCGAGCAGTTCCGGGTGCGACGGCGTTTCTCCGGTGGTGCCGAAGTTGTCCGTGCTGCGCACCAGGCCCGCGCCGAAGAGCCAGTGCCAGGCGCGGTTGACCATCACGCGGGCGCTGAGCGGGTTGTCGCGGCTCGCGACCCAGTCGGCCAGTTCCCGC
>Ga0310813_10002426_pt1 | contig 11298 bp, 5 predicted proteins | sample YN3metagenome_FD_203086 | JGI IMG/M metagenome (GOLD analysis project Ga0310813, IMG submission 203086) | Soil microbial communities from experimental microcosm in Duke University, North Carolina, United States - YN3 | ecosystem: Engineered > Artificial ecosystem > Soil microcosm > Unclassified ... | reverse complement strand
GTATAGGCCCCGGCCGCGTCCGCGACGCCCGCGCCGACCGGCGTGGCGCCGGCGAACAGCTGCACGGCCGCGTTCGGCTCCGTGGTCCCGGAGATCGACAGCGTGCGGAGGGTCGTGATGCCGTCCGTGGAGCTCGCGCCGTCATCGCTGGCCGCGTCGAGCGTCGGCGCCGGCGGGGCGATCGGCGGCGTGGTGTCGATCGTCACCGCGAGGCCTCCCGACGGCGCGCTCAGGTTTCCCGCCAGGTCGCGGGCGTCCGCCGTGACGGCGTGGAGTCCGGGGCTCAGCGGCCCGGCCACAATCGTCCAGGCGCCCCCCGCGGCCACCGTGCTCCCCGCGGAGACGCCGTCGACGAAGAGTCGCACGGTCGCTCCCGCCTCGGCCGTGCCGGAGAACGACAGCGTGGTCAACTTGGTGAGGTTGTCGGAATTGCTCGCACCCGTGTCGCTCGCCGGATCGAGATCCGGAACCGATGGCGCGGACGGCAGCGTGGCATCGATCGTCACGCTTAACGGGGCGGAGGCGGCACCGACGTTCCCCGACGCGTCGGTCGCGCGCGCGGTGATCGAGTGGACGCCCGCGCTCAGCGGCCCGGCCGTGAGGGTCCAGGTGCCGCCGGACGCGAGGGTACTGAGGCCCGCGACGCCGTCGACGAAGAGCTGGACCGTCGCTCCCGCTTCCGCGCTGCCGGAGAAGGACAAGGTGTTGAGACTCGTGACATTGTCCGTGCTGCTCACGCCGCTGTCGCTGGCCGCGTCGAGATCGGGAACGGAGGGCGCCGCCGGGGCCGTCACGTCGACCGTGACCGTCAGCGGAGCGGAGGCGACACTGAGGTTCCCGGCCGCATCCGTGGCGGTCGCGGTGATGACGTGACCGCCTTCGCTGAGGCCGTTGGCATTGAGGGTCCAGGTGGTGCCGGCGATGGTCGCGAGCGCGGCCGGCGCGCCGTCCACCAGCAGTCGCACGGTGGATCCGGCCTCCGCCGTGCCCGAGAAGGACAGGGTCGTCAACTTCGTCAGGTTGTCGCTGCTGCTCGTCCCCGTATCACTGACGGCGTCGAGATCGGGCGCGGAGGGCGCGGCCGGCGCGCTGAGATCGATCGTGACCGACAGCGGCACGGAGGGCGAGCTCGCATTCCCCGCGGGGTCGATCGCGACGGCCGTGATGGCGTGGACGCCTTCCGTCAGCGACGACGCGCTCAGGGTCCAGGCGCCGCCGGCCGCGGTCGTCGTGGCAGCGCCCACCCCGTCGACGAAGAGCTGGACCGTCGCGCCCGTCTCGGCCGTCCCGCTGAAGGAGAGCGTCGTCAGGTTCGTGACATTGTCGGTGTTGCTGGCGCCGCTGTCGCTCCCCGGGGCGAGGTCGGGGGCGGACGGGGCGGCGGGCGCCGTGCTGTCAATCGTGACGGAAAGCGCGGTCGAGGCGACTCCCTGGTTTCCGGCGGCGTCGGTGGCGAGGGAACTGATGCTGTGGACGCCGGCGGAGAGCGACGGGGCGACGATCGTCCAGGCGCCTCCGCCATTCGCGGTGGTGGTCGACCCTCCGACCCCGTCGACGACTAGCTGGACCGTGGCGCCGGCCTCGGCCGTGCCGTTGAAGGTGAGGGTCGTCAGCTTGGTAATGTTGTCCGAGTTGCTCGTGCCCGTATCGCTGGCGGGATCGAGGTCGGGCGTCGAGGGCGCCGCCGGGGCCGTGGTATCGATCGTGACCGGCAGCGCGGCGGAAAGCGGTCCCAGGTTTCCGGCGTCGTCGCGGGCCTGCGCGCGAATCTGGTGGAGGCCCGGGCTCAGCGACGGGGCGACCAGAGTCCAGGTTCCTCCGACTGCCGTGGTCGAGGCCCCGCCGACGCCGTCGACGAAGAGCTGGATGCTTGCGCCGGCCTCGGCCGTGCCGTTGAAGGTGAGCGTGGTGAGGTTCGTCAGGTTGTCGGAATTGCTCGAGCCGCTGTCGCTGCTGGGGTCCAGGTCCGGCACGGAGGGCGCGGCGGGGGCGCTGGTGTCGATCGTGACGCTCAATCCTGCGGAAGGAGCGCTGGCGTTTCCGGCCGCATCCCCTGCCGTGGCCGTGAACGAATACGTCCCTTGCGCCAGGGGCGAGGAGGCCACCGTATAGGTGCCGCCAGCGGTCGCGGTGGCGCTCCCGACCGGGGCTCCGTTAGCCAGAAGCGTCACGATCGATCCGGCTTCCGCGGTACCCGTGAACACCGGCGAAGTCGCCGACGTGAGGTTGTCGGTGGAGCTGGCTCCGGTGTCGCTGCCGGCGCTGAGGTCGGGGACGGACGGGATTGTCGGCGGCGTCGTGTCGATCGTGACCGAGAGCGGGCCGGAGAGAGGGCTGACGTTGCCGGCAGCGTCGGTGGCGCGGGCCGTGATCGAATGAACGCCTTCCGCGAGGGAGGTGACGACAATCGTCCAATTGCCGCCGGCCGCCACGGTGGTTCCCGCAGGGACGGCGCCCACGAAGAGCTGAACGGTCGAGCCTGCTTCTGCGGTGCCGGTGAAGCTGAGGGTCGTCAGGCTGGTGAGATTGTCGGAATTGCTCGTGCCGCTGTCGCTGGCCGGGGCGAGATCGGGAACGGACGGCGCCAGGGGAGCGGTCACGTCGATGGTTACCGTGAGGCCGGCGGAGAGGCCGCTGGAGTTTCCAACCGCGTCGGTGGCCCGAGCTTGGATCAAGCGAGGCCCCGCGGCCAGCGGGCCTGCCGTGAGGGTCCAGATGCCGCCGGTCGCGGTAGTGCTGAGACCCGCCACGCCGTCGACGAAGAGCTGGACCGTGGCGCCGGCCTCGGCCGTCCCGGAGAAGGAAAGGGTCGTCAGCTTGGTGATGTCGTCGGTCGCGCTGCTTCCTGTGTCGAAGGCGGCGTCCAGATCGGGTGTCGAAATCGCGGGCGGCTGCGTGTCGACGACGACGTCCGCCGAGATGCCGCTGAAGGGGCCGGTGTTTCCGGCGACGTCGACGGCCTGCGCCTGATACCGGTAGGTTCCCTGCGGCAGGAGATTCTGGTTGACCGAGGTCCCCGTCACGAGGCCCGGAAGAAGCGCGAACGGGGCTCCATTGATCGAGCGCTGGACGTTGTAGCCCGCGATGCCGGAGCCGCCGTCCGTCGCGGCCGTCCAGGACACGACGAAGGTGCCGGCGTTCGGATTCGGCGCGCCCGCCGGCGTTCCCGGGAGCCCCGGGGCCGTGGTGTCGATCGTCAACGGGAAGGCGGCCGACGCCCCGCTCGTATTCCCCGCGACGTCTATGGCAACCACGTGCACCAGGTGGCCGCCCTCGGAGAGCGCCGACGAGGTGATGCTCCAGGTTCCGCTTCCGTTGGCCGTGGAGGTGCCGAGGATGGTCGCGCCCTGGAGCAGCGTGACGCCGGCGCCGGGCTCCGTCGTCCCCGTGAAGGTGGGGCTCGTGACGTTGGTAATCCCGTCGGAATTGCTCGACCCGCTGTCGCTGGCCGCGAGGAGCAACGGGGCGGGAGGGACGGCGATGGCCGTGTCGATCGTGACCGACGTGTTTCCGGACGAAGCGCTCGCATTCCCCGCCGTGTCGGTCGCCTTAACCGAGAAGGCATAGACTCCGTCGGCCAGGGGACCCGAGACCGTCACGGTGTAGGCGCCCGCGCCATTGGCGAGAGCCGTCCCGACCACGCTCGCCCCCGCGAAAAGGGTGACCGTCGAGTTTGCTTCGGCCGTGCCGGTAAACGTGGGCGCGTTCACGTTGGTGATGCGGTCCGAGTTGCTGACGCCGCTGTCGCTGGCCGCCGTCAACGTCGGCGCCGCCGGAGTCCCGGGCGCCGTCGTGTCGATCGTCACCGTCGTCCCGGTGGAAAATGCGCTGGCGTTGCCCGCGATGTCGGTGGCGAAGACCGTGAAACTGTAGGTGCCCGCCGCGAGCGACGAGGAGCTGACGGAGTAGCTCCCCGCGCCGTTCGCCGTCGTAGTTCCCACGGGGGTGGCATCGGCGAAGAGGCTTACGATCGCACCCGCCTCCGTCGTTCCCGTAAAGGCCGGCGCGGTCACGTTCGTAATGCCGTCGGAGTTGCTGGAGCCGCTGTCGCTGGCGGCGCTCAGGGTCGGCGCGAGGGGAGCGGTCGGCGCCAGGACGTCGATGGTCACCGCGGTCCCCGTCGAAGGCGCGCTCGCGTTGCCGGCGACATCGGTCGCCGTCACCGTCATCGAGTGCGTTCCACTGCCAAGCGCCGAGGATGTCACGGAGTAGACGCCCGTCACCGGATTGGCCGTCGCGGACCCGACCTGGCTTCCGTCCGAGAAGAGCTTAACGGTCGAGCCTTTTTCCGCACTGCCGCTGAAGGTCGGCGCCGTGACGTTCGTGATGCCGTCGGAGTTGCTCACGCCGCTGTCGCTGGCCGGCGTCAAACTGGGGGCCGCCGGCACCGCGGGGGCCGTCGCGTCGTAGGTGACCGTCAAGGTATTCGACACGGTGTTATTCGCGGCGTCGTCCGTGGCCTGGGCGGCCGCGGCGGGAACATTGCAGGTAACCGGTCCCTCCGCGGTAGCGGTGACCTGGAGCGTATAGACGGCTCCGGAGCCGCTGAGCCCCGTCTTCGTGCCGTTCGTGACGATCGGATCGCTCAGATTGAACCCATTGACGGCCCGGCCGAACGTGATCGTGAAGGTGAGGGCGCTGGAATTCGTCACCGACGCCGCGGACGAGACAACACAGCTCGGTGACGTATTGGGCATCAGCGTCAGAATCCCGATGCCCGTCGCACTCTGTCCATCGGGGTTGGTGATCGTAATGTTCTGCGCTCCCGGGGTTCCCCCGATGGTATTGAGGTCGAGCGTCACCTGGGTCGGTGAATCATAGGTAATGCTGTTCACGACGACGCCGCCGCTCACGGACGCGGCGATGCGGTTGGGGAACGCCGAGCCGGGATCGTAGAACTCCGAACCGGAAACCGACGTTCCGGTGATGACGACGGGCAGCGACGCCATTCCCACGAGGACCGACGCGCTGCTGGAGGGCGTGGCGGGCGGAGGAGCTTTGAGCTGGATGACCCGGACGCCCCATGAGTTGGTGGCGTTGCAATACTCCTGGAAGGTCCACATGGTCATGTTGTCGTTGGGGTCGACGCTGGTGTGAGAAAAGTCGCCCCAGCGCTGGGGACTGCTCGATTCCGCGTTGTAGCTAGTGCTGCTGGTCTGAACAATGGTCGGGGCCTGCAGGGTATTGAGCGGGTCGGTCCGGAGCCGTCCCGCCGCGGCGATTTCCGCGTGGCGATTCACCCCGGCGACGCTGCACCCGAGCGCCAGATGGCCCTGTCCCGAGATGGCGACGGAGGGGATCCAGTAACTGTCGGGATTGGTCGCGGCCGGATCGAAGAGCGTGCCGCTCTGACGGACGCTCGGCGATCCGGTCAGGTTGTCGATTTCGTACCAGCGCGAACCGTTGCGATTGCCGGCCGCGTTGGCGACGCCGCTCGCGTCGACTTCGATGTTGTGCGCGCAGACCAGCGTTGTCCGGGTCGTCCCGCCGTCAACGTACGTCCTGATTTTCGCGGCGAAGAGGCGGTCGTCCAGATCGTCGAGGGTATTCGACGCTCCCAAGCTGGGGACGCCGCCCATGGGATTGGACGTCGGGCCGACACCCGAGACGATCAGCGTGGGTGAACTCGTCGGGGTCGTCCCGGGGTTGCTGATCCGGCGCATCACCAGCTTGCCCTTGGTGGAAAAGTCGTTCCCGATGAAATATCCCTCGGTGGCGGAGGGGTTGTCGTTATCGACTCCCTGGGGAGTAAAGAATCCTGCGATGGAGGCGCCCCCCAGCTGCCGGAAGGCCGTGGCAACGATCGGGCCGGCGCCGAGGATGGAACTCTTTCGGACGACGAACCCGGTGGTGCCGGTGAAGGTGTTTCCGCTGAACATGTTGGCCCCGATATAGAGGGCGTTCGCGTCGATGCCCAGGGTTGGGTAGTCCGCGAAGGCGCCCGTGTCGCCGGCGGGCGCCACCGTGTTCTGCTGGAACTGGAAGAAGGTGAAGCTCGTCGAATCCGTGATCGTCGGGCCGCTGGAAACGGCGAGCATGATTCTGTTGTTGGTGTTCGCCGTGTTGATCATGACGAGGAACCAGCGCCCCGTCAGCCGATCGTAGCGGATGTGAGGATCGCTCGTCCCCTTGTTGTTTCGGACCGAGTTGAAGAAGCTGTTCGTCGTCGTGTTCAAGGCTCCGAGCGTGCCGCTGCGGTCGAACAACTTGATCCGGCCGTTCTCGCAGAAAAGAATCTGGGAAGGCCCGACATCTCCCATCGAATCGGGGGGGATGAACCCGGCCTCGGAGAGCTGCACGCCCAGGAAACTCGTGCCGGCGGTCTGAGGACTCAGCGGTCCGGAGATCTTGGGGGCCGGTGTCGAGGCCGCCGAGGATGGCGCCTGCGGACTCGATGCCTGGGCCCTAATCGGATGTCGGATTCGGCCCTCCCGGGTTTCGGGATCTCCATTCCCCGCTCCGCCCCCGATAGTCTCCGGGCGCTTCATGATGTCGGCGATGGTTTCCGTGATGCCCGTCTCTCCGATCCACGGGGCGGGGTCCGACTGCGCTTCCGAGAACGCGCCGCCGGAACCGGCGAGGCACGCGGCCGATAGCGCGAGGAATGCCAAGAGCCGGTGCGTCATGCGGGTCCTTCGTTAGACCCAACGATTGTTCCCCGAGGGGGTCGGAAATTCAAATATTAATGAGAGGGGGCTTCCGGGTTGAACTCGCGGGAGCTCTTCGATAGACTGTTCCCCCTATGGCCAAGACCCTCTTTGAGAAGATCTGGGACGAGCACGTCGTGCTCACGGAACCCGACTGCCCGTCCGTGCTCTACATCGACCTGCAGCTGATCCACGAGGTCACGTCGCCCCAGGCCTTCAAGGGCCTCCGCGACCGCGGCCTCAAGGTCCGGCGGCCCGACCGCACCGTGGCGACCGTGGACCACATCATCCCGACCCACGACCCGAAGATCGGCATCCTCGACCCGCTGGCCAAGAACCTCGTCGCGGAGCTGACCCGGGGCTGCGAGGAGAACAAGATCACCTTCTACGGCGTGGGCAGCCACGATCAGGGGATTGTCCACGTCATCGGCCCCGAGAAGGGCTACACCCAGCCCGGCATGACCATCGTCTGCGGCGACTCGCACACGTCGACCCACGGCGCCTTTGGGGCGCTCGCGTTCGGCATCGGGACCAGCGAGGTCGAGATGGTCCTGGCCACCCAGACGCTGCTCCAGAAGAAGCCCAAGACCATGGAGGTCCGGGTCGACGGTGCGCTCAAGAAGGGCGTCACCGCGAAGGACATCATCCTCGCCCTCATCGCGAAGATCGGGACGGCCGGCGGCACGGGGTACTGCCTCGAGTATCGCGGCGCCGCGATCCGCGCGCTCAACATGGAAGAGCGGATGACGATCTGCAACATGTCGATCGAGGCCGGGGCCCGCGCGGGGCTGATCGCGCCCGACGAGACGACCTTCAAGTATCTCGAGGGGAAGCCGTTCGCGCCGAAGAGCTTCGAGAAGTTCCGGAACTACGTCACGGACGAGGGCGCGACCTTCGACGCGACGGTCGTGATCGACGGCAGCGCCCTCGAGCCCTACATCACCTATGGCACCCACCCCGGCGCGGGCATGCCCATCACGGGCATCATCCCGAAGGACACGCCCGTGAAAATGCTGGAGTACATGGGCCTCGAAGGGGGCAAGCCGCTCCTGGGCCATCCCATCGACGTGGTCTTCATCGGCAGCTGCACGAACTCGCGCATCACGGACCTGCGCGCCGCGGCCTCCGTCCTCAAGGGCCGGAAGGTGAAGGCGCCTCGGGTCATGGTGGTGCCCGGCAGCCACATCGTGAAGGACCAGGCCGAGGCCGAGGGGCTGCACACGATTTTCAAGGACGCGGGCTGCGAGTGGCGCGAGCCGGGCTGCTCGATGTGCCTCGCGATGAACGGCGACGAGCTCAAGCCCGGCCAGTACTGCGTGTCGACCTCGAACCGCAACTTCGAGGGCCGGCAGGGCAAGGGCGGCCGGACGCTGCTGGCGAGCCCCCTGACCGCCGCCGCGTCGGCCATCGAAGGCAAGGTCGCGGACGCGAGGAGATACCTGTAATGGATCCGATCACGACGTTCAAGGGCAAGTCGGTCGGGATCCCGATCGCCAACATCGACACCGACCAGATCACGCCGGCGCGCTTCCTGAAGGGGACCGAGAAGAAGCTCGCGAAGGCGTTCTTCGCCGACTGGCGCTTCAACGCCGACGGGACCCCGAAGGCGGACTTCCCGCTCAACAAGCCGGGCGCGCAGGGCGCGTCGATCCTGGTGGCGGGCGACAACTACGGCTGCGGCAGCTCGCGCGAGCACGCGCCCTGGGCGATGGCCGACTACGGGATCCGCGCGCTGATCTCGACCTCCGTTGCGGACATCCACCGGAACAACTGCCTGAAGAACGGAATCATCCCGATCATCGTAGACGCGGCGACCCACGCCGAGGCCCTGGCGGCCGCGGAGAAGAACCTCGAGTTCACGGTCGATCTTCCGAACCAGACCCTGGTCCTGCCGTCGGGGAAGAAGGCGACGTTCCCGATCGACGCCTTCGCGAAGAAGTGCCTCGTGCAGGGCCTCGACGAGCTGGGCTACCTCCAGTCGCACCTGTCCAGGGTCGTCGAGTACGAGAAGCGCCGCGAGTCCGTCCGGGCGTAGAAGAGAGAGGACGGGGGCGCTGCCATGGTCCGGGCCTATCTTGCCATCAGCATCGTCACGGTGCTCTGGGCGGCCAATTTCACCGTCGCCAAGATCGGGACGCGGGAGTTCGATCCCCTCTTCATCGCGTCGTTCCGGGTCTTCGTCACCTCGCTGATCTTCTACTCGTTCCTGCCGAAGGAGCAGAAGAAGTTCAATGGGTCGGATTTCAAGGCGATCGTCCCGCTGTCGCTGTCGGGGATCGTCGGGAACCATCTCTTCTTCGCGTCGGGGATCAAGTACACGACGCCGTCGCATTCCGCGGTCATCCACGCGCTGCTGCCGGTCTTCGTGGGGATCGTCGCGTTCGTGATCCTGAAGGAGCGGCTGGGGCCGCTGGCGATGTTCGGGATGGCGCTGGCGGTCGCGGGGGCCCTGATCGTGGTCATGCGGGCGTCGAGCTCGGAGTTCCGGGGGACCTTCCTGGGGGACGCGCTGACCGCCTGCGGGATCGCGGCGTTCTCGATCTACATCGTCCTGGGCCGGCGCTTGGTGGCCCGCATGGGCAGCTACCGGGCGGTCACGTTCGCGTTCGTCTTCGCCGTCCCGTTCATGGTGCCGGTGATGGCGATCGCGCTGGCGCGGCAGGACTGGCACCTGGTGACCTGGCGGGGGGTCACGGCGCTGGCCTACATGCTGATCTTCGCCAACATCGTGGCGTACATCCTGCATATCTTCGCGCTGACGCGCCTGACGGCGGGGCAGGTGGCGGCCTTCGTGGACCTGCAGCCGGCCATCGGCATCGGGATCGCGGTGCTCTTCAACGTGGACGTCGTGACGCCCCACCTGCTGGTGGGCGCCGCCGTGGCGCTGGCGGGCGTCGTGCTCGTTCAATTGCGCCGGCCCGCGCCCGCGGTAGAATAGGGCATGGACTGGGATGTCGCCATCGCCCGGGCGGACGTGCTCTCGACGCGCCACAAGACCGTCGCGGACCTGCTCTTCTTCTATAGAGCGGTGGTGCGCTTCCAGAAGGAGATCTACCACCGGGTGAAGGCGCATCCCAAGGCCGACGCCCAGAAGCTCGACACCGGGATGCTCGCGGCCTTCTTCCCGGACTTCATGCAGCTGGTGGAGAAGTACGGGCCCCCGGAGCTCGTCGCGCAGGCGGCGAAGTTCCAGGACCGGCAGGACTGGGAGCAGATCCTGCGCTCCTGCTGGACGCAGTCGCACGAGCGCCTCGAGGTGCTGGCGCGGGTGATCCTCCAGCCCTACGTGCAGTACCTGGCGGAGCGCTGGCACGTGGAGGTGGGCGGGCTGGGCGGCGGGGCGGGCTCCTGCCCGTTCTGCTCGCGGGCCCCGATCGTCAGCGTCCTCAACGGGCAGCGCTTCCTGGTCTGCTCGCTCTGCTCGCACGAATGGTCCTTCTCGGAGAAGCACTGCCCGGGCTGCCACGCCGAGAAGATCGAGGTGCTGCGGCACCGCAGCTATCCGCATCTGAAGGCCGAGGCGTGCACGAGCTGCGGCCACTACATCAAGACGGTCGACCTCCGCAAGGAGGCCGCGGCGGTGCCGCTGGTGGACGAGATCGCCTCGACGGAGCTGGACAAGCAGGCGCGGGAGCGCGGCTTCGTGAAGCTCGAGGTCAACGTCGCCGGCATGTGAGGCCTGAAGCGACAGGCCTCGGGCCGCCTTTAAAATAATGCGGCCCCGCCCCGGTGGGGGCGAGGCCGCGGCAGGTCTTGAGAACCGATGGAACGAGTCCATCGGGTCTCGAATGCCCCGGAACTACGGGCAGGCGCAATCGCCCGTGTCGTCGGAGCTGGAGTCCCTCTTCTCCGGTTCCTGGAACTTCCGCTGGTCGGGCTTCTGGTCGCCCTTGCCCTTCGGTTTGTTCCAGCCCTGGTTTTGCGACCCTTGGTCTTGCGACGTGCCCACGTCCTCGTCCTTTTCCTGGCTCTCGAGGGCGTCCAGGTCGTCGTTGATGAACTCGGGGTGGCTCTGTTCCGAGCCTTGCTCTTCCTTCTTCTTGCCGGGCTTCGTGCCGGGCCGTTCCATGAACTTCGTCGGCGATTTGCCCGAACCCGAGGACCCGTGGCGTTTCTCCTTGTCGTCGTCCATAACGATCCTCCTGACAGGTCCCGTCCGCATCCTCCCGGACAAAACTATCTACGATTTCCCGCGAGCCCGGTTACCGGGAGCGACGAAGGCGTTCCGGATCGTTCGAACGCCGGCTGTCCCTGGGAATTAATTTTTTCATTTTGTTGTTACAGTATTACAGTTTATCTGTCATAATACTGTCATGAAGAACCCGGATGCGGCGCTGACTCTCGACGAGCTGTCGCTGGAAGTGTCCCGCCTGCTGGAGGAAAAGGCCCTCCTGGAGGCCCAGGCCGACGGCCGCGTGGCGGCCGCCCCCGACGCCCGGACCGTGCGCTATTACGGCACGCTGGGGCTCGTGGACCGGCCGTCCATCGTCGAGCGCGAGGCCCGCTACGGGCGCCGCCACGTGCTGCAGCTCGTGGCGGTGAAGGCGCTCCAGGCGCGGGGGCTGCCCCTCGCGGAGATCCAGGCCCGCTTGTACGGGCGCAGTAACTCGGAGCTCGAAACGCTTCTCAATGCCGTGTCGCAGGAGCGGCC
>Ga0310813_10002424_pt1 | contig 11300 bp, 10 predicted proteins | sample YN3metagenome_FD_203086 | JGI IMG/M metagenome (GOLD analysis project Ga0310813, IMG submission 203086) | Soil microbial communities from experimental microcosm in Duke University, North Carolina, United States - YN3 | ecosystem: Engineered > Artificial ecosystem > Soil microcosm > Unclassified... | reverse complement strand
GCGGCTTCTGCGCGGTGGCGGTCGAGGCCCCGCGTCCGCTTCATTCCGAGCGCGGCGTTGACGGCGATCCGCCGAAGCCAGGCAGGAAAGCGCGCGGCTTCCTTCAGGGTGGGCAGCGCCTGCAGGGCGTTGAGGAAGGTCGCCTGGGTGGCGTCGAGCGCGTCCGCGTCGTTCCTCAGGATCCGCCGCACCGTGCGATAGACGCCGTCCCGATGGCGCTCGAAAAGCTCCTCGAGGGCCTCGCGGCCGCCGCTGCGGAACAGCTCCTCATCCGACCTCATCCGAACCGCTCCTTTCTCTTCATAGTAGATGGCCGCCGGCGGGTTTTATTTCAGATTTCCGCCGCCCCGGCTCAGGAAGCCGCCGTAGTGGTGCATCAAGAGCCAGGATTCGAACTTCTGGATCAGGTCGAGGCCGACCCCCACCACGATGAGGAGGCTGCTCCCGCCCAGGAACGCATCGAGCAGGTGATGCAGACCCAGGCCGCGGGCCAGGAAACCGGGAAGCAGCGCGATCGCCGCCAGAACGACGCCGCCGCAGAGGGTGATTCGCGTGAGGATGCCGTCGAGGTACGCCGCCGTGACCTCGCCGGGCCGCAGCCCCGGGATGAAGCTGCCGCTCTCCCGGAGCTGGAGCGCGATCTCCGACGGGCGGAAGAAGACGTAGGCCCAGAAGTACGAGAAGAAAAGGATCACCGCGACCTGGAAGACCGTCGCAACGAAGCCCGCTTCGTGGAAGGGCCGGCGCAGCCAGTCCATGCCGGGAAGCCGGCCGAGCAGCTCGGGAACCACGAGGGCCGTCGACGCGAAGATCAGCGGCATCACGCCGGCGCCGAGAATCCGGACCGGGAGGTAGTTCCGTCCGCCCAACTGCAGCCGTCGGCCGCGCACGTGGCTCGCGTGCTGCAGCGGGATCCGTCGCTGCGCCTGCGAGAGGAAGACCATCGCGACGATCGCGGCCACGTAGAGGAGAAGGATCAGGACGAACGCGTCCGCCCCGAGCGCGCCTTCGCGGACGCGCCGGGTCATCTCCCCCAGCAACGCCGGCATCCGCGACACGATCCCGGCCATGATGAGGATGCTCGCGCCGTTGCCGACGCCGCGCTCGGTGATCTGCTCGCCGATCCACTGGAGGGCCATGGCCCCGGCCGTCAGGCCCGCGACGAGGAGCAGCGCGACCGGGACGCTCCGTGCCGTGAGCAGCGGAGGGACGACCTGGACGTCGAAGAGATTCCAGACCGCGACCGACGCCTGAAGGAGGCAGACCGGGAGAGAGACGTATCGGGTGATCTGCTGGAGACGGCGCTGCCCGCGGGCGCCCTCCTTGGCGATCGCCTCGAGGGCCGGATGGACCTTGCTGAGCAGCTGGACGATGATCGACGCCGTGATGTAGGGCGCGATCCCCATCGAGAAGAGCGCCAGATGTCCGAGCGCGCCGCCCGAGAAGAGCTGCAGGTAGCTCCAGAGGCCTCCCATCGCCTCCGATGCCTGCTCCGAGAACGCCCGCAGCGCCGCGGGATTCAGGCCGGGCAGCGGCACGTGGGATCCGATCCGGAACACGACCAGGAGCCCCAGGGTCCAGAGGATCCTCCGGCGCGCTTCCGGGATCCTGAAGAGATTGCGCCAGGAGGACAGGAGCGTCATCGCTCCTACAGATGGGCGAGGATCGATCGAATTTCAAAATCCGACGGCGGGGAGCTATAGTGCTCGGAATGACGAAATCCTGGCGCTGGCTGACGCCGCTCGTCGCGCTCGCCTCCTTCACCTGCGCGGCGCCGGCGTCCGACGGACGCTTTGAGCTGACGATCGAGCTGACGGAGGGCGGGCGCGCGGTGGCGGGCCTGATCCGGGTCCGCGACGCGCGCGGGCGGGCGATCCCGCTGCCGCCGCTCCTGCCGCGCGGCCTCGGACTGGCGGCCGATCACCCGTCGCTGGAGTGGTACGTCCTTCCGGGCCGCATGGAGCTCCGGCTCCCCCGCGAGAAGCTGAGCATCGAGGCCTTCCGCGGCCTGGAGACGGAGCTCAGTCGCGTCGAGCTGGGGGAGGGCGACTGGAACCGGGCCTTCCTCCAGATCCCGCTCCACGTCTTCCTGAACGCGGCCGGCCGCGGATGGCGCGGGGCGAACACCCACCTGCACCTGAAGGAGATCTCGCGTGCGGAAGCCGACCGCTACCTCCGGCAGGTGCCCGCGGCGGACGCGCTCGACGTCCTCTTCGTCTCGTACCTCGAACGGGCCGACGCGGACAAGACCTACATCTCCAACCGCTACAGCGAAGAGGAGCTTCGCGAGCTGGGCCGCGCGTCCGGCGTGCTCTTCGGCAACGGCGAGGAGCACCGCCACAACTTCGGCGGCTTCGAGGAAGGCTACGGCCACGTGATGTTCCTGGATCTCCGCAAGCTGATCCGACCCGTCAGCATCGGGCGGGGCATCATGAAGGAGGGCGTGGACGCGCCGCCGCTCCAGGCGGGGATCGACGATGCCAAGGGGCAGGGCGCCACGATCCTCTGGTGCCACAACACGTTCGGCCTGGAGGACATCCCCAACTGGATGGGCGGACGGCCTCACGCGCAGAACATCTTCGACGGCGACCCCGAGGCGCACGGCTCCTATCGCGACACCTTCTACCGCTACCTCAACGCGGGGCTGCGCGTGCCGTTCTCGACGGGCACCGACTGGTTCATCTATGACTTTTCACGCGCCTACGCGGCCGTTCCAACGCTGGCGACGCCGCGCGACTGGCTGCGCGCCCTGGAGGCGGGACGCACGTTCATCACGAACGGCCCCTTCCTCGACTTCGAGGTCGAGACGAAGCAGCCGGGAGACGTCGTGGGCCTCGCCGAGCCGGGAAGCGTCCGGGTGAAGGCCGGCGCCGTGGGCCGCGTGGACTTCCGCCTGCTGGAAGTCGTGCGCAACGGGGAAGTCGTCGCGACAGCGTCGAGCCGGCGGCGGGAAGGCCATTTCGAGGCGTCGATCGACGCGGTTCTGAAGATTGACGGCGCCTGCTGGCTCGCGCTCCGAATTCCGCCGCCTCCGACGACGGAGGTCCCCGCGCCGAACGTCCCGCGCAACGAGCTGGGTGGGCCGCTCTTCGCCCATACGAGCCCGGTCTATGTCGAGGTCGGCGGACGCGCCGTCTTCCAGGAAGCGGCCGCGAAGGGGCTGCTCGAGGAGATGCGGCAGGCGAAGGAGAAGATCCTCAAGAACGGGCAGTTCGCCGACGAACACCAGCGCAACCACGTCCTCTCGGTCTACGCGCTCGCCATCTCCGCGCTGGAGAAGAAACTCCAGAAGTGACTCACGGACTCACTCAGAGACACAGAGTTCACAGAGAAGAGACTTCTTCGTGGCCATCCAAGAATAGGATGGCCTCTGTGACTCCGTGTCCCTGGGGTGACGTCCTCAGGACAGGCGCTGGGCGGCGACGATCGTGATGTCGTCGGACTGCTCCCACCCCGAGCGGTGGATGTCGACCTCGTCGACGAGGTTGGCGATCAGCTCCTTTGACTTCAGGGCGCGGTCCCGCACCAGGCGGCCATTCAGGTGCTTGAATCCGAACTCCGACTGTGAGGGCGCCTTGGCCTCGTTGACGCCGTCGGTGAACATCAGGAGGCGGTCGCGCGGGGAGAGGCTGACGATGACTTCGGCGATCTTCGGGTCGTACTGTTTCGCCCGGAGCACTCCGAGGACGGGGGCGTTTCGGGTGTAGATCGCGACCATGTCGCGGTCGGCGTGGTGGACCAGCATCGGCAGGTGGCCCGCGTTCGAGACGGTGATCTCGTGCCGCTCGGGGTCGAGGACGCCGTAGATGGCGGATACGAAGAGTCCCGGGCGGACCGCCCGGCGCAGGAGCGTGTTGACGCCTTTCATGAAGAGGCTGGGCTTCTCATAGCGGTCGGCCGGCAGGTTGCGGACGACCGAGTGAAAGGCCATCGCCAGGAGGGCGCCGCTGATGCCTTTGCCGCTGGCGTCGGCGACCAGGATGCCGACGCGCCCGCCGCTGAGCGGGAAATAGTCGAAGTAGTCTCCGGTCAGGTGATGGGCGGCCCGGCTGAAGGTAAAGAGGTCGTAGCCGGGGACGGGGGGCGCGCTTGCCTGGAGGGACTTCTGGAAGGCGGCGGCCAGCTCAAACTCCTTGAGGAGCGTGGGGAGGGTGACCGGCGGAGCGGTCTTCCGCTGCGACCAGGGGCCCTTGGGAACGCGGATGCGAGCGGCTGACGAGTGCATGCTCCTATCCCTCCTTGGTACGGCTCGCCCATGAACTATACATCCCTATGCACAAAAGATGCAAGTCGGAAAAAAAGAAAAAGGGCCCGCGCTCCCGGTCGGGGGAACGCGGGCCCTGCGGATTTCTTGCGAGGCTTACTTACCCTTGTGGACGCTGTGGCAGCCTTTGCAGTCGCTCGCCTTCTTGAACGTCTCGGTGGCTCCCGCCTTCTTCTCCGCGACGTCCTTCATCGCGGCGACCAGCGCGCTGGTCTTCGCCTTCCAGCTCGCCTCGTCGCCCTTCGAGGGCTTCTGAGTCGAGATGAACTCGTAGACCTCCAGCAGCTTCTTGTGGTCCTCGTCGCTGCCCTTGCCCGACTGGACTTTTTTCACCAAGGAGTCGTCGCCCTTGTGGGTGGCGGTCATCGCCTCCTTGATCGACTTGAACTTTTCCTGGGCCGCGGCGCCCAACAGGACGGCCAGCGAGAGCAGTGCGGGAACCAGCGCGCGAATGATCATCCAGTCTCCTCCTTAGGGTTCAAGAAGCTCAAGTATCCTACGCCGTCGCGGCCGAATCGGACGACTTATTTCGCGCGCTCCGCCTTCCAGTCCCGCGAGCGATCCCCGTTTTCCGACTTGCCGGTGATCGTGTCGCCTTCCACCTTGCCGCTGTACTTGATCGTGATCGTGTTCCCGTTGCGCTCGCGCTTGACCTGGAACTTCACCTCGCCGTCCTTGTAGCTGGGCTCCTCGATCGCCGTCTCCTTGCCGTCGCGGCCCGTGATCGTGCCCGACAGCTTGTCGCCCTCGAGCTTCAGCTTGAGGGTCGTCTCGACCTTCTCGCCGTTGCGCTCGACACTCCACTTCCAGGTGCCCTCGGGCTTCGCGTCGTCCGCAGCCCAGGCCAGCAGGCACAGCAGTCCCATCGCGATCTTCATGAATCGTTCTCCCTCGACAATAGGTATTCCGATGAAACGTTCGGCAGGCGGGAATCTATTCGCGCGAAAGCACCCGGAAGGAGCGGACGAGCGCCGCCGGGCGCTCCGACGGCAGCGGCGTGGATCCGCTCGGGGTCTCGAACGGCTTGATGAAGTTGTTCCCGGCCAGGTCCTCCAGGCGGGCGTCCACCGTGAGCCGATAGTCCCCCGGGGCGAAGGGCCGCTCCGGCCGGAACGTGAGCCGAGGGCCGTCCACCCGGCAGCGGCCCGGGACCCCCTCGACGCGGACGAAGTCCTCCAGGCCCGCATGGTCGAGCCATTCGTCGCAGACGACTTCCAGGCGGTCCGGGTGGGGCAGCAGCGTCCAACGGGCCAGGTCCGGAGGGCGCTGGTCGGGCGGTCCCGCCGTCAGACGACGGGCGAAGCGCCCCTCCAGGGGCCGTCCGCTCCGGCTCTTCATGCCGGGCAGAACCTCGAGCGTATAGGTCTTGCCCTCTTCCAGAACCGGTCCGAACTGGTCGCCGATCGCCAAGCCGCTCTTGACGCGCCCCGGGTGCACGTAGGCCATGAGGCGGCGGTTGTCGTGGCTCCAGAGCTCGATCTCTCGGAACGCGTTGGGGATCGGCTTCCCCGACGCGTCGAGCAGCCGGACGTGCTCGAAGGCGTCGTCGCCGGCCATCGGCTGAGAGAAGTCGACGTAGAGACGCAGCAGGTTCGAGGGAACGACGCCGAGCTCCGGATGGACGGCCACCACGAGGGGCGTCATCGCCCTCCAGTAGACAAACCCGACGCCGGCGAAGAGGAGGAGGCCCGCCGCGACCGCCCCCCGGATCACGGGAGCGGGAGCGTCTGGAGCGAGAGCGTCCCGTCTCCTCCGTCCCGGACCACGACCGCCGTGGCGCCGTCCAGGAGGGCCGACTTCTTGGCGCCCTTCCAGGTCTCGACGGTTTCGATCGCGACGCCGGCGCCGCGATTGACGGCCTTCTCGTTGAGCTTCGCGGACTCGGCCAGGATCGGCTGGGCGACCTTGTAGGCGCCCTCCTTGTTGTTCGTGACGAGCAGCGACTGTTGCTTGTCCTTCGTGTAGACCAGCATGCTCACCGGCGCGTTCCTCGAGCCCAGCTCGACGATGGTGGCGGTCTGGACCTTCTTCTTGTCCTCGACGTCGGACACCCCGATCCGGACGACCGGCGTGCAGGCGGTCGAGCCCATGATGTACTCCTGGCCGCCGCTGCTGAAGCCCGCCATGGCGACCAGCGGCGCCTTGGTTTCCCAGCGCTTGTGGGAGGTGTGGTAGATCTCGGTCTCGGCCGTCGCGACGCCGCCCTCCTTCAGGGGCAGGGCGATGCGGTGGAGCGCGGAGCCGAAGGTCTTGTCGCGGTTCATGCTGCTCACCACGACGTCCTTCGAGGTCACCACCACGTCGAAGGGACGCGCGCCGGCGGGCAGCGCGACCGACGTCGTCTTGAGCGAGGCCAGGTCGACCTTCTCGACCTTGTCGCCGTTGACGCGGAAGAGCAGCGTGCCGCCGCCGCCCTTCTTCGAGGCGGACAGGTAGACGCTGTGGGAGACCGGGTGGACCGCGACGTCGTGGACGGTCACCGGGTCGGCGCCGGCGTCGAGCGCCTTGGCCAGCTGCTCGCTCAGGTTGTCGATCGTGACGGCCTTCGCCTTGGCCTCCTTCTCCTCGATCGCGAGGCCGAGGAGGCGGTCGTTCTTGGCGTCGGCCGCGTAGAGCATGCCCTGCGGGTCGAACTTGAGGGCGACGAGCAGGACCGCGTCGGCCTTGGGCGCGGAGATCCCCAGCGCCGAGACGGCGGCCAGCGCGACGGCGGCCGCGGACATGAGCGAATATTTTGCGATCATGATTCCCTCCGGTGGCATCGCCCTAGGATACTACGCCTGCTAGCGGCCCAGCGATTCCCGCCAGGTCTTGAACTCCCGCTGAATCTCGTCGCGGGAGCACTTCTCGCGGTAGACCACCCGGGCCCGGTAGCCGTACTCCTGGAGTACCTCGTACTTGGGAATGATGTACTGCCAGTCCCAGGCCGGCTCGGGGTGGGAGGGCGGGCCTCCGCTGCTGGGCGAGTGGGCGAAGCGGATGCCTTCCGTGCGGTCGAACATGAGGGCGTAGACGTGGGTCCCGAAGATCCCGTAGTAGAACGGATCGCTGTAGCGGAGCGGGGAGAAGTTCCGGTACAGGGTGTCCCGCGTGTCGGGCGCGACCTTCAGCTCGAGCTTGTCGTCCGCGTGGCGGACCGTGCTCTCGTCGTTGTGCCCCTGGGTGCAGAGTTGGACCCAGCCCTTGGGGTCGCGGAAGTAGAGGCTCTTGTTCTCCGGCGAGTTGATGTAGCTGGCCCAGAAGAGGCCGATGTAGCCGTTGCGAAACGCGTGCTGGTGGGGTTTGCATCGATACGTGAAGTCGATGTAGTGGGGCGCCACGAGCTTGAAGCGCGTCCAGCTCTCCAGGAAGAAGGTGGGCGTCGCTTCCTGATGCAGCTCCGCCTCGCTGTCCGAGATCTTCGTGAAGGAGATCGGCCAATTGCGCGGCTCGAAGAACGTCTTCGTGTCGCCCCGCAGGTCCTGCTCCCCGTCGAAGATGTGCTCGTGGTTGAGTCCGGCGATGCCGAAGAGCGACGCGGCCTGGGTCTTGTGCGTCAGCTTGTGGATGCCGTTGTAGCCCGGCCGCCGGCCGTCGTAGATCTCGTTGTCCCCGATCACCGCGGTGAGATCGCCGACCTGAAACGTATCGTGGCCCACGGGGATCCTCCCATTCTCTCGATGTTCGATTCCGACCCAAGAGAATAAAGCGCCCGGCGATCTCTTATGGGAAATCTTCGGGAAGTTCCCGGATTTTGTCGCCTAGTAATCCGTGACCGACCCGTCCGGCTGCTTCGGCGTCGGCCACTTGTACTTCCACTTGGGATCGGCGTTGACCTTCGCGATCATCTCCTCGTCGATCTCGACGCCGAGGCCCGGGCCCTGGGGCAGCGACGCGTAGCCGTCCTTGTCGACGGTCCAGTTCTTGCGCGCGACGCCCGGGGGCATGAGGTGGCCGTCGAGGTACGCCTCGTGGATCAGGAAGAACGGGATCGACGCCGTGGCGTGGAGGCTGGCGGTGACGCCGAGCTCCGACATCGTGCAGTGGGGCGCGAGCGGCGTGTTGTAGGCCTCCGCGAGGGTCGCGATCTTCTTCATCTGGCTGATGCCGCCGGTGTGGCCGCAATCCGGCTGCAGGATGTCGATGCAGCGCTCCTGGAGGTAGGGGATCATGCCCCAGATGGTGCGGTCCCGCTCCCCGGTGGCGAGCGGGATCTGGATCGCCTGCTTGAGCCGCTTGAAGACCTCGATGTTGCCGGGCACGGCAGGCTCCTCGATCCAGAGGAGGTCGTAGGCCTTGACGGCCGACGCGAACTGGATCAGCATCGGCGGCGGGACGGCGCAGTGGGCGTCGAACATGACGGCGCCGTCGGGGCCCACCTTCTTCCGCGAGTCCTCGACCATCTTGACGAGCCCCTCGACCTCCTTCGGAGTGCCGGACCAGGGATGCGGGCCGCCGGTGCCGCATTTGTGGGCCTTGGCCGAGGGATAGAGGCGGATCTTGTCGCGCGTCGGGCCTCCGAGCAGCCGGTAGACGGGGACGCCGTAGAGCTTCCCGGTGATGTCCCAGAGGGCCATGTCGATCGCCGAGATCACGTGGGTCATGAAGGATCCGCCGCGCATGTCGCGGTGCGAGCGGTAGAGTTTCTGCCAGAGGTGCTCGACCCGCGTCGGGTTCTCGCCGTCGAGGAGCTCGTAGAGCGACTGCGCGAGCGCGCAGGCGACCGTGGGGTCGAGGCCCGTGATCTCGCCCCAGCCCGTGACCTTGGCGCTGGTCTCGATCTTGACGTAGGCCTTGCGGGCCGCGGGCATCGCCTTGAGGGCGCTGATCCGGATCGACGAGCCCCGGTCTTCGACCTGCGCCGCGGGATTCTGGTCCTGGCCCACGGCTTCGTTGAGAAAGGCGAGGCCGGCGGCCGCGCTTCCCATCGACGCGAGCATCTGGCGGCGGTCCATCATCGGGGCTGTCCTCCAATCACGCTCTATCGGTACCCTCTGGAGATAGCGGAAGAGGCGGGCGACGTCCCAGAAAAAGTCCGTGGTCCTACTTGCCCTGCTGCTTTCGGATCAGCTTGAGCAGGTCGCGCGCGTACCCCGTCTCCGGATGGTCGGGGTAGGTCTGGATGACGTCCTCGAGGGTCTTGCCCGCCTGCTCGATTTTTCCCACGCGGAGGAGCTCGCCGGCCGTGTCGACGCGGCTGCGGACGAACAACTGGGTGAGCTCGCTGTCGGTGACGTTGAGCTTCTCGATCCCGCGCTTGAAGCCCATCCTCGCGAGGTCGATCGTGCCGGACTGCTGGACCCCGGAGATGGACTGCATCAGCTTTTCCATCTCCGGCGTCACGAATTCCTTCCCGTCCTTCCGGGCTTTCTCGGCCTGGACCCGGAGATCGCTGAGCCACGCGTCGAGTCCGTTCTCGTACTCGCGGAGCTTGCCCATGTCCTCGGGGGGCATCTTCTCCCGAGCTTTCTTGTAGACCGCGTTCATGGCATCGGGGTTGTTGCTGAAGCACTTGAGCGCGGTGCGGGCCGAGCAGGCCGCCTCCAGGGGGTTGTCGGTGTCCATCATGAGCACTGCCAGATCGTCCCAGAGTTGGGAATTGTCGAGCGGGTATTTCCGGAGGCCTTCCTTCCAGGTCGTGATGGCATCGTCGAGCTTCTTGTTGCCCACGAGGGCCGAGCCCAGCTCCCGGTAGATGTGGGCCCCATTGTCCGGCCAGGGCTGGATCTGCAGGGATCGGGCGTAGTAGGCGACGGCGAAGTCGTAGCGGCTCGCCGCGTAGTTGAACTGCGCGATCTTGGCGTAGAGGGACGCGTTGCCCGCGTCGAAGCTCAGGGCCTTCTGGTAGTACATGATGGCCAGGCCGAGCGAGCCGTCGCGGCCCTTCTTCACGGCGTCCATTTCCTTCTCGGCGAGGCCGATCAGCATCGTGGACAGCTTGTGGTTCGGGGCGCGCTGCCTCAGGGCGACGAAACCTTCGGGCTTCACGAGCCCGATCGAGACGGCCAGCGTGTTCCCGCCCTCGGCGATTGCGGTGGCCACGCCGACGACCTCGCCGTTGGCGTTGCAGACCGGCCCGCCGGAGTTCCCGAAGTAGAGCGAGACGTCCATCTCGATGTAGGAATCCCCGTGAAACATCTTGTTCGTGGCCTTCACCTTCCCCCAGGTGAGGTACTTGGACTTGCCGGAGTTGACGTCGGAGGGGAAGCCGATCGCCCAGAGGGGGTCGCCGGCGGTCAGCGTGGCGTTCGACGTCGTAACGGGCTTGAGGGTCGCCCGGTGCTCGGCGGGGTCGATCTGGAGCAACGCGAGGTCGTACTCGGGGTGGACGCCCAGCAGGCTCACGTTCTGGAATTTCAGGGTCTTGGTTTCCGTGCCGACCGTGCCCAGGGCCTCGATATAGAAGGGGAGCGGCGAGCACACCACGTGGGCATTGGTGAGGATCAGGCCCCTGGCGTCCAGGATCATGCCCGATCCCCAGCCCTCGAGGTTGCGGATGGCCACGACCGAGGGGGAGAGCTTCCGGGTGACAAGGGCGTTCTGCTCCTTGTCCTGGGCCGCGAGGGAGAGCGGGATGAGGAGAAAGCACCCCAGCGCCAGGGTTCGCGTCACGTCCCGCATCGGCTCGTCCCCAATGAAAACTGGACCCGATTTACTATACGGCATGATCCTCGGGGGTGCCGGGTTTTTCGGACGCTGGACTCCCCGGGCCGCGGTGATAGGATGGCGCGTTCGAAGGAGGCGCGCGGATGGAAGCCAGGGCGGTGCTCACGGACGGGAAGGGCCACTTCTCCGTCGAAACGATCCAGGTCGGCGACCCGCAGGCGGGGGAGGTGATGGTCGAGATCAAGGCCAGCGGGGTCTGCCACACCGACCACAAGTTCCTCTTCCGGGACACGGTCCAGATCCTGGGTCACGAGGGCGCCGGGGTCGTGAAGAAGATCGGCGCCGGGGTGACGGGCCTGAATCCCGGCGACCGCGTGCTCCTCAACTGGGCCATCCCCTGCCGCGAGTGCTTCCAGTGCAGCCGCGGCGCGGAGAACCTCTGCGAGAAGCG
>Ga0310813_10002420_pt1 | contig 11302 bp, 13 predicted proteins | sample YN3metagenome_FD_203086 | JGI IMG/M metagenome (GOLD analysis project Ga0310813, IMG submission 203086) | Soil microbial communities from experimental microcosm in Duke University, North Carolina, United States - YN3 | ecosystem: Engineered > Artificial ecosystem > Soil microcosm > Unclassified... | reverse complement strand
TCGTGAAGACCCTCGCAGAAGCCTGCGAGGGTCTTTCCATTCTGGCGGTCGACATGCCGATCGGCTTCGTCGACGTGCCGCGTCCACCGCGGATCTGCGAGGCCGAAGCGCGTCGCCACCTGCCCGGCAAGGCGAGCTCGGTCTTTCCGACGCCCTGCCGCGCGGTCCTCGACTGCCTGACGCACGCCGAGGCCAACGCCCTCAGCAAGTCGATGGGCGTCGGCATCAACCAACAGACCTTCCATCTCTTTCCGAAAATGCGCGAGGTCGACGCGCTCATGCGAGCCAACAAGGCGCTCCATTCAATCGTCCATGAGGCGCACCCCGAGCTCGCTTTCGCGCGCATGAACGGCGGCAAGCCGGTGCTGAGCAAGAAACGCCAGCCCGACGGCTACGCCGAGCGGCGCAGGCTGCTCGCCCGGCACGGCTTCAAGACCACGATCGACCGTCTACCGGGCGCAGCGCGCGACGATATCCTCGACGCGATCGCCGTCTGTCGCACGGCAACCCTGATCGCCGATCGCACGGCGACGTGCCTTGGCCCGACCGACCAGCGGGATCGCCACGGCCTGCCGATGAACATCTGGTTCTGAAAGGATGACCCAATCAGGGCAGGCGCTGGCTGACCGGCACGACAGCGGCCACGTTGGGCAGCGGCGCCAATTCGAATGCTGGCCCGTCGAGCGACCACAGCGCCGCATACTGACTCTCGAACAGAGCTAGCCGGCTCTCCGGCGACAGGCTCTGGTCGGCGCGCAAAGCCAGGGCCACGAACAGGGCAGCGGCAAGCGCGCCGATGAGAAACTCCGCTCCGAGATCGACGAATCTGCTGCGAAGAAAGCGCTCCATGTTGCCTCCAGCAAACGGCGTGGCGTCGCACGGCTGCGCGAGTATCGAGGATTGCCGTTCATCGCTTCTGTGCCGAATCCCACAAACCCTGCGACCCTGCTGGACGGGCGACCGCACATGTCGCAGCATCCACCACCAGCTTACCCGCACCTCCCTCCATCAGGCCTCGAGATGAACGCGATCATCGAGCCGGGCGACGGCAAACACTCGGCCAACCTCGGTCGTGTCACCCTCGAGATCTTCACCTGGTGTCCAGAGGCCACGCCGAAGCTGCTGCTGGTGGTGTTCCATGGGATGCACGGCGACGCCGACAACTACCGCGACCGCGCGCAGCCGCTGGCGAGCAACCTCGGAGCGCTCGTCGTGGCGCCCAGGTTCGCCGCGCCGGAATTCACAGTGCCGTTCTACCAGCGCGGCGGCGTCGCCCCCGAAGGCGTGTTCGTCCCGCCGGGACGGCGCACGGTCGACCTCGTCGCGCCGCTCGTCGCCTGGGCCCAGAAGACTGCTGGCCAACCCGACCTACGCTACGCGCTGATCGGCCACTCCGCCGGCGGTCAGTTCCTGAGCCGCGTGGCCGCGTTCGCGCCGTCAGGCCCGACGCGCTACGTCATTGCCAATCCGTCGACCTGGGTGTTGCCGAGCGTCGACGATGCCGTGCCCTACGGGTTTGCCGGTGCGCCTAACGCCGAACCGGCGCTGCGCCAGTACCTCGCCCTGCCGATCACGGTCCTGCTCGGGGCCGACGATACCGGAACCAGTAACCTCTCCTCCGAGCCCGAGGCGGTCGCGCAAGGCGTCAATCGCCTCGAGCGCGGCCGCAATGCTTTTGCCAAGGCGAAGGCCGCAGCGGCGGCGCTGGGCGGCCGCTTCGGGTGGAAGCTCGCCGAGGTGCCGGGCATCGGGCACGATTCGGCCGGCATGTTCGCCTCGAAGCAGGCCTACGAGGCGTTGCGCTAGTTACCCGGCCCCCGTTCAGGTCATCCCCAGCGCGTGCTTGTAGGTGTCGAGCAGCGCGTCCTGCTCGTCGCGGTCGGCGGCGTCGATCTTTCGCAGCGAGACGATCTTGCGCATGGTCTTGACGTCATAGCCCACGCCCTTGGCCTCGCTGTAGACGTCGCGGATATCGCTGCCGATGGCGTGGCGTTCTTCCTCGAGCTTCTCGATGCGCTCCACGAAGCTCTTCAGGCGATCGGCCGAGATCGGCCCCGCCTTGGTCTTCTTGGCAACTGCGCTCCCGTCCGGCATGTCCGCTACTCCATGATCTGTTGGCCGGACCATAGGAGCGCGGGCGGCGTCGGCTCAATGATGACGACGCGATGAATGACGTGGATAACGGGAGTCTCTTTCCCTCCCCCGTCTTCGGGGGAGGTGGCAGCGTCTTACGCTGACGGAGGGGGAAGGCCACAACGCCGGTGCGGCTTGCCCCCTCCTGTATCCTCCCGCGTATGACGGGGGAGGAAGATCTCGTCAGTGCTTGTGGCCGGCCTGATCGAACTTCTTCTTCTGGTCGCCGGAGGCTTCCTTCTGGTACTTGGCCTTCCACTGGTCGTACGGCATGCCGTAGACGATCTCGCGCGCGGCGGGATCGGCGACCTCGATACCTTTCTTGCCCGCCTCCTCGCGGTACCAGCGCGACAGGCAGTTGCGGCAGAAGCCGGCGAGGTTCATCAGGTCGATGTTCTGCACGTCGGTGCGCGCCTGCAGATGCTCGACCAGGCGGCGGAAGGCGGCGGCCTCGAGCTCGGTGCGGGTCTTCTCGTCCATGGGATTTCTCCTACGCCCGAAAATATGGGCTCAGCGCAAGGCGGCCGCAACGGCAGCGCCGATCGGCTGGGCCAGCCTGCGGCCCCACGTTCGGGCATCCTCAGCCGTGCCCATCAGGTCCTGCCGTACCTCCAACGAGCAATGCGGCAGCGCCCGGGGCTTGGCATGCGCGGTCAGTGTGTATTCGTAAGGGGCGCGCGCCGAGTAGGGCTCGTTGTCGCCCACCACCAGGGCCGGATCCTTGCGAAGCTCGGCGAGCAGCGGATCGGGCAGGCGCGGATCGTCGTTCCACAGCACGCCGACGTGCCATGGCCGCTTGAAGCCGTTCATCTCGGGCGTGAAGGAGTGCATCACCAGCAGGCAGACCTTGCGCCCATCTGCCGTCATTCGATCGAGCTGGCGGTCGACCGCCTGGTGGTAGGGCCAGAAGCAGGCATGGGCGCGTGCGTCGACCTGCTCTTTGGTCAGCCTCGTGTTGGCCGGGATCGGCACCCGGTCGCTCACCTCCGGCGTCGAGCCCTCGCCGCCCGGCCAGCGGTTGCAGTCGATCACCAGTCGCGAATAGCCCGACGCTACGAGCGGCGCGTCGAGCACCTTCGATAATTCGAGCGCGGCATCGAGACCGCCGATATCCCAGCCTATGTGGCGCGACAGCTCTTCATCGGTGATGCCGAGATTGCCCAGCGCCTTCGGAACGGTCTTGCTGGCGTGATCGCACAGCAGCAGCAGCGGCGCCTTGCCGTTGTCATTGAACACCGAAAAGGGCGGCGGATCGCCGGGCCCGAGCAACTGTTGCATCGCGCCCCTATAGTGGGAAGATTGCGCAAATGAAAGACGAGGACGCCCGCGCCCTGCTGCGCGCCCTGTTCGATGCCGCCTTGGCCGCCGCGCAACCCGCCACCTGCCTTGCGCCCTACATCGACAAGCTTCAGCCGCCGAAGGGTCGCACGATCGTGATCGGCGCCGGCAAGGCGAGTGCGGCGATGGCGCGCGCGGTGGAAGACCGCTGGCCGCATCCGGTCGAAGGCTTGGTCGTCACGCGCTACGGCTACGGCGAGGCCTGCGAGCGCATCGAGATAGTCGAGGCGGCGCATCCGGTGCCCGACGAGAAGGGCCGTGCTGCCGCGGGCCGCATCCTCGACAAAGTAAAGGGCCTTTCGCCCGACGACGTCGTGCTGTGCCTGGTTTCGGGCGGCGCCTCGGCGCTGCTCGCCCTACCCGCGCCGGGACTGACGCTGGCCGACAAGCAGGCGGTCAATCGCGCGCTGCTGAAGTCCGGCGCCAACATCGTCGAGATGAACACGGTGCGAAAGCATCTCTCCGCGATCAAGGGCGGGCGGCTTGCCATGGCCGCCCAGCCGGCGCGCGTGCTGTCGTGGCTGATCTCCGACGTGCCCAACGACGATCCCGGCGTGATCGGCTCGGGCCCGACCGTGGCCGACGCGACGACCTTCGCCGACGCCATCGCCGTGCTTGCCAAGTACAGGATCGATCCGCCCGCTGCCGTGCGCGCCCATCTCAAGTCGGGCGCGGCCGGCAGGATCGAGGAGACACCCAAGTCCGGCGATCCGCGGCTTGCCCGCGTCGAGACGGTCATGGTTGCCACGCCGAAGCGATCGCTCGAGGCGGCGGCGGCGCTTGCTCGCGCGAAGGGTGTCGACGTGGTGGTGCTGGGCGACAATCTCGAAGGCGAAGCACGCGTGCTGGGGGCCGAGCACGCCACCCGGGCGCTGGCGATAGCGAAACGCGGCAATCGCCCGACCGTGATGCTGTCCGGCGGCGAGACGACGGTGACGGTACGCGGCAAGGGCCGCGGCGGCCGCAACGTCGAATACCTGCTGGCCCAGGCGATCGCCGCCAACGGCAGGCTCGGCATCTGGGGACTTGCGGCCGATACTGACGGCGTAGATGGCGTTGAGGATATCGCTGGCGCGATCTTCACGCCGGACACGCTGGCACGCGCCCGCGAGGTCGGGCGCGACCCGCAGGCGATGCTGGACGACAACGACGGGCATGCCTTCTTCGAGCGCCTGGGCGACAGCCTGATCACCGGGCCGACGCGCACCAACGTCAACGACTTCCGCGCGACGCTGATCGCGCCCTAGAGCCTGTGGATAGTGCTCGATTCGCGGGCGCATTATGGGCAATGGACCGCATTTTGGGTCCACATTTGCAGGCCCCGATGCGCCGGCCATTGCCCATATTAGGTGGGCCTGTGCGACCTGTGCTTATGTGAGGCAACGGGCTGGTTCGTGAGAGCCAAACGTCGGCTCGTGAGGGACCAAAAACGGTGATTTGGAAATAAACGGCAAAAACGGTCGAAAACGGTGAGCATATGACGATCTATTCCGGCTCCTGCCACTGCGGCGCGATCCAGATCGCGTTCACAAGTGCGAAGAAGCCCGAGGAGATGCGGCCTGGCCGCTGCTCCTGCACTTTCTGCCGTCGCCACGGGGCCCGGACCATGGGCGACGGCCCGACCTCGTCGGTCGAGTTCCGCGCGGCGCCTGGCACGCTGTCGAAGTACCGCTTCGGGCTCGGTATCACGGACTATCTCGTGTGCAGCAAGTGCGGCACTTACGTCGGCGCGGTGATGGAGGATGAAGGCCGGACGATCGCCACGCTCAACGTCAACGCGCTCGACATCCGCGATTCGTTCGATCCGGCGCCGCCACTGCACGTCTATGACGGCGAGGACGAGTCCCGACGCCGCGCACGGCGTCGAAAGTTCTGGATGCCCGCAACCGTGATCGCCTAACGTCGAACCATGGCCATCCTCGGGATCATTGCCGACGATTTCACCGGCGCCACCGACATCGCGGGCATGCTGGTCAAGAATGGCATGCGGACGATCCAGACGATCGGCGTGCCGGCAAAGGGCACGATCCCGGACGACGTCGATGCGGTCGTGGTCGCGCTCAAGACGCGCTCGATCGCGGCGAAGGATGCTATCGCGCAATCGCTCGACGCGTTGAAGGCGCTGCAGGCGGCGGGCTGCGTGCGCTTCTTCTTCAAGTACTGCTCGACCTTCGATTCGACCGACCAGGGCAATATCGGCCCGGTCGGCGATGGGCTGCTCGATGCGCTGGGCGGCAAACAGGCGATCTACTGCCCGGCGTTCCCCGAGAACGCGCGCACGATCTTCTTCGGCCATCTGTTCGTCGGCGACCTGCTTCTCTCCGACACGCACATGCGCCATCACCCGCTCAATCCGATGACCGATTCGAGCCTGGTGCGCGTGCTCGCGCGTCAGACCAGGCACAAAGTCGGGCTGGTGCCGCTCAAGCAGGTGCAGGCGGGTTCCGCGACGTTGCGCGCTGCGCTCGACAAGCTGGCGGCCGATGGGGTCCGCCACGTGATCGTCGATGCCGTCGCCGATACCGATCTCGGGATCATCGGCGAAGCGGTCGGCGACGACATGCTGGTGACCGGCGGCTCGGGCGTGGCGCTCGGTCTGCCCGCCGCCTATCGCCGCCGCGGCCTGCTGCAACACAAGTCGGGCGCCGGTTCGCTGCCGAGGATCGACGGGGCGGCCGCGGTTCTGGCGGGCTCCTGCTCAGCCGCGACGCTCGGCCAGATCGCGAATTTCAGAGGTCCACATCTCGCGCTCGACACTGACGCGATCTGCCGCGGCGAGCCGGTGGGCGACAAGGCGCTGGTATGGGCGAAGGGCGTGCTCGGCAACGGCCCGATCCTGCTGTCGGCCAGCGACAAGCCCGAGGCGGTGAAGTCGCTGCAACAGAAATATGGAGTCGAGAAATCGAGCCACGCGATCGAGAAGACAATGGCTGAGCTCGCCAAGGGTTTGGTCTCAGCCGGCGTCGGCCGCATCGTGGTCGCGGGCGGCGAGACTTCAGGCGCCGTGGTCGGCGCGCTCGACGTGACAGCGCTGCGCATCGGACCGGAAATCGATCCCGGCGTGCCGTGGACGGCGTCGGTCGGCCAGAAGCCTCTCCTGCTGGCGCTGAAGTCCGGCAACTTCGGTGCACCCGACTTCTTCACCAAGGCGTTTGCACAGCTATGAGCAGCGAAGCGAAATCGCGCGAGGCTGTCTGCGCGCTCGGCGCCAAGCTCGCCGCGCGCGGGCTCTGCCCGGGCACGTCGGGCAACATCTCCGTGCGCGTCGCCGACGGCTGGCTGATGACGCCGACCAACTCCTCGCTGGGCGAACTCGATCCGGCGCAGCTCTCCAAGCTCGACCGGAACGGCAAGCATGTCGGCGGCGATCCGCCGACCAAGGAGGCGCTGCTGCACCGCTCGGTGTACGACGTACGCCCGAAGGACGGCGCGATCGTGCATCTGCATTGCACGCATGCAGTGGCGATCTCGTGCCTCGATCCGTCGTGCCATCACGACAAGCAGACGACCCTGCCGCCGATCACGCCCTACTTCGTGATGCGGGTCGGCAAGCTGCCGCTGGTGCCCTACTTCAAGCCGGGCGATCCCAAGCTCGCCGACGCGATCCGCGACTACGCCAAGGGCCATCGCGCCGTGCTGCTGGCCAATCACGGGCCGGTGGTCGCGGGCACGTCCTTATCGGCGGCTTCCGCGTCGATCGAGGAACTCGAGGAGACCGCCAAGCTTCATCTGCTGCTGCAGGGCTTCAAGGTGCGCCTGCTGAGCGACGCGCAGGTGCGCGAAGTCGAGGAAGCCTTTCCGTCATAAGGACCGCCATGCCCAAGCTCGCCGCCAATCTCTCCTGGATCTACCAGGAGGTGCCTTTCCTGCAACGCTTCGGCGCCGCCGCCAGCCACGGCTTCAAAGCCGTCGAGATTCTGTTTCCCTATGAGGCGCCGGCCAAGGACATCGCCGTCGAGCTCAAGAAGCACAAGCTCACACAGGCGCTGTTCAACCTGCCGGCCGGCGACCCGAGCAAAGGAGAGCGCGGGTTCGCCGCCCTGCCCGGCCGCGAGGCCGACTTCGCCGCGGCACTCGACAAGGCGCTGGAGTACGCGAAGGAGCTGGAGTGCCGGACGCTGCACGTGATGTCCGGCATGATCGCGGCCGGCGCCGACACCAGGGCGATGCACAAGACCTTTGTTGCCAACCTCAAGAAAGCGTGCGACCGCACCGCCAACAGCGGCCTCACCCTGGTGCTGGAGCCGATCAACCATCGCGACATTCCCGGCTACTTCACCAACACCACGGCGCAGGTCGAGGCGATCATCAAGGAAGTCGGCGCGCCGCACCTCAAGCTGCAGCTCGACCTGTACCACCTGCAGGTCACCGAGGGTGACCTGCAGAAGCGCACCGAGCGGCTGTTCCCGCTGACCGCGCATGTCCAGATCGCCGGCAATCCCGACCGCAACGAACCCGACGTCGGCGAGGCCAATCACCTCTACCTGCTCGACGTTCTCGATCGCCTGGGCTACGACCGCTATGTCGGCCTCGAGTACAAGCCCAAGACCACGACCGCGGCAGGCCTCGGCTGGGCTGCAAAGTACGGCATCAGGGCCTGACATGAGCGCGCAGAACACCCCGAACGTCGCCTTCATCGGCCTGGGCTCGATGGGCCTCGGCATGGCGAAGAACCTGTTGAAGCACGGCCACAAGGTGGTCGGAGTCGATCCCAGCGACGTCGCGCGCAAGGCCTTTTCCGATGCAGGCGGCGTCAGCGTCGCGACGCCGGCCGATACCGCAGCTACGGCCGACGTGGTGGTGATCGCGGTCGTCAACGACAAGCAGGTCGAGGCGGTGCTGTTCGGCGACGGCGGCGCGGCATCGAAGCTGCGCGAGGGCGGCGTGGTGATGCAATGCGCGACCGTGCCCGCTGCGTTCAGCCGGGCGCTCGCCGAGCGGCTGGCGAAAAGCGGGCACGAGTTGCTCGACGCGCCGATGTCGGGCGGCCGCGCGCGTGCCGAATCGGGTGAGCTCACGTTCATGGCGTCGGGCTCGTCCACGGCGTTCGCGGCGGTGGAGAGCATCCTGTCGGCGACCTCGGCCAAGGTGTTCCGGCTCGGCGAGGCGCCGGGCATCGGCTCGCTGGTAAAGACGGTGAACCAGCTCCTCGCCGGCGTGCACATCGCGGCGGCGGCCGAGGCGGTGGCGCTCGCCGCCAGAGCGGGGGCCGACACGCGCGTGGTCTACGAGGTGATCTCGGCCAGCGCCGGAAATTCCTGGATGTTCAGCAATCGCGTGCCGCACATGCTCGACGACGACTACTCGCCGCTCTCGGCGGTCGAGATCTTCGTCAAGGATCTCGGGCTGGTCCTGAACACCGGGCACGAACTCAGGTTGCCGCTGCCTCTTGCCGCAGCTGCGCACCAGCTCTTCCTTGCCGCGGCCGGCGCGGGCTGGGGCAAGCTCGACGACGCCGCCGTGGTGAAGGTCTACGAGCAGGCCGGCGGCTTCAAAGTGTCATCGCCGAAGCGTTAGATTGAGGCCATGTACCGCCAGCGTTTCACCAAGATCGTGGCCACACTCGGCCCGGCGTCTTCGAGCCCGGAGCGGCTGAAGGCGCTGTTCGAGGCAGGCGCCGATGTCTTTCGTCTCAACTTCAGCCACGGCACGCCGGACGACCACAAGGAGCGCGTCGATCTGCTGCGCGCGCTGGAGAAGCAGTACAAGCATCCGATCGCCATCCTGATGGACCTGCAGGGGCCGAAGCTGCGGCTCGGCAAGCTGGCTCACGGGCCGATGGAGCTGAAGAAGGGCCAGAAGCTGCGCTTCGACATGGCCGCCGAGCCGGGTACGCCCGCGCGCGTGCCGCTGCCGCATCCGGAGATCTTCAAGGCAGCCAAGCCGGACGGCACCTTGCTGATCGACGACGGCAAGGTGCGCCTGCGCATCAGCGCACACGGCGAGGACACGATCGACACGGTGGTCGAGGTCGCGGGCACCATCAGCGACCGCAAGGGCGTGAACCTGCCCAACCTCGTCGTGCCGCTGTCGCCGATGACGCCGAAGGACCGCAAGGACCTCGACTACGGCCTGTCGCTCGGGGTCGACTGGGTGGCGCTCTCCTTCGTCCAGCACGCACACGACATCGCCGAGCTCAAGAAGCTGGTGGCCGGCCGCGCTGCCGTGATGGCCAAGCTCGAAAAGCCGGCGGCGATCGAGCATCTCGACGAGATCATCGAGCAGAGCGACGGCATCATGGTCGCGCGAGGCGACTTAGGCGTGGAGATGCCGCCCGAGGCGGTGCCGCCGCTGCAGAAGCGCATCCTCGCCGCCTGCCGCGTGCTCGGACGGCCGGCAATCGTCGCCACCCAGATGCTCGAATCGATGGTGCACTCGCCGACGCCGACGCGCGCCGAGGCATCCGATGTCGCGACCGCAGTCTACGATGGCACCGACGCAGTGATGTTGTCGGCGGAGTCCGCTTCGGGCGACTACCCGGTCGAGGCGGTGACCATGATGGACCGCATCCTGAAGAGCGTCGAAGCCGACCCGCTCTATCGCCGGCTGATGGATGCGAGCCGCCGCGAGCCCGAGGCAACCACTGCCGATGCGATCAGCGCCGCCGCCCGGCAGTGTGCCCACACGCTCTCCGCCGCGGCGATCGTCACCTACACCAATACCGGCTCGACAACGCTCCGCGCCGCGCGCGAGCGGCCGGACGTACGCATCCTCTGCCTCACCCCCAACCTCGACACGGCGCGGCGCATGACGCTCGCCTGGGGCGTCCATCCGGTGCGAACCGAGGACGCGCACAATTTTGGCGACATGGTGGCACGCGCCACCCGCGTCGCCCGCCAGCAGAAGATCGCCAAGCAGGGTGAACGACTCGTGATCACGGCGGGCGTGCCGTTCGGAACTCCGGGAGCCACCAACATTCTCAGGATCGCCTACGTCTGATCTGAAAAAGTCGGGGGATGTTGCGGAAGGTTCCCCCGTAACTTTTTCAGAAGCAGTTGTGAGGCGATCGTGAACAGCCCCGACCAGAAGGCAAAAGCCGTCCCCTACCGCCCCCGGCGGGCCGCCCTGAACTGGGTCGACTACCTGGTGATCGGGGCGACCGCTCTGACCTTCGCCGCCGTCGTCGCGGCCAACAACCCGCACGCCGCCGGCGCCCAGACCCGCGCCTCGATCATTCCCGCCGCCGAGCTGCCGAGCCAGGACGCCCCGGTCGCGGACCAGGCGGGCCTGATCAAGGCGGTCCGCTAGACCCGCGTCTAAAACGAGAGGGTGCAGACCAACTTCACCCTCGCCCAGCTGGCCGATCCGCCGACCGCCCGGTCGGAGCACATTCTCCGCAAGTGCGTCCATTGCGGCTTCTGCACCGCCACCTGCCCGACCTTCGTCCTGTTGGGCGACGAGCGCGACAGCCCACGCGGGCGCATCTACCTGATCAAGGCGATGCTCGAGGGCGGCCGCGCGCCGACCGAAGCCGAGGTGCGCCATGTCGACCGCTGCCTGTCGTGCCTCAGCTGCATGACGACCTGCCCGTCGGGCGTGAACTACATGCATCTGGTCGATCACGGCCGGCATCACATCGAGCAAACCTACCGCCGTTCCCTGCCCGACCGCCTCATGCGCCGCCTGCTCGGCTGGCTGATGCCGCGGCCCAGGCTGCTGCGCTGGGCGCTGAGGCTGGGCTGGCTGGCCAAGCCGCTGGCAACGGCACTTCCCGGGGTTAGCCGAGATCCCGGCGGCGCCACCTTCCCGCGCCGGCTGAAGGCGATGATCGAGGCGATCCCGACGATCGTGCCGGGCCCCTCGCCGGTCGATCGGCCGCAGGTATTTCCGG
>Ga0310813_10002419_pt1 | contig 11304 bp, 11 predicted proteins | sample YN3metagenome_FD_203086 | JGI IMG/M metagenome (GOLD analysis project Ga0310813, IMG submission 203086) | Soil microbial communities from experimental microcosm in Duke University, North Carolina, United States - YN3 | ecosystem: Engineered > Artificial ecosystem > Soil microcosm > Unclassified... | reverse complement strand
CGCAAGCCGACTACCTGCACCCGCGCTTCGAGTCGCTCACCGCCCCGACCGCGGACGACCTGGCGGCCCTGGCGGAGCGGCTGGAAAGCGGCGACGCGGCCTGGCGCCTGGCCTGGCGCGCGCATGCCCAGCGTGTGCGCACGGCGCGCGGCGCGGTCGCGGACCGGTTGCCCTGGGGCGAGCTCTCCGCCGCGCGCCAGCTGTTCTCGCACGCCGGCTTCGATCTGCTGCAGCTCGGCAACTCGATGTCGATCCGCCACGCCGACATGTTCGACGACGGCGTGGCGCACCGGCGCGTGCTGTCCAACCGCGGCGTCTGCGGCATCGACGGCACGGTCGGCAGCTTCCTCGGCGCCGCGCGCAGCGGCTGCGAGGCGGGCCTGCTGGTGCTGGGAGACCTGGCGCTGCTGCACGACCTGCCGGCGCTGGCCACCGCGCAGCGCCATCGCGGCTGCGCATGCCTGTGCGTGATCGACAACGCGGGCGGCGCGATCTTCGATTTCCTGCCGCTCGCCGCACGGGCCGACTACGAGGTGGCCATCCGCAACCCGCACCAGGTCGACTTCGGCCTGGTCGCCGCGGGCTTCGGGCTGCCGCATTGGCGCGTCCAGGACGCCCAGGGGCTGCGCGCAGCCCTGGACGCGGCGCGGCGGCATGACGGTGCGAGCCTCGTCGAAGTGAAGGTGCCGGCAGGATCTGCGCGCGCGCAGACGGCGCGCCTGATGGCTGCGCTGGCGATGCTGGGGTGACGGAGCGTCCGGCACGGCCTGCTCCGCGCGATGGCGGCGACGGCCGTGCGATCGGGCCACTGCGCGGCGGCAGCCTCGCCGAACCGCATCCGAAATGCAGGCCTCAACGCCCGGCGGCCGAGGCCGCGCTCCCCCACGGCATGGCATGCAGCCGCTCCGTCAGGTGCTGCAACGTCAATTCCCCCCGCAGGTGCTCCACGAACAGGATCACGAACTGCGCCAGGATGAAGACGATCAGCGCCCCCTTGATCGGCTGCGCGAGCGAGATGAGGTCCAGCCGCGGTGCCGCGCGCGAGACCAGGCCGAGCCCGATGTCGACCAGGAGCAGCACCAGCATCAACGGCGTGGCGAGCTTGGCGACGCCCTCCGCCAGCGTGTCGGCCTGCTGCATGCTGAACGACTCCAGGATGTTCGCCGCGACGGGCGTCGTCGAGGCGAGCGGCCACCAGTGGTAGGACTCGTAGAGCACCCCCAGCAGCACCATCATGCCGCCCAGCGTCCAGAACACCGCATTGGCGATCTGCGCAAAGAGCATCGAGGTCGGCGTGAACGTCACCGGATTGTTCGGGTTGGTGATCTGCACGTTGTTGTAGCCCGTCAGGTCGTCGACATAGGCACCGGCGCCCTGCGCCGTCCAGAACACGCTCGAGGCCGCCATGCCGATCACCAGGCCGATGACCGCCTCGCGCACGCCCAGCGCGAGCAGCGCGGTGCCGTGCAGGCTGTCGATCAGCGAGGCAGGCTGGCCGTAGGCCACGTAGGTGCTGAAGATCATCACCACGCCGGTCTTGATCATCGGCTGCAGCACGCTCGAATCGGTCGGGGGGAACAGCAGCACCACCATGGCCAGGCGCACCGAGCAGATCGCCAGCAGCGTCAGCATGCCGGAGATCGCATGATCGAACTGCGGCATGCGCAGCAGCAGGTCCAGGCTGCTCATGACAAGCCCGCCGCCCGCGCCCGCGGGCGCGCCTGCGCGTCCTCGATCGCGGCCTCCTCCTCGCACTCCGCCAGGCGCACGGCGTGCCGCGTGCGCAACGAGGCGGCGCTGTCGTCGAGCACCTCGATGCGCGCCTGCGCGGCGGCGATCTCGGCGCGCATCGCGGCGATCTGTGCGTCGGCCGTCGCGAGCGCCTCGTCGAGCTGGCGCCGTGCCGCGGCGAGCGCGGCTCGCTTCTCGCCCAGCACGTCCAGCACGCCGAGCCCGAGCAGCCACTCGTCGCTCGAGAACGCGCGCGCGCACAGGGCGTCGAGGTGATCGCGCTGCACCTGCATCTGGGCCGCGGCAGCATCCACCTCGCGCTGCTTGGCCGTGCAGCGCGCCCACGCGCGCTCGCGGGCCGCCTGCCGGCGCCCGAGTTCGGCGCGCAGCTCGCCGAGGCGGCGACGCCGGCGGCCGGCGGCGAGGTCCAAGGCCTGCGCCCGGCGTACGACGTCCTGGGCGCTAGCGGCCATGGCGCGTCCCCACGTCCGGCCCGGCGATCTCCGCCAGCCGCTGCTCGAGCTGCGCCGGGGTCACGACCTCGTCCATGGCCTGCCGCAGGAAGGCGCGGATCGCGTCGATCTTCGCCAGCGCTTCGTCGGCGAGCGCGTCGGAGCCCGCCTGGTACTCGCCGATCTGCACCAGCATCTCGACGTCGCGGTGCTTGGCCATCAGCTCGCGCAGGTGCGCGGCGCGCGCCTGCGCCACGGGCGAGGCGACGCGGTTCATCAGCCGCGACAGGCTGGCCAGCACGTCGATGGCCGGGAACTGGTTGCGCGCGGCGATCTCGCGGGAGAGCACCAGGTGGCCGTCGAGGATGCTTCGCACTTCCTCGGCGATCGGATCGGCGCCGCTGTCGTCCTCTTCCAGCACCGTATAGAGCGCCGTGATGGCGCCGCGGCGGCCGTTGCCGGCGCGCTCCAGCAGGCGCGGCAGCTCCGCGAAGATCGAGGGCGGGAAGCCGCGCCGGGCCGGGGGCTCGCCGGCGGCCAGCCCGATCTCGCGCTGGGCGCGGGCGAAGCGCGTGAGCGAATCCATCATCAGCAGCACGTTGCTGCCCTGGTCGCGGAAGTGCTCCGCGACCGCGGTCGCCACGTGGGCGGCCCGTGCGCGCTCGATGGGCGAGCGGTCGGAGGTCGCGCAGACGACGACCGAGCGCGCGCGCCCTTGCGGGCCCAGCGTGTCCTCGATGAACTCGCGCACCTCGCGCCCGCGCTCGCCGATGAGCCCGATCACGTTGACGTCGCTGCGCGCACGCCGGGCGAACATGCCCAGCAGCGTGCTCTTGCCGACGCCGGCGGGTGCGAAGATGCCCACGCGCTGGCCGACGGCCAGCGTCGCGAGGCCGTCCACGGCGCACACGCCGGTGTGGAACGGGGCCTCGATGAGCGCGCGCGACATCGCATCCGGCGGTTCGCCGTAGACCGGCCGCGTCCGCGTCGTGGCGATGGGGCCGAGGCCGTCCATCGGATTGCCCTGGCTGTCGACGACGCGCCCGAGAAGGGCGTCGCCGACGCCGACCGACAACGGACGCCTGAGCGCCACCACGCGCGTGGACCGCGACACCTCGGACAGCCGCGCGAACGGCGACAGCACCGCGCAGTCGCGCGTGAAGCCGACGACCTCGGCGTGCTGCAGCAGGCGTCCGTCGGCGGCCCGCAATTCGCACAGCTCGCCGAGGGCGGCATCGATGCCGCCGGCCTTGACGAGCGTGCCGATCACCTCGACGACCTTGCCGGTCTGCTCGATGGCCGGCAGCGCGAACTCGCGCTCCATCGCGCTGCCGAGCTGGTGCAGGGCGTCATGGAGAGCCCCGGGGTCGACGGCGGCGGTGTCGATCAGCGGCATGCGGTCTCCTTCATCCGCGCACCCCGGCGGGCGCGTCGTCGTCGTCCAGGCCCTGCGCGCGCAGCATCTCGTCGATGTCGAACGCGCCGTCGTCGGGGTCGTCAGCCGCCGAGTGCGCGACAGGCGCGCCGTGGCCATCGTCCGTGCCGGCGCCCTCGCCGGCCTCGGCCTGCACCGGTCCGGCTTGTTCGGCGGCCTGCGCCGTGCAGTCCAGCGCACGGGCCACCGCCAGGCGCAGGGCGCGCAGCTGCGTGGACAGGCTCGCGTCGATGCGGCCCAGGTCCGTCTCGCAGACGCAGGCGCCCGGCTCGAGCGTGCGGTCCGCGCTCACGGCCAGGGGCAGCGGGCGCCCTGCCAGCCCGCGCTGCTCGGACAGGCGGGCGAACTGCTCGCGTGCCACCTCCAGATCGTCCGGGTGCACGACGACCCGCAACATCGCCGCATTCGCGACGATGGCCTCGACCGCGCCGCTGGCGCGTGCGAACAGCGCGGCGGAGGACTCGGCCGCGATGACCTGCTCGGCGGCGCGCATGACCAGCTCGGCCAGGCGCTCGCGCATGCTTTCGTGCAGGCGCCGCTGCACCTCCATGGCGCTGGCGGCGCTCTCGAACCAGTCGGCGAGCGCGGCCGCGCGGCCGCTCTCGTAGCCGTCGTCGTGCGCGGCGGCGTGGCGCGCCCGCGCGGCGCGCTCGATCTCGCCGGCGCGCGCGCGCGCTTCGTCGACGATGGCCTGCGCCTGGGCATGCGCCTGCTCGATCAGCGCCTCGCGCTCCATCTCCAGCTCGCGAAAGCCTTCGTCGAGGGACACCAGCGCCGCGAGCGAGCCCGCGCGGATGACGTCCCCCGGCGCCGCGATGCCGCCCGGCACTCCTGCAGTCGCCCGTCTCAGCCAAACAGCCATGTCCACTCCGGGAAGAATTCAGGCAGCAGCGCTGCCCAGGAGGCGTCGAGCGCGGCATCCGCGCCTTCGGCCGGGGCGCACGCCCATGTGCGCGGCAACGCCAGGGCGCACAGGGCATTCGAGGCCGGGGCGAGCGCACGCCAACCGAGGCCGGCGAGCGATTCGTCGTCCATCGGCCCGATGCCTTGCGACGCGGCGGGCCGGGTCGCCGCGGCGGCGCGCGCCACGAACTCGGCGAGCGGCAACCCGAGCGCCGTGGACAGTCGTTCGCGCGCGCCACGGTCGATGGTGCGGCGCAGGCGATCGAGATGGCCCAGCAACGCGCGCATGCGCAACATGCGCAAGCCGGTCTGCTCGGGCACCAGCGACAGCAGGGCCGCGGCGGCCGCCGGCCGGCGCGCGGAGGCTGCCAGCACCGACAGGTCGACGGGCTCGACGCGCCAGTGGCGCAGCAGCTCGGCGGAGCAGGCCTGCACGGCCTGCGGCGCGCAGCCGCGCAATGCGTGCTGCACCTGGGCCGCCGCCGCGGTGTCGATGCCCAGCGGCACGGCAAGCCACGACGGATGGGCCCAGCAGGCGGCCGTGCGCGCGCGTTCGCCGTGGCAGTGCAGCGCGCGCAGCACGCGCTCCACCGGGGGCGGCGAGGGCGCGGGCACGGCGGCGGGCGGCCGCTCCAGCAGGACGGCCGCGTCAGGCATGGCCGGCCTCGGGTTCCACGCGATCGGGCCTGGCGGCCTCCGGCTTGCTGCGCCTGAACCGCTCGAGGAGCGTGCGCGCGGCCTGCCGCGGGCTGCCCGCGGCCCGACCGCGCTGCAGCCAGACGAGCAGCGCCGCGGCGCTCAGCAGGAAAGCGATCGCCGCGCCGACGAGGATCTTCGCCAGAAGATGCGAGGCCTCGCGCGGCGGTGTCGCGACGGGGTCGGTCGCCACCGCCGTGACGCTGACCTGGTCGTAGGACAGCCCTTCGACGCTGTGGGTGACGAGCGACTTGATCTGCGCCGTCAGCGCGCCGGCATCGAACCCGCGCTGGTACTTGATGAAGACGGAGGCCGACGACGGCTTGACCTGCTCGGCCAGCGGATCGTTGTTCGGCAGCACGATGTGCACGCGGGCGACCATCACGCCGTCGATGCGCGAGAGCGTCTGCGACAGCTCCTGCGACAGGCCGTAGATGAAGCGCACGCGCTCCTCGGTCGGCGTGGAGACCAGGCCGTCGCGCTTGAAGAGCTCGCCCAGGTTGTCGAAGCGCTTCTCGGGCAGGCCGCGCTCGGTCAGCGCGTGCATGGCGCGCATCATGTCGTCGTGCCCGACCTCGACCGTCCACGAATGGCCGTCGTCCGGCGTGAACTTGCCGGCCTCGACGCCGGCTTCCTGCAGCGCCACGACCATCTGGTTGGCATCCTGCTCGCTCAGGTTGCGGTAGAGCTCCTCCTGGCAGCCGGCCAGCGCCAGCAGGCACGCCGCCGCGCCCACGCGCAGGGCGCGTCGCGCCCGGTTCGAACGGAGTCGGGCTGCCATGCTCACTCCTGCCTCATCAGCGTCTCGATGGCGGACTTGGTCGAGTCGACGACCGCCATCTTGCTCTGCATGTCCATCTGCATGCCGGCGAGCTCGAGCTGCATCTGCATGCTGGCCGCCTGAAGCTCCTGCATGGACATGCCCGACGCCGCGTCGGTGATCGAGAGCACGTCCGAGACGGCGCGCTGCAGCTCGTCGTCCTGCGCGATCACCAGCTTGGAGATCGTCTGCGAGTTCTCTTCGTTGGACACGGTGGGCGGCGCGCTGGCGCGGTGCATCAGCGTCTCGAACTGCACCCCCAGCCCCCGGTCGGACGCGCTCGCCGTCGGCGCCTGCAGCTGGGGCGACATGTGCTGCATGAGGCTGTGGATCTCGGTCGGAAAGGGCATGCTGGGTCTCCTGGCAAGGATCGAAGTCGCCGCGGGCGCGGCAGGGCAGGTCAAACGCGCAGGTAGCTGAAGTCGGGCGCGGGTTGCGGCACCGCAGCGGCTGCGACGGTCGCGTCGTTGGCGGGTTCGTCCGTGGGCGAGCCCTGGCGCTGCGGGAACGCGTAGCGCTCGCACGAGGCCGGCAGCGTGAAGCGGCCGCCCGTCTGCACCTTGCGCAGTGCGGACAGCAGGTCGTCGCGCGCCTGCATCGCCTCGATCAGTTCGCGCGACTCCTGGCTGGGCGTGTCGGCGAGCGCCTGCGACGCGACCTGCCGCCACTCCGAGCGCCCGACGGCCACCATGCAGAAGGCCAGCAGCGCATTGCCGTAGGTCAGGTGCGGCGCGGTCTGGTGCATGCGGGTCAGGATGTGGATCGCCTCCTCCCAGCGCGCGTGCAGCATGTTGCGCAGCGCGTCGAAGATCTCCAGCTCGCCCAGCTGCGGGCGCAGCACGCGCAGGGCATCGACCAGGAGCTCCACGTCGTAGGGATCGGCGATCACCTTGGGAAAGTTGCTCAGGAGGGCGGCAGACACGGTCTGCACGAGGCCCGCGACGACGTCGGGCGGGCAATCCAGGTAATCGGGCTTGGCAGCGTTCATGGGAACTCCTTCGTGAGGGTGGGGCGTGCAGCCGGCACGTGACGCTGGGATACCGTACCAAGGGGTGCGGTGCGGCAATGGCCACGGGGCGAAGCCGGCGCGCGCCAAGCGAAGCGGCCGGCGTGATCCCCGGAGCCAGGCCCGCGGCTTCGCTATCCGCGCCGCGGCTTCGCGGCGGGCGCCCGACGCGGCGGGCCGTACGCCTAGCGTGGGGCCATGAGCGACGAGAAGACCGAAGAACCCACACGCCACCGGCGCAAGGAGGCGCGCAAGGAAGGCCAGACGGCCAAGAGCACCGACCTCACGCAGGCGGTCACGCTGTGCTGCGTGTTGACGGCAGTGGCGTTGTCGATCGGCCTCGCGCGCGACGCGATGAAGGCGCTGATGGCGACCGGCCTGCAGTTCGTCGGCGGCCACGACCACTCGATGGAGAACCTCGGCGCGCAGATGTGGGCCTTCGCCAAGGCCGCCTTCGTGGCCGTCGTGCCGGCGCTCGGCGCGTCGATGCTGGCCTCCGTGGCCGCCACCCTGCCGCAGACGGGCGGCCTGCTCGTGTCGATGAAGCCGGTGGTGCCCGACCTGCAGCGCGTGAGCCCGGCCGCCGGGTTGAAGCGCCTGTTCTCGCTGCAGTCGATCATCGACCTCCTGAAGATGGTGGTCAAGGCGATCGTCGTGTCGGCGGTCGCCTGGCAGACCTTTCGCTGGATCGCGCCGCTGGTCGTCGGCTCGATGTACCAGCCGCTGCCGCAGCTGTCGCAGCTGCTGTGGGAATCGGTGCTGCGCTTCGTGGCCGAGGTGGGCGGCGTCTCGCTGCTCATCGGCGTGGTCGACTACATGCTTCAGCGCTACATGCTCACGCGCAAGCTGCGCATGTCCAAGGACGAGATCAAGCGCGAGCGCAAGCAGCAGGACGGCGACCCGGTGATCAAGCAGGAGCGCAAGCGCCTCGGCCGCGAGATGGCCACCGCGGCGCCGCGCGAGCGCGTGAGCGCGGCCAACCTGATGGTCGTCAACCCGACGCACTACGCCGTCGCGATCCGCTACGCGCCGCTGGAACACCCGCTGCCACGCGTCGTCGCCAAGGGCCTGGACGAGCATGCCCTCGAGCTGCGCCGGCTCGCGGCCGAGGTTGCGGTGCCCATCGTCGGCAACCCGCCGGTGGCGCGCCGCCTCTTCAAGGTCGACGTCGACGCGCCGATCCCCCCCGAGCTTTTCGAGACTGTCGCCGCGCTGCTGCGCTGGGTCGACGCCATCGGCGCCCGCGCCGACAACAGGAGCCTTCCGTGCTGAAAACCCTCAAGCTGCCCGCGGGCGGCGAACTCGGCGTCGCGGGCCTGATCATCGCGATCATCTCGCTGATGATCCTGCCGCTGCCGCCGGCGCTCATCGACGGCCTGCTCGCGCTCAACATCGCGATCAGCGTGACGCTGCTGATGATCACGCTGCACATCCCCAACGTGCTCTCGCTGTCGGCGTTCCCGTCGCTGCTGCTGTTCACGACGCTGTACCGGTTGTCGCTGAACATCTCGTCGACGAAGTCCATCCTGCTGCACGCCAACGCCGGACACATCATCGACAGCTTCGGCCGCCTGGTGGTCGGCGGGAACCTGGTGGTCGGACTGGTGGTGTTCGTCATCATCACGACGGTGCAGTTCATCGTCATCGCCAAGGGCTCGGAGCGCGTGGCCGAGGTCGGCGCGCGCTTCACGCTGGACGCGATGCCGGGCAAGCAGATGAGCATCGACGCCGACCTGCGTGCCAACCTGCTCACGCCCGACGAGGCGCGGCGCAAGCGCGCCAAGCTGGCGGTGGAGAGCCAGCTCCATGGCGGCATGGACGGCGCGATGAAGTTCGTCAAGGGCGACGCGATCGCCGGGCTGCTCATCACCGTGGTCAACATCGTCGCCGGCATCGCGGTGGGCGTGAGCTACCACGCCATGACGGCCGCGGAGGCCGCGAACCGCTTCTCGGTGCTGTCGGTGGGCGATGCGATGGTCTCGCAGATCCCCTCGCTGCTGCTGTCCGTCGCCGCTGGCGTGATGATCACGCGCGTCAGCGACGAGACCGAGTCGAAGCCGGCCTCGCTCGGCGACGAGATCGGCCGCCAGCTCACCGCCAACACCTCGGCGCTGTTCTTCGCCGCCGTGCTGCTGCTCGGCTTCGCCGCGGTGCCCGGCTTCCCGAGCACCCTGTTCGTGCTGCTGGCTGCGGCGCTCGCCTTCGCCGGCTACCGCCTGCGCCGCGACCGTCCCGACGCCGAGCGTGGCTCCTCCGAGGCGATCGACGCGATGCAGCGCTCGGGCAGCAAGATCGACACGCCCGCCATCCTCAAGCGCGCCCCGCACTTCGCGCCCGCGGTCGGCATCCGGCTCGCGGCCGACCTGGCGCAGCGGCTGTCCCACGCGGCGCTGCAGAAGGCGTTCGAGGCCGAGCGCGCGCAGTTGCAGGAGCGCCTTGGCCTGCCGTTTCCCGGCATCACGATGTGGATCGCCGAGACGCTCGAACCGTCGCATTGCGAGATCCGCCTGTTCGACGTCCCGCAGTTCGCGTTCGAGCTGCCGGCGTCCGAGGTCCTGCTGCCCGACGTGCGGCCCGATGCGGACGGGCGCCCGCTCGATGCCGGTGCCGCGGCGGGTGCGCTGGTGGCGCGGGCGCCGCTCGGCGACGGCGGCCCTTCCTTCTGGATCGACGAGCGCGCCGCGCCGGCCGGTGCGCGCACCTGGCGCGCCGAGCAGGCGATCGCCCACGCGTGCATCACGCTGATGAGCCGCAACGCGGCGCAGTTCCTCGGCATCCAGGAAGTGCAGTGGATCCTGGACCAGCTCGGCACGGAGTATCCGACGCTGGTCGGCGAGTTGCAGAAGGTGCTGCCGCCGCAGCGCATCGCCGACGTGCTGCGGCGCCTGCTCGAGGAGCAGGTGCCGATCCGCAACGCGCGCGGCATCGTCGAGAGCCTGATCGCCTGGGGCGCGAAGGAGAAGGACATGCTGATGCTCACCGAGTACGTGCGCGGCGACCTCGCGCGCTACCTTGCGCATGCGGCCGCCAACGGCGCGCGCGAGCTCGCTGTGGTGCTGCTCGACCTGCCGGTGGAGCAGCACATCCGGGGTGCGATCAAGCAGACCCCGACAGGCAACTTCCTCGCGCTCTCGCCGGATGACTCGGCCTACCTGATCGACTCCATCGAGGCCTTCGCGAACACCGGCAACGATGCCCCGGTGGCGCTCGTGACCTCGATGGACATCCGCCGCTACGTGCGCCGCATGATCGCGGCCCGCCTGCCGCGGCTGCAGGTGTACTCGTACCAGGAGCTCGGCGAGCACCTGGCCCTGAAGCCTGTCGGCCGCGTCGCGATGTGAGCGACCTGTCGACGCGGGCCTTCCGCATCGTCCCGCCCGACTCCGGCAGCGCACCCGTCGCCTCGCCGCCGCCCACGCACGCGGGCACCGGCTTTGACTATGCCGGCCTGGCCGAAAAGGCCCGTGCGACGCGCGAGGCGCGCGCCGCGTCGCGACGCCGGCGCGAGCCGGGTCCCGGCCGCGACGCCCAGGCGCGCCTGGCCGGCAGCCGCACGGGCGCGACGCCGGAGCCCGGCCCGCAAGACACACGCGCCGAGCCGGACGCACTGGCACTCGATGCGCCCGAGCAAGACACGGGCGCCCGCGCGCCGGTCTGCGGCGCGGCGGGCGCGGACATCGGCGACGACGAGGCCCTGGGCGCCGAAGTGGCGCAGGCGGCCTGGCCCGTGGTGAACGAGGTCTCGCGCGTCGCCGACGCCTTCGCCGTCATGCTGGTCTCCCTCGCGCGCGAGATCGCGGCCTTCTGCGCGGTGCCATCGATCAGCCAGGGTGGCCAGTGGGAAGCGCACGTGCCGCTCGACGAGCGCAACTTCCCGCACACGACGCTGCATCTCGGGCTTTCGCCTTTCGCGCTCTCGCTTCGTTTCGACTGCCGGGACCCGACGGTGCGCCAACTACTCTGCGATCACGAAGCCGCGCTCAAGCGCGAGCTCGCGAAGTTGATGGAAGCGTGGGGGGAACCCCGTGTGATCGAGATCTCCGCCTGGTGAGACGGTGCCGCCCCTGGCACGTCCGCCCCGAACCGGGAGTCCCATGTTGCAATTGCTGAACAGGCGCGCCGCCGCGAAGCCCCCGGCCAGCCAGGCCGCCGGCACCACCGCCACGCGGGCGCCCACCCTGCCGGCCGTCGATCCTCGTGCGGCGCACGTCGCGCGCCTGTGCCACGGCGCGCTGGGCGCCTGCGTGGCGCGCGCCTTCGC
>Ga0310813_10002417_pt1 | contig 11308 bp, 10 predicted proteins | sample YN3metagenome_FD_203086 | JGI IMG/M metagenome (GOLD analysis project Ga0310813, IMG submission 203086) | Soil microbial communities from experimental microcosm in Duke University, North Carolina, United States - YN3 | ecosystem: Engineered > Artificial ecosystem > Soil microcosm > Unclassified... | reverse complement strand
GCATCACCGTGGTCAGGAAAGCCTGGCCCGAATTGATGCCGACGGTCGCGAGGAACAGGGTCAGGCCGAAGTTGCGCAGCACGATGTTGGCGGGCAGCGGCATCACCCAGGCGATCGGCCCGGTGCGGCGCACCCGCCCCATGATCAGCGCCACGATCAGCGGCCCGCCACCGATGCCCAGAGTCACGGTGCCGACACCCGGCAGCGGAATCGGCACCAGGCCGAGCAGCACGCCCAGCACCATGCCGAGTCCAACCGAGATGTAGCTGAAGTCGGCAGTCGCCTTCACGGTGTCGCCGAAGAAGGCGCGAGCAGCCTCGATGTGCTCGGGCGGCACCAGCACGCCGATCCTGTCGCCGATCTCCAGCATCAGGCTGGGCGAAGGCACGACGTCGACATCGTAGCGCCTGACGTGGTGGATTTGGATCGGCACGCCGGCCGGCATCGCCAACTCGCCGAGCGGCACGCCCGTGAGGGCCTGCCTGGACAGGAAGAAGCGCTGGTATGAGAGGTCACCGCGGTCCCTGGCGAGGCGGCCGGGCTCGAGGCGGCCGAGGATGCCGGCGACTTCGGCGATGCTGTCCTGCCGCTCGGCGACGATCAGCAGGCCGTCGCCCGGCCGCAAAACGAGGGCTTGGTCGGGCACTCGGTTGTGATGATCGACGCGAACGCTTGAGACCTGCACGCCCGCCGGCAGCAGCTTCAGGAGTTCGCCCAGCGTCGCCTCCTTGGCGGGCAGCCGCTCGATGGTGAGCTCCGCCATGTGGAAGCGCACCGGCGCCGGCGGAAACGTCGGCTTCACCGCGCGCGTCATCACGTAGAAGCACAGGATCGGCCCGATGACGCCGAACGGATAGCTCACCGAGTAGCCGATCGACGGCGACTTGTCGCCCGCCAGCTCGAGGGCAGCCTGCAGAGTGGGAGTGCTGGTCATCGCCCCCGCGAACACGCCGAGCGTCTCGCCAGCGCCAAGGCCGATCAGGCGGCCGAGCCCGATCGTCACCAAGAGACCGGCGATCACGGCGATGAAGGCGAGCAGGTTGTAGAGCCGGCCCGGGCCCGACAAGCCCTCGAAGAACTGCCGGCCGTACAGGATGCCGATGCCGTAAAGGAACATGGTCAACCCGATCAAGCCGATCGGGCCCGCAATCTGCAATTTGGGCGCAACGGCGCCGATCGCCAGTCCGACGAACAGCACCGCGCCGATGCCGAGCGAGAAGCCGACGACGTTGATCTGCCCCACCGCGTAGCCCAGCGCCACGGCGAGGAACAGCGACAGGATCGGTTGCGAGGCCAGAAACTCACCGAGGGCGGCGATCATTCAACGCGCCCGGCAGCCGGCTTGGCGGAAGATCTCGAGAGCCATTTTCACCTGCGCTTCGCTCGGCGGTTGAGTGTCTGACAGCGGGTACTCGAGACTCAGCGACTTCCATTTGAAGGCGCCCATCTGATGGAAGGGCAGCACCTCGACCCATTCGACGTTCTTCATGGGCGCCACGAACCGCGCCACCTTCTCGATGTTGTCGGGAGCGTCGGTCACGCCGGGCGCCAGCACGAAGCGGATCCATACCGGCTTGGCCATGGCGTTGAGCCGCTCGGCGAAGTGTAAGGTCGGCTCCAGGTCCTTGCCGGTCAGCTTGCGGTAGGTCTCGGGGTCGCCGCTCTTGATGTCGAGGATCACCATGTCGAGGTTGGCGAGGTAGGCGTCGTCGGCGCGGGCGCCCAGGAAGCCCGACGTCTCGATTGCCGTATGCAAGCCCATGCGCTTGGCCGCCGCCAGCATCCCGCCGGTGAAGCCGATCTGCACCAGCGGCTCGCCGCCTGAGATGGTGAGGCCGCCGCCCATGGCCCGCAGCATCGGCGCGAACTCAGCCAGCCGGCGGACCGCCTGCGCGAGCTCGACCCGCGTGCCGTCCTTGAGGTGCCAGGTGTCGGGGTTGTGGCAATACTGGCAACGCAGCAGGCACCCCGACATGAAGAGCGTGATGCGGATACCCGGCCCGTCGACCGTCGAGCCGGTCTCGTAGGAATGGACCCAGCCGAACGCGTCCTCCCTGCCCTCGAATGCCGTCTCGTCCGGCGCGTCGGGCGAGCCGGCCGTGCGCAGGTCATAGCGGCTGCCGACCTCGATCGGCTCCAGGCCGGACATCCGCTGCTCCTCAATAGTTGGAATGGAAGGTTCGGCTGATCACGTCGAGCTGCTGCTCGCGCGTGAGCCGCACGAAGTTCACGGCGTAGCCCGACACCCGGATGGTGAGCTGCGGGTACTTGTCCGGATGCTCCATCGCGTCCAACAGCGTGTCCTTGGAGAGCACGTTCAGGTTCATGTGGAAGCCGCCCTGGCCGAAATAGGCGTCGAACGCCTTCACGGCATTGGCGATGCCGGCGTCGCCATCGCGCTGGGTCAGGCTGGGCGCGATGCTGACGGTGTAGCTGATGCCGTCCTGCGCGTCGGCATAGGGCAGCCGCGCCACCGAGATGCACGAGGCAAGCCAGCCATGCGTGTCGCGGCCGTGCATCGGGTTGGCGCCCGGCGCGAACGGCACGCCCTTGGCGCGGCCGTCGGGCGTGGCGCCGGTATGCTTGCCGTAGACTACGTTGGAGGTGATGGTCAGCACCGACTGGGTGTGAGTGGCGCCGCGGTAGGTCGGATGCTTGCGGACCTTGGCCATGAAGCGCGACACCAGGTCGGCGGCGATGTCGTCGACGCGGCTGTCGGCGTTGCCGTACTTCGGGAAGTCGCCGTCGATCCTGTAGTCGACGATCAGGCCCCTGGCGTCGCGGACCGCGGTTACCCTGGCGTACTTGATGGCCGACAAGCTGTCGGCGACGACCGAGATGCCGGCGATGCCGCACGCCATCGTGCGCAGGATGTCGCGGTCATGCAGCGCCATCTCGAGCCGCTCGTAGAAGTACTTGTCGTGCATGTAGTGGATGCAGTTCAGCGCGTGCACGTAGGTGCGCGCCAACCACTCCATGGTGGCGTCGAACTTGTCGAACACCGCGTCGTAGTCGAGCACATCGCCCGTCACCGGCGCGGTCGCCGGCGCCACCTGGTCGCCGCTCAGCTCATCCCGTCCGCCATTGATGGCGTAGAGCAGCGCCTTGGCCAGATTCACCCGGGCCCCGAAGAACTGCATCTGCTTGCCGAGCCGCATTGACGAGACGCAGCAGGCGATGCCGTAATCGTCACCCCAGTACGGCCGCATCAGGTCGTCGTTCTCGTACTGGATCGACGAGGTGTCGCGACTGATGCGCAGGCAGAACTGCTTGAACGGCGCCGGCATGTGCTGCGACCACAGCACCGTGAGGTTGGGCTCGGGCGCGGGCCCGAGATTGACCAGAGTCTGCAGCATGCGATAGCTGGTGCGCGTCACCAGCGGCCGGCCGTCGAGATCCATGCCGCCGATGCACTCGGTCGCCCAATACGGATCGCCGCTGAACAGCGCATCGTACTCCGGCGTGCGCAGGAAGCGGACGATGCGCAGCTTCTGCACCAGCTGGTCGATCAGCTCCTGGGCGCCGCTCTCGTCGAGCTTGCCGTCGGCGATGTCGCGCTGGAGGTAGCTGTCGAGGAAGGTCGAGATGCGGCCGATCGACATCGCCGCGCCGTTGGCCTCCTTGATCGCGCCGAGATAGGCGAGATACGTCCATTGCACCGCCTCGCGGGCGGTCTCGGCGGGCCGCGACAAGTCGCAGTCGTAGCGCCGGCCCATCTCGACCAGGTCACGCAGCGCCCGCATCTGCTCGGCCAGCTCCTCGCGCAGGCGGATGATGTCTTCGCTCGCCCACATTTCGTCGATCTGGGCGCGCTCGATTTTCTTGGCTTCGAGCAGACGGTCGACGCCGTACAGCGCCACGCGACGGTAGTCGCCGATGATGCGGCCGCGGCCATAGGCGTCGGGCAGGCCGGTGATGACGTGGCTGCGCCGGCAGCGCATGATCTCCGGCGTGTAGGCGTCGAACACGCCGTCGTTGTGGCTCTTGCGGTAGTTGGTGAAGGCGTGGTGGACTCCGGGGTCGGGTGTGAATCCCGCCGCCTTCAGGCCGGCCTCGACCATGCGCAGCCCGCCGAACGGGAAAATCGCGCGCTTGAACGGCGCATCGGTCTGCAGGCCGACGATCAGCTCGTTGTCGCGATCGATCCAGCCGGGCGCGTGGGCGAGCATGGTCGACGGATGGGCGGCATCGACGTCAAGCACGCCCTTCTTGCGCTCCGCTTCGAAGTACGGCTGCAGCTTGGCCCACACGGCTTTTGTCCGGGCCGACGGCCCGACCAGGAACCGGTCATCGCCATCGTACGGTTGCGCATTGCGAACTATGAAGTCGCGCACATCAATGGCTTTTTGCCAGCGGCCGGCGGCGAATCCACGCCACGCCCGCGCCTCGCCCGATGCGACCGGATTGCCTGTTGGTGCATTCATCGGACCCTCCCGACGCTGAGCAAAGCTCCACGGTAGTGAGCTTCGCAGGCCACCACCTTGAGGAAGATCAAGGTCGGTCGAAGACCTGCGTCCTACGCTGCCGGCATGCCTGAGGATTCCGCGACCAAACCCCATCGGAAGTACGAGGCACTGATCGCCTCGGCGCAGCAGCTGAAGCGCGTCGCGATGGCGGTCGCCCATCCCTGCGACGCAGTTTCGCTCGAGAGCGCGGTCGAGGCCGCGCGACTCGGCTTGATCCAGCCGATTCTGGTCGGCCCGCCCGCGCGCATCCGCGCTGCGGCGGAAAGCGCCAAGCTCGACATCGGCGCGCTCGAGATCGTCGCGTCCGAGCACAGTCACGAGTCGGCCGCCAAGGCGGTCCTGCAGGTGAGGTCGGGCCGCGCCGAGGCGCTGATGAAGGGCAGCCTCCATACCGACGAGCTGATGGCGGCCGTCGTCGCGCGCGATACCGGCATCCGGACGGCGCGCCGCATCAGCCACTGCTTCATCATGGACGTGCCGGGCCATGACAGCGCGCTGATCATCACCGACGCCGCGGTCAACATCGCGCCGGACCTCGAGGCGAAAGTCGACATCGTGCAGAACGCGATCGACCTTGCGCATGCCATGGGGGCGGCCGAGGTGCGGGTCGCCATCCTGAGTGCGATGGAAACGGTCAATCCCAAGGTGCCGTCGACCCTCGAGGCGGCGGCCCTCTGCAAGATGGCGGATCGCGGTCAGATCACGGGCGCACTGCTCGACGGCCCGCTGGCACTCGACAACGCGATCAGCCTCGACGCCGCGAAGATCAAGAACATTGTCTCGCCGGTTGCCGGCCGTGCCAACGTGCTGGTCGTGCCCGACCTCGAGGCCGGCAACATGCTCGCCAAGAGCCTGTCCTTCCTGGCGGCCGCCGACGCCGCTGGCATCGTGCTCGGCGCCCGCGTGCCGATCGTATTGACCAGCCGCGCCGATTCGCTGCTGACCCGCCTCGCCTCCTGCGCCGTGGCGGTTCAGGTCGCGGCGGCGCGCCGCGCCAGCGCCAACGCCGCCATCGCCTGACAGATGGTCGACTGCGTCGCGGTCCTCAACGCCGGCTCCTCGAGCATCAAGTTCGCGATACACCGCGCGGAACCCGACCTCGGCCTGATGTTCCGCGGCCAGGTCGAGCAGATCGGCAGCACGCCGCGGCTCAAGGTGCTCGACGCGAGCCGCAACATCGTCGTCGAACGGTCCTGGCCGGCCAACGCGCTCGACCACCGGGCGGCCACCGAAGAAATCATCCGCACAAGCCGCCAGCTGATCGGCGACACAGTGATACAGGCGGTCGGCCACCGGGTGGTTCATGGCGGCACCGCGTTCACGGTGCCGGTCCGGCTCGACGCCACTGTGGTCGAGACGCTGGCCAGGCTCATTCCGCTTGCCCCCTTGCACCAGCCGCACAATCTCGCGCCGATCAAGGTGATCGCCGAGGCGGTGCCCGGCCTGCCTCAGGTCGCGTGCTTTGACACCGCCTTCCATCGCAGCCAGCCGCCGCTCGCCCAAGCCTTCGCCCTGCCGCGCACGCTCAGCGAGGAAGGGGTGCGGCGCTATGGCTTCCACGGCCTCAGCTACGAGTTCATCGTCGGCCGCCTGCGCGAGATCGACGCCAAGCTCGCGGCGTCGCGGCTGGTCATCGCCCATCTCGGCAACGGCGCGAGCCTGTGCGCGGTGCACGACGGACGAAGCGTTGCGACTACGATGGGATTCACCGCCGTGGACGGGCTGATGATGGGCACGCGCTGCGGCGCGATCGATCCCGGCGTGCTCGTCTACCTGATGGACAGGCACGGGCTGGATGCACGGGGGATCGAGGCGCTGATCTATAACAAGTCGGGATTGCTCGGCGTCTCGGGGATCTCGTCGGACATGCGGACCCTCCGCCAGTCGTCGGCACCGGAGGCCCGAGAGGCAATCGATCTGTTCGTCTATCGCATCGCGCGCGAGATCGGATCGCTCGCGGCGGCGCTGGGCGGTCTCGACGGCCTAATCTTCACGGGCGGGATCGGCGAGAACGACAGCGCGACGCGCCACGAAGTGGCCGACCAGTGTCGCTGGCTGGGGCTGGTTCTCGATGCCGACCGCAACGTTGCGGGCAAAGGCCTGATCAGCGCCGACGGCTCGGGAATCCCGGCGTGGGTGCTTCCGACCGACGAGGAACGCATGATTGCGCATCACACACTGGAAGTGGTGGCGGCAGCCGGTTCGGCAAATTGAGTCGGACTGCGAGCCTCGCGCGATCTTGAGGGCTTGAGTTTAGTCAAGGAACACGCTCCCATCGCTGGGGACAATGCAGGCTGTCCGCCGTCAGGGGGAGTTCGAGTGAATCCGTCGGTACATCCGTCCGCACCGCATCATCTGCCGGTGTTCGTCGCCGGCCCGGGGCAAACGGATGTCCTGATGGTGATCGTGGCGATCCTTCTCCTCGCGGCGATCCTCGCGGTCGGAAACATCTTTCTCCGCCTGCACACCCTGCCCGAGCGCATGGCGCATCGATCCCAGAAGATACAGTTCGAGATCGTCGCGGTGCTGGGGCTGCTGGCGCTGTTCACGCACATCCACCTTTTCTGGGTGGTCGGCCTGATCCTCGCCCTGATCGACCTGCCCGACTTCGGCACGCCGCTGCGACGGATCGCGACCTCGACCGAAAAGCTGGCCGGGATCGAGCCGACGGAACCGGACGAAACGGCGCCTTCGGTCCCAGAAGAGAAAGCCCCGTTAGGCGCTGCCCCGCGCGAGGACCAGCCGCATGTTTGAGTTGATGCTGTGCGCGCTGTTCACGCTTCTTCCCGACTACCTCTACCGCCGCTACCGGCAGGGCAAGCGGCTGGGCCACGAGATCACCTTCTATTCGGTGTGGTTCGAGCTGCGCTGGGGCCTCATTACCTGCCTGATGCTGACGGTCTCGCTGATCACGGTGATTTTCTATTTCCATCCGTCCACCAGCACCGTCACGGCGTTCTACCGGACCGTCCCGATCGTTCCCGAGACATCCGGCCGGGTGGCCGAGGTCAAGATCGGCTTCAGCGCCAGAGTCGAAAAGGGCGACGTCATCTTCCGGCTCGACAGTTCGAGGCAGGAGGCAGCGATCGAGACGGCGCGCCGCAAGATCCAGGAAATCGACGCCGAGTTCGTGGCCGCGCGCGCCGATCTCCTGCGGACGGAGGGCCAGCTGCGGGAGGCGAGAAGCAACCTGCAGCAGGCGATCGACGAGCTCGAGACGAAGCGGGAGCTGGTCCGGCGCAACGCCAACGTCGTGGCCCAGCGCGAGATCGAGCGGCTCGAGGTTCTGGTCGAGGGGCGTGAGGGATCGGTCCAGGCGGCAACGGCGTCGAAGCAGTCGGCGGAGATCAAGATCGCGACCCTGTTGCCGGCAGACAAGGCCAGTGCCGAAGCCTCGCTCGCCGAGGCGCAGGTCGAGCTGAGCAAGACTTTCATACGGGCCGGCGTCGCCGGGCGGGTGGAGCAGTTCGCTCTCCGCGTCGGCGACGTAGTCAATCCGCTGATGCGGCCGGCGGGAGTGCTCATTCCTGACGGCGCGGGCCGCCGTGTCCTGCAGGCCAGCTTCAACCAGATCGAGGCCCAGGTCATGCGCATCGGAATGATTGCGGAGGCGACCTGCATCTCCAGGCCGTGGACGATCATTCCCCTGGTCGTGACCAGCGTCCAGGACTTCATCGCCGCCGGCCAGTTCCGCGGCGGCGAGCAGCTCGTCGAGGGAGCGTCCGTGGTCCGCCCGGGCACCATCCTGGTGTCGCTGGAACCGCTCTACCCGGACGGTCTGGACGGCGTCACGCCCGGCAGCAGCTGCGTCGCCAATGCCTATACCAGCAACCACGACGTTATCGCCGCGGCCGACACCGGCGCGTTTCGACGCTTCGCCCTGCATGCCGTCGACGCTGTCGGCCTCGTCCACGCCCTGCTGCTGCGAATCCAGGCCCTCGTGCTCCCGGTGACGACGCTGGTGCTGAGCGGCCACTGAGGGACGCGGCCGCAGCCGGCCGACCTGCCGGTCCAGGAGCCGACCAAGTATGACTTGGTGATGGCCGCTCAGCCCGTCGCGGGAGGCTGTGCTACTCGGGGCGCGCCTTCGATCGGATCATTTGCCGATGATCGCGGGGATGCAGCCTCGGTCATCCGCGCATTGGGCATTGATCGGGCTGCCGCGCGACATCGCCCAGTGATCCGCGATGCGCCTGCTGTGCGGGCATGGGTTTCGCGCCGTCGGGTCTAGTCTGCTCGACGCGAAGACTACTGGACATGCATGGACATTCGCCTTCTAGTCGCCAGGCGCACTATCGCGCCTATGCTAGGACACAGACTATGGCTACAGGCACCGTGAAGTGGTTCAACTCGACAAAGGGCTTCGGCTTCATACAGCCAGACGGCGGCGGCAAGGACGTGTTCGTTCACATCTCCGCAGTCGAACGCGCCGGCCTCAACGGCCTGAACGAGGGACAGAAGGTCAGCTATGATGTTCAGGAGGAACGCGGAAAATTGGCGGCCGTGAACCTCAAAGCCTGAGGCACCTGGGGAGGGTCATCCTCGCACAACGCCAGCACCGCCTCGTGCCGGTCGTTGGTCGCCCGCGACCGGCAGGGTAAACTCGAACACCGTCCCCTCCTCCACGCCCGCGCGCGCGACGAGTTCGCCGTCATGGCCGCGCGCGATCGAGCGGTAGATCAACAGCCCGACGCCCATGCCCTGCGCCTTGGTCGTGACGAAGGGTTGGAACAGCCGGTCGGCCACCTGCGACGCCAGGCCGGGGCCGGTGTCGGCGACGCGCACGATCACGCGGTCGCCCTGGGGCGCGAGCTCGGCCTCGACCGCGAGCTCGCGCCGCGGGCTCGCCTCCATGGCCTCGATGGCATTGCGCATCAGGTTCACGACGACCTGCTGGATCTGGATCTTGTCGACCGCCACCGGCGGCAGGCCGGCGGCGGCGCGGAGATGAACCGCGATTCCGCGCTCGCGCGCCCCGACCAGCGCGATCGCGCTCGCCTCCTCGATCAGCTTCGCGACATCCTCGGGCGCCTTCTCGGACACGCCTTTCTTAATGAAGGTCCGCAGCCGCCGCAGGATCTGCGACGCCCGCTCGACCTGCGCGCTGGCCTGCGCCAGCGCATGCAGCACGGGCGACGGCGGATCGGCCGACCGTTCGGCCAGCCGCCGGGCGCCCTGCAGGTAGTTCGACGCCGCGGTCAGCGGCTGGTTGATCTCGTGGGCGAGCGCCGAGGCCATCTGGCCCATCTCGCTGACGCGGGAAACATGCGACAGCTCCGACTGCAGCTCCTGCAAACGCTGGCGGGTGAGCTGGCGTTCGCTGATGTCGCGCACGAAGCCGGTGAACAGGCGGCGCCCGCCGCTGTTCACTTCGCCGACCGCCAGCTCGATCGGGAAGGTGCTGCCGTCCTTGCGCTGGCCGGCGACGACGCGGCCGACGCCGATGATGCGCCGCTCCCCGGTCGTCAGGTAGCGCTGCATGTAGGCGTCGTGGTTCTCGCGGTGGGGCGACGGCATCAGCAGGCTGACATTGCGCCCGCAGACCGCCGCCGCGGCGAAGCCGAACATGCGCTCGGCGGCCGGGCTGAAGGACTGCACGATCCCCCGCTCGTCGATCACGATCATGCCGTCGGGCACCGTCTCGAGGATCGAGCGCAGCTGCGCCTCGCGCTCGCGAAGGGCGGCGGGCTCGGCGGGCGTCCCGGCGGTCATGGTTCACCCATGTCAAAGGCAGGGCGGGCGGAAAGGCCCAAGTTGTCGCTGTTCATGCGCATTCCCCGATGATCTTCATCCTCGACGACGACCGGGCCATCTGAAAATCGCTGAGCTTCCTGCTCGCCTGCGAGGGCCTGCAGACGACGACATTCGCCGATCCGCGGGACCTGCTGGCCGAGGCCGAGCCGTCCGACGAGGACGTGCTGATCACCGACGTCGACCTGCCGGGCATGGACGGCATCGAGCTGCTCGACCTGCTGCGCAAACAGGGACGCAAGCTCCCGGTCATCGTCATGACCGGCCATCCCAGCTCGTTCATACGCCAACGCGCCCTGGAGTGCGGCGCACAGGCCTTTCTCGAAAAGCCGGTTGAGCCCGCGGCGCTGCTCGATCTGCTGCGCAGCGTCCGCCCAGCCCCGGCCCACTAGAACTGGAGCGGCCCGACCGGAGCCGGCCCCGTCAGCCCAGCGAGCCATGGGCGCCCAGCACCGCGGCAGCGACCACCACGGACGACACGACCAATAGAACCTTGTGCGCGCGCTGGAGCAAGCGCAGCTCCGGCATCCGGTGCCGTGCCAGCGGCTCGATCACGAACAGGACCGCCATGAAGACGACCCAGAGCAGCAGCATGGCGGGCAGCCACCACGCTGCGGGATCGAGGAAGCGCGGCCAGAGGTCGAGGCGCTCGGCCATGTAGAGGCCGCTCGCCCCGGCGAGCGGCACCGACACCTTGACCTGGGCCGAAAAGCGCCGCTCGACCTGCTCAAACAGCTCGATCCCGGCGCGGCGGCAGAGCGGCAGCACGACGAGGGTCACGAAGGCGAGCCCGCCGATCCAGTGCACGACGCTCAGCACATGGATCGCGCGGGCGAGCGTCACATCGTCCATTGCAGTGGCCGGCGGCCAACCGGCGCCGCGGCGGCGCGCAGGCGATGGCTGTCGAGCCAGCGCTCGATCTCGGTGGCCTCGGGCGCCAGCTCGGTGGCGAGGTCGGCGGTGAAGGCGCGCCAGCTGTCGAGGTTGCGCACCGGCACGCCGACCAGCACGGGGATGCCGAGCGCGACGGCGTCGGCGATCGCTTCGCGCAGGCCGCCGCCATCGGCTTCGATCTTGCCGAACTTGTTGAC
>Ga0310813_10002416_pt1 | contig 11309 bp, 8 predicted proteins | sample YN3metagenome_FD_203086 | JGI IMG/M metagenome (GOLD analysis project Ga0310813, IMG submission 203086) | Soil microbial communities from experimental microcosm in Duke University, North Carolina, United States - YN3 | ecosystem: Engineered > Artificial ecosystem > Soil microcosm > Unclassified ... | reverse complement strand
GGTGAGGATGCGCAGGATCGTCGTCTTGCCCGAGCCGTTGGGCCCCAGCAATCCCATGACCTCGCCGGCCTCGACCTCGAGCGAGACGTGATCGACGGCGAGACGGGGACCGTACCACTTGGTGAGACGATCGATGACGATGACGGGCGGCATGCCCGGTGCGGGCGCCCCGCCGGACGCGGTGTCCAGCGGGGCGCGTACCTCCGATCCCTGCGGACTACTCGAAGAGCTGCGGCGCGTGCGTCGACCGGGCCTTGCCGGCCGGGCCGTCGGGGTCGTGCGCGGTCATGAAGCTCGCGTTCTCACGACCCTGCATCGCGCGGATGTACGCGTAGGCGTTCAGGATGCCCGGCGGGTCATAGGCCAGCGAGATGTCGGGCAGCAGATTCTTCGTGACGTTCTCCGAGAAGTAGACGTTGTCGCTGGTCAGGATGACGGTACCGGTCTTGGGCAGGCGGACGATCGCCATCTGGCTGCCCGGCGTGTGACCCGGCCAGCTCTTGAGGACGACGCTGCCGTCGCCGAACACGTCCCAGTCGCCGGCCAGCTGCTCCATCTTGAACTTGTTGGGGAGCGCCTCGCCCATGTCGTTGCGCAGGCAGGAGACGTCACCCGGAATGTACGGACCCGCGGTGCCGGGCTCGGGCCACGCGGCGTTCTTCATCTCGGCCTTCTGGACGAGGAAGGTCGCGTTGGGGAACTTGCAGACGTTGCCGCCGTGATCCAGGTGCATGTGACCGACCGCGACGTACTTGATGCTGTCCGGCGTGAGGTTGATCTTCTTCAGCTGGGTGTCGATGGCCACGTCGGGCCCGCGCTCCGGCGTGAGGCCCTTGATGAAGGGCCCCCAGTAGCTCGGATCGTTGATGATCTTGTCGTTATTGCCGGTGTCGAAGAGGAAGTTGCCCTTGGGGTGCATGACGACGAAGAAGCCGACGGGCACCGTGATCTGATTGCTCGACGCGCCCGACTGCAAGGCGCTCTTGGCGATCGTCAATCCGCCGGAGCTGAAGGCGTACATCTTCATCCCGGCCGGCGCCGGTCCCTGCGCCAGGGACAGCGAGGTGGTGGCGGCCAGCAGGAAAACGAGGGTTCCCGAGATCAGGGCCAGGGTGGATCGCCTCATGACGCCTCTCCTCAACGTGAAAGGAGAACTGCACTTCACTCCACGGAACAACGCGGGCTGATACTAGGCGCCGACTCCCGGGGTGTCAAGCAAGCCGACGCCGACAACCGGTCTGACCATTTGCGGCTGCGTATTCGGCCCAGTCGAGGACCGGCCTCAGGGCACGAAATAGAACGGGTTCGGCAGCTTGTAGGTCCGCTCGGCGAAGCCACCGTCCAGATCGCTCATCTGGTCGCCGACGTTGACGGCGATGACGTAGCCCTGCTCGACAAGCTTCTTGCGCTCGACGGCCTTGAAGTCGACCGCCGACGGGACGCTGAGCGTGTCGGGCTTGAGGAGCACGCCCGTCCACTCGTACCCCGCCGCTTTCAGATTCGCCTCGGTGGCGGCGCGCAGCCGCTCGGGGCGGCCTGTGAGGAAGAAGACGGCCACCCCCCGCTCCCGGGCGAAACGGGCCAGCTCGAGCACGGGCCGGATGGGCTCGGCCTGCGCCAGCGCGATCCAGGCCACCAGACCGCAGGGGCCGCGGGGGAGATCGGCGCAGGGCCCGTTGACGATGAAGCCCCAGTCGTTGGCGCGCAGCTGCGGCAGGTTGCTGAGCGCGGTCTCGTCCACGTCGAGCACGATCGCCAGCTTGCCGCCGCCGGCCAGCCGCGTGGTGAGATGCTGCCGTGCCTCGGCGGCGACACGCGCGATGTCCGCCTCGTACCGGCCGGCCGCGACATAGTCGCCGACCCGCCACTTCGCGTCGACGAGATCGGGAACGCGTGGGACGGCGGGCGCGGGCGCCGTGGCCGGCGCGCACGCGGTGCCGAAGAGGAGCAGCGCGCCGACGACGGCGAGGCGCGCAGGCAGGCCGCGAGCCAGCGCGATCAGTCCAGCCAGTCCTCTTCCTTCAGCTTGCGCGGCAGGTAGGTCTTCGTGAGGTAGCGGAAGTCCTTGTTGGCGAGCGCGTCGAGCTCGTACTTGAGTCCGCTGCCGAGCATGCGCTTGATCTCGTCCTGCCACGGCTTCTTCTGGAACCAGCGGTACTTGGTCAGCTCCTTGGCCCGGGCGATGTCCTTGTCGTTCAGCTTGATGCCAACGTTGCGGGGCAGGCCGTAACGGTCGGGATCGGCGCTGGAGAGCCCGATGAACTTGGCCTTGGGAATGGCCATGCGCTCGCTCTCGAACGCGAGGTTGATCGAGCCCTGCTTGACGACGGAATAGATGTAGTAGCCCCAGGGATCGTTATCGACGAGGACGTAGACGGGGATCTTGTACTCCTCGTGCAGCCGCCGGGCCAGCCGGCGCACGCCGCGCGGCGGCTGGCCGTTGCCGGTCAGCAGCACGCAGTTGTAGCGGCGCCAGAACTTGTCCTCCGACAGGCGATTCCACTGCGTGCCCTTCTCGACCAGCAGGACGAAGTCGGCGGTGCAGCGCCGGATCTGGATGTACTCGGGCTCCACGATCGAGGGCACCGAGTAGCCGCCCTTGCCGAGTCGCGCGCAGTCCACCCGGTCGCCGTCGTCGGTCAAGACGACAGGGCCCACGACGCTGCCCGCGTTCTCGGCGCGCACGTGCAGCTCCTCGCGCAGCGCGGCCAGGCTGACCTCCAGATCCTCGATCAGCGGGTCGGACTCGTTCTGGTTGTCGAAGGTGTTCTCGTGCGAGCCCTTCATCGTGTGCTTGGTGCGGTAGTAGATCTCGCGGAGCGAGGTCGTGAGGTTGGCGCGCTGCAGCTCGGCCAGCGCGTCGGCCACCAGCACCGTCTGCATGAACTTCTTGGCCATGCCCACGTTGAAGAACGCGCGCTCCTGCTTGCGCCGCCCCAGCTCGATGATGCCGCGCTTCTCGTTGAAGTTGACGTTGGCCAGGCTGCGGATGGGGATCGACAGCGTCGGATCCTTGCTCCTGTCGGCGGCGACGATCACCGTGTCCGCCACGCCGATCAGCTTCTTCTCGACGACGCCGTTACTCGCGGCTTTCGCTCGGGCCATCGCGTCCTTCTACCTCTTCTTCTTCCGCTTCGCCGCCGGCGGGCGCGGGGCAGCGCGGCCACGGGCCGGCGTGACGTGACCGTTCGTCGCCCCACGGGTGGCCGCGCCGCTCTTGGCCGCGGGCGCTCGCTTGCCGCCCCTGGGCTTCGGCGCTTCCGTCTCAGCCGGCTCGGGCTCGGCGACCGCGGTCACCGCGCCGTTGGTCGGGACCGCCGGTAGCTCCGGCGCCTCGCCCTCCGGACCCTCGGCGGTGACGATGATCGAATGCGGGAGCCCCTCCGGCCCGTTGTCGCGCCCGAGGATCTCGTCCGTGCGGGTGCCGCCGGTGCGCTTGGCCGCGATCTTCAGGAGCTGGCCCTTGAGCTTGTCCTTGGCCAGCTTGCCGCCCTTGAGCCGGGCGCAGGCCTCGACGACCTCCTCGATGTACAGCTCGAAGATGTTGCGGCGGCGGAACTCGCTCTTGGCCTTCTCGCGCCGCCGCAGGAAGACGCCCAGCCGCCGGCCGCACTCCTGCAGCCCGAGCTTGATCTCCTTGCGGATCTCGTCGTAGTCGGCGATCGCTTCCTTCGACTCGCTGGTGAACGGCACCCACACCGAGGCCATGTGGACGAAGATCACCATGGGCCCGGCCGGCAGCGCGCCGCGCGACTGGGCCACGCCGTAGTTCTTCCAGGCCGTCTCCAGCGCGGCCTTGAAGGTCGCGCACGCCGACTGCTGGTAGAGCAGCGGCACGCGGTTGGCGTAACGGATCACGCGGGCCAGCTCGTCGTCGTCCCTGGGCGCCTCGCCCTCGGCCAGCGGCACGGCCGGCGCCTCCTCGGTGACGGCGGCCGCCAGCTGCTCGGGCGTGCGGCCGAAGGCCAGGCCGGCCTCGATGATGAACGGATTGCCGCGATACACCGCGGGCGGCCGCGTCACTGCCGTGTAGAACTCCCCCTTGATCTGCTTGTAGAGCCCGTGGAGGATCGCCTTCTCGCCGATCGGCGAGATGCAGTTCGAGGGTGGGGCCATGATCTTCGTCGTCTGGATGGCCTTGTACAGCGCCTCGGCGTCCTCGCCGTGGATGTTCCGCGGCCGGGCGTCCGCCGAGAGCTTCGCCGTCTTGCAGATCTCTGCCGCCACCGCCGGCGACACCCGGCTGAAGTCGCTGGCCAGGAAGCCGGCCAGCGAGTGGCTCTTGGTGTCCTGCAGCATCCGCAGCAGCATGCCGAGCTCGATGCCGTAGGGGTGCGGCTTGATCTCCTTGGGCTGGGGCGGCAGCTCCTGGATCGTGCGCGGGAACTTGCGGGTCTCGCCCTCCGGCGTGTGGTAGACGAGGTCGACGTGCGGATTGGCGATCGCCGTCTGCTCGAGGTACTCGTCGACCGAGGCCCGGCCCTTCTGGTAGCGCCCCTCGATCTCCAGCGAGACCTGCGTGCCCCGCTCATGCTCCCAGTCGATCTTCTTGTTCTCGAAGATGCGCGGCTCGTTCTTCTTGGTGTCGATCTGCACCTCGAAGAAGTGCGCCGCCGACCGCGCCCCCGTGCGCGAGATGATCTGCACGGGCTTGCCGGTGGTGAGCTGGGCGTACATGCCGGCCGCCGAGATGCCGATGCCCTGCTGGCCGCGGCTCATGCGCAGCCGGTGGAACTTCGAGCCGTAGAGCAGCTTGGCGAAGATGGGCGGGATCTGCTGGCGGACGATGCCGGGGCCGTTGTCGGTGACGGTCACCCTGAAGCGCGTGGCCTGGCTGGCCGGCGTCGGCGTCCCGTTGCTCGACACGACCTCGAGCGTGACCACGACGTCGGGCAGGATGCCGGCTTCCTCGGCGGCGTCGAGCGCGTTGTCGACCGCTTCCTTGACGCAGGTGAGGAGCGCCTTGCGCGGGTTGTCGAAGCCCAGCAGGTGGCGGTTCTTGGTGAAGAACTCCGAGACGGAGATCTCCCGCTGGCGCGCACCCATCTCGACGGCGGAAACGACGGTGGCCATTGCCCTCCTTGATAGCAGACCCGCGCCCGTGGGGCCTCTTTTATAGTCGCCCACGACACCAGGGGTCCGGCGCCTGCTATGATCGCCGCGCCGTGAAGGGGGCTCCCGCGACGTGATCGACCTGCCCGAGAGCATCCGGGCCCGCTGGCCCTTCCGGCCGCGCTTCGCGCGCGTGAACGGCTGGCGCATGCACTACATCGACGAGGGCGCCGGCGACCCGGTGGTGCTGCTGCATGGCAATCCGACCTGGGGATTCCTCTATCGCGACTTCGTCGCGCTGTTGACCGCGTCGGGCCGCCGCGTGATCGTCCCCGACATGATCGGCTTCGGGCTCTCCGAGAAGCCCACGCGTGAGGAGGCCCACAGTCTCGATGGCCACATCGCCAACCTCACGGGCCTGCTCCGCGGTCTCGACCTCACCCGGGCCACGATCGTCGGCCACGACTGGGGTGGGCCCACCGGCCTGGGGTTCGCGCTCGCCAACCGGCAACGGGTGCGTGCGCTGGCGCTGATGAGCACCTGGGCCTGGCCGCTGCCACCCAGCGAGTTCCACACGCGCATCTTCCCCTGGCGGCTGATGCACGCCCCGCTGGTCGGCCCCTACCTGCTGGGCCGCCACAACGCCCTCGCCGGGCGCGGCGTCTATCTGTCCGTCGTCGATCGCGAGCGCTTCCGCCGTGAGAGCCAGGCCGCGTACGAGGCGGTGCTGCCCGATCCGGCCACGCGGCTGCTCACCTGGACGTGGCCGCGCTGGATCCCGCTCGACGGCGACGGCCGCGCGGTGCAGCGCTTCCGCTGGCTCGAGGACGGCCTGCGATCGTCGACGTGGCCGACCCTGCTGGTGTGGGGCCGCGAGGACGACGTGTTCGATCACGGGGTGTTCGCCGCGCGCTTCAAGGAGCTCCTGCCCCACGCCGAAGGGCCGCACCTCGTCACCGGTCGCCACTTCCTGCAGGAGGACTCCGGTCCGGAGATCGCGGCACGGCTCGTGGACTTCCTCGATCGTCTCGATCGCACCGAGGGCCGGCGCTGATGCCGGTCACCATCATCCCGCGGCCGCCCCTGGCGGACCATCGCCTGGCCCTCGTGCTGGCCGAGGACCGGATCGGGCACTACCCGGAGTTCCGCGCCTTCTTCTCGCGCGCGTTCGATCTCGACCGCGTCGGCCTCGCCGAGCCCGGCTACGTCGCTGCCCCCTCCGGCCTGGCCTACGCGCTGGTGTTCATCGGGCGGAGCGGCGAGCCGTGGCCGGCCGGCGTCGAGGTCTTCGCGATCGTGCCGGCTCTCGAGCCGATCGATGAGCCCACGGTCGACCGCGATCTGTGGGCGATCCTGGACTGGATGATCGAGGGCGTGGGCGGTGAGTGGACCACGCGCGACCTGCAGGCGACGGGACGTCTCTACCGCATCCCGCCCGCGACCACGTGATGGGCGGGCGGCGGGGCCCAGGCCCCGCCGCCCGCGCGCCCGACGCTAGAAGTCGCCGTGCGGCATCGGCGGCGCGGCCGCCGCCTTGTCCTCCGGCAGATCGCAGATGAGGCACTCCGTCGTCAGCAGCAGCGAGGCCACCGACGCGGCGTTCTGCAGCGCCACCCGCTCGACCTTGGTGGGGTCGATGATGCCGGCCTGCAGCATGTCCACGTACTCCATCGTCTCGGCGTCGTAGCCGCGGCCCGGCGCCTTCTCCGCCTTCACCTTCTCGACGATCACGCTGCCCTCGAGGCCCGCGTTCTCGACGATCCGGCGGATCGGCTCCTCCAGTGCCCGCTTCACGATCATGGCGCCGACCTTCTCGTCGCCCTCGGCCTTCACGCCGTCCACCGCGGAGGCGGCGCGCAGCAGCGCCACGCCGCCGCCGGGCACGATGCCTTCCTCGACGGCCGCCCGGGTCGCGTTCAGCGCGTCCTCGACCCGCGCCTTCTTCTCCTTCATCGCCGTCTCGGTCGCCGCGCCGACCTTGATGACCGCCACGCCGCCGGCCAGCTTGGCCAGCCGCTCCTGCAGCTTCTCCCGGTCGTAGTCCGAGGTCGTCTCGTCGATCTGGGCCCGGATCTGCTTGATGCGGCCCTCGATCTCCTTGGACTTGCCCGAGCCCTCGACGATCGTCGTGTTGTCCTTGTCGACGACGAGCTTCTTGGCGCGGCCGAGATCGCTGAGCTTGATGTTCTCGAGCTTGATGCCGAGGTCCTCGGTGATCGCCTTGCCACCGGTGAGGATCGCGATGTCCTCCAGCATGGCCTTGCGCCGATCACCGAAGCCCGGCGCCTTCACGGCCACGGCGTTCAGGGTGCCGCGCAGCTTGTTGACGACCAGCGTCGCCAGCGCCTCGCCCTCGACCTCCTCGGCGATGATCAGCAGCGGCTTGCCGGCCCGCGCCACCTGCTCGAGCAGCGGCAGCATGTCCTTCATCGCGCTGATCTTCTTCTCGTGGATCAGCACCAGCGCGTCCTCCAGCACCACTTCCATGCGCTCGGCATCGGTCACGAAGTACGGGCTCAGGTAGCCGCGGTCGAACTGCATGCCCTCGACCACGTCCAGCACCGTGTCGGCCGACTTCGACTCCTCGACCGTGATCACGCCGTCCTTGCCGACCTTCTCCATCGCCTCGGCGATCAGGTTGCCGATCGTCTTGTCGTTGTTCGACGCGATCGTCGCGACCTGGGCGATCTCCTTCTTGTCCTTCGTCGACTTGGACATCTTCTTCAGCTCGGCGACGACGGCCTCGACGGCGCGCTCGATGCCACGCTTGAGCCCCATGGGATTGGCGCCGGCGGTGACGTTCTTGAGCCCCTCGCGGAAGATGGCCTGGGCCAGGACGGTCGCGGTGGTGGTGCCGTCACCGGCGACGTCGGAGGTCTTGGAGGCGACCTCCTTGATGAGCTGAGCGCCCATGTTCTCGTACTTGTCCTTCAGCTCCACTTCCTTGGCAACGGTCACGCCGTCCTTGGTGATCGTGGGGCTGCCGAACTTCTTGTCGATGACGATATTGCGGCCCTTGGGTCCCAGGGTCGCCGTCACCGCCGCGGCCAGCACGTTCACACCGCGCAGGAGGCTGGCCCGGGCCTCCTCTTCGAACCTGAGCTGCTTGGGCATCGTTCGATGACCTCCCTCTCGGTCCAGATTGATCCGCCCGGCAACATCCTTCCCCGATCCGCTCCGCCGGCGGGCGGCCCTGCCCGGACGGGGCGACTGCGTCAGCACTTGTATTCGCAGAGCGCTAGCGCGTCAAGTCCTCCCCGCGGGCGGGCCGCGAGCGGGGGGGCCGAGCGGGCGGGCGGTCAGGCCCGGGAGGGGCCGGCGGGGGTCGTCCGGCCGGGGAGCGGCGTGGTCGGCGGCGGTGGTGGTCTCAGGGGATGCGGGGGCACGGGCGGCTTATGATGGCGCGGTGTCCCGGCCCTGGATCGTGGTCTTCTCCATCTGGCTCACGCTGGCGATCGCCTCCGGTCTCTACTTCTCGTTCCCCGTGTTCTTCGTCGCCCTCGTGGAGGACTTCGGCTGGACGCGGGGGGCGACGGCCGCCGCCTTCTCGATCTCGAGCGTGGTCCAGGGAGTGTTCTCCCCCGTCGTCGGCATGCTGGTCGATCGCCTGGGCCCCAAGCGGGTGATGCTCGGGGGTGCCCTGGTGCTCGGGGTTGCTTGCATGCTCTCGAGCCGGGTCAACTCGCTCTGGGCCCTCTACCTCACGGTGGGCGTCCTGGCGGCCTGCGGGGTCTGCGCGGTGAGCTGGGTGCCGAGCGGCTCGCTCATCGCCCGATGGTTCACCGAGCGGCGCGGCAGCATGATGGGCCTGGCCTTCTCGGGAATGGGCGCCGGCGTGCTGGTCGTCGGTCCGCTCGCCCAGTGGCTCATCGCCGGTCACGGCTGGCGGATGGCCTACCTGGTCCTCGGCGCCGGGACCCTCGCCATCCTCCTGCCGGTGATCATGCTCGGCATCAGGGAGGCGCCGGGCAGGGTCGGGGTCGAGCGGAGCGCCGCGGCCTCCACGGTCGAGTGGAAGGTCGGCGACGCCATCCGCACGCGGGCGTTCTGGGCCCTCTTCTTCGCCTACTTCTGCACCCCGCTGGCCGTCTTCTCGGTCGTCACCCACCAGGTGGCGTTCGCGGTGGACCACGGCTTCCCGCGGCTGTTCGTGGCCGGCATCTTCGGCCTGACGGGGCTGCTCTCGGTGGTGGGCCGGATCGGGTTCGGCATCGCCGCCGACCGCGTCGGCCGGGTCGCCTCGGCCACCGCGTCCTATGGATGCACGGCGGCCGGGACCCTCTGCCTGCTCAGCCTGGAGCTCTGGCCGCACCCGGCCGCCCTCTACGCCTACGCGATCCTCTTCGGTCTGGGCTTCGGCGCCCGGGGCCCGATCATCACCGCCATGGCCTCGCAGCTCTTTCCCGGCCGTTTCGGCGCCATCTACGGATTTCTGAGCGTCGGCAACGGGATCGGCGGCGGGGTCGCCCCCTGGTTCGGGGGCTTCGTCCACGACCTGACGGGCAGCTACCGGGTCGCCTTCCTGATCGCGACCACCTTCTGCGCCGTCGGCTCGTTCTGCTTCTGGCTCGCCCGCCCACCCGCCCGGGCATAGTCCTTCGGGGCGGCCCGGCCCCTCGACTAGACTGAACTACGCACAAGGCGGCAAACACTTCCAGCCGCCGTGCGCACGAAGGGGACAGGTCGAACATGCGGTCTCAACGCCCCTCCGGCCTTCGCCGGGCCGCCGACTCGATCTTCGCGCTGATCTCGCTGCTCCCGCTGATGCTGTTCGTTTTCTTCATGTGGCACTTCGGGCGGCTCAGCGAGACGATGGCGCAGGTCGGGGTGCTGCTGGCCCTGGTGATCGCCCTGCTGGGATTCGTGATCTTCCGCCAGATGGTCGATCGCATCTCCGACCGCATCTTCGACCTCAACCGGGTCGTGGAGGGCAAGCAGGTGGCCCCGGCCCCCGAGGGCTCCAGCGTCGTCCCCGGCCTGGGGCACATCGCCGAGATCGGAGACATCGCCCAGGCCTTCAGCGGCATGCTGCGCGAGCTGCGCGCCTCGACCGAGCGCCTCGAGGACCTCGTCTTCAAGCTGGGCACGCTCAACGACATGGTCGAGATGGCCGCGCGCATCCCCAAGATCGAGGACCTCCTCGCCCACGTGCTGGACCGCACCATGCGGGCGGTCAGCGCCACGATCGGCTCGATCATGCTGCTCGACCGCGAGCGCCAGGTGCTGCGCGTGGCGGTCGGCCGGGGCATGGCCGACCAGGACCACACCCGCCAGCACGTCGAGGTGAAGGTCGGTGAGGGCATCGCCGGCCGCGTCGTCGAGATGGGCGAGGCCGTGCTGGTCGAGGACATCGAGAAGGACCCACGCTTCGCCAAGATCAACGATCCCAAGTACGGCGGCGGCTCGTTCATCTGCATGCCGCTGCGCGTCGGCGATCGCATCGTGGGCGTCGTCAACCTGGCCAAGAAGGAAGCGGCCGCCGGCGTGGGCGCGCAGTCCTTCGCCCAGACCGACCTGCAGTTCCTCAACGCGCTGATGACCTACACCGCCTACGCCGTCGACAACGCGCGGCTCTTCGAGGAGGCGCGTGCCGCCGCCCAGCGCCTGGAGGAAGTGGTCGAGGACCAGAAGCTGCGCCTCACCCTGGCCCAGCAGCAGATGCTGCAGGCCGCCAAGCTCTCCGCGCTCGGCGAGCTGGTGGCCGGCGTCGCCCACGAGCTGAACAACCCGCTCACGGTCCTCATCGGCACGGCCGACATGATCGAGGCGGAGGCGCCCGAAGCCGTGAGGCGCCACGTCCACCTCATGCGCGAGGCGATCAACTCCGCGCAGTACGTCGTGCGCGGCCTGCTCACCTTCGGCCGGCGCATGCCGCTGCAGAAGACGCGTGTGGACCTGGCCGAGCTGACCGAGCGTGTGCTGGGCCTCACCTTCGGCGAGCTGCACGTCGCCGAGGTGAAGGTGCGCAAGGAGATCCCGCCCGACTTGCCGAGTGTGTGGGCCGACGCCAATCAGCTCCAGCAGGTGCTCGTCAACCTGATCAACAATGCCAAGCAGGCGATGGCCGAGGTGCCGTCGGGCGAGCGGCGCCTGCAGATCGCGCTGCGGAGGGGGGCGCCGGGGCGCGTGCGCATCCAGGTGCAGGACTCCGGCCCGGGCATCCCCGCCGACGTCGTCGCCAAGATCTTCGATCCGTTCGTGACGACGAAGAGCGAGGGCACGGGCCTGGGGCTCAGCATCTCCTACGGCATCGTCCG
>Ga0310813_10002414_pt1 | contig 11313 bp, 7 predicted proteins | sample YN3metagenome_FD_203086 | JGI IMG/M metagenome (GOLD analysis project Ga0310813, IMG submission 203086) | Soil microbial communities from experimental microcosm in Duke University, North Carolina, United States - YN3 | ecosystem: Engineered > Artificial ecosystem > Soil microcosm > Unclassified ... | reverse complement strand
GCCTTGGATGCCGGGAACTTGCGTTTTATGGAGAACTGCATCTGCGCCAATCCGTTCAAGAACGAGAAGGATGCATTCCCGCAAACCAAGAACGAGCTCCATTCCCAGATGTCCCGCGCCCGGTGGATCTCCAATACACGAACGGTGGATACGGGATTCCCGGTCGCATCGTGGAGCGCCAAGACCGGCGCCGACGGCAAGATCTCACAAGGCGCAAATGACGATATTGTGGTCACGCTTGGAATGGGGATTTATTGGATGAACCGCATACAAGAGATGAACTACCCGTCCGTGGACTACAAGCGCGTCTGGAACATCTGAGATCTCAGCCCTCAAAGAAAAGATCCCGTCTCTGCGTGGCGATGGTAATGTGCAGATTCTCCTTCTTCTTGGCGTAGAAATCTAGATCGGATTCCAGCGGGAATCGCTTCTCCATCTCGTCAAGGAAATTGGAAATCTGAGGAGATTCAATATGGAATGCGTAGAATAAACCAAATCTCTCCCAATTCCTCGAGAAGTTGGTCACCAATTCCGTAATCTTGACGGGGAAGTTTCCGGTGCGATCTTGGTAGGAATCCACAAAATCCGTGATCGTCTTGGATCCGTATTGCTTCTCCAAGGATACCATGATTCCGTGCGGAACCAGCGTGATGTGGGATTTGTCGGCGCTTTTGGTCACATTCGCGGCTTCCGGTCTCATCGCCGTTATTCTCTGGAATCCCTTGTAGAGAAGGGAGGTGAATTTCGGATCTCTGACACAGGATACCACAATCATCCCGTTATCCAAGGAGATTGCGAATCGGTTCTTGGATTCGATCTCACAAAGGATTCTACCAATCGACGACGGCAGAATTGATACAATCTCCCACGGCTGGTATTCCGGAAACGGATGCATGTAGAAATCCTCCAGCGCCTTCCGTGGATTCTCCGCTGGATTTGCATCGTAAAGACCGAGATCGGAGAATGTCGCTTCCAGATTTCGGGAAATCCACCCGCACATTCCAGGGAATTCCCTTATCAGCTTGTTCGCGATCCAGATTCCGTTGAATCCATTCTTCTGTCCACTCGGATTCACGCGATACAACGTCGCCGCCAAGATGCGCACCAACTCCTGGAACTTGAAGTCGTTTGTCTGGATGTAGTCAGAGTACGACAAAGTGGATGCGGAAGTGGATGTGGAATCCATGGCGGATGCGGATGTGGATGCGGAATCCATGGTGGATGCAAGTTACAAACTTGAGATGCAAACTCTGGAAACTTGAAAATGAACCATGTTTATTCAATCTCAGCGCTTCTCCATCTCTCGCTTAATCTTGCTACACTTGGTCTTCCTACTCTTCGTTTCTCGATTCACAATTCCGAGATAGAACTGGACATTCTCGTACACTTGCTCAATCTCCTTCTTCCTGGCCTTCATGAATTCCTCCACCAACGCCCCATTCCCGCCATCCGCAAACTTGGCGCGGAATCCCGGTTCCCGCTTCTCCATCACCATCACCCATTCCCACATGTTTCCCCCAATCAGAAACGGAAGCGAGAGTAGATACCATACGGCAAAGCAGATCTCCGCATATTTCACCGAGATCGGATACGGCGCCGCACCCGGATGCACACTGAGCGGCTCATCCGCTGATTCCTGTGGCTCGTGCTGCTTGAGAATGATGAGTACGAGTCGCTGATCTCCCTTTGGCACCTGCTGCGTCACGAAACACACCTTCCCACTCCGATCGAATTTCGTATCCAGGGTAAACTCGTGCGTAATCAAGACTTGCTGGAATAGCTTCCCGAGCTGGATGTATTCGCTCTGCGCCGGCGCCACTTTGGCGAGATCTCGATTCGATTCCACCAAATCAATGATCGGCTTGCTATACGCCAGAAATGCCGGCAAGATGACGTTCCGCATGTATCCGAGTTCCTTGATTCTCGCATCCGCCGCGGAATTGGAATCCGCCCACGCCTGAAAGTCAAAATCCGGGTCGATCCCGGATAGACATTGCGCCGCGATGACTTGACTGAACGTCTCGAGACCCAGTGCGCCCGTCGTCTTGACTCCGGAATCCCGCTTCCGCTTCCGCTTCTGCTCTGGGATCTCGTGACTCATTCCGTTGATGAACTCCTCGATGATGGGAGAATTCTTGGAGGCGGAAATCTCCGTATCCGATGCGGATTCGCCGCCGCTGTGTATATAGTCAATACTATTGCATTGGTAGACGGAATTCTCGACCATGCGGCGCGTCGACTCTGCGTCTAACGTTGGTCTCTGACTTTTCATGGTAGAGAAACCAATTTAGGAATTCGGGCATACAAAAATGAGTGTACTGCAATTCCAATACAGATTCCGGGAATTGAGAAACAAGCACGAACACAAGATCTCAAATCTCAGATCTGAAAACGTGAAATCCCCAGAATAGATATGGCGTCCGCGCCCGTGCGCGGAATCCAGCACTACATCCGCCTGGCAAAATCCATGCTGATCCATCTCACCCAATCCAAGGATACGGCGCCGGAATTGACGCAACTGCTCAAGCATATCCGCCACCATCGAATCCGTTTCCGGCGCACGGGGAATCACAAATCCTTTGTCCTGGACAACAACATATCTCTAGATGGACTGACGCGGCGGCTCAAGCGGGCGTTTTGGCATTCCAGTACGGCGCCCAAGACGCGGCAAGGCGAGACGCGGGTCAACGGATCCGCGAATACGGACGGATGCTATTTCAACGGGATCTCGTGGCACCACGGACGGCGCGTCCACCAAGATTTCGCGCGGATCGTCAAATGCATCACGGAACAGGTCACCATGAAGAAGGACGGATCTTTGCAGATTCGATCCATGGATCCGTGTGCATTCCGTATCTTTATGCGTCTGCTCGGCAAGAAGATCATCCCCATCATCTGCGAGATGGCCATCTTTGACGAGCACATCCGCGTGGCCACGGCCGTGGATTGCATCGCGTACGATACGGTGCGGAATCGACTCATTGCCATTGAGCTCAAGACGGGACACGAGACGCAGCGCAACTATTCCGCACACAATGGGAGATCCAAGTTGTTGCATCCACTCGATCAAGTCCCGGATTCGCCATTGAATCGCGCGGCCATCCAGCTCGTAGTTTCGCTTCTCATGATCTATCGGAGATACGGAGTCAAGATCCACGACGCCATGGTCGTGCGGCCACTCAGTATGTCCGGGATTGTCCAATTCTACCAGCTCCCGCCATGGATTCAGCTCCCGGGATACCAGTCGCTCATCTACAACAAGATGAAGCAAGGGATTGAGAGCTCACAGGAATCTCGGTTTCTCAAGATGCCCGCGACCAAACGGAAACGGGAAGAAATGGAAGCCGACGAGAAACGACAGCGCGTGATTGAGAAATCCATCGATCCGAAATCCACTGTATTCTGGATCCCGGATTCCACTCAAGAATCCAAGGAGGAATCCACAGATTCCGATTCCGATTCCGATTCCGTGATGGAAGTGGTTGTGGATTCAGAATCGGAATCCGGCGCCGAGATCAAGTTCACAGAGGAGATGGAACGGATCGCGGACGATCTATTCGGATCGGATTCCGATTCCGATTACATACCACCCGAAATAGCTTCCTCTTCCGAGTCTCCGTCTCCCCCCATATCCCCATCACTACCATCCATCATAGATCTGGACTGGGATACCACTGAACGGGAATTGTTGGATTACATTCAGGGCCAAGATGGACAAGGTCAAGAAATCCGTCAAGGAATTGACAGAAACGTGCGTCCGGATTCAGACCCAGATCCACCGTTTCCATGGGCATCGCGTATCCATGGATGACACGAGTGGACGCGCGACTCGCCCCATCACCATCTCCGCCGCAGATCTTAACCTTCTCCTCTTTACCATCAAGGAACTCGAAGGATTGGCCGAGAATGTGATGACGCGGATCACCAATGTTGAGGATATCATGCTTACGCATCTCGACCAATCTCTAGATCAGCCACAAGCGCCCAAGGAAGGTGCGGATTCGATTCCCTCAAACTCAAGCAATGGATTCGCAAAAGTGGACCAGGATGAGCTACGGAAACTGGAGAGTGAAACGGGAACGGGGCCGGATCGCAAATTCCGGGGCGTGATTGTACATTCCTTGTTTTGAGATTTGAGATTCGAGATTTGGGATACGAGATCCAATAAAGGATGCGTTTATTTGCTATTCCAATCATTCAAATCTTCTTTGGGTCGATTCCAAGAAACCGTCAGGAATCGGATGGCGGCATACTCATCATCCGTCACGGCGGGACCTACTCCCGGATGCGATCTTGAAGTATGGCCGACGCGAGCCAGAGTCGTGCGCGCCGCATCCAAGACGGGAAAGAATTCGTCCTCCACTCGGATGCAAGTTTCGTATTTTCCATTCGCCGCGGCCGTCGTCATCAAAACTTGTATGCGCGCCAAGAATTCGTTCCGTGGCTTGACCAGATTTGCGCCCTTGGCGGATTCCTTTCTCGCGTCCTCTGCCGTCCAGAGAAAGTCTGGATTGGAATTGAGATCATCTGTGGCCATCTTTGCGTTCAACTTTATTCACCCAACTTGGATACACAACTTGGAAAACTGAAAGTACACCTCAAACACAATTCAAAGATACAAGTGGATTTCAAGATCTCGGGATCCGGATCCCGGGATACAAGTGGAATCCGCGAATCCGTGCAGATTACGGCCAGGTAACCAGCAGTCGAGTGCCTTCTCTGCCAGCGCCACTGTCATATCTGTGAGCGACGGCATCGTATCCGGCATTGGTTAGAGCCTTCAATACCAGAATCATCTCGCGATCCGTGAGTAAGGTTATATCGTGGTCGATTTTCTTGTGTCCGTCCTTTACTGCCATTTCTATGAGACGCTGCACCGTTTCCAGGACTTCATCTCGTCTCTTGATCGGATCTTTCCTCTTGCCGGATTCCTCCGACGTCTTCTCTGCCGTCCACAGAAACGACGGATAGGATTTCGTTTCCGTATTGTCGGATTGCGGCGCGGAATTCTCAGTCACAGAATTAGCGCACTGGGAGGAATCCGCAGATGCGGATGCGAGTTCGGGCACGTCCGTATCCATCTTCAACGTCAACACAAGGTCTCAAATTCAGAAATCTCAATTTATCGATGCAACTTGGGAAAACGAAAAAGTACACCACGTTCGCAATCTCATCCGTTGGCGAGACACGTGGCATGGCAATGCCGTGGCGCGCGCCATCTCCGATCCACGTCGCCGCGATACAGGAGTGTGACTTCCACCGTTTTGAGTGTGGCATCTCCCGTCGTGATGCTGAAATCCTGTTGACCGATTCCGTACCACAGCGGCTCCGAGGAATTCGCGGATACGTTACATTGGACTGGATTCGTGAAATCCTCGGAAAGCAATGTTGGGAATGACTGGAATTGCATGATATACGGATCGCCGTCCGCGAACAGATGATCGCATTTCCCGACCGTATCCACGTCTGGATTCGGAAACAGGTATCGTGGCGGCGGGATGCAATCCGGATGGATGAGGAACGTAAAGTCATGCAATAACAGAGGCGTGACTTGATCCCAGACCAATGGCGGACTCACTTGCCACGTGAGATGCAATTGGACGTGCCGATACTTGTGTGCAATCTCGTGTTCCTTGGTAATCAGGACAAATGCAGAAGATACGTTGTAATCCTCGCCCCCGGAATCCGGTGATGGATTTGTCGAGAACATGACCCGATCCGTGCAATACATGCGAGATCTCGCCTGGTCATCTTGTAGAATTCCATACGTGTATCCACCCAAGATCGCGCCCGTGGCGCCAATGGCAAACAGAAACGTAAACGACCACGAGAAACGGAACGGAGATTTGGATTCGGGTGGATTCCCGTGGATTTCCTGTTCCACCTCATATGTGAGCAATCCCTTGCCAATCTCCATTTTTGAGATTTGAGATTCGAGATTCGAGATTTGAGATTCGAGATTTGAGATTTGAGATTCGAGATTTGAGATTCGAGATTCATTCTCGAATCTCAAGATGGGGCGTCCAGATATAAAGGCTTCCAAGCCCATCTCCTGATCAACGCTTGAGATTAGGCGATGGGCTTGGAAGCGAGAACCTTGCGGGTGAAATAACGTGTCGTACTTTTACAAGGATCCGCCTGGAATCCGTTCGCATCCACTCGTTTGCACACAACTCAAATCCCGGCCCCGGGCGCCAAAAACACATTATAAACCCCCGATTCAATATAAAGCAGGCTGACTTTTCCATATCATGTGTAAATCTCAGGCCGAGATTCCTTGAGATTCCACGAGATTTCCTGAGATTTCCTGAGATTCCGAGATCTCCAGTGTGAGATCCCTACGCTTGAGATAAAATGGCCCAACTTGGCAATACCCCCCTCAACTTCCGCGCCACCCACACCAGCAACTACCAAACCTCCGGCAAGACCCATGGCGGCACTCTGGCAGACCTCATCCAGAATCCCAAGGTCGGGAATGCGGAAACCGACGATCTCCACCTCGCCATGGAATACCTCGGCGCCCCCCCGAGGATTCCGCCCGATGCGCTCGATAACTTCCCTCGAGATTCGGAAGCCATCGCATCCGCGTACGTTGGCCCGTCCAAGGCCATTGAGCAGATTGTCGTGCGCGGATCCGTCGCCAACATGGCCATCCGCCACTTTTCTCTGCTTCCACCCCGGGAGTGCGCGGAAGACGAGATTCAAGGGATGCAAGTCAATATCCTGCGTCTCGAGAATACGCTTCCCGACATGATGCCCGAAGGCACGGCGCCTCGTAACGTGACACACACGTACGAGAAGGTGTTTATGCGCCACAACAGATGGGGCATCGGGATGCAGATTGTGCACGATTTCTACCGCACCGCGGACGGCCGCCAGCTCTTCCTGGAGCAGACCGGGCTCCTGGCCATGAACATGGTGATCTTGGCGCAGCTGACCATCACGTCCTGCCTCATCCGCGCCAAGGATTACTACCGCAGATGGCGCATCTACTTTTCCCAGGAGGGATCCGGCACCTCCATGGGATGGTCCGATATGGACATGCGATTCGCGGCGCTCAACAAGAAACCCAAGGCGTGGTATCTGCTCTCCAACTGGGCCAAGCGGATGGCGCAGAAATCCGGGAATGGCGGATTCACTGCCGCGCTCCATGCGGAAACCCTCAAGGAGCAGATCATCTACGGTTCCGAGTTTGAGACGGAAGCGTATCGTCGCGGACCGAAAGGACCCCAGAACCTGGAGCAGGGCACGGACGCCATCCGCCGCACCCCGGACGGAATCGAGCTCATCGAGGAGCCCGCGTATCTGCTGCAGAATGTCGGCCAGCAAGGAGACGAGGCGACCCAACTCCTCGTATCCGCCGTCCAGGTCGGCCGCGTCGGATACGTGAATCCGCTGGATCCCATCATGAGGGGGACGTGGAATTACCACTACCTGAACTTTGACAAGGGCAATGTGGAGATCTGCATCCAGGAGTACGAGGATCTGCTCAACGCGGCGCTCTGCTTTGACGAGGACGGCGAACTCGATCGCCACTGCTACAATGCACTCACGCAAGGCGACAAGGCGGAATCCTTTGCGAGAAACAACCTCGGGATCCAGACGCTGGCGCCGACCTCGGATCCCGACGACGTGCCCATGATCGACCCCTTCATCGCGAGCGTCGACGGGGTGCACCAGAAAGTGCTATTCCAGGGGAATCAAGATCTGCGTCATTGCACGTTCAAGACACAGTGCCAGATCGTCCAGTGCGCCCTCGAGAAGCTGCGCGAGAAATGCGATTATGATGGAGACATGAAACTCGTGCGCGAGATGCTGGATCTCGCGAATCGCAACTACCACGTGGCCATTGACGGCGCCGGCGATGTCGAGGCGTTCATCTGGGCGACGGCCAACGCCAATGGTGGAAACACGCTCGCGGATCAGCGCGCCGCGATTCCATCGAGCCAGGGGCCGGATTTTGTCAGTGCAAACGAGTGGGGATCGCCGAATCTGCCCGGCCTGGTGGAAGTCGTCTCTCCTGGTGTCGGCACGGCATACTTTGTTGGTGTGGACGAGCAGCATCCCGTGTACAAGGTGGTGGTGGAAACGGAGGAGGGCGCGGCGCATGGCCAATCCGCCAATCCGCAACCAGGGCAGATGCGCGCGGAACATGGCGGATCTGGCGTCATTGGCGGCATCGACGGCGATGGACAGTACATGAGCGCCATCCCGTACGATGTGAATGGTCGTCCGCTGGTGGGAATTGGCGGCGCGGAGGGGATGCGCCGGCGCTTGCAGGGGATGTTTCCGTCCTACGTTTCTCTGCCCGGAAATCCGGAGGCGGATGCCCCGTACCACTTGATTCCGGGCAACTTGGTCGCACACGGGGCGACTGCGACAAATGCGCTTGCCATTGGCGCGGGACAAATCACGGGCGGATTCGTTGGCGGACTTCCTGCATCCCAGTCGCAAGCCTTGAATCTGGCGGCAAGCACGAAATCTGGAGGCGCGGGTCCATTCGGCACCAACAATGCCGTGGCGGCGGAGATCCGAGGAGATGCGGATGCATTCCTGGCGTATGCTCAAGATCCCGCCAACGTCGTGGCGATGGAAGCATTTCGTGCAGCAAATGCCGGCGCCTATCCCAATCTGGTGGACGATGGCGGAGATTCCACCGTGGCCGCATCACTCGCCGCGGCCGTGCGTTCCATTGGATTCCTTGGCAATCCCGGCATCGATGCGGGATTCAATGTGGGCGTGGCCGGGAATGCGTTCCGTGCATCCCTGGTGGCGGTGACGACGGGTGGCTCGAGCTCGGCGCTGGGCGGAATCCGCGGCGCGCTGCCCGGCTTCTCAAACATTAGCCACATGCGGTATCTGGCGAACGCATATCGCCTGGGCACGGCCGGGAACTGGGTGAAGATCCCCGAGTACGAGGAGTCCTTCCGCAAGATCAGCGAGGGCATGTACGCGCTGGACCGGGTGACGGATTTCATCAAGAACGCCTGGTCGTTGCCGGATCGCCCGAATCTCTTCTTTGACGAGCGGAATCTGCCGTACTATCAGATTCCGCGCGACGAGCATCTGCGCGGGATGACCACGTTCCAGCAAGATGTCGTCCAAGGAGTGAGATACGGAATCGGCATCCAGGCGAGTGGCTCGTATTCCATCTCACTCGCAGGTGGCGCAGGAGATCTGTCGGGCTCATTGAGTGTGGTGCGCCAAGGCGGGATCCCGCCTGGATTTGCAGGAGATGTGCCGGCATATCGCGGCGTGTGGCGCACGGCGCTCAACTATTCGCTCGCAAACCAACAAGGCGGACGCAGCCGTCCTCCCGCGAGCGAGCGTCTGCAGAGCGGCGCGCCGAGGAATTCCGTGGGCACGAATGCATTGACGTATCCCGGGAGCGGATTGGAGTGGATGGTGCAGATGGGATTCGCGGCGGATCCGCAGCCAGTTGGGGCGGGATTCAATGCCAACGCGGAGCAGCGCGCGCAGGGCGAGCAAGGCGTGGGTGCGTTCCTGTACGGCCAGTTTGAGGGGCCGCTCTTGGTGCAGATGCAGACGGGACGCGGCGTCGCAGAGTGGATTCGCAGATACGAGGCGAGTGGTGCGAGCGCGCCAGAGAACACGGGATTGGCGGATTCCACATGGGGCTCGATGGCGCGCGAGGTGTCCCGGCTCATCCAGATGACGTTCGGATGGCAGAACAATGGAAACCGGGAGCGCGGCGGGATGCTGGCGCGCGTGGTGACCGGGATCACCTTCGTGGTGGAATCGTACGAGAAGGATGGATCCTCGGCGAATCTGAAGCTGCGCGGCAAGGCCTTGAATGACATGATCGGATTCGCGACCAAGATGGATTTCCGCAAGAAGTTCGTGGCCTCGGACGGGCGTCTCGCGCAAGATGGAGTCGACACCCGTGCGGATCTGCAGACGACGGCGGATCGCCTGGTCAAGGCGTTGTACGGCCCCAACGCGCAGCCAGAGAGCTTCTCGCCTCGGTATCTGCATTCGAGGCTGAGTCTGGCGCCGGAATACTGGAAGTCCGTGGGCGCCCGCGTGGCGCAGGTGCTTGGAATCCAGGACCAGAATGTCGGCTCGACATTGTCGATCTTGCGTCCGTACGATCCGGATGCGCCCAATTCCAGACTGTTGGGATTGACGCCGGATTTCGCGCTGGTGCTGGATTTCCTGGCGACGGCCGGCAATCCTCGTGGACAAGTGCAAGCGGAGAACTTCCTTGCGGATCCGAACAATGCCAGGACTCTGGGCGTGTTTGCGGACGAGATTGCGCAGCACGCGCGCGGACGCCCTCAGTTCTCGATGAAGGCGTCCATGCTGGATCCCGTGATGCGGCGGATGGCGGAAGCGCCCGTGAGTGGATCTGGCGACATGGGATCGTACGCGGGTGGACGCGCAGAGAAGCGGACGCGATTCTCGGACTCGGGATCAAGATCTGGAGGGCGAGATGAGATGGAGGTGGATGACGACGATCTGCTTCCACAGCGGGCGGGCGGGCGCTTCTTCTACGTGCCACCGAGCCGTCCTTCAGCACGAGATGAACCCGAGTACGGGCGCTGGTACAAGGACGCGCTGGACGGCGCGGGCGGACAGCCACAGACCTATGGGACGACGGCGATGCACGAGTTGGCGCCGGCGCCGCACTATGCGCAGATGCACACGTTCGAGCACGCGATCCCGGGCGCTTCGAGCTTTGCGCCCAACACGCATTTCACGGATCGGTGGAATCGCGTGATGGCGGAATGCGCACACGATCTGCCTCGGCGGATGATGCATCTGGCATTCCTTGGATTGCCAATCCATGCGCGCAGCTTCAGCAACTTGAAGCGATGCGGAATCCCACCGCCCATCACGTTGCTTCCAGCGGATCCGTTCATCGAATTCCGCATGACGTCGATGATCTTTGTGAAGGCCGGCGCGGAGACTGGATTCCTGAGCTACTTCCTCAAGGATCTGACCGTATCCTACAATGGATCGTACAAGATCTTGTATGCGAATCTGACGGCGTGGTTTGGGGCGATGGTCAAGATCATCGAGAACGTGCTGGTGGTGGATCACGTTTCCTTTGACCGATATCTGCGCGGCGCGGACGGATCGTTGGTGCGCAGCGTGTACACGCAAGGGAAAAACAATCCGACGGAAGATCGCATTGATTTCGACATCAATGCGCCGGGCGATAGGAAGCGCCATCGATTCGTGCTGTATGCGGGTGCATCCTATTCCGACAACGAAGTCCCAGATCCACTTCCGCTCACGGGAAGCTACAGGACTGGCAACTACGCGGGATTGGGCGTGTTCATCTCGAAC
>Ga0310813_10002410_pt1 | contig 11321 bp, 5 predicted proteins | sample YN3metagenome_FD_203086 | JGI IMG/M metagenome (GOLD analysis project Ga0310813, IMG submission 203086) | Soil microbial communities from experimental microcosm in Duke University, North Carolina, United States - YN3 | ecosystem: Engineered > Artificial ecosystem > Soil microcosm > Unclassified ... | reverse complement strand
GGAACGAAACCGGGTCCATCATCGCGACGCCAAAGAGCAGGCTCTGAAGCCCGCGCGCCGCGAGGGCCGCGAGCACGAGGCCGGCCGCCGCGCCTCCGATCACGAGCACGAGGCCCTCGCGCATGAGCAGTCGGACGACTCCGGTCGCATCCGCGCCGACCGCCATGCGGATCGCGACCTCGCGACTGCGCCGGGCCACCGCGTAGCGCACGACGCCGTAGACGCCGATCGTTGCGAGCACGAGCGCGAGCGCGGCGAAGATGGCGAACGCGGTCGCTCCCAGTCGAGCCGGAAGCAGCATGATGGCGAGGTGCCGTTCCATCGTCTTCGCCTGAACGACCATCAGCGCCGGATCCATCGCGCGAATCGTGGCGAGCATTTGTGTCACGAGCAGCGCGTCGTTTCCGCGAGCCCGGGCAACGACGTGAAAGGCCGTCGACGGTTCCTGGCTGAACGCGGTGAAGATCATGGCGCGCGGTGCTTCGCCCAACGAGCGAACCTTCGTCGTCTTCACGACGCCGACGACGCGGAACACGTTCGAGTCCGTGCGGAACGTCCGGCCGAGGGCCTCTTGCCCGCGCCAGAACCGGTCGACCATCGCTTGATTGACGATCGCAACGCGTTCGCGGCCCGGCATGTCGGTGGAGTTGAACAACCGGCCGTTGACGAGCGTCAACCCGGCCGCTTCAAAGAAGCCTGAATCGGCGACCGCGTCCTGGATGTCGAACCCCGTCGCTCCTTTCGGCGGTTCGAAGCCGGCGACGTTGATCGTCATGCTCTCGTCGCTGAGCGCGTTGAGCATGATGTTGTCGATCACGCCAACGGCGGACTGCCCCGGCAGCTCGCGCAAACGTCGCTCGAGCTCGGCGACCGCTTGGGCCCGGCGCTGGGCGGGATAGCGATCGGTTGGAAGCGCCATCCACACGAGGCCCGCCGGTTGTCTTCCAAAGCCGGCATCGACCTTCATCTGCGCGTCCAGGCTCCGCAGGAACAGCGCGGCGGTCACCAGCAGCACGACCGACGCCGCCGTTTGCGCTACGACGAGCCAGCTACGAAGCGAGAGGCGGCGGCCCGGCTTGCCGCCCGCATTCTCGTTCTTGATCGTTTCGACGACGTTTGGTCGCGTCGCCTGGAGTGCGGGTAAGAGCCCGAAGAGGATGCCGGCCACGATCGATGTCGCGAGGACAAACGACAGCACGCGACCGTCGACGCTGACGTCGAGACTGATCGGCAGCGGGATGGGAAGGTCGGCGCCGAGCAGCGTGCGCAGCGCGAGACTGGACATCACCACGCCGAGCACACCGCCGGCGATCGCGATGAGGAGCGACTCGACGAGAAGTTGGCGGATGAGCGCTCGACGGGTTGCGCCGATGGCGAGACGGATCGCGATCTCTCGCTGTCGGTCTCGCGCCTGCGCGAGCAGAAAGCTCGCCAGATTGGCGCAGGCGATGATGAGCACCAGTCCGACGACGACCATGAGAGCGGTCACCGCCGGAACGATCACGTCGTCGAGCATTGGGCTGACGGCGATCGAGGAGAGCGGAGTCAGACGGATCGAGAGTCGGGCCGGCCAGTAGTTGGGATGCTCCACGTGCGCGCGGGCGACGAATCGATCGACGACGGCGCGCGCGCCCGCGACGGACTGTCCATCGGCCAAACGAACCCGGACGAAGTACGAGTGGTTGCCCCGCGCCGAGAGGTCGTCCACCGGCGTCGGTTCGATCTGGTTCACCATCTGCACCGGTCCGTACAACGATGGGGCGAGCCCCGGGAGCAGTCCGTCGATGCGGTTCGAGGCCACGCCAACGACGGTGTACTCACGTCCGCTCAACCGAAGCTTACGACCGACGACGGCAGGGTCGCCGCCGAACGACGACATCCAGTAGCTGTATCCGAGGACGACCACCGGATGGGCGCCCTGAGCAACGTCGTCCTCCGGCCCAAGCAATCGTCCCAGGACGGGCGGCACACCGGTCAGCGGGAAATAGTCGCCGTTGACCAACTCGCCGGTGAGTGTCTCGACGTGGTCGCCGAGGTCACGAGTGAACGCGGTGAACTTGGCGACAGCGACCTGAGAGAAGACGCTGCCCGATTGTTCCCGCAGATCCTTGACGTCGGCGTATGACAGCGGTCCGGAGATGCCGCGGTCGCTCGCCATGTCCAGCTCCACGACGCGGTCCGGGCGCGGGATCGGCGTTTTACGAAGGACGATGGCGTTGACGAGACTGAACGCGGCGGTGTTCACGCCCACACCAAGTCCGATCGACAGAATCGCGATCGCGGTGAAGCCGGCGCGTGATCGGGCGCGGCGAAGCGCGTAGCGCACGTCCTGCAGCACTGCTCTCATCGGGGCGTTCTCCGGTGTCGAGGATCCTTCTTCTGAGAACGGGAGGTCGCGCCTGAAGTTTCGCGTCCGGCCATACACCGGTCGAGCGGACAAGACAGGGACCGAACAGCGAGTGATCAGAAAAGCAGAAAGGGGCAGCGACCCATCGGTCGCTGCCCCTTCCCCTTGCCGTCAGCCGTAGCCGTTGGCGGTCGCCGTCTTCCTAAGCTTTTCGATCCGTGCACCCCGTGAAGTTCGGGTTCTGCTTTTCGTTGTCCGTCACCGGCAGGTTGACGTCCACGCCGTACGACGCGCCGCCAGCCTTGTGGAACTTGCCGATCGGGAACGTATCCGACCCGTCCGCCGCGCGGCCGTACTGGCGGATCAAACGCCGGAGATCGCCGAGGCGATTGCCGCGCCCAAACTGCCAGAAGGCCTTCTCGCGGAAGAACAGATTCGTTGCCGCGTCCTTCGTGGCGGGTGTGGCCAGTGCGGCCATCGCCGGAATCGACAATGGTCCCGACGTTTGCGGAACCGAACGAAGCGCGTTGAGAATGCCCATCATGCCGGCGATGTCGTTCGCCTGCAGCTTGGCTTCAGCCTCGACCAACCGTGCGTCGATGCCGTTCGCCATGGGAACCGGGTCGCTCCGATTGACCCAGATCTGCTGAGACACCAGAGGCGTCGTTCCATCAATGGCCTTGGTGCCGGCGGTGTTGGTCGGCGAACCCGTGGTGGGCACGCGTGGATCCTTCGACGACGAGAAGGGCAGCGCGTTCTTCAGCAGACCCTGCGTGTCAAAGCTGTCGCCAACGACGAAGCGCGCGCGCGTCGACACCTGCCCCGCGAGGTTCCACAGGTTGTTGTCGTTCGTCGGCTGCGAGAACGTCACGTTGTAGGTGTAGTTCGTCGGAACATTGGCGACGGCCGCCGCCGCTTCGGCGAACTTCGCCATGTTCACCAGCGTACGCCCTTTGGCGATCGCCGCCGCGTTCTTGATGCTCGCGGCGAGGAGCGTATCGGCCCGCAGGTTGCCCGCGACCGGAATCGCGAGGGCGATTGCCGTGTCGAGGTGCGCATTCGCCATCGCGAAGATCTCTTGGTTCGATTTCGGTGTGCCGAGCGTGAACACACCGTTCACCGTCTCGCCAATCGGTGCACCGTTGCAGAACAGCTCCGCGAGCAACATCTCGGAGTAGCCCATCGCGAAATACTGTTCGGCGATCTCGGCGGACTTGTCCGCCTCGACGGCCTTGATGGCGTTGATCGCGTCGCGATAGAAGCCGCGCGAGCGCGTGACATCGCTGTACGCCGTGGAGAGCACGGAGTTGTTCGTCGTGATGACGCGCTGGTCCGTCTCGTTGTGCTGCGAGAAGGTGTCGCCGGACTTCCAAACGTCGGCAAGGAGATCACCGAGCAGCGTCGCCTCGGTCTGATTGCCGCCGCCGCCGGCGGGCGACAGCTGCTGGAAGCGTCCGAGCGCGCCGACGCGGAGGGCCTCGGCGCCGGCCACGCCGGCGCCGGAGATGTCGCCGGGCAGAATCGTGCCCGGCTGCTGGGGTGACAGGAACTCATCGCGAACGTTGCAGGCGCTCGCCGAAAGCAGGCAGGCAGCCAGTGCAGTCGTCGTCACCCACGTCGATCGAAGTGTGAAGCGATTCATCGGTCTTCGTCCTCGGTGGGATTAGTAGTGGAGGTTCAAGCGAACGGTGTAGTAGCGGCGCGGCGCGGACGACGCGAAGGTGCTCTGCACGTCGCCGGTGCTGAAGTTCTCTTCCGGGTCGGCGCCCTTGTACTTCGTCCAGACATGCAGGTTGCGGCCGCCGAACGTGACCGAGGCCGATGAAGCGCGGAGCTTCTGGGCAACCGTGGCCGGAGCCGTCCACGTCGCGGACAGCTCGCGGAAGCGCCAGTACTGGCCGTTCTGAAGGAAGCCGTACGACGTGTTGAGCGTCCCCTTTCCGGTGAATGCCGTCGCGGCCGCCTGGTCTTCGAGCGACGCGCTCGGGTTCGACAGGCCCGGGCACGCCGGATTGTTGCCGCATTGGAACGAGTATGTGCCGTTGGCGATCATGAAGCCGCCCTTGTAATCGAACGACGCGTTGATGCGCAGCGTGCGATTCAAAAGGTCGAAGCCGTTCGTGATCGACGCGATGTCCTTTGGAATCGAGTTGCCGACGTAGCTGAAGAGCGGGTTCACGACTACTTCGTTGGCCGAGATCACGCCGTCCGAGTTCGAGTCGGCGAAGGTGTACGTGCGATAGAAGAACCCACGCACCGGGAAGCCGACCGAGTCGCGGTTCGCGCCCGTGCCGTTGACGAGGATGGGGTTCCCCGCGTTGTCGTTGGCCAGCTTCAGCACCTTGTTGTCGTTGTGCGAGCCCGAAATCGTCAAATCCCAGCCGAGCGCGCGGCGATCGAGCAGCGTGGTGGTCACCGACGCCTCGATGCCCGCGTTCTTCACCGACGCGAAGTTGCGGCGGATCGTCGTCGCCTGGGCGGCCGACGACGGCGGCACCGGAACGTCGAACAGCGCGTCTTTGGTTCTCTTGCTGTAGTAGGTGACTTCGATGTTCATCCGGTTGTTGAGGACGCGCGTGTCGAAGCCCCCCTCGAACTCGTCGGTGCGTTCCGGTTTGAGATCGGAGTTACCGAGCGAATTGGCACGAAGACCGGGGGTGTCGGTGCCGCCCAAGCTGACGGTCGGTGTCGTGTAGGTCACGAATGCATCCGTCGAGCGCGGCTGCACGCCCGACGCGCCGTAGGCGGCGCGGAGCCGGAACTGATTCAGGAAATCGTAATGCGGGAAGAACGACTCGTCGGACGCGATCCACGAGAGGCTCAGCTTAGGGTACGTGATCGCCTTCGTGTTGGCGCCGAACGCGCTGTTCTGGTCGGTGCGAAGCGCCACGATGAAGAAGAGACGGTCGCGGAACGTCGCCTGCTCCTGCGCGTAGTAACCGAGCGTCTTGTCGGCTGATGGAAGGATCGTGGCGCCGCTTGTCGTGACGACCGCTGCCTGTGCGGCCGACGCAGCTCCGGGAGGAAGCTGCGTGCCGGTGATGGCGGTCGCCTCCTGCTCCTGATTCGTGTAGTCCGCACCGACCGTGCTCTTCAAGTTGAGCCACTGGTTCGCCTGATAGCTCGCGTTGCTCGTCAGCTTGACCGAGAAGTTGCGGTCCTGCCGATGGCGATCGGCGACCTGTCCAAGACGCCACGAGGAGAAGTCGGGGCACTCGCCAAACCGGCACAAGCCGTAGCTGTACCGGCTCGCCAGATCGAGACCGACGGTTCCGTCGTTCTGGAGCCACGAGAACGGCCGCCAGCTCGCCTGCGTCGTGCCGACGAGGCGCTGCACGTCTTCGCGCGCCAGACGCTGGAAGATGTCGCCGTACGTGAACGAGTTGTTGCCGTACAGGTTTTGGCCGCGCGAGTCCTTACCCGTGTTGCCAAGTCCGGCGCCGACGAAGCCCGGACTCATCATCGCCTGGTAGAACACGCTGTTGAAGTTGTTGTCCGTCTCGGCGAGGCGCTGATTGATTTTCGTGAAGCCGGTGTTGACGCTGAGGTCGAACTTCGAGTTCGGCGAGACGTTGAGGTTGGCGCGGACCGACTGACCCTGGAGGAACTCGGGGTTCTTCCATTCGTCGCGCATCGGTGTCTTCAACGAGTCGAAGCGCGCGAACTCGACGTTCGGCATCTGGATCGGGCCGGTCTCGTTCTGCAGATCGCCGCTGACGAAGTAGCGGATCAGGTCCGAACCGCCGCTCACCTGACCGCCGTATTGATTGCGGTTGCCCGTGTGGATTGGCGTGAGGTCGGAGCGATTGATGATGTTCAGCTCCGTGACGCTGTCCTTGATGCAGCCGCCCGAGGGCAGCTCGCGCGTCAAGCAACGAACGGTGGTCGTCGAGCCGGGACGGTGGCCCCAAATGGCCCAGGTGTCGGGATAGTGCGCCTTGTCCTGGATGGTCCCGCCTTCACCGAACCAGGTCCAGCGCGCGTTGCCGACGCGACCCTTCTTGGTCGTGACGACGATGACGCCGTTGGTGGCGTCGGTTCCGTACAACGTCGCGGCCGACGGACCCTTCACGATCTCGATGTCTTCGATCTCATCGGGGTTGAGACCGTTGAGGTTGGAGCTCGAGACCATGCTGCCACCCGCACCGGCGGCGGTGAACGAGCCGGAGTTGAAGCGAACACCGTCCACGACCCAGATCGGCGCGTTGCTCAGCGACAGCGAGCTGACGCCGCGAATACGGATCGTCGGCGCGGTCCCGGTCATGCTCCCAGGGAGCACGATGACGCCCGGCGCCTTGCCGACGATCAGCGAGCCGATGTCGGTGACCGGCGATTCCTCGACGCGCTTCGAGATGTCACCGAGCGTCGCGATCGTGTTACCGATCTCGCTGCGGCGCTGCTGTCCGGTGGCGGTGGTCACGATTTCCTGCAGCTGGACGACCGCCTGCTTCATCGTGAAATCGAGCGTCGCTTGGGCGCCCGCCGTAATGGCGATCGACTTCTTCTGCTCCTGAAAGCCGACGCGGATCACGCGCACTTCCATCGTGCCCGTCGGGACGTTTTTGAGGCTGTAGCGGCCTTCGGCGTTCGTCGACACGTTGAGCGCCGATCCGACGAGGAAGACGCGTACATCGGAGAGGGGTTCGTTCGTGCCTTCCGCCATCACGCGACCGCTGATGGATGCCTGTTGTTGCTGCGCCAGCGTAAGACTAGGGATGGCCGTGATCGCGGCGATGAACGTCGCGCGGGCCACCCGTGACCACAGGCAGGTCGAGGAGAGTGCTCGCATAAACCTTGGAGGTGGTGGGGAAACGGCGGGTTCGCCGGGACAAACAGGCTCCCGACGCGTGCATAACAATAACGCTGGGCAGGAACCCCGGCGTCACACCCGATTTGTATCTTTGCGCTTAACCTCAGCCCGCTTACGCCGTCACCTCACCTCGCGCGGGGCGACTCTCCGAGGAAGACAAGGTTGAGCACGAGCTGTCGCCACCGCGTCGGCGGATGTTCGCCCAGGCGGAGGCCGCGACCATGCCGCGACCATCCATATAGAAGCATCGTGAGTCTGACGGGCTGCGTGACAAGTAGCCTGACGCCGGCCACGTCGCGCATGGCCAAGAAGTAGTTCGCGACTTCATACGCAATGTTGCCGCCGATGCCACAGCTCGCGGGCGCCTTGACGCACTCCGGTCCCGATTCCAACATGCGGCGACACCCGGAGCAAACATGCATCGTTTGTGCTTTTCTTCCGCGATCGTTCTCGCCATCTTCGCATCGAGTGCCCGGGCGCAAACGCCGGCCGGACCGCAGCCGGACGGCCGCCGTCTTCGCCTCTCCGTTGATTCGCTCGACGTCTACGTCGTCCAACTCGGCCAATCGCGGCGGACCGGGTTTCTCGTCGACCGGCTCGACACCGTCCGCGTCGATGGCGAGACGATGTTGCGCCGAATTCGCCGGACCGCGGACGCCATGTTGGGCAACAGCGTGGACACGCTCGTTCACGCGCTCGCCACGCTCCAGCCGCGCAGCGTGCGATCGTACTCCGATCGGGGCACCGAGCGTTTGGATTGGCAGACGAGTCGCGTCGTCGGCGTCGTCGAAGAGCCCGAGAGTCTCGAACGAACCATCGACTCACCGCTGCCCGGCGGTTGGTACAGCAGCGCGAGCTTCGACCTGATCCTGCGTGCTTGTCCGCTTGCCGACGGGTATGGAGTTGCGGTTCCCACGTTCTCCGGACATCAGGGTTCGCACGTGCTGACCGCGAAGGTCACCGGTTCAGAAGACGTCGAGGGTCACGGGGAGACATGGCGCGTCGAGGCCGATTTCGCCGGCCTACCGGTGACTTTCTGGATCAGCAAGAGCTCGCGTAGACTGGTGCGTCAGATCCTCCACGTCTCGCCCGTGCTGCAGATCATGTTCGTCGCACCAACCGTAGGTAGGTCTGCCTGAGCGAGCTCGCTACGAATTCACGGCAATGCAGGCTGTCCCGCCTTTCTGCCGAACCCGCCAAGCGATCGCTTCAGATTAGACAGCTCTAATCGTCGATTCTAGTGCCCGTCCGGCCAAACGAGGTGGACCGCGAGTGGCGACATCGTCGTCGCTACGGCACATGGTCCACTGATTCTCGCCAAGCTGGGCGCGTTGATTCCTCGCGTGAACGTCTATCGCGTCCAGCGGGACGGGCTTGTGCCCGCCCGGCCGGCGAGCACGAGCGAACGTCTTTTATGAAGGCGAGGAATCGGCGTATGCATTTCCGGGGGTCTATGTGTGCGGGCGTTGTCGCGCTCGCATTTGCTTCGGCGGCGGCCAGGGCTCAGGGCACGGCCGGCAAGCCGAATATCCTGTTCATCATGGGCGATGACATCGGCTGGATGCAGCCGAGCATCTACCATCAAGGTCTGATGGTTGGCGAAACACCTAACATCGACCGGATCGGGCGTGAAGGCGCGAAGTTCATGACTTACTATGCCGAGCAAAGCTGCACAGCTGGGCGCAACGCCTTCTTCACTGGAATGACTCCGCTGCGGACCGGCATGATCCCACCGCAGTTGCCCGGCAGCCCGTCCTATTTGCGACCGGGCACGCCGGCTCTCGCGGTGTTCCTGCACGACCTCGGCTATACGACCGGCGAGTTCGGCAAAAACCACTTGGGCGATCACACAGACGCTTTGCCGACTGCGCACGGCTTCCAGGAATTCTGGGGTTACCTGTACCACCTCGACGCGATGGAGCAGGTGAGCTTTCCTGACATCAACTCGAGCCCGACTAATCAGGGCGTTGCTCCGCCATGCAAGAACACGCCGATACCGGGCGTGCCGGAGCTCGCGGGTGCGGTCGATCCCAAGACGACGATCTGTCTGACACCGCCGCGTCCAGTGCTTTGGTGCAGGTCCTCCGACGGCTCGTCGAAGAATCAGACCTGCAAGGATGAAGGACCGCTAACGCTCGAACGGTCGAAGACCGTGGACGAGGAGATCTCTTCCAAGGTCATCGACTTCCTCGACCGCAACGATCCGAAGAAGACCAACAAGCCCTTCTTCGTCTGGTACAATCCGGCGCGCATGCATATCACGACGATGCTGTCGCAGAAGTATCTGGACATGTTGGGCACAAAAGGCGGCAAGGACTGGGGCATCAACGAAGCCGGGATGAAGCAGATGGACGACAACATCGGCTACGTGCTGAAAAAGCTCGAGGACATGGGTCAGCTCGATAACACCATCGTCGTCTTTACCACCGATAACGGCGCCGAGACCCAGACCTACCCCGACGGCGGCAACACCCCGTTCAAGGGTTCGAAGCTGACAACGTGGGAAGGTGGCATGCGCGCTCCGGCCGTCATTCGTTGGCCGGGACACATCAAGGCCGGCACGGTGAAGACGGACATCTTCGCCTCTCTCGACTGGCTGCCGACGTTCGTCCACATCGCCGGTGGTCCGAGCGGTGATGGGCTCAAAAAGCAGATTGAAGCGGGCAAGTATCCCGGGATCGTCAAGACCACGCTCGACGGCGTGGACCAGTGCGACTACCTCCTCGGCAACGCCGAAGGATCAGCGCGCGACTACTTCTTCTACTACACGGGCCCGACGCCATCGGCGGTCCGGTACAAGAACTGGAAGTTCTACTACACGATGGAGGGATCGACGGGTGCATCGGCGCTCGCGGGTCCGCAGACCTACGGATGGACGCAGGTCACCAACCTCAAGCGCGATCCGTTCGAGCAGGCGGTGGGTGACATACAGAAAACCGTGCTGGGGATCGGCGGTGCGCTCGCGTCCCCGAGCAACGCCTACTTGTACGACTGGAACATGCTGCCCATAGGACAGCAGCTGTGGCTGAAAGAGCTCGAGTCGTACGTGACGTACCCGCCGCTGCAGGATCCGGAGAGCTACAACCTTTCGTCGATTCTGGCGCAGGTGAAGAAGATGGGCAACAAGCATCCGAGCCAGTGACCGCGGGGAAAGCAACCAAGATCGCCAGTCACCTCCGAAAGTAGACGCTGATCGATCACAACGGGCGGGCGTCGCGTACATCGCGGCGCCCGTTTGCGCGTCCAAGGTCCAATGGTCGCTTACGGTGTCGAGCGTTGTTTTGGGAAGGTATGCGCCATTGGCGGATTCTGACCGCGTTCGCGGCCGTGCTCGTGCTCGGTGCGGTCGCGCTGCGGGCCGGCGCCCCGTATCTCGTCCATCTCGGAGCGCGAGCGTCAGCCGCGCCGGCCGCATCGTTCGTCGGAAGCGGCGCCTGCCAATCATGTCACACACGCGAGACAGAGGCGTGGAGCCGATCGCACCACCGCGCGGCAATGGCCGCCGCAAGCGATTCAACGGTGCTCGGAAACTTCAACGGCGGATCGCTGCGCGTCGGCGCAATCACGAATTCGTTCTTCAAGCGCGACGGAAAGTTCTTCGCGAGAACGGATGGTCCCGACGGCAAGCTCGCTGACTTCGAGATCAAGTACACGTTCGGCGTTTACCCGCTGCAGCAGTATCTCGTCGCCATGCCGGGCGGCAGACTTCAGGCACTTACCCTCGCCTGGGATTCGCGGCCGACGCAACTGGGAGGTCAGCGCTGGTTCCAGCTCTTTCCGGACTCTCACTCGAGCGATGACGAGCTCCATTGGACGCGGCCGGCGCAGAACTGGAATTACATGTGCGCCGATTGTCATACGACCGGCCTGCACAAGAACTACGATGCTTCCGTCGATCGCTTCGCCACGACTTGGTCGGAGATCAATGTTTCCTGCGAGGCTTGTCATGGTGCGGGCTCGCGTCACGTCGCCTGGGCCAATGCCGGGCGCACTGCTGATCCGCTGAAAGGCTTCGCCCGGCTGCTGAACGATCGTGCCGGTGTGAGCTGGTCGTTCGTCCAGGGCTCGCCGACCGCCAAGCGCAGCGGGCCGGTGGTGGAGCGGCGCGAGGCCGAGGCCTGCGGCCTATGCCATGCGCGGCGCGGCAGCATCAGCGAGGATTGG
>Ga0310813_10002407_pt1 | contig 11330 bp, 7 predicted proteins | sample YN3metagenome_FD_203086 | JGI IMG/M metagenome (GOLD analysis project Ga0310813, IMG submission 203086) | Soil microbial communities from experimental microcosm in Duke University, North Carolina, United States - YN3 | ecosystem: Engineered > Artificial ecosystem > Soil microcosm > Unclassified ... | reverse complement strand
AAGATGAGCGCATTGGCGTTCTTGCGCAGCCGGTTCAGGATGAGCTTCGGCAGCAGCCGCTTCTGCAGGACGGTCACGTCGAAGCCGCTCGCCCGGCGGGCCTGCGTGAGCCGGGCCATCAGCCCGCTGGGCATCTCCTCGACGGCGCACGAGACGCCCGCCTTCTCGAAGTGCGGGATGAACTGGAGGAGCCGCCACTTGGTGCTCGGCGCGTCCTTCTTCTGCGTAATGAAGAGAACCTTCACGGGCGGAGTATCGCATTTCCCCGATTCACAGACAAGAAACCCCGCTAGACTTAGATCGAATGACGCGCCTCGTCGCCGCCGCCCTTCCGCTGTTCCTGCTTGCCTGCGGGGAACGCAAGCAGAGCGAGTGGGGCCGCGCGACCTTCCATCCGGCGCATCGGATCGAGCTCACCGGCGACGCTGCCCTCAGCGACTGGGCGAACGCGCACGCGGCCAACGATGTCCAGTCGCTTTGGATCAGCCCCGTGAAGGCGACCGTGCGCCTGGCTCCCCTGTCGCAGCTGAAGGGCCTCCGGGCCCTCACGCTAAGCGGGTTCGCCGATTCGACCCCGACCCCCAAGGACGGCGGCTTCGTCTTTCCCGCCGCCCTGAGCGACGCGCAGGTCGCCGAGATCGTCAAGGTCCGCACGCTCCGGGCCATCGCGCTCTGGTACGGGAGCTTCACGAAGGAACAACGGGAGACGCTCCGGAAGGAGCTTCCCGACTGCGAACTGCTGGAGAACCTGAACAAGATCTGACCCCGGATTCGCGGAAACCCGCGGCGACGGAAGGGCGTATTACTGGCAACTCGATCAAAGGAGCGGGATATGAAGCTTCTCCATCGCATGACGGCCGTGGGCCTCACGGCCGCGTTCGTCGTCACCCTGGCGGCAGCGCAGGACGCCAAAAAGCCCGTCAACAAGATGTGCCCCGTCATGACCGACCACAAGGTCGACGTCGAGGTCACGGTCTCCTACAAGGGCAAGCTCGTCGGCGTCTGCTGCACCGCCTGCCAGAAGAAGTGGAACGCCAACCCCGGCGCCTACGCGGCCAACGTGAAGGAAGATTTCGGCGCCCCCGACATGCCCGAAGGGGCTTCGACGGTCAAGGACGCGATCGAAGGCGGCAAGGCCGGCGGCTACCTCACGGCCGTGATCTTCGCGGACAAGTCGCCGAAGACCGAGGCGTTCCTGAAGCTCTTCCTCGATGCCGGCGTGAACCCGGAGATCCTGGGCTGCGCGTTCGGCAAGATCGAGTTCAAGAAGGACTCCGAGGAGGCGAAGGCCTACAAGGTCAGCGCGGCGCCCACGCTGATCCTCATCGACCCGACCAAGCAACCCGCGGCGGTCCTCAAGACGATTACCAGCGCCACCGCCAAGAGCCTGTTGAAGGATCTGCAGGACGCCAAGGAGAAGCTCGGGAAATAGGAACCCCGGGGAATCGGCAGGCGTCCAAGCGCCCATGAGAATCGCCATCGCTTTCGCCGCCCTGCTCCTCGGATGGACCGCTCCGCCTCAGGAAGAGGGCGTCGTCCAGGATCGGAAGGACTTCATTCCCGATCCCGAGCATCCCGCGCCGCTGAGCCCCGGGAAGCACGTCCTGGCCTGCGTCGCAAACGCCGGTCCGATCATCGGCCCCAATCTCTACCGCGTCGGCGCGAATACCCTGGTCCTCTCCTCGCCGGGCGGCGCCTACCGATGGGCCTACCTGTCGGAGGCCGGGAAACGGGGACCGATCCTGAATTACGACAACGCGCGCGCCTTCGGCGTGGAGGTCCCCTACTGCCTCGTCAGCGTCGACGTCCGGGAGACCCGGGAAGGGAGTCCGGACGGCAAGCCGCCTCTCTCTATCTCCTCGCTGAAGGCCCTCGAGCCGACCAAGGACTTCCCCCTGGTCCCTCACCGGGCGGTCCACGAGATGAAGACCCGCTACGAGGCGTGGCTGAAGACGCAGGAGAAGGAGATCGCCGCGGGCCTGGAAGCCGCCCGCGCGAAGGCGCGGGGAGATGCGGCCAAGACGAAGTCGCCCAAGACCGGCACCCTGATGTACGTCACCTGGACCGAGGAACGCGAGAAGCTCCAGGTCCGCTTCTTCACCCGGAACGAGACGACGGACGGTGCTCTGCGGGAATATCCTTCCAGCGGGGAGCTGCGGCCGCTTCCCTCCCCCTTCTCCTGGGGGGTGGACCTCGGCGTCCTCTACGAAGTCGGCAAGAACGGCACGCTCGAAAAGATCCTGAAGTTGCCCCTGGAGACCTGGGCGGGCTTCTCCCCTCCCGCGCCCCTCGTCGACTGGCGTGACTTCCCGGCGGCGAAGGAGAAGTAGGCTACTCCTTCGGCAAGCTCCACAAGGTGTACCAGCCGGTCGAATGCAGCAAGGGTTTCCCCTCGGCAGATCGGACTCCCGGCATCTTCAGCTCGTGGATGTTGCCGATCTTCATCTCGTCGAGCGTCAGGCGCGCGCGCAGGCCGTCGTCGCTCACCTTGATCGACGTGATCTTCGGGACCGTCGCGTCCACCTCGGGGCTCCCGTAGGCCGCCTGGAAGATGTAGGTGAAGGTCCGGATCGCGTAGGACGCCGGGTTGCCCGCCGTCGCGGGGTCGACGGGCTTCGTGAAGACGAGCTCGAAGCCGTCGGGCTTCGCGCGCATCTCGAGCACCTCGAAGGGGACCTTGCCGGACCAGATGACGCGGTCGAGCGCACCGGGCGCCGACCCGCGCGAGCCCCAGCCGCGGTTGGTGCCGCCCACCCAGAGCGAGCCGTCCGCCGTCATAAGCTCGGGGACGTTGCCGGATCCGAAGCCGCTCCGAAACGAGAAGCAGGCGCCCTGCAGGCGGCTGTTGATCTTCTCCAGGAAGCAGCGGTTCACGACGCTGAAGGACTGATCGGAAACGAAGAGCTGCTTCTTGAACGGGCCGAACTTCCCGTCCGTCGTGTCGCAGGCGATGCCGCTCGCGGAGTTGCCGACGATGCCGTGCGGCAGCAGCACGGGCGGGGGCACGTACTCGGGAATGCGCGCGGCCTCGATGTGGAAGCGGCTCCCGCTCTTCGGGGCCTCTGGCTTCGGCCCCATGTTCGACGCCAGCGAGTACCACTTGTAGGTGTCCGGATGTCCCTGGAAGGACCCGGGCACGAGGTGCTTCAGCGCGCTCGTCCCGTTCCACACCCCCTGGTTGTCGCAGTAGAAGACGTTGCCGTCCCCGTCCATGCCGATCCCGCCCGGCGAGCGGATGCCGCTGCAGGTGGGGATCATCTTGCCCTCGGGGCTGATCCGGACGCACCAGCCGCGGAAGGGCACGTCGCTTGTAAAGGAGCCCGTCAGGCAGAGCACCGCCCAGAGGTAGCCGTCCTTGTCGAACTTGGAGCCGAAGGCGTACTCGTGGTAGTCGCCCGAGATCGACCACAGGTCGCAGACTGTCTTGAACACGTCGGCGCGGCCGTCGCCGTCCGTGTCCTTCAGCTTCGTCAGCTCGCAGCGCTGCATCGCGTAGAGCCAGCCGTCGCGCTGCGCGAGCCCCAGCACCTCGTGCAGCCCGCTCGCGAAGCGGGTGAACTTGACGTTCGCGGGCGGGTTCTCGAACGCGTTTTCGATCATCCAGATCTCGCCGCGCCGCGTGGAGACCGCGATCTTGCCGTCCGGCATATGCTCGATGCCGCCGGCCTCGAGCATGATGTCCTTCGGGATCGGCATCTTGATCAGCGGATAGTAGTCCTCCTCGGACTCCTTGACGTCCTTGGCCTTCTGGGCCCAGGCGGAGGCCGCCATCGCGAGGACCAGCGCCGGGATCGCAAGTCGCTTCATCGTGTCACCAGACATAAGTCACCACGATCGTGGCCTTCCCGGACGCGAAGGAAACCGGAACGAGGAGGTCCGTGCCCCGCACGACGCCGCCCTCGGCCGTCACTTTGACCCGGCCGTCAAGCTTCCCGGCGGCGGCGCGGAACCAGAGCCCCGCTGGCGGCTCCTTCGATTCGAGCGTGATCGTCCTCTTAAAGGAGGGGTTGGGTTTAGCCTCGACCGCTTCGAAGAAGTCGCGCACCTCGACTTTGCCGAACGAGTAGAGGAAGGTCGGGCGGCGCTTCGCGTCGAGCTCATAGCCGCCGAACTGGTAGCCCGCGTCGTGTCCCCACGCCTTGGGCCACGCAGCCTTCTCGTCCGCCAGGACCGCAAACGGCGCGCCGTCCGTCAGGGCCAGCACGTCCTCGCCGGCCGGCGACTGGCTGCCGGCGCCGCGGTCCACCCAGTGCTTCGACGCATCCATGAAGTCGCCGTGCCAGAGGAGCGCGAGGCGCATCTGGTTCGCGTCGAATGCCAGGTGCGCCTTCTCGGGATAGCCCACCGCGATCGCGCGCGAGCCCGCCCCCTGGATGAAGTTCCGATAGATGATCGCCTCATCGACCGGCACCAGCGGGATCGGCTGGGGACCCAGGCCGACGGGGATCTGCGCGCGGCCGCCCTCGGAGAGGTACTGCCAGAGCGCCTCGATCTGCCGCTCCGTGTTGCCGTCGAGGATGTCCTTGCGCACGGTCTTCCCCTCGGGCCAGTAGGTCGGCATGCGCGTGCCGGGTCGCAGCGACGGCGGGTCGAGCAGGTACTTCCCGAACCAGTCGCGCCGCAGCCGCTGGGCCATGTGGACGAGGTCCATCCCCTGGATGCCCAGCGACTTGTGGTTCTGGAACATGTGGCAGGTCACGCACGACATGCCCTTGGTGCCGGCCAGAAGCCGGCCGGCCTTCACTAGATCGGCATCGCGCGTCAGGGGCGCGGTCGCCGTCGCGCCGTCGGCCTTCTCGAAGTCCTCCGCCAGGCCCGCGACGTTCGCGGCGCCGAAGACCGGCATCCGCGTGACCATGTAGGGGCGGACTTTCTGGCCGCTGGCCAGCAGCGTCTGCACCCACTCGCGGCGCAACTTCGCGCCCACGCCGTTCAGGTGCGGCGGGAGGCGTCCCTCGTCGCCCATGTCGTCGCCGGTCGTGACGAAGAGCGGATTCCGCTCGGGCGCCGCTCCGCCCCGCCGCTCGCGCTCGTGGCAGGCCCCGCAGTTCAGCGCCGTCATCGTCCGCTGCACGCGCTGGGCCGGCGTGGGCTTCGCCCACGAGGCCGCTTCCCGGATCGCGGCGCTCAGGGCCCGGACCTGCTCGGGGCTGAGGGAGTAGTTCGGGGCCCTGCCCGCCGTAGCCTCGGCGGAGGCGGGCCGCCCCAGACATCCGCCGTCGCTCTTGATCTGGGACAGCGGCTTGAACTCCAGGGCCTTGGTTCCCGGCACGCCTTCGTGACAGGTCGCGCAGCGCTTCACGGTGAAGAGCTCGCGTCCCTTCTCCACGAGCGCGGGATCGGGCGTGAACATCGACTCGGCGGGCGCGGCCTCTTCGCGGATCCGCGGCGCGCCCGTTTTCGGATGGCTGAGCGCCGTCGCGGGGATCTCGCGCTTGGACTTGGGCCCCTCAACCGCGACGCGCAGCTCGGCGCCGCCGCCTCCCTGGATGAAGCCCACGCTGAAGGCGTGCTTTCCGGCTTTGAGCGCGATGGAGCCGCTCTTCTCCTCGCCCCCGTGGATGCCGTCGTTGTTCACCACGAGCGTCGTGCCGATCCGCAGGACGCTGCCGTCGTCGGAGTTCGTGTAGAAGCTGTAGACGCCGTCCTGCGGCAGATCCAGATACCCGCGGAAGCGGATGGCGAAGTTCTCTTCCTTTTTTGAGAGGCGCGGATCGAAGCGATCCGTGACGCCCGACGCGACGGGCTTGAGCGTGTCGAAGTCGGGCACCTTGCTGAAGCTGCCCTCGAAGACCTCGTAGGTCATGCCCGGGAGAACCTCTCCCGCCGCATCCGGCTCGCGGGGCGCGAGCCCGACGAAGTGGGTGGCGAGCGCCATCGCTTCGCCCTGGGTGAGGTTCAGCTTGGGCATGCGGCCCGAGGGCCGGACCGCGAGCGGGTCGGCGAGGAAGTGCGCCAGCGGCGCGGCGCCGGAGAACTTCGCCTTGAGATCCGGGAGCGGGACGCTGCCGGGGATCGCGGGGCCGTCGAGCGGCTGGTGGCAGGCGCTGCAGCCCACGCGGTTGAAGAGTTCCTTCGCCTTCACGGCGGGGCCGCCCCAGGTCTCGAGGGGCTTCGCCCGGCGCAGCGAGAGGATGAAGTGGCTGAGCGCGTCCATCTCGGCCGGGGTCAGGGTCGGCTGCGGCATCGTGGCGCCCGGCTTGAGCTTCTGGGGATCGCCGATGAAGTCGCGGACCCACTCGTAGCGGAGCCGCGAGCCGGCGTCCGCCAGCAGCGGCGCCTTCTTGACGCTGAAGTGCTCGGCGGTCGCGGGGTCCGGCTTGTGGCAGCTGACGCAGTTCAGCTCGCCCAGGAGGAGGCGTCCCCCCTCCGCGCCGTCGGCTGCCCCGAAGCGCTCGAAGCCGGGCACGATCGGGTGGGGAGTCGCGTCCTGCGCGGACGCGGAGGCCGTCACCAGGAGGGCGGCAAGGAGGCTGAACCGATTGAGCATGCATCCCCTCGTGAAGTCCACTGCCCTATAGCTTGGCAGACGGACTCTGTTACGAGGGAGAAATCTCGAGGGAATAGGCGAAAAATCAAACGGTTTGGTTCTTCGCCTTGCTCCGACGCCGCGCCAGGGCGAGCAGGAGGATGCCCTCCAGACCCGTCAGGCCGCAGCCGCCACCGCCCCACGCGTGGGTCGGCTCCGGGATGGGCTCGTTGTCGAGATTGATGCCGCCGATATCGGCCGTCGGCACGGCGTTGTTGGCGTAGGCGCTGTCCGCCACCGGATCGATCGGCGACAGAACGCCGGTAATCACGGTGTACGGCACGCTGAAGTCGAGCACCGAGTCGTCGACCCCGGTCACCGTGACGCTCTGTTGCGTGTTCCAGTTGAACTGATCGAATATGATCTGGGTCGTCGAGACGGTCGCCTCGGCGGTATTCGAACTGGCGATGCTCATGCTGATCGGGCTGTGGGGCTTCGACGTCAGCGACACGGAGAACGAATCCGTGCCGCCCGCCTCGGTCGTCAGCAGCCCGCTGGTCTTGCTGAACGTGATGCCCGCGGTGTTGGTATTCATGTTGGTGAGGCTGACGTTCGGGATCGTCAGGCTCGTGAAGCCGCTCGCGGTGACGCTCACGATGTAGGGCCGGTTGCCGTCGATGATGAAGTCGTCGACCCCCGTCACGGTGACCTGGAACGACGGAGCCGTGTTCCCCGGCACGGTCACCCGGAATCCCGTCGTCGTGCTCACGAAGGTCCCGGCGACGCCCGTGTAGGTCGTGCTGACCACCCCTTCCGTGGTGTTGCTGCTGTCGACCGTGACGACCGAGCCGCCCGCGGGCGCGTTCTGGTTGAACTTGATGGTGAAGGTGGTCGACGTGGGCGTTTCGCTGGTCTGCAGCCCCGTGTTCGGCAGCGCGGTCACTTCGGGCGGCAGCGGAACCCCGACCACTTCGTTCGAGTAGGCGCTGGGCGTCGCTCCCGCGACGGCGATGACGACGTAGTAGTACGTGTTCGGATAGGACGGCGTGGGGTCGGTGTAGGTCAGCGCCGTCAGCCCCGTCGCCACGGGAACGTAGGGATCGACATAGGGGCCGCCCGACGTGCCCGAGCGAAGCACCTGGTAGCTCGCCGCGCCCGTGGAGGCCTGCCAGTCGAGCTTCACGCTGTTGATGCCGTTGGTCCGGGTCAGGTTGGTCGGCGCCGGCGGCGGCAGCGTCGCGAGGCTCGTCAGCTCGGGCCCCGTGAGGACGCGCTTGTAGAGGACGACCTCGTCCAGGATCCCGCTGTAATAGTTCCCCAGCGCGAGGGGGATGGACGCCATGCCGAGCGGCGCGGTCGTGGTGAGGTTGCCCGTCATGCCGCTGATGTCGAGGGTGGTTCCGACCTGATTCCCGTTCGCGAAGAGCTTGGCGGTATGCAACGTCCGGTCGATGACGGCCGCGATGTGGGTCCAACTGCCGGCGGCGACGCTTCCGTTGGCGACGTGGTCGACGATGGGGGTCACGCCGTCGGACATCTTGATGCGGATGCTGCCGGCCACGGTGCCGCCCCCTGCCCCGGCGTGGACATCGAAGAGCCATCCCTTCGCGACGCCGTCCCACTTGTTCACCACGCGACTGGTGCTCGCGCCGGTCGTATTGACCCAGGCGGCAATCGAGAAGCTCCCCGACGCGACGTCGAGGCTGGCCGAGTTGGGGACCGTCAGATATCGATTGTTGGTCGTGCCGTTGAACTGCAGGCCGTTGCGGTTGAGCCCGGCTACGGAGGGAGGCGCGTTGACGAGCGTCGCGGTATTGCCGTTGGCGGAGCTGTCGGGCGTCGTGGTCCCGCTGACCTGGTCGAAGGTCCACTGGCCGGCGATGCTGCCGGCCGGCACGAACTGCACGGCATCGGCGCCGAGCGCGAGGCAGAAGACCGCGGCGAGCAGACCGACGGCGGAACGAAGGCGGATCCCGCAGAGCAACCCAGGCATGCCTTTCCCTCCCTGACTTACTCGCTGTAAGCCCGGGCGGGAAACCGCATTACAGAAAAGCGCGATCGAAATAGAACGGGGGCGGAAGGATGCTCCCTTCCGCCCCCGGAGTGGACTCTAGGACGTGCGCCGGCGGCGCCACGCGGCGCCGAGGCCCAGCAACAGCACGGCTTCCAGGCCCGTCAGGCCGCAGCCGCCGCCCCCGCTGCTTTTGCCGCCCCACACGTGCGGAAGGTCCGGAGGCACCTCCCGATGGATGTTCATCGCGGAGACCGGAACCACCATGCTGGTGTTGTAGCTGGCCGTGGGCGCTTCCGTGGTCCCCGTCACCGCCACCGTGACCGTGTAGGCGGCGTTCTGGTAGGACAGATTCGTGCCCTGGCCGGTCAGCGTGACGGTCACGGGGGTGTTGTAGTTGCCCACGTTGAACTGAATCTGGCCCGGGCTTACGGTCCCTTCGGTCGGGTCGGAGCTGCTCAGCGTTACCGTGACCACGCCTCCCGACTGGGGGATGGTGTTCAACTGCACCGCGAACTGGGCCGTCCCGCCGTTGGTGTCGGTGAACAGGCCGCCCGTCGGATTGACCAGGAGTCCGGCGACGTCCACGTCCATGTTGGTCCCGTTGACCGTCGGAATCGTGGTCGCGGGCCAGCCGCCGCCGTTGACGACGAAGGAGATCGCGTAGGCCTGGTTTCCGTTGTCGATGAAGTCCCGGACGCCGTGGACCGTGATGGCAAACGTGGTGGTGGCGGGCGTGCCCGCGTTGATGTTGATCGTAATGGTGCCGGCCGGCCCCACCACGCTCGCATCACCGTTGCCCTGGCCGCTGACGATCGCCTGGCTCGGATTATTGCTCGTGATCTGGATCGTCGCCGGCGCCGAGGGCATGCTGTTGATCGTCAGCGTGAGGGTCGCGGTCGTCCCGGACTCGGAGGTCGTGATGGGCCCCGCGGGCGACACCGTCACGGCCGGGGGCAGCGGGACGCCCTGCGCCTGGTTGGAGTACATGCTCTGCGACGTCGCGTTCGTCGCGATGACCACGTAGTAGTACGTGCCCGGATTGGACGCGGTATTGTCGGTATAGGTCAGGCCGGCCGTGGTGCCGCCGGGCAGCGCGGTGTACGGTCCGCCGTTCGTGCTGCCGCGCAGGATCGTGTACCCGGTCGTGGACGCCGACGTCGACGCGGTCCAATTGAGGGTGACGCTGTTGATGTTGTTCGTCGGCTGGACATTGGTCGGAGGAGCCAGCGGCCAGATCGTCGTGCCGGTCCCGTCCTTCACGGTGAAGTTGCTGAAGGTGCAGTTGCTCCGCTGAGCATTGTCGTGCGACGTGACCGCCAGCCCTACCTGCACCGACGCCGCCATCGTGATGGTGACTTGGCCGATCTGAGTCCAGGTCGTGCCATCCGGGGAGGCGTAGCCGGTGAAGACGTCGCCCACCCGGGTGAGGCGCACCCACTGGGGGAGCGTGATGCCCGCGGTCTGGGTAGCCGCCGCGGCGTTGATGCCGGTCGCGGTACGCCATTGCATGTCCATGCCGTTGCCCGGCGTGGCCGACGTGTACGCATAGGTCGAACCGGCCGCGGTCGTTTCGCGGATCATGACGCCGGCCTTGGCCCAGACGTTGGTGTTGCCCTGAGTCAGGACCTTGGCGACGAGTTCGCAGTTGCCGCTCAGAGTTTGCGACATGTAGTGGAACTGGTCCGCGCTGCCCCAGATGTCGCCGCCGCCGCCGCCCACGGCCCAGACGTCGGTGACCGGGTCCCAGCTCGAGCTTCCCGCCTGACCGGGCGAGCCGATGTCGGCTGCGGTCCAGGGAGCGGGGATGGGCCCCGCCGCCCCCAGCAGACAGACCAGCACCGCCGCGACGAAAACGGAACGAACCCCGATGTGCCTCTTACCCATCCCGGTATCCCTCACGATGCCAATCCAGGCTGCCCTGCGAATAGTTTATGCCCTCGGGACGCAAGATACAAATTTTTATGGCGCGCTCAGGAGCGGCGGCGACGCCACGCCGCGCCGAGGCCGAGGAGCAGGACGGCCTCCAGGCCCGTCAGGCCGCAGCCGCCGCTCCCGCTGCTGCTGCCGCCCCACACGTGGGAAAGCGCTGGAGGCACTTCGAGGTGGCGATTGATCACCTGCACGGTGGACGACATTCCCAAATAGGCGGCGTCACTGCCGGGGTCGACGGAGACGCTCACCGAATACGCCTGATCCTTGTAGGTGAGGTTGGTCCCCTGCCCCGTCACGAAGACCGTCTGAGGGGTGGACCACGTGACGTTCGTAAAGGACAGGGTGGTCGGATTCACGGTGCCTTCCGATGGATTGGAGCTGGCGACCGTGAGGGTGACCAGGCCCGACTGCGGGATCGTGCTCAAGCGCACCGCGAAGCTCGCCTGGCCGCCGGTGGTGTCCGTGAACAGACCCGACGACGGATTCACCAGGAGGGCCGCGATGTCGCCCTCGACGTGCGTGCCGTCAACCTGCGGGATGGAGGTCAAGGTGCTCCACGGCACGCCGCCGCCGCTCACCGAGAACGTGATCGTGTAGGGCTGGTTCGCCGGCTGGGCGATGAAGTCATCGACCCCGACGACCGTCACGGTGAAGGTCGCGCCCGCGGCCGCGCCCGTCATGTTGACCGTCATGGGATTCTGGGTCTGGCCCCCGTAGCTCAGCGTCGCCTTGGTCGCGTCGCTGCTCGTGAGCGTGATGCTCGCGGCGCCGGCCGGGTCGGGCGCGGCGTTCACGGTCAGGGTGATGGTCGCGTTGCCGCCGGTCTCCGAGGTGGTCACGGTCGCCGGCGAGCGGGTCACGGCCGGCTGGAGCGGGACGCCGAAGACCTCGTTCGAGAAGAGGCTGTTGCCCAGC
>Ga0310813_10002406_pt1 | contig 11332 bp, 8 predicted proteins | sample YN3metagenome_FD_203086 | JGI IMG/M metagenome (GOLD analysis project Ga0310813, IMG submission 203086) | Soil microbial communities from experimental microcosm in Duke University, North Carolina, United States - YN3 | ecosystem: Engineered > Artificial ecosystem > Soil microcosm > Unclassified ... | reverse complement strand
GCAGGCCGTCATGCACTCGAGCCGCGGAAAAACGGCGGGACTATTCTGACAGTCAGATCGGTCAGCGAAATGAGCGCTCAACCGATTGACGACAAGGATGGCGCCGCAGCCGCGGCTGGCGCACGCACGGCGTTGAATGCATCATATGCCGCTCTCAAAGGGACAGGGGGATCCATGCATCGAATAGTCGCCGCCCTGTTGATCATGGCGGCCCCGGGCGCGTTCGCATACACCGCAGCCGAGCTCGCCGCCAAGAATGTCGCCGCCAAAGGCGGCATCGACAAGATCAATGCCATCCAGTCGCTGCGCACGTCCGGCAAGCTGCTGCTGAATGGCGGCACGATCGAGGTCGGCTACACCATGCTGGTGGCACGGCCGAACTCGATCCGCTACGAGGTGCAGCTCCAGGGTCTCACACGCGTCCAGGCCTACGATGGTTCGGAGGCCTGGCAGATCAATCCTTTCCAGGGACGCAAGGACCCCGAGAAGCTCTCCGCCGACGATGCCAAGGGGCTCGCCGAGGACGCGGCCGATTTCGCCGGCAGCCTGGTCGATTATCAGGCGAAGGGTTACAAGCTCGACTACCTGGGAACCGAAGATATCGATGGAACCGAGGCGCACAAGCTGCGGGTCACGCGGCCCAATGGCGATGTGGCCTACGTCTATCTCGATCCCGACTATTTCCTCGAGATCCGCACCGTGAGCCGCCGTATCGAGCACGGCATCCCCAACGAGACCATCACCGAGTACGGTGACTACGAGAAGGTGGACGGCGTCTATCTGCCCTTCGCCCTGGAATCCTACGAGAAAGGCTCGACCGATCATCAGAAGGTGCAGATCGAGAAGGCGCAAGCCAACGTAGCGCCGGACAAGGGCGTGTTTGCATTTCCGGCGGCGCGGACGACGCCTGCCCCCGCCAAGTAACTCAGGAGCAACTCGATGCGCGTCAATCCCGCACTCCCTGTGTGTGCGCTGCTGTCCGGCTATCTCGGTGCCGCGCTGGCGCAGACTCCGGGAGCCTCCATCGATTCGGGTACGATTTCCGGTCTCGGCGCCCGCAACATCGGCTCTGCGGCGATGAGCGGACGTATCTCGGCGCTTGCGGGCTACCGCGACACGAGCGGCAAGGTGGTGCTATTCGTCGGCGCGGCCAGCGGCGGGGTATGGAAGTCGACCGACAGCGCCACGACCTTCAAACCCGTCTTCGATGATCAGCCGGTGCAGTCGATCGGCGCGATCGCGCTCGACCCGGGCAACCAGAAGAACGTCTGGGTGGGGACTGGCGAAGCCTGGACACGCAACAGCGTCTCGGTCGGCAATGGTATTTACAAATCGAGTGACGGCGGCGAAACCTGGACCTTCACGGGATTGCCGGATTCCGAGCGCATCGCGCGCATCCTCGTCGATCCGCGCTCATCGGATACGGTCTATGCCTGCGTAGCGGGAAAGCTCTGGAGCGATTCGGCCGAGCGCGGACTCTATAAGACCACAGACGGCGGCAAGAGCTGGCAACTCATCCTCAAGGGCGCGAATCTCTCCACGGGTTGCGCGAGCGTAGCGATGCAGCCGGGTAGTCCGAATGTGTTGTTCGCTGCGCTGTGGGATTTCCGGCGCAAAGGCTGGACGTTCCGCTCCGGCGGTGATGGACCGAATGCCCCATCGGGCAGCGGACTCTACCGCAGCGCCGACGGCGGACGGACCTGGACCGAGCTGGTGCCCGGGGACCGGACCGGGCTTCCGCCGAAGCCGTATGGGCGCATCGCCCTCGCCTTCGCGCCGAGCGATCCGCAGACGCTCTACGCCTTCATCGAGTCGACCGACTCGGGGCTGCTCATCTCTCACGATGGCGGCGCACGCTGGGAACGCGGCGACAAGAGTCAATGGATGGTGTGGCGGCCGTTCTACTTCGCCAATCTCATCGTCGATCCGAAGGATCCCCGGCGCGTCTTCAAGACCGACGGCGCCCTGATCCTGAGCGAGGACGGTGGCAAGAGCTTCACCACCGTCGGTGGATTCAAGGGTGCGCACGGCGACGTACACGACGTGTTCGTCGATCCGGGCGACTCGCAACACGTGTTCGCCGCCGATGACGGCGGCCTGTGGATCTCGTACGACGGCGCCAACAAGTGGTGGAAGACTGACAACCTGCCGGTGTCGCAGTTCTACCATGTCAGTGTCGATGAAGCCGACCCCTACCACGTCTACGGCGGCCTGCAGGACAACAGCGCCTGGGTCGGCGACTCGGCCTATCCGGGCGGAATCACCAGCTCCCGGTGGGAGAACATGATCAACGGGGACGGCTTCTTCATGTATCCCGATCCGACCGACCCCAATTACGTGTATGGCGAGTCTCAGGGCGGCAACATCGGCCGTGTCAACATGCACACGCACGAGACGCGCGACATCCAGCCTCGGCTCGGTGCCGAAGAGCTCAAGCGCTATACCAAGCTGCGCTTCAACTGGAACACCCCGGTCGCGCTCTCACCGCACGACCCGGCAACGCTTTATATCGGTGCGCAGTTCCTGTTCCGCTCGCGCGACCACGGGCAGAGCTGGGAGCGCATCTCGCCCGACCTGACGACCAACGATCCGCAGAAACAGAAGCAGGAGCAATCCGGCGGCGTCACGGTCGACAACTCGGTCGCCGAGATGCACACCACCGTCTTCTCCATCAGCGAGTCGCCGGTGACGGCCGGGCTCATCTGGGTCGGCACCGACGATGGCAACCTGCAACTCACCCGCGACGGTGGCCAACATTGGGACAATCTCATCGCCAATGTGCACGGGCTGCCGAAGAACAGCTGGGTGAACTGGGTGCAGGCGAGCAGATTCGCCGCCGGTACAGCGTACGTGGCGTTCGACCGCCACACCTTCGGCGACCTGTCACCTTATCTCTACGTGACCACCGATTACGGCAAGACCTGGGCGGCGCTGGTGAGTCCCCAGGACCCCAAGGGCGTGCGCGGTTATGCGCACGTCATCAAGGAGGATACGGTCGATACCCAGCTGCTCTTTCTCGGCACCGAGTTCGGACTGTGGATCTCGCTCGATGGCGGCGCACACTGGGCACAGTTCAAGGGCGGCCATTTCCCCGCCGTGGCGGTACGCGATCTGGCGGTTCAACCGCGCGACAACGATCTGGTACTCGCCACCCACGGCCGCGGCATCTGGATCGTCGATGACATCACCCCGCTGCGGCACCTGACACCGGAGCTCGCCGCGCAGGACGCAGCCTTCATCAATGCCCGGCCAGTGCAGCAACGCATCGAGGCGAACGGCGGTTGGCCGAATGGCGCGGCGGCCTTCGTCGGAGAAAACCCCAAGGACGGTGCCGTGATCACCTACTACCAGCGCACACGGCAGTTATTCGGCAAGCTGCGCATCGAGGTGCTGGACTCGAGCGGCGCCGTGATCGATGAGTTGCCCGCGAGCACGCGCCGCGGGCTGAACCGGGTTCTCTGGACGATGCACCGCCGCGCCCCGCACGTGCCACCGGCGGTGCAGGTCGCCCAGGCCGGAACGACCGGCCCGCGCGTCCCTCCAGGGAGCTACACCGCGCGCATGGAGAAAGACGGCAAGAGCTACACGATGCCGCTCACCGTCGGTCTGGACCGGCGTGTCAGCTGGACGGTTACCGACCGGGCAGCCCAGTACGACGCCGCCATGAAGGTATACACGCTGTTCAATGACGAATCGGTGCTGTTCGGCCGCATCGCGGGTCTACGCGAGCAGGTCGCCGCCTCTGCCAAGGGACGCGCGCCGGCTGATCCGTTGCAGCGCCGTCTTGCCGATTTCGATGGCAAACTCGATGCACTGCGCAAGCGTATCGTCGCGACCACCGAGGGCGGCGCAATCACAGGCGAAGAGCGCTTGCGTGAGCACACGGATCAGCTCTACGGCGCCATCATCTCCTGGGACGGTCCGCCGGCACGCTACCAGCTCGATAACATCGCAGCGCTGCGCGGCGAGCTCAGCGATGTCTCCGCTCACTTCGACGAGCTCACCACGAGCCAGATGCCCGCGCTCAACAAGGCACTGAGCGGGGCGGGAGCCAGGGCGCTCGAGGTGCCGCCCGCGAGCGCGTTCGAGCGCGAGGATGCCCCGGGTTCTGACGGCGGCACGGTGGCCGGCAGCCGCCTGGACCCCGACAGCCGCGGCCCGGTGGAGTTGCCAAGAGACCTGCGACTCTGGCATTGAGGCGGAGCAAACCCATGGCTTTCTCACTCTACGACGCCACGATCCCCTCCTACCGGCAGACGCTCGGGGCGGTAGCGGGTCTGCTTGCCACTGCCGAGGCTCACTGCGCGCAGCAGCAGATCCCGCCGCAGGACATCATCGATGCCCGGCTCGCGGAGGACATGCTGCCCTTCGCCTATCAGGTGAAATCGACCGCCGTGCATTCGCTGGGCTCGATCGAGGGCGTGCGCCGCGGGGTGTTCTCTCCGGACATGACCCCTCCTCCGCAGACCTTCGCAGCACTCGCGGCCCGCATAGCTGAGACACTGAAGGCGCTCGAGACCATTCAGCCTGCCGAGGTCGAGAGCTTCATGGGGCGCAACATGCGCTTCGAGTTCCGTGAGCACCGCCTGGAGTTCACCGCCGAGAATTTCCTGCTGTCGTTCTCGCTGCCGAACTTCTACTTCCACGCGAGCACCGCGTACGACATCCTGCGCTGGCGCGGCGTGCGCATCGGCAAGCGCGATTTCATGGGCCGGCTGCGACTGAAGGCATGACCGCTATGGCCAACAGACTCGCTCTGGCCTGCGCCGCATGCCTCGCGTATGCGAGCGCAGGCGATGGCGCCGCGCCGCAGAGTGTGGCGCCCACCGCGGACTTCGTGCGCCTGACACCCGAGCAGATCCACTGGCAGGACATGCCCGGCGGCCACGGCGCGCAGCTCGCGACCATCGCCGGTGACCCAGCCGGCAACGGACTGTACGTGCAGCGGGTCAGATTTCCACCCCATGTGATGGACCGGCCGCATTGGCATCCGCACGACCGCCACGTCACCGTGATTCAGGGCACCTGGTTTACCGGAACCGGCAGCACCTTCGATCCCAGGAAAGCCGTGCCGCTCACGGCGGGCAGCTACATGCTCCACCCCGCCCATGCGCTGCACTGGGACGGCTCCAACAGCAACGAGGAAGTCATCGTCCAGGTGGTCGGCATCGGGCCGGCTGACACGGTGCAGGCCGACCCGACGCAGCCGTTCTGGATACAACTGCCGCCGTGAGCGCCGCGCGGGGCGCGGCGGGCAGCACAGCCGCTGCCGCCGCGAACACGGTGCTCAGCGTGCAGAATCTTTCCAAGTCGTATGCGCGGCTCGTCGCAGTCGACGACGTGTCATTCCGCATCGGGCGCAGCGAGATCCTCGGCCTGCTGGGCCCGAACGGCGCTGATCTACGCGGTGCGCAACCTGCGTGCGCGCGTCGAAGCGCTCCTCGAGCAGTTCGATCTGCTGGGTCTGAGCGATACCAAGTGCGGACTGCTTTCCTCCGGTGAACAGACGCGAGTAGCGCTCGCGAAGGCACTCCTCAATGCGCCCGATCTGTTGCTGCTCGATGAGCCGACCGTCTCGCTCGATCCTGCCGCCGCGCAGAGCGTCCGGCGTCACATCCAGAGCCTGGCCCGGCAGCGCGACTGCGGAACTTTCTCAACCTGTTCGCCACGCCGCTGCGCATCTCCGAATACGTCACCGGGCTCGTGTTGACGAGTCTCGCCGCGAGCACCGTCGGGCTGATCACCATGCTGGTGCTGCCGACCGCGTTTTTCGGGCTGTCCTATCTTGCGTTGGGATCGCTGCTGCTCGTGCTGCTGCTGGTGCTCAGTTGCTTCGGTATCGCACTCGGCATCCTCGCGAGCGCACTGGTACTGCGCCTCGGCCCGGCCTCGGAATGGCTGGTGTGGCCCCTGCCCGCGTTGCTGTCCCCGTTCGCCTGCGTGTTCTACCCGCTGTCCGTGCTGCCGCACTGGATGCGGGCCGTTGCATACGCTCTGCCCCCCGCCTATGTTTTCGAGGGCATGCGCTCAGTGCTCGCCGGAAGTGCACCGGCCATCGCCCCACTGGCGGGCGCGGTCGGGCTGTCACTCGGTTACATAGCGGTCTCGGGATACCTCTTCGGCCGCGTTTATCGGTACGCAGTGCGCACTGGACTGCTGGCGCGCTACAGCGCCGAGACCGTCAGCTGACTGCGCGGGCGCCGCTGCGCGCCATGTCTGGTATGGGCTGATCTTGGCTTACAGAAAGGCAGGTCCGCTATGACCATCGACCCACCCGCTACCGCTGCATCCGCTGCGAATCGCGCGCAGCCCGTGAAAGCGAGCCTCTGGGCCGAGATCCGGCGCATGGCCTCGATCATCATGCGCTCACGCGAACGCAATCATTTCTTCCTGCTGGCAGCGGGACTGATCGTGGTCGTTGCCGCGACCGCCTATATGCAGATCCAGCTGAACGCGTGGAATCAGCCGTTCTACGATGCGCTCACCCGCAAGGACCTGGCGGCCTTTCTCCGGCAGCTGACCGTATTCGCTGGGCTCGCCGCCATATTGCTGGTACTGAACGTGACTCAGATGAGGCTCAACCAGAGCACCAGGGTCATGCTGCGGCAGGGTCTAGTACACGATCTGTTGGATGAATGGCTCAAGCCGATGCGAGCGCTGCGCCTGGCGAATGCCGGCCCCATCGGGGAAAATCCTGACCAGCGTCTGCATGCAGACACGCAGCATCTCATCGACCTGGTGACCGACCTCGGGATCGGTCTGCTGTCCGCAACATTGCTGTTGCTGTCGTTCGTTGGTGTGCTGTGGGCGCTCTCCGCGCACATGACGCTACCGATCGGCGGCCGTCACGTGTACGTTCCCGGCTACATGGTGTGGTGTGCGCTGTTCTACTCGGCTACCGCGTCCTTGATCAGCTGGCACGTGGGTCGACCACTGATTGCCCTCAACGCCGAGCGTTATGCGCGCGAGGCAGAGCTGCGCTATGCCCTGGTGCGAGTCAATGAGGAGATCGAAGGCATCACGATGTACGGCGGCGAAGGTGACGAGAAGCGGCTTCTCGAGGGGACATTCGACACCGTCCTCGAAGTCTCCTGGCGCATCGTACGTGCTCTCACCCGGCTGACCTGGGTCACCGCCGGCTACGGCTGGTTCACGATCGTCGCCCCCATCCTGGTGGCGGCGCCGAGCTATCTGTCGGGGGACATGAGCTTCGGTGAGCTGATGATGATAGTCGGCGCATTCAATCAGGTGCAGAGCTCGCTGCGATGGTTCGTGGATAACTTCCCCGGCCTGGCGGACTGGCGTGCCACGCGCCGGCGCGTTGCAAGCTTCCACCGTGCGGCGGCCTCCATGGAAGTCCTCGGTGAGTCGGTCGATCGCATCGAGCTGCAGGAGACGGACGACGGCTGCCTGCGCATCGAAGATCTATGCGTTGCAGCCCCCGAAGGTGGCGTCAGCTTGAGTGAGGCGCACGTGGAGTTCAAACCTTCTGAGCGCGCACTCATCGTGGCCGAGGACGCTGCGGGCAGCGCGCTGCTGCTGCAGGCACTCATAGGGATCTGGCCCTGGGGACATGGGCGGATCACGCGGCCGGCGCGGCAATCGATGATGTTCCTGCCTCGGCGAACATACCTGCCGCCAGGAACACTGCGTTACGCGCTCGCGTACCCGCATGGGGCCGATGAGTATGAGCCGGCAGCCTTCGACAGCGCGCTCTCGACCGCGGGACTGAAACATCTGCTGCCGCATCTCGATACCGCCGAGCGGTGGGACCGGCGATTGAGCGAAGGCGAGAAACAAAATCTCACCTTCGCACGCGTACTGCTGCAGCGCCCGCAATGGCTGGTGGTCAATGGCGCGCTCGATGAGCTCGAACCGCTCGCACGCGAGCGGATGGAGGCACTGCTGGCCGAGCACACCGCCGCGGGTGTGGTCAACATTGGACAGGATAGTGCTCAACATGGCTTTTTCACCCGCAAACTGCGGCTGGTCCTGGATCCACACGGGCCCACCTTCAAGCCGTCTGACGATCCCGTGATCCTCTCGGCATAGATAAAAAGAGAGAAGAGAATACACACGTGACCCCCACACGCTTGCTCGCATCCATCATCGGCACAGTGCTGCTCACGAGCCCGGCTGCGTACGCGGCCGGGTTCACCCTGGAGCAGATCCTCAGCGCTCCGTTCGCCTCCGACATCGTTGCCGCGCCATCGGGTCGCGCGTTCGCGTGGGTGAGTTATGCGCGCGGACGCCGCAACGTCTGGCTCGCCGCGGCGCGCGCGAGCGACGGACGTTTCGAGTCGCATCCGCTTACCCGCTACACGACCGACGATGGCCTGGAGATCGCCGACATTGCTTTCCTCCCGAGGCACGATGAGCTGCTGTACGTACTCGGAGGAGATATCGAGTATCCGGACAAACCGGCGCCCAATCCGGCACAGCTGCCAACCGAGGTGGTGCAGCAGCTCTACCTGGTCGACTTCCGCGGCCATGCGCCGGTGAGGCTTGCCGAGGGGCATGCGCCCATCGCCTCGCCCGATGGCGAGCGCGTCGTCTTTCTCCACCAGGGCAAGGTATTCACCATCGCGCCGCGCAAGGGCGCGAAGCCCGAGCAGCTCTTCAGCACGCGCGGGGTCATCGACTCACTGCGTTTCTCCCCCGATGGCAAGCAGCTGGCGTTCGTATGTACGCGCGTCGACCACAGCTTCGTCGGCGTGTATGCATTCGCGGATCATTCGCTGCGCTGGATCGATGCGAGTTTCTCCTTCGATGTCGAGCCGCGCTGGTCGCCGGAGGGCACGCGCGTTGCCTTCCTGCGCATCCCCTCGACCCACGACGAGGTCGGCCTCATTGCACACCGCAACGGATTTCCCTGGTCGATTCGGGTGGCGAGCCTCGCGGACGCCGCGGTCAGCGAGATCTACCGTGCACCCGAGGGCGCCGGCAGCGTGTTCCATCCCATGAGCTCCGATCAACAACTGTTCTGGGCCGGGAAAGACCAGCTCATCTTTCCCGCGGAGAACGATGGCTGGTTGCACTTCTACGCGGTACCGGCGCGGGGTGGCCCGGCACGGCTCCTCACTCCGGGCGGCTTCGAGATCGAATATGCATCCGCGAGTGCCGATGGCAGCCGCATCGTCTACGCGGCCAACGCGGGTGACATCGATCGTCGCCATCTGTGGCGTCTCGAGATCTCCACGGGACGCATCGAGCCGCTGACTCCTGGAGTTGGCATCGAGACCCAGCCGGTGCTGCTGGCTGATGGCACAACGATCGCCTTTCTGCGTGCCGATGCGCGCGTGCCGGCGCATGCGGCGGTCCTCGCTCCCGGCACCCCGAGCGTCGATCTAACTGCCGAAGGAGTGCCGCCGGAGTTCCCGGCGGCCGAGCTGGTCGAGCCGCACGCCGTCGATCTGCCACCGCGCGCCGGGGTATCCGCGCACGGGGTGCTGTTCCTGCCCGCCGCGCAGGGTGCGAACGACAGACATGCGGCGGTCATTTTCATGCACGGCGGTCCCATCCGGCAGATGCTCGTCGGTTGGCATTACATGGACTACTACAGCAACGCCTACGCGTTCAATCAGTACCTCGCGAGCCGCGGCTATGTGGTGCTCGCGCTGAATTACCGCGCGGGCATCGGCTATGGGCTGGACTTTCGCGAGGCGGATAACATCGGAGCCAACGGCGCGAGCGAGTACAACGATCTGCTGGCGGCCGCTGACTGGCTGCGGGCGCGCGCGGATGTGGATCCGGCGCGCCTCGGCCTCTGGGGCGGCAGCTACGGCGGCTACATGACCGCGCTCGGACTGGCGCGCAATTCCGATCTATTCAGGGCCGGCGTCGACCTGCACGGCGTGCACGACTGGCACCACTGGACACTCTCGACGGTTCGCAACAACGAGCCGCTTTACGATCTCGACGCTTCCCCCGCGGTGCTGAGCCGCGCGCTCGCGGCCTCGCCCATCAGCTCGGTGGCAAGCTGGCGCTCTCCGGTGCTGATCGTGCACGGGGACGACGATCATAATGTCGCCTTCTCCGAGTCGGTGCGTCTTGCCGAAGCGCTGCGCAAGCATGGCGTCGAGTACCAGGAGCTGGTACTGCCGGATGAGATCCACGGCTTCCTCCGACACGCGTCCTGGCTGCGGGTTTACGGCAGAACCGCAGATTTTCTCGATGCCAAGGTCCGCGCAAGCGCGCCGCCACCACCCTGAATGCGACCTGGAACGGCATTCAGCGCAGAATGAACCCCGACTTCAGAGGGTCCTCCGGGTCGAAGAAGAACTCGCTCCTGCCGATGATGTGAGCCGTTCCGCCGACCTCGGGCACCACCGCATCGAAAGGACCAAACCGGGTCTCCTCGACCGCGCGCACCGTCATGGTGCTACCAATGAGACTTTCGATCGTGATCTGCCTGTCGAGCGCCAACTCGCCCCTGGCGTAATGCAGCGCCGCGCGTGCACTCACCCCCGAGCCCGTAGCCGATCGGTCGACCTCCCCGTCGGCGAAGACGCAGACGTTGCGGCTGTGTGACCCGGGCTGTTGCGCAGGGCCGGTGAAAATCGTTCCGTAGAGGAAGCTCAGCTGCGCCTCGAATGGGTGAGCAATCGTGACTGTGCCCATCACGGCTCGCTTGATGCGCCGTCCGTAGTCAATGAGCCGATTGAGCTCCTCTGGATTGAACCCGAGACCCAGCGAGGCCGCGTCCACGATCGCATAGAACGCTCCGCCGTAGGCCACATCGAATTGCACCCGGCCGATGTGCGGGACCTGAACATACTGATCCCGGGCGTAGAGGAACGATGCGACATTGCGGAAGCGCACATCGCACACCTTGCCGTCCCGGATCGCAGCGCGTGCATGGATGACACCCGCCGGAACGGAAAAACTCAGCTGCACCTCTCGATCGGCCGCGGCCTTGCGGATGCTCGCATCGAACGGGGCGGGCCCAGCCTCGAGCACGAGCGTCGTGAGGGCAATGATGGCGTGACCGCACATCGTGCTGTAGCCCTCGTTGTGCAGGAAGAACACATCGAAGTCCGCATCCTCCGAGGGCGTGATCACTGCGCCATACATGTCCGCATGCCCACGGGGTTCCCACATCAACCCAGTGCGCAGATGATCGAGGTGCTCGCGGAAATAACGACGCTTCTCGAGCACGGTCCGGCCTGGAAGCGGTGGCAGGCCGCCCGTGATCACCCGCAGCGGCTCGCCGCCGGTGTGCAGGTCGATGGCCGCAATTCTGCTCGCGTTTGGTAACAGAGGCCATTTCCACTCGATGCTGGAGCTCATCTGCTTCATGGCACGACTTCAATGCTGCAGCCGAGCAGCCCGT
>Ga0310813_10002405_pt1 | contig 11335 bp, 7 predicted proteins | sample YN3metagenome_FD_203086 | JGI IMG/M metagenome (GOLD analysis project Ga0310813, IMG submission 203086) | Soil microbial communities from experimental microcosm in Duke University, North Carolina, United States - YN3 | ecosystem: Engineered > Artificial ecosystem > Soil microcosm > Unclassified ... | reverse complement strand
GGAAGGACAGCGTCGGTGCGACGCGGTTCACCAGTGCGATGAGCGCGACGAGGCCCGCCATTCGCGCCGCGAGCAGCACTCCCACCGCCCATGCCAAGCTGTGCGTGAACGGCATCACGACGAGCGGACCCAGAAAGGTCGAGATACCGGTTGGAACGCGCACCGCGTTCGCCAAGTCAAAACGCTCATACGCTTCGAGAATGCCGCGGAAGCCCGACGTGAGGACGACGATCGGAATGCCGATCGCCAGGACGCGGGCGGCGGCGAGCGTCTCGTGCTGGAGTTGGGGAGAGACGTTCAGTCCGGTGCTCGTCGCCCAGCGAGCGAGGACGAGCATGACGATGCCCGCCCCGCAACCAATCAGCAGCATCGCGAGGAGCGCGGAGGACACAACCCCCGGTAAGTCGTCGTTCGCCGCATGTAGTTGTCGCCGTTCAGCGACCACTTGCGTGAGCGCTCGGCCGAGTCCGAAGTCGAATAGACTCGCATACCCGATGACGCTCCATGACAACGTCAGAAGTCCCATGCGCTCCGTGCCCAGCCCGCGAAGGAGCAGCGGGACGGAGACGATGGCGACGATGATCGGAACTCCTTGTCCGATGGCGTTGAGAAGCGAGTTCATCACCAGCCGGTGTCCAGGCTGAGAGATCGTGTTCAGCGATTCGGCCTCTTCCATACGTCAGTGCTAGTTCCAGGATATTTCCCCTGAGCACGGCAAGAAGTGGTGCAGCGGCATCGTCTCGCGAGCACGACCATTGCTCCGCATCTCGTCGCCTCTCGTCGGCCACCCATCGTCTGCCGCCCCATCCATCGCCCTCTCGTGAAGATCGCCATCGCCCATGACTGGCTCGTTACGCTCGGCGGGTCGGAGCTCGTGCTCCGTGAGCTGCTCCGCATCTTTCCCGACGCAACGGTCTTTACTCTCATCGACAAGATGGCCGAGCCCGATCGGCGATTCGTGGGTGTCTCGCGTACGCGCACGACCTTCCTCGATCGCGTCCCCGGCGTCGCGTCCTCTTACCGCCGACTCCTGCCGCTCTTTCCAGTCGCCATGTCGTCCCTCGACCTCGGCGAGTTCGACGTGGTGATCTCGAATTCGCATGCGGTCGCCAAGGGCGTTCGGACGCGCTCCGACCAACTGCATGTCTGCTACTGCTTGTCCCCGATGCGGTACGCCTGGGATCTTCGCGCGCAATATCTCCAGGAAACCGGGCTGGCGCGCGGCATCCGCGGGTTCGCCGCGAATCGTCTACTCGACGGACTCCAGCGGTGGGACCGTGCGACAACCACACGTGTCGATTCGTTCGTGACACTGTCGCGGTACATCGCCGATCGCATCGCGCGCGCGTACGGCCGACCGGCAACGGTGATCCACCCGCCGGTCGACGTCGACTATTTCGACCTCGACAATGACCGACGTCCAGGATCCGGCGACTACTACTTCACGATGAGCCGGTTCGTACCCTACAAGCGAATCGATCTGATCGCGCGCGCCTTTGCACGCCTTCCCGATCGACGGTTGGTCATCGCCGGCACCGGGCCCGATGACGCGAAGATTCGCGCCGCGGCCGGACCCAATGTGGAGCTCGTCGGCCGCGTCGAGCGTGACGAAGCCAGATCTCTCCTCGGCGGAGCCCGCGCATTTGTCTTCGCCGCGGAAGAAGACTTCGGTATCGCACCAGTCGAGGCGCAGGCGCGCGGTGTCCCGGTGATCGCGTACTCCCGTGGCGGCACGCTGGAGACCGTTCGCGGACTGGATCACGACGCACCGACGGGCGTGTTCTTCGATGAGCAGTCCGACGTTGCCATCGCTGACGCCGTCCGGCAGTTCGAATCGAACGCTTGTCGGATCGAGCCCGGTGTCTGTCGCGGCAACGCCGAGCGCTTTGCCGAACACGTCTTTCGCGACGAATTCTCCGCGTTCGTCGACCGGGAATGGCGAAACTTTCAGCCTCGTCGCCCGAAGGCGTCATGACGCGCCATACACCGTCGATCATCGTCGACGCGCGGATGATTGCCTCGAGTGGCATCGGCACATGCCTGCGCAACACTCTGCCGCGCATCATCGACAAGAGGCCGAATTGGCGGTTCACCCTGCTCGGCGACCGCCAGCGTCTTGCCGACGTCGGCAAGCCCAGCAACGTGGAGATCAGAGACGCGGACGCGCCTCTGTATTCGTTGCGTGAGCAACTTGCCTTCGCGCGGTTCGGCCTCCGCCGCGCTGATCTGCTCTGGGCGCCGCATTACAACATTCCGATCACGGCCACCCCTCGCCTCGTCGTGACGGTGCACGATGTCATGCACCTCGCCCTGCCCGAATACAGGAACCGCTGGCTGCGACGGAAGTACGCCACGACGATGTACGCGGCCGTCCGGCGTCGCGCCGCGGCGGTCATTTGTGATTCCGATTTCACCCGCCGCGAGTTTGGGCGGTTGGTAGGTTCAGGGCCGGCGACTCACGTCGTACACAACGGCGTGCATCCGAGTTGGTTCGACATCGCGCCGGTCGCCCGCGCTTCGGCGGCGCGTCCGTACATCGTTTTCGTGGGGCTCGCCAAGCCGCACAAAAACCTCGTCGGGCTGCTTCGAGCTTTCGCGATGATAGCCGATCGAGTCCCGCATGATCTCGTGATCGTCGGATCGCGGCGTGACACGCTTCGCACGACCGATCGCCGCATCGAGCAGGAGGCCACCGCGCTGAACGGCCGTGTGCGATTCGCCGAACATCTCGAGTTCTCCGCGCTTCAGCAGTGCGTCGCCGGCGCCGACGTGCTCGTGCAGCCCTCGCTCTATGAAGGTTTCGGGCTCCCACCACTCGAAGCTATGGCTGCCGGAACACCATGCCTCGCGTCGAGAATCGAACCACTCGTCGAAGTATGCGGCGACGCGGTCACGTATTGCGACCCTCGCGATCCGGCCGACATCGGGCGACGGCTGGTCGCGTTACTCGAGAGCCCGGAAACGCGACAGCATCTCAGCGCCCGCGGCCGCGAGCGGGCACGCGCCTTCAGTTGGGATCGGTCCGCGACCGAAACGTTGGCGATCTTCGAGCAAGTGCTGTCGTCCTGAACGCGCCGTGCTTCACGGGCGCCACTCCGTCGATATCCGCGCCATGCTGTTCACCCGACGGCGATCCGCCACGAAGTCGGCGTTGGTGACCAGCTCGACGCCGAGCCCGATCGTTGTGCTCCACCGCGAGTCGACGCGGCCCGCGCGCCATTCCGTGCCCACGCGCGTTCGATGCTCCCCCGGTCGATGAAGAATCTGCTCGAAATGAAAATCCGACAGCGTGGAATCCGACGCCGCCGAACGGTAGAGGTTTCCGCTCCGCACCTCATGCGCCGCGGACGCTTTCACCCGCCCGAACCGGCCCACCTCGGCGTCGACCGACGCATAGCCTCCAAGCCCGCGCGGCCCGAGAGCGTCTCCGAGGAGATCCCCTTGTTGCTGAACACCGCTGGAGAAGTCGGTGTGAGTGTAGTAGCGGATTCCGGTTTGATGATACTCCAGTCGCGTCACCACTCGGCCGCATTCGATGAGGCAGCTCCAGGCGACCCCACCGACGATGCCGCCATCCTCGAGCAACGTGCTGCGCAACCGGCGGATGTCCGCGTCGTCGACCGCGACCTCGGCGTACATCTCCATTCCGGCGAGAGCCGGCATCCGCAACCGCCCATCCACGCCGACGAGTTTGTTCGAGAAGCGAAGGTTGCCGTACCCGCGATATAACATCTCTAACAGCGGAAGGTCGAAGACCGGAAAAAGATCGATCACGCGATCGGTGAACGTTCCGGCAGGCGCCCCGTTGCCGCCGGTCTCGTCGATCACCTCGGCGCCCAGCTCCACATTTGGATGTGGAAGCATCGACACGTGATATCCCGCGAGCTTCGAGTGAGGATGCGTTTGATGCGACGTCCCGAGGTCCGCGACGAACAGCGTGCCATACATCGGACCGAGGATGCGAAACAGCCAAGGCAGCGCCGCGGGCCGTTCCGTCGAGATGCGAATCATGTCGAGCGGCGGCCCATTCCCCGACAAGAGCAGGCCCGACGGATATGATTGGCTGAACCCCACATAGCTCCGCCCGACATCGATCACGAAGTTGCCGAACGCGCCGACGACATTTCCGCTCTGCATGCCGAGCGTTGCGTTGCCTGGGGTCGAGCGCGGCGAGCCGAAGGCCACGCGCGGCTGAAGCGAAACCGCTACGTAACGCCCGAGCGAAACGTCGGCCGTCGTCTCGATTGTGCTCGTCGTGCCGTTTGCCAGCGGCCGCCCGGCGCGGTAGGCGGCCAGCGGATTGATCGTCGCGTCAATGCTTCCGTTCCCGTCGGCTGGGATGGCGCGATAGGGAGAATCGAGGAACGTCAGATCGACTCCCACTGTCTCGATGCCGCCGCGTGTAGATCGATCGTATCGCCGAAGACCGGCGGTAATCGCGCGCGCGGCCCATTCCGTTCCGCCGGAGCGTCGATCGAGATTCCGTTTCGCTTCGGACAACAGCCGGACGATCTCGCGTGCCGTGTACGGTCGAGTGCCAATGATGATCGTGTCGATCAATCCGGCGGCCGACAGCCGATCGATGTCTCCATAAACTGGAGAATCCGGCGGTACGAACGCTCTGACTTGAGCGGGAATGGCGCGCGACACCGTCAGCGCCAACGCGAGGACTGCGGTGAGTCTTCCCATCGGAAGGCTCACCTCGGCAACAATCGTGCGTCCCCCGCGGCGCTCAGCGGCTGAGGCGGGCCGAGGGCCGCCTATCTGGCGTGCCGATACATCATGTCGATCAGCTCGTCGTACATCGCTTCGGCGTCATTGCTCCCCGCCTTGATCGCTGACGTCGCACAGTGACGCAGGTGATTTCGCATGAGCTCCTGCCCCACGGCCCGCAACGCTTCGTGTACGGAAGCGATTTGCGTCATCACGTCCGCGCAGTACCGGTCATCCTCGATCATCTTCTGTATCCCGCGCACCTGTCCCTCGATACGACGCAGACGCTTGAGATTGCGCTCTTTGATGTCCGGATCGACAGCCACCGCTTTGCGGCCGGATGTCTCGTGAGCTCCACACGCGCACTCGGCTCGATTGCTCGCCTGCTTCATAGGTGGTTCCACAGCTCGGTCATGGTTTCCATCCGCGAAGACGCAGACTGTTGGTCACAACGCTCACCGAACTGAGCGCCATGGCGGCACTCGCGATCACCGGGTTGAGCAAGAGGCCCAGCCGCGGGTAAAGCACGCCGGCGGCCAGGGGAATTCCAATCACGTTGTAGATGAACGCCCAGAAGAGATTCTCGCGCATCGTTCGCATCGTTCGTTTCGACAGGGCGATCGCATCGGCGACCCCGCCGAGATCCGCGCGCATCAATGTCATGTCCCCCGCCTCGATCGCGATGTCGGTTCCCGTTCCCATCGCGATGCCGACGTCGGCCTGAGCGAGCGCCGGGGCGTCATTGATCCCGTCCCCGACCATCGCGACGACCCTTCCCTCCTCCTGTCGGCGCGCGACCTCCGTCGTCTTTGCTTCGGGAAGCAGATTCGCCTGCACGTTCGTGATGCCGGCCTGTCGTGCGATCGAATCGGCCGTCTCACGGTTGTCGCCCGTCAGCATCACCACGTCGACGCCCGCGTCGCGCATCCGCCGCACCGCGTCGCGCGAGCTCTCTCGGATGGCGTCGGCCACCGCGATCAAACCGAGCAGCCGGTTGGCGCGCGCCACGTAGACGACGGTCTTCCCCTCCCCCGCCAACCGGCGAGCGTCGCCATCCATCACGCTCACGTCGACCTCGGATTCGCGCTCCAGCCGCTCGGACCCGACGAGGACTTCCTCTCCGCCGACCACCGCTCGCACTCCACGCCCGGTCGCCGACAGGAATCCATCCACACTGGGTAGCGAAAGATTGTCCTCGGCGGCACGCCGGACGATCGCTTGCGCAATCGGATGCTCGGACGATCGTTCAGCTGCCGCGGCGATCGATATAAGCGTTCTCTCATCGACGCCCGCGGCCGCGACGACGTCGGTCACGACGGGCCGGCCCGTCGTCACGGTGCCGGTCTTGTCGAGAATCACGGTGTCGACATTCCCGGCTCGCTCCAGTGCCTCGCCGCCCTTGATGAGGAGTCCGAGCTCGGCGCCCTTTCCCGTCGCGACCATGACCGCGGTCGGGACGGCAAGGCCCATCGCGCATGGACATGCGATGATCAACACCGACACCGCCGCCGCGATCGCTTGCCCGAGGTGCGCCCGCCCGCCGAACACCAACCACACGACGAACGTGACCAGCGCGAGCGCCATCACCGTCGGGACGAACACCGCGCTTACGCGGTCGGCCAGATTCTGGATAGGCGCCCGCGAGCTCTGCGCCTCGCGCATCAACCGAACGATGCGGGCGAGCGCGCTCCCCTCGCCGAGCGTTGTCGCGCGAGCTCGAAAGGCACCCGTTCGATTCACCGTCCCGCCGAACACCCGGTCGCCGGCCCGCTTCGTCACGGGCATCGACTCCCCGGTGAGCATCGATTCGTCGACGGCGCTCTCTCCCGAGAGTACTTCGGCGTCCACCGGGATGCGCTCGCCCGGCCGCACCGACACCATGTCGCCCGCTCGCACCGCCTGCACGTCGACTTCGATTTCGTCGTCGCCGCGGACAATTCGCGCCCGCGCGGGCTGAAGATCGATCAGTTGGCGGATCGCGCGCGACGTTTGCCTCTTGGCCCGCGCCTCGAGCGCGCGGCCGGCCAGCACGAACGCGATGATCAGCGTCACCGCCTCGTAGTAGACCTGCGGCTCGACCCCGGCGCGCATCAACACGCTGGGCGCCGCGGTTGCGAACACCGAGAACAGAAACGCCGCGCTCGTTCCCACCGCTACGAGCGTGTTCATGTTCGCCGAGCGATGACGCGCCGCCATCCAGGCGCGCGTGTAGAAATCGCGTCCGGCCCAACCCATCACGAGGCCCGTCGCGACGAGCAGAATCCACCAGGAGGCCGGGGCGCTACCGGTCATGAGCATCATCGGCACGCCGAACGCGAACGGCGCCAACATCGTCAACCCGCCGACAACAAATGCGACGATCGCGCGGCTTCGCAGCGTCACGAACTCTCGTTCGCGCTCTTCGTCGAGCGCGATCTGGTTGTCGATCGCCGTGCGATCCTCGACCGGTAGGTCGGCGCCGTACCCGGTGGCGCGAATCTCCTCGACGAGCGTTTCCGGCGTCGTGAGCCCGACGTCGTATTCCACCGTCGCCGAGTTCGTCATGAGATTCACCGACGCGGAATCCACTCCCGGCGCCTTCGTCAGGGCTCGCTGCACGCGCGCCTGACAGGCCGCGCACGTCATGCCGCTCACTGGAATCGTAATCGTCTCGTGCTCGCTCATGCCTTCAAAGCTAATACCCCCGGGGGCTATCTGCGGCCCGGAATAAAAAGGCCCGGCACTTTGCCGGGCCAGTCACCGAGTCACCGAGTCACCGAGTCACCGAGTCACCGAGTCACCGAGTCGCCGAGTCGCCGAGTCGCCGAGTCGCCGAGTTCAGATCATCGTCCATTTGAACACGGCCCGCATCACTCCGGCGATCAGCGCGAGCTCCGCCGCGATCCGGCTTCGCAGCAGCGAGCCTCGCGTCGCGCGGCGGAACCATCGACGTTTCGGCGGCGCCGCCAATTCGAGCTCGGCGGCCATGTCTCGTCCGGAGCGCCAGCGGTCGTTCCGCTCCTTGGCCATCGCTCGTTCGATCGTATCGCACAGCGACGCCGGCGCGTTCGGCACCAACTCGGCGACCGGCACGTGCGCTTCGGCGATGTGGCGCGCCGCCAGCGACTCGAAGGTCGGAGCGTCAAAGGGAAGCCGCCCCGATAGCATATAGTATCCGAGCACACCCGCCGAGTAGATGTCGCTCCGGCCGTCGATGTCGAGCTCACCAGCCGCTTGCTCGGGCGACATGTAGTGCGGCGTTCCGAAGGCCCGCGACGCATCAGCGCGAACCGGGTCGAGCGACCGCAGCAGCGCCACTCCAAAATCCGTCAGCATCGCGCGGCCGCTGTCGCGCTCGAGGAGAATGTTCTCCGCCTTGAGATCGCGATGGATGACGCCGTCGCGATGCGCCGAATCGAGCGCCAACGCGAGATCGCGCAGAATTCGTCGCGTCTCCTCGGCCGGCAATGCGCCCTCACGTCGTAGTCGCGTCGCCAGCGATTCGCCGTGCACGTACTTCATGACGATGTAGACGAGGTCGTCCACTTCGCCGAAGCTGTGCACCGGGACGATGTTGGGGTGGCTCAGACGCGCCGTCATTCGCGCCTCACGACGGAAGCGCTCACGATGCTCGTCCGACGCGGTGAACTCGTAACGCAGGACCTTGATCGCGACCAGCCGATGCAATGCGATGTCGCGCGCCAGAAAGACGACGCCCATCCCGCCGCTGCCCAGCTCGCGAACAATCTGAAACTGCGTCCTCAGGTGCTCTACGACCTGATCGCGTTCCCAGTTTGCCGACACCGTCGCCATGCTGCCGACAGTGGGCAACTCGAGGGTATCCGCGTAACGATCGACAAAGACAGACAACGCGCTCATGGAACACTTCCGAAGAACCAGGACTCGAACGACCTACTCACACCGTCAGACACTTCATTCCCCGAGAGGGTTTGCCGTCCCTTAAGGAAGGACCGTGCCTGCCCCGATCACTACGGAAGCACTTGGCCAGAAGTTACTTGCAGCAAAACTCGAGATTCTTCCGCCGCGCTCGACTGTCCGCTTTTGGGACGCAGCGAACACATTGTTCGGTCGCGCTCAACAATCCTTTACATGAAATTGACGCGCCACTCGTCATCCTGAGGAGCGAAGCGACGAAGGACCTACTGTCCTTGGCTAGTTACGAACCGGGGACAGTAGGTCCTTCGCTTCGCTCAGGATGACGGGCCTCACCGGATCAGCATCCCCGTGAACACATACTGCTGAAGCAACACGAGGAGACCGACCAACGACGCCAGCGCCAGGCTATGAAAGAACACGAATCGGAGAATCCTCCACTCGTGACCCGTCCAACCCGTCGCCGTGCTGGCGACGCAGATGCTCTGCGCGTCGATCATCTTTCCCATCACCCCGCCGGAGCTGTTCGCGGCCGCCATCAGCACCGGATCGAGACCAAGCCGCGTCGCCGTGATCTTCTGCAGGCTGCCGAACAGCACGTTGGACGACGTGTCACTTCCCGTCAGTGCGACGCCCAACCAGCCGAGCATCGCCGCGAAAAACGGGTAAGCGACGCCGGTGTGCGCGAATGCCAAACCGAGTATCGCGTCCTCGCCCGAATACCGGCTCGTGTACCCGAGCGCCAGCATCGCCGCGATCGTAAGCAGCGATCGCCAGACCACTCGAAGCGTCGTGAGGTATCGCTTCAGCAGGTCGACGACCGAGTAGCGAAGCAGGAACCCGGTGACGATCGCCGCGAGCAGGATCGCCGTGCCCGTCGCCGAGAGCCAGTTGAAGCTGAACACCGCCGCCTCCGGCGTCGGATTGGCGACCACGGGCGGCACCCGTGATACCAGTTTGTCCAGACCCGGCATCGGGAAGCTCGGCGCCGACAGATGGTTCAAGAACGCTTTCACCTGCGGCGTTCCCCACGCGAACACGATCACCACGAGAACGAGCCACGGCATGATCGCCGTTCGAAGCGATGGCGCCGCGCGCGCTGGCACGTCGATCTCCGTGTGTGGCTCAGCGGCCGCCGGAATGGAGCCGCTCGCTGTCGCTCGTCCTCGCGTCACGACGAGGAACCACGCCAAACAAACCATCGAGCACGCCGACGCGATGATGTCCACGAGCCACGGTCCGTGGAAGTTCGACACCAGATACTGCGGTATCGCGAACGTCACGCCCGCTACCAACAACGGCGCCCACAGCTCCCGGACTCCGCGCAACCCGGAGTACGCGGCGATCAACCAGAACGGAACGATCAGCGAAAAGACCGGCAGTTGTCGCCCGATCATCGCGCTCAAGTGACCCAGGTCGAGACCCGTCACGCCTTGCAGCGCGATGATCGGCGTGCCGAGTGCGCCGAACGCGACCGGCGCCGTATTCGCGATGAGCGACAGCGCCGAGGCCTCGAGCGGCGGAAAACCGAGCCCGATCAGCATCGCGCCCGTCACAGCCACGGGTGTCCCGAACCCCGCGGCCCCCTCGAAGAACGCACCGAAGCAAAACGCGATCAGCAGCAACTGGAGCCGGCGGTCGGTCGTGATTCCCGTAATCGCGCGCTGCAGCGTGATGAACACGCCGCGTTCTTCGGTCAGCCGATACAGAAAGATGACATTGAGCACGATCCAACCGATCGGCAGGAGTCCGTACATGGCGCCGAGCAGCGCTGCTCGTCCCGCCATCGGTCCCGGCATCCCGATGATCCAGACCGCTACCGCCAACGCCGCCGCAAGACCGGCCAACGCGGCTATGTACGCTGGAACTCGTCGCAGCGCGAGGAGTCCAAGTAAGACGACCAGTGGCAGCGCCGCGGAAAGCGTCGAGAGCGGGCCGTGCAGCGGATCGTAGTTTTGTGACCAGCCCATGTTTATGTCGTTTGAACGTGAAACCCACCGATTCCACAGAATGAGCTTTGCGACGGCCGACCTTCGACGCGGTAGCTTCTCGCTTGGTGCGGCGATGATTATGGCGCTAGCTGGGCTCGCTGGCCATCCGCACGTGGCGACAACGCAGAGTCCGGCACATCCGAAGTCGACTTCGGTGAAAGCCCAGGGGACGCCGCGCAAAGCGTCGCCGAAGGCAGCGAAGCGAGTCAAAGCCGAGCCTGCGCCTCCGACCTGGCCCGTCGGCGGACCGGATCCACTGCCCGGGGCCATCCTACCCAACAAACGGATCGTTGCCTTCTACGGCAATCCGCTCTCGAAGAAGATGGGGATCCTCGGCGAGCTTCCCTCCGACGAAATGCTCGCCAAACTCGACCGCGAGGTCGCCGCGTGGAGCTCCGCCGATTCGGCGACGCCGGTCCAGCCGGCGCTCCATCTCATCGCTGTCGTCGCCCAAGGCTCTCCGGGGACGGCCGGCAAGTATCGAATGCGCATGGACAGCGCGCTCATCGAGCGCGTCTATGGTTGGGCGAAGTCCAAGGGTGCGCTGCTCTTTCTCGACGTCCAGGTCGGGCAGGGCACACTCCAGGAAGAGCTTCCGCGTCTTACGCCCTTCCTCAAGCGCCCCGATGTCCACCTCGGGATCGACCCCGAGTTCTCGATGAAGCGCGGGGGCGTTCCCGGATCGCGGATCGGCACCTTCGACGCGGAGGATGTGAACTACGCCGCGTCTCTCCTCGGCGACTTGGTCGAGCGAGAGC
>Ga0310813_10002404_pt1 | contig 11336 bp, 10 predicted proteins | sample YN3metagenome_FD_203086 | JGI IMG/M metagenome (GOLD analysis project Ga0310813, IMG submission 203086) | Soil microbial communities from experimental microcosm in Duke University, North Carolina, United States - YN3 | ecosystem: Engineered > Artificial ecosystem > Soil microcosm > Unclassified... | reverse complement strand
AGAGGAGATCAATCGCTGCGGCGGCAACGCCGGCGCCGTCCATGGGCAGATGTACAACATGGGCACGCTGCTGCGTCACGGCAGCGAAGCGCAGAAGCGCGCCTACCTGCCCGCCATCGCGAAGGGAGAGTTGCGCATCCAGTCGATGGCGGTGACGGAGCCGACGGCCGGCAGCGACACGACGCGCATCGCGACCACCGCGGTGAAGCGGGGAGATCGTTACGTCGTCAACGGGCAGAAGGTGTGGATATCGCGCGTGCGCCACTCCGACCTCATGATCCTGCTCGCGCGCACGACGCCGCTCATCGAGGTGCGCAAGCGCTCGCAAGGCATGTCGATCTTCATCGTCGATTTGCGCGAGGCGATCGGCCATGGCCTCGTCGTGCGTCCGATCGCAAACCTCGTCAATCACGAAACGAACGAGCTGTTCTTCGCCAACCTCGAAATTCCAGCGGAGAATCTGATCGGCGAGGAGGGACGGGGCTTTCGCTACCTTCTCGACGGACTCAACGCCGAACGCACGCTGATCGCGGCCGAATGCGTCGGCGATGGATACTGGTTCACCGAGCGGGCGGTCAAATACGCGAACGAGCGCGTCGTGTTCGACCGGCCCATCGGCCGCAACCAGGGCGTGCAGTTTCCGATCGCCGACGCTTACATCGAGATCGAAGCGGCGAATCTGATGCGCTACCGCGCGTGCGACCTCTTCGATGCGGGCGAGCCGTGCGGTGCCGAGGCCAACATGGCCAAGTACCTCGCGGCGAAGGCGTCGTGGGAAGCGGCCAACACGTGCCTGCAGACGCACGGCGGATTCGGCTTCGCCACCGAGTACGACATCGAGCGCAAGTTCCGCGAAACGCGCCTGTATCAGGTTGCGCCGATCTCGACGAACATGGTATTCGCCTACGTGGCCGAGCACGTGCTCGGGCTGCCCCGATCGTTCTGACGATGCGGCCGCTCGATGGCATCACCGTGGTCGCTCTCGAGCACGCGATCGCGGCGCCATTCTGCACGCGCCAGCTCGCCGATCTCGGCGCGCGCGTCATCAAGATCGAGCGGCCGCAAGTCGGCGATTTCGCCCGCGCTTACGACGCGCGCGTCCGTGGCCTCGCGTCGCATTTCGTGTGGACCAATCGCTCGAAGGAAAGCCTCACGCTCGATGTCAAGCATCCGCAGGCGCAGTCGATCCTGCGCCGGCTCATCCTCGAGCACGCGGACGTCGTCGTGCAGAACCTCGCGCCCGGCGCCGCGGCGCGCCTCGGCCTCGTGCACGAGGCACTCGCGCGCGACAAGCCGTCGCTGATCGTCTGCGACATCTCGGGCTACGGCAGCGACGGTCCGTATCGCGACAAGAAGGCTTACGACCTGCTGATCCAGAGCGAAGCCGGCTTCCTGTCGGTCACCGGCACGCAGGAGGAGCCGACGAAGGCCGGCTGCTCGATCGCCGACATCGCGGCCGCGATGTACGCGTACACGAACATCCTCGCCGCACTGATCGAGCGCGGCAAGACCGGCGTCGGTTGCCGTATCGACGTGTCGATGCTCGAAAGCACCGTCGAGTGGATGAGCTATCCGCTGTATTACGCGTTCGACGGCGCGACGCCGCCGCCGCGGCTCGGCGCAGCGCACGCAACGATCTATCCGTACGGCCCGTTTCCCACCGGCGACGGCAAGACGGTGATGCTCGGCCTGCAGAACGAGCGCGAGTGGTCCGCGTTCTGCTCCGACGTGCTGCGCAATCCCGCGCTCGCCGCCGACCCGCGCTATGCGTCGAACTCCCGGCGCACCGAGGCACGCGCGGAGCTGCGCGCGATGATCGTCGCCGAATTCGCCCAGCTCACCGCCGAGCAGGTCGTCGCGCGGCTCGACGCCGCGCAGATCGCCAACGCGCGGATGAACGACATGCACGACGTGTGGCGCCACCCGCAGCTTGCGGCGCGCGGGCGCTGGACCGACGTCGACACGCCCGCGGGCGCGGTGCCCGCGCTGTACCCGCCGGGGCTGCCGAACGCGTACGCGCCGCGCATGGATCCGGTGCCCGCGCTCGGGCAGCACACCGAGGCGATCCTCGGCGAGCTCGGCTACGATCCCGCCGCCATCGGCCGTCTGCGCGCCGAAGGAGCGATCTAGGCCTCTTCACGCACAGTGTCACAGGCGGCGCCTCGCCAATGCGCCGCGGCAGGTGCTGTCAATCAACGCATCGCGACGTAGGTGCCCGGCGCATCGCAGATCGTGGCATAGCGCGGATCTGCACTCCCCATCGTGGGCGGTGTCGTGGCTTCGCCTGAATGGAACGACAGCCACTGCACCCACTCGGGCCACCAGGAGCCATCCTTGGGCGTCGCGTTTGCGGCCCAGACGTCCGGGTCGATGTACAACCCCTCGGCCGCGCGCGTCGCGACGCGATAGCGGCGGCCCGGATGCCCCGGCTCGGCGACCACGCCGGCGTTGTGCCCGCCATTGGTCAGTATGAACGTCACTTCGGTATCCATCAGCAGGTGCAGCTTGTAGGCCGACCGCCATGGCGCGACGTGATCGGTCTCGGTGCCGACCGCGAGCACGGGGACGCGAATGTCCGAGAGCGCGACCGGCCGTCCATCGGCCAGGTAACGACCTTCGGCGAGGTCGTTGTCGAGGAAGAGCTGCCGCAGGTACTCGGAGTGCATGCGGAACGGCATGCGCGTCGCATCGGCGTTCCAGGCCATGAGATCGGTCATCGCCGGACGCTCGCCCAGCAAGTAGTCGCGCACGTGCCGCGACCACACGAGGTCGTTCGAGCGCAGCAGCTGGAAGGCGCCCGCCATCTGGCGCGAGTCGAGAAACCCCTGCTCCCACATCGTGTCCTCGAGGAACGTCAGCTGGCTCTCGTTGATGAAGAGCGTCAGCTCGCCGGCCTCGGTGAAATCCATTTGCGCCGCGAGGAACGTGAGCGTCGCGAAGCGATCGTCGCGGTCGCGCGCCATGGCCGCGGCGGCGATCGCGAGCAGCGTGCCGCCGAGGCAATAACCGATGGCGTGCACCTTGGAGCTCGGCACGATGCGCGACACGGCGTCGAGAGCGGCCATCACGCCGAGCGTGCGGTACTGCTCGAACGAGATGTCGCGATCCTCGGGACCCGGATTCCTCCACGAGATCATGAACACGGTGAATCCGCGGTCGACGAGGTGCTTCAACAGCGAATTGTGCGGCGACAGGTCGAGAATGTAGTACTTCATGATCCACGCAGGCACGAACAGCAGCGGCTGTGGCCGCACGCTCGGCGTGGTGGGCTCGTACTGGAGCAGCTCGATCAGGCGGTTGCGATAGACGACCTTGCCGGGCGTGACGGCGACATTGCGCCCGGGCTCGAACGCGTCGCCGCCGACCGGCTTGCGGCCGCTCGCCGCGCGCTCGAAGTCCTCGATGAAGTTGTGCATGCCGCGCACGAGGTTCATGCCGAGCTCGCGGCGCGTCCGCTCGAGCGCAACCGGGTTCGTCGCGAGGAAATTCGATGGCGAGAACACGTCGAGCAGCTGGCGCGTCGCGAATGCGACCATGTTCTCGTGCTGTCGCGTGACGCCGCGCACGCCGGTGACCGCGTTGTGCCACCACTGCTGCGTCAGCAGGAACGACTGGTAGATCAAGTCGAATGGCGGCTCGCGCCATACCGGTTCGTCGAAGCGGTGATCCTGCGGCAGCGGCACGATGCAGGGCTCGCCGGCGCCGCCGAACCGTTGCGCGGCGGCGTGGTTCGCGAAACGCGACAGCTTCTTCATCGCTTTCTCGGCGAGCTGGTAGCGCTTGCCGGGCAGAAAGGCGAGATGCGAGGCCCAGTCGAGATACGCATCGGCGAACGCGATCGGCGAGAGGCCCGCCGTGAACCGCGCCGTCGCCGCGTGCATCGACCGGTCGACGATGTCGGCGAGCGCGGTGGCGGCGTAGGAATCGCGCAGGAAGGATTCGTCCCGGGCGTCCGCGTCGACGGGGGAAGCGGGTGCAGGCGGGGTTACTGCGCGCGGCGGCACGGCTTCGCGCGCCTGCGTGACGTGCCGGCGCCCGCGTACAGCGGCGACCGCGGGCCGCGTCGCGCCCGCGCCGGCCGCCCGACGTTCTCTCAGCATGGTGCGCGCTGCCCGCTGGGTTTGGCGGGTGTCACGGACGCGTCCCGATTTCGTAGTGCCGTTCCGTCCCGGCGAGCTCGGCCAGCGCCAGCAATGGCGCGGCCAGCTGATGCAGGATGTCGTCGATCGTGATCAGGCCGACCAGCGCTCCGCGCGCATCGACGACGGGCATGCGGCGAACGCCGTTGACCGACATGTGGCGCACGGTTTCGGCATAGCCGGCGTCTTCCGGGATCGTGACGACCGGACGCTGCACGATTTCGCCGACTTTCACCGCTTGCGCCGACAGCCCGGGGGCAACGACCTCGACGACGATGTCCCGATCGGTGACGAGGCCGACCGGCACCGTGCCGTCCCGGGTTTCCTCGACGACGACGAGCGCGCCGACGTGGTGTTTGCGCATGAGCGCCGCGGCCTCACCCGTTGTCGTGCTGCGCGTCACCGTAAAGACGTTGTGAACGCAGAACCTGCCGATACCCGTCTCCATGGATTGTCCTTTCCGATTCGAGCCATCGTGAAGCCGTCGTGAAAGTACGTATTGACGTCGGTCAACGCCGGAGGACCCGGTGCCGTTTTGCGGTTGCGGCGTCAGCGCGGTCGTTCCTGTGTCGGGTTGAGCAGCGTGTGGTCGACCTCGGCCTCGGCTTGCGTCCAGTCCTCGACTTCGCTGCCGTCCTCGTAGCCGCGCTCGGCGAGGTGATGAAAGGCGGTTTCGCTGATCATCCGATGGCGCAGATCGGCGCTCAGCGCGTCGCTCGCTCCTTCAGCGAAGGGTTGGTCCGGGGCGGACGCGGCTGCGAGATCCTCGTCGAGAACCGGCACTGTCTTTGGATGCGGCCGCGCGTGCGCGTGCGGCGTCGCGTTCGTTCGGGACGGGTGTCGCGATGTGCGGTTCATGATCGTCTCCCAATCGACTGCCGATGCGCGGTGGACGCGCGCTTCGGCGTCCCATGAAGTGGTGAAGCGCAGCTCGTCGCGTGACAGCGGCTCGGCCGTGCGCAACTGATATTCGAGCACGGCAACATCGGCTTCGGATGCGTCGCTGCCGGCCTGGGCGCGCGCGGCCACGCGGGCGCGCAGCGCAGCGGCGGAGGCGACGCAGTCGACGATCGCGAACGGCACGGCGCGCTGCTTCGCCAGCTCGCGGAACACGTCGCGCTGCCAGCGCTGCAGGAACGCTCCGTCGACGATCGCCGCAAAGCCGCCTTGCACGACCGCGTCCGTGCACGCGACGACGCGGTCGTACGTTCGCCGGGTCGCATCCGGCGCATACAGGCCGCCGGCGAGCGTCGAGCCGCTGCGCGCGTCGGCGGCAAGGCCTGCGAGCCGCTTGCGTTCGACGTCGGTGCGAATCCGCACTGCGCCGGTGCGCTCGAGCATCTTCTGCGAGAGCGTCGTCTTCCCGGAGCCGCTGAACCCGTGCATCAGTACGACGGCGGGGTGCGATTCGGTCGCATACGACGACGCCAAGCTCAGGTAGCTCGCACATTCTTCGCCGAGCGCCGCCCGCACGCGACCGTCCGGCAACTGCGAGGCGCGAAGGCGGGCAACCTTCGCGCGCACCATCGCCCGATACACGAGGTAAAAGCGCAGCACCGCCGTGCCGGCGTAGTCGCCGGAGCGCTCCAGGTACCCGGTCAGGAACCGAAAACCCAGGTCGGCGCGTCGGCGATGTTCGAGGTCCATGACGGTGAATGCCACGTCCGACATCGTGTCGATCCACCGCATCGACGCGTTGAACTCGATGCAGTCGAAGATCGTGAGCTCGCCGTCCACCAGCGCGATGTTGCCGAGATGCAGGTCGCCGTGGCATTCGCGGATCATGCCGTCGCGACGCCGCCGCTCCAGCGCTTGCCGGAGGGCCGAATACTCGTTGCGGATCCAGGCCCTCAGCATTTCGAGCGTCGCGCGTTCGGATGCCTCGGTCACGAGCGGCGCGATCTCGGCGAAGTTCGCGAGCGCCGGCTCGAAGACGGTGTCGGGCTCGCCGTGCCGCGCTTCGATCGTAGCGGCCGCGCAGCGCCCGTGAAAATCGGCAACTTTCGCCGCGAGCGCGTCGATATGAGCGGGCGTGAGCTCGTCGCGCTCGAGGACATCCGCGAGCAGCATGCCGTCGGCGAATTGACGCATGCGAACCGCATATTCGAGGATTGGTCCGGAGCCGCCGATCACGGGCACGCCCGGCGTGCCGGTGATCGCAACGACATCGAGATAGAGCGCCGGGGCCAGGCGGCGGTTGAGCCGCAGCTCTTCGTTGCAGAACCTGCGTCGGGAAGCGAGCGTACGGAAGTCGAGGAATCCGAGCCGCACCGCTTTCTTGATCTTGTACGCATACTCGCCGGTGAGGAGAACGTACGAAATGTGTGTCTCGAGAAGGCGAACGCGGTCGCTTTCCGCTCGCAGGCGCGCATGGAGAGCACGTACCAGCCGCTGCTGGCTCGTCGCGGCATCCAGCGCCGCGACGCCGGCGACTGCGACCGGATGGTCGCCGTGCGGCGCGGATGGTGGGCGCACGGGGCGGTTCGCGCGAGGCCGCGGATCGACCTTGTCGAACGGGGCGGCAGTGAGAGGCTTCACGTGTTCACCGGACGATCGGCCGCGACGTCGCGGGCGCTACGAAGGGTGCCCCCGTTCGGCGTCGATCTGCTGGCGAAGGCGCGTGTAGCGGTCGTGCTCCTTCGAGCCGAACAGCGGATCGTCGAAGTTCGCGATCGCTTCGTCGATCTCAGTCCAGTCGCGATCGCTGAGCAGCCGCCCGGCGCGCGGCAGGATGGCGCTCTCCTCGGCGCGCATGTGGGCGCGCATCGCATCGACGTACGTGCGCGCCGCGCGCTCGACCTGCGCGCGCGGCTCGATCGAGCCGTTCAGGACGTCGTTGAGCTCCCGCACCATCGTTTCGCCCATCTCGCGCAGCCGCACGTGCTGGCGCGCGAGATCATCGATCGATGCGGCAAGCCCCGGGTCGCGCGCCTTCATGCGCGCGAACACGATGTCTTCCTTCCGATGATGCAGCACGTCGGCGTAATGCGTCATGTAATACATGATGTCGAGCATCAACGCATAATCCGGCTCGCTGCCGTCGTGCAGCCGGCGCAGTTCGGCGTCGAGGTACGTGAGCAGCCGATCGAAGTTGAGGTGATCGGCATGCCAGAGCATCAGCGTGTACTGCACTCGCCGCCTCCACGCGGAATCCAACGACCGGCGCGGGCGCGCCGCAACAGGGACTGCGGGGATACGGTAGCGTGAGTATGCGGGCCGGGCATTGACGGGGGTCAATGCCGGGCCGCTGGTGGTCGGGGTGAGAGGATTCGAACCTCCGGCCTCTACGTCCCGAACGTAGCGCTCTACCAGGCTAAGCTACACCCCGAAATTCCCACTGCGTGAGAGATGCGCGGCGCTCGGGAGATCAATACGAGCGTTGCGCCGCGAAAGTCGATAATTGTAGCAGACCATCTGCCGCGGGCGAATGCGGCAGCGCCCGTACGCACGAGGCGGCCGCGGCCGCCTCGGCCTGCGCGCGCTCGCGCGCGTAGTCGAGCGCACCGGTGCGTTGCAGCGTCGCCATGACCGGCGCGAAGTCGGTGAGGCCGCCGCCGGAAACAGCATGGCGGATCACGCTCGCCTCCTCTGGCGTACCGACCGCGATCGCGCGGATCAGCGGCAGTGTCATCTTCCCCTCGGCGAGGTCGTCGCCGAGGTTCTTGCCGATGTGCGCGGCGTCCCCCGAGTAGTCGAGCACGTCGTCCATGATCTGGAACGCGCTGCCCAGGTGCATGCCGTAGCGCGCGAGCGCGTCCTCCACCGCGGGCGACGCCTCGCCGAGCACGGCGCCCAGCCTGCCGGCCGCCTCGAACAGCTTCGCGGTCTTGCGCTCGATCACCTCGAAGTACGCACGCTCGTCGAGTGCGGCGTCGCCCGTGTGCATCAGCTGCATCACCTCGCCTTCGGCGATGAGGTTGGTCGCGTTGGCCAGGATCGCGAGCACGCGCATGCGGCCGACGCTCACCATCAGCTGGAACGTGCGCGAATACAGGAAATCGCCGACCAGCACCGGCGCGGCGTTGCCGAACTCGGCATTGGCGGTCGCGAGGCCGCGCCGCATCTGCGATACGTCGACGACGTCGTCGTGCAAAAGCGTCGCCGTATGGATCATCTCGATCGCGGCAGCGAGCGTATGGTGGTCGCGACCGCGGTAGCCGCATGCGCTCGCCGCGAGCAGCAGCAGCGCCGGGCGCAGCCGCTTGCCGCCGCCGCCGATGATGTAGTCCGCCACGCGGCGGATGAGCACGACGTCGGAGCGCAGGCTGTCGCGCAGCAGCGCGTCGACCGCGGCCATGTCGGCGCCGATGACGGGGTTCAGGAAATCGAGCGTCACAAGACGTGCAGCAGGGGGTTGCGAGACCCGCCGGGCAAATGGAGTGCGGAGGGGAGCGGCACGACGCGCCGGACCGGCCGTGCGCGGGCGATAAGCGCCGATTCTACCGAAGTCCGTCGCGCGCCCGGCGGGCGCGCTCCCCACACCACCAATAACCGGAGAGGGCGGCAATCCATTCCGTCGCCCAGGTGCGCCGCCATCGCAAGGAGAACCGACCCGACCCCGCGGCTCGGCGGCGCTATGGGCCGTCCGGTTGTCCGCGAGGCGTCGAAACTGTTATACTTCAAGGCTTTCCGCGCCTTGCCCTCGATGAGGCGGCGCGCTGGCGGAAGCCGCAGATGGAAACGGGCGGCTTGCGCGAACGGCGACCGGCACGCGCGGGCGCCACAACCGGGAGTATCCACTCATGTACGCGGTCGTAAGAACCGGGGGCAAGCAGTACAAGGTCGCACCCGGTGAAAAACTCAAGGTCGAACAGATACCGGCGGACGTGGGCGCGGAAGTGATCCTCGATCAGGTGCTGATGGTCGGCGACGGCGACGACGTCCGTGTCGGCCAGCCGACCGTCGCGGGCGCGACGGTCAAGGCCACCGTCGTCGCGCATGGCCGCGGCGATAAGGTCCGGATCTTCAAGATGCGCCGGCGCAAGCATTACCAGAAGCACCAGGGGCACCGGCAGAACTACACCGAGCTCGCGATCGACGCGATCGTCGGCTGAAGGAGGCACGCAAGTGGCACACAAGAAGGCAGGCGGCAGCTCGCGCAACGGCCGCGATTCGGAAGCGAAGCGCCTCGGCGTGAAGGTCTACGGCGGCGAAGCGATCCGCGCGGGCGGCATCATCGTGCGCCAGCGCGGCACGCGCATCCACCCGGGCGTCAACGTGGGCGTCGGCAAGGATCACACGTTGTATGCGCTCGTCGACGGCACGGTGAGCTATGGCGTGAAGGGCGAGCAGCAGCACAAGTACGCCAACGTCGTCGCCGCGCCGGAAGCCGCGTAGCGAGCGGCACGCTCATGTCCGAACGCGCTCTGTGGCTGGCGTTCGGCATCACGGCGAGCGGCGTGCGCCCGCTCGCAACAGCGGCGACCTTGGCAATGCTCGCCGCCCTGCCGCTCGAAGCACACGCGGCCGACGTGCACAAGTGCGTCGAGAACGGCCGCACGTCATATCAGGATTCGCCCTGCGGCAGCGCCGGCACCGTCATTCATGCCGACGGTGACGCGGTCGACGGCCGCCGTGCAAGCGCAGCGGCGGAGTCCGTCGAGAAGCTTCGCGCGAACGTCGCCCAGCTCGAGCAGGCGCGCCGGGCGCGCGAGCGCGCGGCGCAGATCGAGAGCGTCGAGCGCGAGATCGCGGGCTATCGCAAAGCCGAGCAGGACGAGCTCGCGGCGCTGCGCACGCAGCGCGATTACGCGAGCAACAACTTCGCGGCCGCGTCGTGGGAGCGCAACGCGGCGTTCGACCGCATCGCGCGCGACATGCAGGCGGTGTCCGACAAGTACGCGCTCAAGACGCAGGCGGCACGCGAGCGCCTCGCGCAGCTGCGGACAGGCGGTGAGCCGTCGAAGCCTGCCAGCGACACGGCGAAGAGCTCGCGCTAGCGCCGCTCGATCCACCACAGCATCCCGAGCGCCATCGCGGTAAAGAGCGCGAGCGGGAACACCGCGGAAAACAGCGGCGGCCAATCGTTCAGCACGCCGAGGTTCGAGAAGAGCCGCCCGAGCAGGAAAAACGACAGGCCGATCATCGTGCCGGCGAAGATGCGGAATCCCACGCCGCCCTGCCGGCGCTGGAAATGCGCGAACGGCAGCGCCAGCACCATCATCACCAGCACCGCAGCGGGGTAGAAGATCTTGTTCCAGAACGCGATCTCGAAGCGCGACGTCTTCTGCGCGTTGTGCCCAAGCACGCGGATGTTGTCGTAGAGCGCGCCGATCTCGAGGCGCTCGGGCGCCACCTGGTACACGTTGAGGATCGACGGGCGCAGCACCGTCGTCCACATGTACACGGGCGCCGTCGTCACACGCGTCGCATCGGCGCCGATCTCCGTCGACTGCACGCTCTCGAGCTTCCACTGGCCGTTGCCGACGAACGTTCCCGATTGCGCGACGCGCACGACCTTGAGCCGCAGGTCGTCGCCGAACTCGTACATGCGAATGCCGGTGAGCGACATGTCCGCGAGCACGGTGCCGATGTTGACGAACGTCAGGTCCTGCTTGAACCAGAACCCCGACTCGAATTGCTGCGCGACCACGCGCGATTCACTGCCCGACGCCCGCACCGTTTGCGCAATGCGCTCGGCGGGCGGCGCCACGTACTCGCCGGCGAGGAACGTCGCGGCCGCGAGCGGGATGCCGACGCGCAGCACCGACCATGTGATCTGCGCGAGCGACATGCCGGAGGCGCGCATCACCGTGTATTCGGAGTTCGCGACGAACTGCGCCAACGCGAACAGCGTGCCGATCAGCGCCGCCACCGGGAACAGCTCGTAGAGCCGCGACGGCAGGTTCAGCATGACGAAGAGCAGCGCACGGCTGATCGTGTAGTCGCCGCGGCCCACGTCGCCGAGTTCGTGGATCAGGTCGAAGAACGCGAAGAGTCCGAGCAGCGCGCCGAAGATCAGCAGCGTCGCGAGCAGCACGTCGCGCCCGACGTAGCGCGACAGAGTCCTCATCTTTCAAACTCGCCGCGCGGCGATCGGATCGCGTCGACCACGCGTCGGCCTCCTTGCACCGTTTCGCCATGCGCCTGTCGCAGTGTCGGCCTCCCCGCAATCGCATGCCGCCGACCCTTCGGGGGGCGGCGGCGCCACGCCCCCCCAGGACATTCGTAGGGCGCCCAGCACCCGTTCGCCAAGAG
>Ga0310813_10002402_pt1 | contig 11338 bp, 16 predicted proteins | sample YN3metagenome_FD_203086 | JGI IMG/M metagenome (GOLD analysis project Ga0310813, IMG submission 203086) | Soil microbial communities from experimental microcosm in Duke University, North Carolina, United States - YN3 | ecosystem: Engineered > Artificial ecosystem > Soil microcosm > Unclassified... | reverse complement strand
GGAACAGCATCCTGGCCCTGTTCGGAAGCGAGCGCGATCGGCGCAGCCTGTCGGATTGGGACCTGGCATTCCTGAAGACGCTTTATACCCTTCCGCTGGATCGCACCGCCCGGCGCCATCGGCAGCAGCTTGTTGGTGGGATCGTCAGGGCCGAGACGACTGAGAAGGAACGTTAGGTCGACGCTGCTCTATTCTGGTCGACGTCGGCTCGGCTGCGCTGCTCCGCCTCGGTCTGGGCTGTCCGTCGGCAGCGTCGACAGCGGGACCGCGGGAGGCGCTGACCCTGCTTCCGAATACGGCAACGGACCGGTGGCAACGTAACGCGCTGAATGTCTGCAAAGGATCAATATCGGGATTGCTAATCCGATGAGCACCGATACCCTTCGATCGGCAGAAAAGGGGATCTCGAATGGGGCTTACCATTCTGGCGGCAGCCATCGCCGCGCAAACGGCGGGTGTTCCGCTCGATTGCGCGCGAAGCGGGCCGGCGTTCATGCGCTCTTATGCTGAGGATCTTGCCAAGGGTAATCGCAAGGCCATCGCCGCGCGATACAGCGCAGGGGGCGCCTATATGCTCGGCTTTCAAGCCAAGACCCGAGACAGCTTCGAGGCGATCGGACGGCGTTATGCCGGGTCAGAATGGCAGAAGCCGGACAGGTTTGCGTGGACTGATCTGAGCTACGAGCAGCTTGGACCGGACACTTGCCTGGTCGCCGGGGGCTTCGATTGGACCAGCGGCGAACGCATGGCGGCCTTGGCCTATACGGCAGTGCTGAGGCGCGAGAACGGCGCTCTTCGTATCATCCTCGAACATGAGAATATGCTTGCGCCGCCACGCTCGTCGAAGTGACGATCCAGTGAGACGATGCTCACAAGCTTAGAAATCGACGTGCTATGTCGCGCCCTTATCGTCTTGGCGGTTGCCTCAGTCATCCCAGGATGCTCGTCTCCGAAGTCCGACGACATCAAGGTCGCCTGCGATGTCGCGGGGGCTCACGCCTCGACTTTTCAGAAACAGGCCGCGCGACCGATCGCCATTGTGTCTCAGCCCTCCTACCTCAAGCCACCTATCGGCGAAGTTGAGACGTTTCTGCGTGACACGCTGACCGCGGGTGGTCGCGCCGCTGTCGAGAAGCCTGAGGCAAGCCCTGTCGCGCGCTGTCCTGCTCTGAGAAAGATGCTGTCCGACACGGGTGTGATAATCGACGACAGCAGAATTGCTTGGCTTACCCGAAGCGAGATTTGGCCGATCGAAGTCCTGCGCATGTCGGTGCCGGTCGTGTCAGCAGATGGCCGCACTGCGACGCTTTATGTCAGCGAATATATGGGGCCGCTGTCCGGTGGCGTTTCCTTAGTTACCTACAGGCAAGATCGTAGTGGCGCGTGGGTAATCGCCCGCAAGCAAGGACTTATGCGTAGTTAAGGCGATGTTCGTGCGCGGTCGCAAGTGACCATCGTTGCACAAGCGTCTTCCGCTTAAGCGTCTTTCTTCACCCCCGTAGGTGCTGCGGCATAAGGCATGACGAGCGTGCCGTCGGGCGCGGCGGTGAAGGTCGTCTGGGTGGGGTAGGCGAATTCGATGCCTTCGTCGGCGAAACGGCGGAGGAGGGCGATGAGGATGGCGGCGCGCTTGGCGAACAGGACGTCGGCGTCGAGGCCGGTGTGGCGAAACAGCAGTTCGTGGTCGAGGCTGGAGGCGCCGAGCGCGACCAGCACGCAACGGTGGATAGAGCAGCCTTGCTGCGCTTCCACCACCTCGCGGGCGATCTCAGGCACGCGTTCGAGCTTCGCGGTCGGGGTCTGGTAGACGAGGCCGAAGCGGAGCGTCTCCTGGCGGCCGTCTCCTTCGGCAAGATTGCGGATCTCGCGCTCGAGGAGCTTGGTGTTGGCCATGATCACCCGCTCGCCGGTCAGGCTGGTGAGGCGGGTGGTCTTAAGGCCGATCTTCTCGACGGTGCCGGTGGTGGTGTCGAAGCGGATGGTGTCGCCGCGGCGGAACGGTTTGTCGAACAGGATGGCAAGCGCGGCGAAGAGGTCGGAAAAGATGCCTTGGGCGGCGAGGCCGATAGCGATGCCGCCGATGCCGAGGCCGGCGACCAGCGCGGTCACGTTGACGCCGAGGTTGTCGAGAATGACGATGATGGCGATCGCGAACAGCGCCACGCTGACCAGCACGCGGATCACGCCCATCGCGTTGCCGAGCGTGGTTTCGCCCGGCCGTTCGCCAACCCGCGCGCCGATCACACCGAGGATCAGTTCGCGCGCCCAGACCGCGGCCTGGACCGCGAAGGCGATGATAAAAGCGTTGTGGAATAGCTGATCGATGCTGCCGGGCGGCTCGGCATAGGTCAGCACGATTTCCAGCGCGGCGGCGGCCATGAAGAGGACGCCGGTCTTGGACAGGACGCGGCCGACGACCCCTTTCCAGGTAGTCGAGCCGGGGTCGGCGGCGACGATGCGGTGGCCGACCGAGCGGGCGATCAGCATCAGGCCGACGAGACCGACCGCGATGGCGAGGCCGATTGCGAGGGCTTCGCGGTTGATGCTGAGCCAGTCGACGATTTGAGCGAGCTTTGAGTTCATCGGCGGCGGGATGGCGGAGGGGACGGGCAGGGGTCAAGCCGCGGCGGACGAGGCGGGCCGTCGCCGGGATGCGCGGCGCCCGGCGACGCTTAGGCGGCGGCTTGCGCTACCTGGTCGACCTTTTTCATCGAGACGTTGGCGGCGGATACGGCTTTCGCGACCGCTTTTTCGCTCGCCTTGGCGGTGCGCTTGCGCTTGCCCTTCATCAGCCAGTCGATGAGGCCGACTTCCTCGCTGGCGAGATATTTGCGGGCGCGGGGGCGCTCGATCGAGCCGAGCGGGCGCTTGGGGTCTTCGCGGGCGGCGTCGATCAGCTTGGGGTGGACATAGGATTTGCGGCTGATCGCGGGGGTGTTGCCGAGCGCTTCGGCGACGGGTTCGAGCACGGTCTTGAGGCTGATCTTGCGGACTTCCTCCTCCTGCGCGGCGAGCATCTGGTCGAACGCGATCACGCTTGCGCCCCAGGTGCGGAAGTTCTTGGCGGTGAAATCGCCGCCGGTCGCTTCACGGATGTAATCGTTGACGTCGGACGAGGAGACCGCGCACGCCTCGCCGTCTTCGGTGACATATTGGAACAGGTTCTGGCCGGGCAACTCGGTGATCTTGGACACCACGCGCTTCAGCTTCGGGTCGGTGATGGCGAGTTCGCGCGGGATGCCGTGCTTGCCCTTGAATTTGACGAGGAGCTTGGCGCCCGATTTCCTGACATGGCGGCTGCGCAGGGTAGTGGCGCCGAAGCTCTTGTTTTCCTTGGCGTAGGTTTCGTTGCCGATGCGGATATGCTCGGTGTCGAGCAGGCGGACCACGGCGGCGAGGACGGCGTCGCGGCTGGTGGCCTTGAGGCCAAGATCCTTTTCGACCTTGCGGCGAAGCTTGGGCAGGGCAGCGCCGAATTCGATCGTGCCGTTATATTTCTTCTTGTCCTGCCGGCCACGGAAGGCTTCGTGATAACGATATTGCTTGCGGCCCTTGGCGTCGCGTCCGGTGGCCTGGATGTGGCCGTTCGGGAAAGGGCAGAACCAGGCGTCGGTGTAGGCGGGGGGAAGGGCAATGGCGTTCAGCCGGTCGATCTCGTCCCGGTCGGTGATGCGCTTGCCGTCGGGGTCGTAATAGGCCCATTTGCCTTTCACCTGCGAGCGGGTGATGCCGGGCTGGTCGTCACAGCAGTGGCGGAGGCGGGTTGAGCTCGTTTGTTCCATCGTGGCCGATAAAGCGCCGTAGCCGTAACGAAGGTTCCTTATGCAGTCCAAAGTCCTGATCATGGCGTCCAGCGGTTTCGAGCAGGACGAGTTGTTCGTGCCGCTTGAGCGGCTGCGGGCGGCGGGATGCGAGGTGCGGGTGGCGGCGCCGTCGCTCGAGCCGATCCGGGCGACCGTGCTCGACGATCCGGGCGAGTGGCTTACGCCCGACCTAACCATCGAAGCGGCTGTGGCGGCGGAGTGGGATGCGCTGTTGCTGCCGGGCGGACTGATCAATCCCGATCACTTGCGGACGAATGCGGCGGCGGTGGCTTTGGTGCGGGCATTCGTGGATGCGGGCAAGGCCGTGGGAGCGATCTGCCACGGGCCGTGGCTGCTGATCGAAGCCGATGCGGTGCGGGGCAAACGGGTCACGGGATGGCGTTCGATCCGGACCGATCTCAGGAATGCCGGCGGTCTGGTCGAGGACGGGCCGGTCGTCAGCGACGGGGCGCTGGTGACGGCGGTGGGGCCGCAGGACAGTGCGGCTTTTGCCGATGCCTTGCTGGAGGCCGCGCGGCTAAGGAAAGCCTAACCATTTGCCGTTAGCCTGGCCGGCATGGACAGGGGCGGGGACGAACTGATCGGCTGGAGCATCGACGGGCTGGCCGCCGCGCTGCTCGGCATGGCGGGCGGGGCCTGCCTGCTGCTATTGGGCATGCCGCGCGAGGCGGTGGCGGCGTCGGCCTCGCTGTGTCTCGGCGCGCTGACCGTGCTGCGACAGGTGCGGCCGGAGGCGCGACGGTTCCGGGTCAGGGCATTCGAGCTCGCGCCGGTGGAATTTGCCGACAGGCAGGAGCCGGACGTGCTCGAACTTACCGAACCGGTTGCCGACGAACCCCTGGAACTGGTCGATGCGCTTCCGCAAGCACCCGAGGACAGCCGGGTGGTGCAGTTGTTCGCGCCGCGCCCGTTGCCGACGCCGGGCGAACTGGCGCGGCGGATCGACGATCATCTCGAAGGGGGAGGGGACGAGCGCGGCGGCAAGGTCCTCGAACTCGAGGTCGATGCCGCCGCCGCCCTGCGCCAGGCGCTTGGCGAATTGCGCCGGAGCCTTGCTTAATCGTCGAGCGTGAGCGCGGCGATCTCGACCACCGCCATGCCGTCGTCGCGAAGGGTCGGCTTACCGACCACTTCGATATCGGCCACGAACCCGCGTGGCATATTGAATTCGGCTTCCGACAAGCCCGCCAGCCAGAGCGCAGCAAAGCGCAACGGATCAGGTCCGCCGACGGTAAAGAAGGCGGTGTGTCGTTCACCGTCGAGCGTCAGCGAATTCCACTCGACCGTCTTCCACTCGCTAAGAAAAATCCTGTTGCAGTCCTCTCCCGCGCGCTGCAAAAGTAGGCGCAGGAGGACATTGGCGTAAGCCGTCATGCGCGGCCGCATCATTTCCCATTCTCCAGATAAGCTTTTACTTTTTCAATCGTCTGCGGACGCGGCTCTCGCCCTCTCCGCAGATCGAACACGAACCGCGGATCCCCCATGACTTCACGACCGAACCGTGCCGCACTGAAGTTCCCCGCATTTAAAAATCGTTCAACGTCTCTGAGTAAATACATTCTGGCTGTCCCCCGACAGGCCGACTCGGCGATCACCGGTGTTCCAATTCGCTTCCTACATGTCTAGGCTCAATCCTATGGTCGATAGGAATTTAACTATGGATGCTCGGCAGGCCCTCGAACAATTGTGCCGTGAGCGCGGGCAGGATTATGCCAGCCTGTCACGGCTGATCGGGCGCAACAGCGCCTATATCCAGCAGTTCATTCGCCGCGGAACGCCGCGCCGCCTGCCCGAACAGGAACGGCGGGTACTGGCCCAGCATTTCGGGGTGCCGGAGCATCTTCTCGGCGCCGACGCTGCGCCGGTTATTGCTTCGGGGCTAATCCCGGTGCCCTTGCTCGATCTCACGGTATCGGCGGGGCCGGGGACGGCGGGAGGGACCGAACTGCCGCTGGCGCAGATCGGCTTCGACCCCGCGTGGCTCAACCGGCTGACCGCCGCCGGATCGGAAGACCTCAACCTGGTTCAGGTCGAAGGCGATTCGATGGCGCCGACCCTGCTTCCGGGCGACGACATCCTGGTCGATCGGAGCGACGATGGCGCGCGGGTGCGCGACGGCATTTATGTGCTGCGGATCGACGACAGCCTGCTGGTCAAGCGCCTGACCGTGCATCCGGTATCGCGGCGGGTGACCGTTCAGTCGGACAATCCGGCTTATGCCGACTGGCCCGACCTGACGCTGACCGACATCAATCTGATCGGCCGCGTGATCTGGACCGGGCGGCGGGTCGCCTAGCGGAACCGCGCCCGCAGGAAGAGCAGCGCCGCGACCACTGCCGCCGCGCCGACGCCGATGATCGCGCCGAGGCTTGGCTCGTCCTTGGCGATTCCGACCGCCGAACCGACGATGAAACCGACAAAAAGGAGCAAGCCGCCCGCATAAAGGGCGTTGGAACCGTCACGCTGCATGACCGGGCCCTTAGGCGAGCGCGCCCCTCCCGCCAAGCACTCCGGCGATAACCGACAAGGTGAATGGGCCGTCAATCCTGTTTGGTCGCCGTCCGTTGGGGCCTTGCGGCTTAAAGCGCTGCGCATGGTGACCTTTATCGCTTCCCGCCGCGCCCTCGACGATGCCTGCCAGTTGATCGACCATTTCGGCGCCGATGCGGGGATGGAAGCGGCGGTCCGGGCCGAAGGCGCGCGTGACAAGGGCAATGTCCTGCGCTTCTGCCACTGGCGCCAGATCGAGCGAGTGATCGTGACGCTGGCGAGCGAGGAACCGGTCGGGACGGTCCACTGATCCATCTCTTTCGTTGACGAGGCGCAACGCTTCGGCTTCCTTCCCGGTCCATGAGCAACTGGACCTATCGCAAGACCGTCGTCGCGCATGACGACATGCCCGAGCATCATCGGCTGGCACGCACCCTGTCGTGGCCGCATCTGGTGGCGCTGGGCGTCGGTGCGATCGTCGGCACCGGCATTTTGACGCTGATCGGGGTCGGTGCGGGCAAGGCGGGTCCGGCGGTGATCCTGAGCTTTGCCATCGCCGGCCTGATCTGCGCCTGCGCGGCGCTTGCTTATGCCGAGGTCGCGACGATGATCCCGGCGTCGGGGTCGGCCTACACGTACAGCTATGTCGTGTTCGGCGAGCTCATCGCGTGGATCATCGGGTGGAGCCTGATCCTCGAATACAGCCTGGTGGTGAGCGCGGTGGCGGTCGGCTGGTCAGGCTATGTCACCGGCTTCCTCGCCAGTCTCGGGTGGGGGCTGCCGGTGACGTGGACGGCGGGGCCGCATGCCGGGGGCATCCTTAACATCCCGGCGGTGGTGATCATCGGGCTGGTCGCGGCGATGTTGATGGCGGGGACGCGCGAGAGCGCCACGCTGAACGCAATTCTGGTACTGGTGAAGATGGCCGCGCTGGCGCTCTTCATCTTCGTCGCCCTGCCGCATTTCCAGGCGAGCAATTTCGAGCCGTTCATGCCTTATGGCTTCCCGCGTTCGGGCCCGAGCGGGAGCGAGGTCGGGGTGATGGCCGCCGCGGCGATCATCTTTTTCGCTTTCTACGGCTTCGACGCGATCGCCACCGCGGCCGAGGAAGCCAAGAATCCGGGCCGCGATCTGTCGATCGGGATCGTCGGGTCGATGGTGGTGTGCGTCGCGATCTACATGGCGGTCGCCGCCGCCGCGATCGGGGCGCTGGCGTTCACCCGCTTCGCCGACAGCCCCGAGCCGCTGGCGCTGATCCTGCGCGAGATCGGGTCGGGCTGGGCGGCGCAGCTGCTGGGCGCGAGCGCGGTGATCGCCTTGCCGACGGTGATCCTGGCGTTTTTCTACGGACAGAGCCGGATATTCTTCACCATGGCCCGCGACGGCTTGCTGCCGCAGGGGCTGGCCACGGTGTCGAGCCGGGGCAGCCCGGTGCGGATTACTCTGTTTACCGCGGCGGTGGTGGCGGTGATCGCCGGCCTGTTCCCGCTCGACGAGATCGCCGCGCTGGCCAATGCCGGCACGCTGGCGGCGTTCGTGGCGGTGTGCGCGGCGATGCTGGTGCTGCGCCGGCGCGACCCCGGTGCCGAGCGCAAGTTCCGGGCGCCGGCGGCGATGCTGATCGGGCCGGCGGGCATTGCTGGCTGCCTGTATCTGTTCTGGAGCCTGCCGGCGAAGACCCAGCTGTATTTCCTGCTGTGGAACCTGATCGGCCTAGGCGTCTACGCACTGTGGGCGCAGCGGCAGGCGGCGCGGAGCCGCACTGCGGATGTTTAGATAGCAGCAAGTTCTAAACGCTGAGGAGAGATCCTCGGTCTTTGATCTAGAGCGAAAGGGGCCCCGGCGCGAACACCGGAGCCCCTCGACCGTCAGCTCGAATAATACATATCGAACTCGACCGGGCTGGGGGTGGTTTCCCAGCGCATCACTTCGTCCCACTTGAGGTCGATGTAGGCGTCGATCTGGTCCGACGAGAAGACGTCGCCCTTGAGCAGGAAATCCTTGTCGGCGGCGAGGCTGGTCAGGGCTTCGCGCAAGGAACCGCAAACGGTCGGCACGCTGACCAGTTCGGCCGGCGGCAGGTCGTACAGGTTCTTGTCCATCGCCTCACCCGGGTGAATGCGGTTCTGGACGCCGTCGAGCCCGGCCATCAGGATCGCGGCATAAGCGAGGTACGGGTTGGCCATCGCGTCGGGGAAGCGGAATTCGACGCGCTTCGACTTCTCGCCGGTGCCGTAGGGGATGCGGCACGACGCCGAACGGTTGCGGCTGGAATAAGCCAGCAGCACCGGCGCTTCGAAGCCCGGGACCAGCCGCTTGTAGCTGTTGGTGGTCGGGTTGGTGAAGGCGTTCAGCGCGCGGGCGTGCTTGATGACGCCGCCGATGAAATAAAGCGCGGTGTCGGAAAGGCCCGCATAGCCATTGCCCGCGAACAGCGGCTTGCCGCCGCTCCACAGCGAGAAGTGGGTGTGCATGCCCGAGCCATTATCCTTGGCGATCGGCTTGGGCATGAAGGTCGCGGTCTTGCCGTAGGCGTGGGCGACCTGGTGCACGACATATTTGTAGACCTGCATCCGGTCGGCGGTTTCGACCAGGGTGCCGAAGGTCAGGCCGAGTTCGTGCTGGGCGGCGGCGACTTCGTGGTGATGCTTGTCGCAGGGCAGCCCCATTTCGAGCATGGTCGAGACCATCTCGCCGCGGATGTCGACGGCGCTGTCGACCGGGGCGACGGGGAAATAGCCGCCCTTGGCGCGCGGACGGTGCGCCATGTTGCCGCCTTCGTAGGTGCGGCCGGTGTTGGTTGGAAGCTCGATATCGTCGAGATGATAGTAGCTGCCGTTATAATCGTCGCCGAAGCGGACGTCGTCGAACATGAAGAATTCGGCTTCGGGCCCGACGTAGACGGTGTCGGCGAGGTTGGTCGCCTTGAGATAGGCTTCGGCGCGGACCGCGCAGGAGCGGGGATCGCGGGCGTACAGCTCGCCGGTCGCGGGCTCGACCACGTTGCAGCACAGGATCATCATCGGGGTCGCGCTGAACGGATCGATGTAGGTGGCGCCCAGATCCGGCATCAGGATCATGTCGCTTTCGTTGATCGCCTTCCAGCCTTCGATCGACGAGCCATCGAACATGAAGCCGTCTTCCAGCATGTCCTCGTCGATGGCGCCGGCGGCCATGGTGAGGTGCTGCCACTTGCCCTTGGGATCGGTGAAGCGAAGATCGACCCATTCGATCTCCTCATCCTCGAGGCGTTTCAGGATGGAGGAAGCGGTTACCTTGTCGGCCATTGAAGAATCGTCCTTGCACTGGGCTTGAGAGAGCGCGGACAGCGATTCCAGCCGCGGCTCCCGAGGCCAAGAGCGAGGTGAAATCTTCGCAGGAACGCAAGCTCAGCCGAGGAGCAGGCCGGGACCAGTTGCGGCAATTACCACGCTCGGCAGCAGGCCGGCGAGGGTCGCAAGGGCGAAGGTGGTGCGGCCCATGGAGGTGACGGCGGCGCCGGCGGTGATCAGCGGACCGGGCGCGCCGGCGACCCGCAGGGCGACCACGGCATAAGGACCGAACCGGGTAAGCCGCTCTTCGAGTGGCTGGAGGCGATGACCGAATCGCCGCCGCAAGCGCTCGGCGCCGAAGCGGCGTGTGAGGGCGAACAGGAACAGGCTACCGGTCATGGCGCCGGTCGCCACCGTGAAGACGGCTAGCCACGGCCCAAGCAGCAGACCCCCGGTGAGGCTCATCGGGATCAGCACGCCGGGTACCGAGCAGGCGGTGAGGGTGGTGACGGCAAGGAACAACAGCAGCGCCGCGCCGATGGTGCCGCCAATCGCGGGCAGCAGGGGAGCAAGCTCTAGGTGAAGTGCGGCAAGGTCCATGTGGTTCTGCCAATGAACAAGCACGGACGCACGTTCCGAGCAAGGGCGGCGCTTAGCCACTTGCCGGCTCGCCGTTGCCTCAGCGCAACGCGGCGTTATGAGCCGGGGGATGGCGAACGAGGGAGACATGCGCATCGAGGCGCTCGAGCATCAGTTAATGCGGGCGTGGCTCGAGGGGGACCGCAAGCAGATGAAGAAGCTGCTGTCGAGCCGCTTCCGGCTGGTGGTCGGGAGCAAGGCGCCGGTGCTGCTCGATCGCAAAAGCCTGATCGAAGCGGCAGGAACCGGCTGGCGATTGAACGGCTATCGCTTCGGCAACAGTGTGTATTCGCGCAAGATCGTGCAGTCGGCGCTGTTCGCGGTGGAGGTCGAGCTCAAGCTTGAGATCGACGGGGTGGACCTGTCGGGAAGCTGGTGGATGGCGGATTACTGGCGGCGGTCGGGGCTGCGGCAAAGCTGGCAACTGACCGACCGGCAGATGGCGCGGCTGGACGAGGGGACCAGGTTCCCGGACGCGGTGCGCGCGCTTCAGCTCTGGCGTTAGAAGTTTCGCCGCTGGGCGGCGACCAGCATCCGCAGCAGCATGGCGACGGGGCGCGGCACGCCGACCTTGCCTTCGAGCCATAGGGACACTGCCGAGCGGCTGACCCCGATCGCATTGGCGAGGTCGTTCTGCGTCCGATAGCCGAGCGCGCGCATGTGGCTGCGCAGCTCTTCGGGCGCCATGGAAGCGAGGCGGGGGTCGTTGGTGCTCACGGGGGCTGCCAAGCGGCTCAGATCGCGTCCGGGCCTTCGTCGCCGGTGCGGATACGGATGGCCTGTTCGATCGGCGAGACGAAGATCTTGCCGTCCCCGATGCGGCCGGTGCGGGCGGCGCTGGCGATGGCTTCGACGGTGTTGGCGACGAGGCTGTCCTCGACCACCACCTCGATCTTCACCTTGGGCAGGAAATCGATCACATATTCGGCGCCGCGATAGAGCTCGGTGTGGCCTTTCTGGCGGCCGAAACCCTTGACCTCGGTCACCGTCATGCCGCTGACCCCGACGTCGTGCAACGCGTCCTTCACGTCGTCCAGCTTGAACGGCTTGATGATCGCTTCGACCTTTTTCACGTCCATTCTCTCCCGGGTGCGGCGCAGGCTACCTTAGACA